>Ga0335085_10016080_pt1 | contig 10831 bp, 5 predicted proteins | sample Lox_Sample_45_FD_206712 | JGI IMG/M metagenome (GOLD analysis project Ga0335085, IMG submission 206712) | Soil microbial communities from Loxahatchee National Wildlife Refuge, Florida, United States - Lox_Sample_4.5 | ecosystem: Environmental > Terrestrial > Soil > Wetlands | place: USA: Florida... | reverse complement strand
CGATTCATAAAGCAAATACGCAAGCGCGACGTGAGAAAGGCGGTAGCTGCTGCTACCGCACTCCAAGATGTCCTCGGCAACCGTCGTTCACACATTCAAGCCGGGTTCGGTCGCCGGGCCTCTGCACTTCGTTATGCCAGAGACAAATAAATCATAACGCCCCTTCATTTCATTCAAGTCTTACCTCCTCTCCGCCGAAATTAGAGAATAGGGATCACACTCTCACCGAGAGTGTGGCGCCGCTGCCCGACCACTCGGCGAATTCCAGGTCGGGTTGTGGGGATTTCCTCCATCCTGCGGGGAGATCTCATGCGCCCCCCCGTTGCGTCGGCGGCACGGAGCTTCAAGGAGCTGGCACACAGGGGACTTAAGGCAGGCGAGGAGAGAGGGGCGTGGTGCGGCTATTTCAGGAGTCATCCGTCCGTTGCAAGTTGATGGGAGTCCTCTTGCTCGCCAGCACAGCCGCGTGGATGGTCACTTGCGGGTCGTTTGGTGTTTATGATGCAGTGAGCATTCGCCATGACCAGGAGCGTGATCTCGCCAGCCTGGCGGAAATCGTCGGCGAAAATGCGGCCCCAACCCTGGCCGCTAATGACCGCTCAGCCGCGTCCCGCCTCCTCTCCACTTTGCGCTCTAAACACTCCATAATGGCCGCCGGCCTCTACTCGCAGGACGGTAAACTTCTGGCGGAGTACTACCACCTCGATGCTTCCATGGGAAGCCTGCCAGGAACCTTTCCAGGGGTAGAGGATGTCTCCACACTGCGGCGCCTGGCTCGCTTCCGCTCCATTGCGATCCGCGGCGGAATGAAGGGCGGAATCTATCTCGAGTCTGATTGGAAAGAGTGGGATGACCGGTTGGGGCGGGATGTCGTGCTCGGCTTATTCACAACCCTGGCCTCGGCGGGAGTGGCGATGGGCCTCTTCCTATGGCTCCGTCGCCGCATTTCGAGTCCCATTGAAGGATTGGCCCAAACCATTCCAGCGGCCCCAACCCGGAGGCAACGCGCCGCCGTAACACCGAAAGTGTATAAAGACGAACTGGAACTCTTGGGGATCGGCATCAAGGAGATGCGTGCTCAAATCGCAGAGCGGGACGACCAATTGCGCAAGCTGGCCGAGAGCCTGGAGGCAGAGGTTGCCACGCGAACCGCCGACCTCCGGGGACAGATCGCGCAACTCACCCAAGCGAAAGCTGATGCGGAACAAGCTTGCCGGGCCCAAAGTGAATTCCTGGCCAACATGAGCCATGAGATCCGCACTCCGATGAATGCCATAATGGGGATGACGGAGCTTGCTCTCGACAGTGATCCCGACCCCACCCGCCGGGAATACCTGGGCCTGGTGAAGTCCTCGGCGGAATCGTTGCTCACAGTAATCAACGACATCCTGGATGTCTCGAAAATCGAGGCCGGCAAGCTGGACATCGACCAGGTGGATTTCAGCCTGCGTGACTGTCTGGGCGAAGCCCTGAAAACCCTGGCCTTGCGAGCGCACGAAAAGGGCCTGGAACTCGCACTGGTCGTACGGCCGGATGTTCCGGACAACCTGCTTGGGGATCCCACCCGCGTGCGGCAAATTGTCTTTAATTTGGTGGGAAATTCCATCAAGTTTACCGAACGAGGAGAGGTATCGGTCCAAGTGAGTCTTGAGTCGAGTGGGGCGAAATCGACTATCTTGCATTTTGCGGTGACAGACACCGGAATCGGCATTGCACCGGAGAAACGTCAAGTCATCTTTGAAGCGTTCGCGCAGGCCGACCATTCCACGAGCCGCCGATACGGAGGGACGGGACTGGGGTTGACCATTTCGTCGCGCCTAGTGGCCATCATGGGCGGGCGGATGTGGGTGGAGAGCGAGGTGGGAAAAGGGAGCACTTTCCACTTTCTAATCGAGCTCCCGCGCGGCAAGACAGCGGCGGGGGCGGTGCGAAACCTCGCGGCCCTGCGCGGCGTCCCCACGCTCATTGTGGATGATAATTCCACCAACCGCCTCATGCTGGAAGAGCAGGTGCGCCACTGGGGAATGATGCCGACCCTGGCTACGGATGGGAAATGCGGCATTGAGATCCTCGAGCAGGCGAACGCAGCCGGTACAACTTACTCCCTCATCCTCCTCGACAGTTGCATGCCCGGTATGGATGGCTTCACCTTTGCCAAACGCGTTAAGGCAGATCCCCGCTTTCAGGGCGCCATCATCATGATGCTGACTTCCGGAGGCCAGAGAGGCGATGCGTTACGTTGCCGCGAGCTGCAAATTTCAGCCTATTTGGTCAAGCCTGTCTACCAGGCGGAACTCCTGGAGGCTCTGCTGACGGTACTGGGCCACAAGCCGGAATCCGTCAGCCCCCCGCCCGCCCTGGTGACCCGCCATTCATTGCGCGAAGAGCGGCGGCACCTGCGTATTCTGCTGGCCGAGGATAACCCCGTCAACCAGATAGTGGCCGTCCGCCTGCTCGAGAAAGCCGGGCACACCGTAATGGTGGTGGCGAACGGGCGGGATGCCGTCCTGTTGACGGCGGAGCAGGAGTTCGGCCTAGTACTAATGGACGTCCAGATGCCGGAGATGGACGGATTTGAAGCGACCCGCACCATCCGCGAACGGGAGGCGGCTACTCATGAACCTCATCAACGCATTCCGATTGTCGCCATGACCGCTCACGCCATGAAGGGCGACCGTGAACGATGCTTGGCCGTGGGGATGGACGGTTACATTGCTAAACCCATCCGTCCGGCGGAATTGCTCGCCGAAATCGAACGGTTTAGCCCGCGCCTCGATCCGCCATCGCGCCCTAACCTGTCTGTCCCCGCGGAGGATGCCATCGACTGGCAAACAACCTGGACAAACCTGGAAGGTGATCGCAACCTGTTCAGCGAATTGGCGCTCTTGTTCTTAGACGATCTTCCCCAGCAGATGGACGCCATTCGGCAGGCCGTTGCCAACCGGCAGGATCATGAACTGGAGCGCCTTGCCCATAGGTTGAAAGCCTCGGTGGGAAATTTCGCCGCCAAGCCTGCCTTTCTGGCTGCCTCCCATCTCGAGAAAATCGCCCGCCAGGGGGATCCAAGCATGGCCCCACAGGCCCTGGGAGCGCTCGAATATGAAATCCAGCGCCTCCAACACGCCTTGGAAGAATGGGCCCAAAAGTCTGGTGGAAGTACCGTGGCCGGTACACCGCTCATGCCGCTAATGCCCCCGGCCACTGATCCGAACTCAAGCATGACATTAGGCCACGGATAGCGCGAGCCCCAGATACCGTATCGATCGTCACAATTTTAATTTCGGTGCGCTCCGCTCTGGCGGCGGTCCCCGGCTGCCGTCGTCGACGAGGGATCGGCAATATGCGCGACATAAAAGTTGAGGTCCGAGTTTTAGCGTAACCTCCCGCGTTCGTCCTTGCGTACTGGATACGTACAGAATGCGCAGGCCGGAATCGTAGCGTGGGCGTCCCGCCCGCTGGCGCGGGGGCATCTTGCTCCCGAACGGGCGCTTCCAAGGTGGCTGTGCCACCGGTGCGCCGGGAGCGGGACGCTCCCGCGGACAGCGGGCAAGATGCCCGCGCTACAACTCAGCTCCTCACGAGAGCGCGGCCCGCAAACTTCAACTTTTACGCCCCGCACCTTGATCGGCGCTACGATTTGACTTGTTCTGTGGATTTCGTACCGGCGAGAAATTCTTCGAAATTTTCCAGTACCCGGCGTCCGAGTTCCTCTTCGTTCAGGTTGTGAAGCCGGGCGAGTTCCTGGGTAACCCCCCGCACGTAGGCAGGCTCGTTGCGCCTGCCGCGATAAGGAATCGGCGCGAGGTAGGGAGAGTCCGTTTCTGTCAGCAAACGATCCAAAGGAAGGGCGCGCGCGACCTCGCGCAGGTTTTCGGCTTTTTTGAAGGTTAAATTCCCCGCGAACGAAATCCAGAAACCCCAATCCAAAAACCTGCGGGCATCCTCAAGGCTGCCGGTAAAGCAATGAAGGATACCGCCCAGGCCCGTCGCGGCCCAATGGTCTGCGGCAATTTCACGAAGGTCAGGCCAGGCGTCGCGGCAATGGATGATGATAGGGCGACTCAAGTCGCGTGCCAGGTCCATCTGCCGGATCAAAACTTGTTTTTGCACATCACGTGACGTGTGATCGTAATAGTAATCAAGGCCAATCTCTCCCACTGCCACAACCTTGCGGTGCTGGGCGAGTTCGGCGATCTTTGCGGCGTGGGAATCGGTGAAATGCCGGGCCTCGTGGGGATGGACGCCCGCCGAGGCATAGATCCAATCGTAATTTTCGGCGACGGCCAGCGGCGAGTCGAGGCGGTCGGCGCTCCCACCTCCGCCGGCAATCAGTATGGAATGAAGGCCGGCATCGCGAGCGCGTTCGATCACCTCGGCACGGTCGGCGTCGAATTCGGAGTCGTCCAGGTGGGCGTGGGAATCGACGAGCATAGGTGTCAGGTGCCAGGCGTCGGGTGTCAGGCAAAAAAACGGGTGCATGCCCTTAGGTATCAGGTAAAACCAGGCGGCGGATCATTACCGAAAACACAACTACAGCCGGAATCACATAATCCAATGAAATGGGGCCAAGAGCTATCCCGGTCAATGAGTAAGCTGAAATCCCAAGCTTAAATCTCTGACACCCGGCGTCTGACACTTATTTCAATCTTGCTCCGTTCGGCACATCTTCGCCAAAGGTAACCAGCACGGGGCGGCCTCCATCTCCGACCGATGCCGCGACGACCATGCCATTCGATTCGACGCCGCGCATCTTGCGGGGTTGGAGGTTGGCCACGATCACGACCTTCATTCCAATCAGCTTTTCCGGATCGTAGTACTCGGCAATGCCGGCCAAGACCTGGCGGACTTCCGTGCCAATATCCACTTGCAGCTTCAGCAGCTTGGTGGCGCCGGGAATGCGCTCGGCCGACTTGATTTCGCCCGTGCGCATCTCGATCCTGGCAAAGTCGTCGATCGAAATTTTGGGCGACTCAGCCGGTGCCGCCGCTGCGGGGGCTTGGGACTGGGGACTGGCGACTTGTGGCACGGCCATCTTGGCCGTGTCTTCCTTCACGGGCTGGAAGCCCGTGCCACCTTGCGGCGCGGGACTCGGGGTTGGGGATTCGGGCACTGCTTCTGGTGATTTTGCGTTTTCTGATTCCACAGGTTTAGGCCCTTCTTTAAATACTAGCTTGCGCGCGGGGCGGTGTCCAGTATGTGATTCCTCGAGTTGCGTAGACTCAGGTGGCTTTTGGTCCTCCACAGATTTTGTTACCTCCTTGGGCTTCTCGCCCGCGCGGTCTAGTTCGGAAAATTCGTCGAGTCTGGCCAGCGCCGCTGCTTTGTCCAGGCGCGGGAAAATGGGTTCGGGCTTCCCGACCACCGCGCCGGCACTGAACTGTCCCCACCCCACATGCTCCAGGCGTTGCTCCTCCAAAGACCCGTCACAGCCAAGTTGTTTCCACAACCTCTTGGTGCTCTCCGGAAGAATAGGATGGAGGAGAACCGAGATAATTCTCAGCACATCTGCGCATGTATAGAGTACGGCGTTAATGGCATCTCTTTCTCGCTCGGTGTCAGCCCTTGGGCTGAAGTTCCCGTCCGCGTCGGCGCTGGTGTCCGAGACGACGGTAGCTGCTCCAGCCGGCGGGTTTACAAGCTTGAACTTTGCCCAAGGCTCCTCGCGCACGATGTATCCGTTCACCGCGTTGATTGTTTCCCAAGCCTTTTCAAGAGCTCGAGAGAAGTTGTATGCCGCGAGTAGCGCACGGTAATCCTCGATGTCCGTGACCACCCTCCACCGAAGGGTGTCGCGTACGTCGCTGAGCTGAGAAGGTGGTTGGGGTACTACCCCGCCTGAGTAGCGCTCAATCATCGTTATCGTGCGGTTCGCAAGATTGCCAAGGTCGTTAGCCAAATCGGAATTAAATCGCTGGATCAATCCTTCGTACGAAAAGCTTGTGTCCCCCCCGAACGGCGCCTCGCGCAGCAGGTAATAACGCAGCGCGTCATTTCCGGGAGCGCCAAAGGAATCGAGTGCATCGACAATGGGCTCCGGGTAGACAACATTGCCCTTCGACTTCGACATTTTGTCGTGCTCGTAGTAAATCCACCCGTGGGCGAAAATTGTACTGGGCAGCATTTCCGGCTGATCTGGATAAGCGGCCATGATGAACGCCGGCCAATAGATGGCATGGAATCGCAGAATGTCCTTGCCGATCATGTGAACCAGTTCCGACTCACCCGGCACATTTCGCCAGTATTTCTTAAAGTCGGCGCTGCCGTTCTCGCCCTGCGCGTAGCCAATGCCGGTCATATAACTGGTCAGTGCGTCGTACCAAACGTAAAAGACCTGGTGGGGGTCGCCCGGCCACGGAATGCCCCACTTCAGTCGGCTGCGGCTGACGGAGATATCGTGCAGGCCGCTTCTTACGAAGCTCTTCACCTCATTCATGCGGTAGTCAGGCTTTACGAAATCCGGATGGCGCTCGTAGAGGTCGTGCAGCCGCTGCGCAAACGCCGAGAGCTTGAAGAAGTAATTGTCCTCACTGATCAGCTCCGCGGGGCGGCCGCAGATGTCGCAGTTCACGGGGTCGGTGTTGTCGGAGACATAGCGTTCGTCCCAAACGCAGTAGCGCCCTTCGTAGCGCTGCGTGAAGATGTAACCGTTTTCCCGGGCGCGAATCAGCAAGCGCTGCACGGAGGTTACATGGTCGGGGTGATCCGTATAGATGAAGCGCAACGAATCCTGGTCGGAGTCAGGGTAAACCTTGACGGGGATTCCGAGTTTCTCCCAGAGCGCGACAAATAGCTTGCGCTTTTCGGCGACGAACTGGTGCGGCGACTGTCCGGCGGCGGCCGCGGCGCGTTCCAGTTTTTCGCCATGCTCATCCGTGCCGGTGAGAAACGCCACGTCGTAGCCGCACATGCGCTTATAGCGGGCCAGCACATCACACACGATGGTGGTATAGGCCGAACCTACGTGGGGCCGGGCGTTCGGATAGTAAATTGGCGTGGTGAGAAAGAAGGTCTTCTTCATGCACTGGCTGCCTTTTCACCCTGCTCAAGGTATGCAGCCTCGGCGGCGGCGATGACCTGTTTGAGGGGAACAGATTTCTCCGTGGCCAGGCGCTGGCAATCCTCAAATTCGGGAGCGGCATTCACCACCTTGCCATTGCGCCGCGCCACTTTCACCTGCACCGCGCCGAAGGGAGTTTCCACGGTCACCTGTTCGCGCTCCAGGACTTTCCGCCGCGCATCATAGATGCGCACGCCGATGGTGGTCGTTTGCTCAAAGAGCATTTGGGAGAGGGCATCACTCTTGCCAGGCTCGCAGAGCAGGCTGATGGTCAGGCCGGGCCGGTTCTTTTTCATCTGCGCGGAGCTACACGTTACGTCGAGCGCTCCGGCGGCCAATGCCTGTTCGAGGAAATACCCGTAAAGCTGCGGGCTCATATCATCCACATTGGCTTCAATCACCGTCACCAGCTCATCGCTGTAAGCGGGCTGCACCTCGGACTCGCGCTGCTGCACCCTGCGCCGCGCTTCGGTAACCCGCACACCCGCTGCGGCGGTTTGGTCGAAAAGCAATTGGGAAATGACCTCACTCTTCAGGGGTTCGCAGACTACACTGATGGTCAGTCCGGGGCGGTTCTTTTTCAACTGCGTCGAACTGCACGTTACGTCCAGCGCGCCCGCCGCCAGGGCTTGCTCCAGGAAACGCGCATACACCTGCGGGCTCAGGTCATGAACGGTAGCCTCAAGGACTGAAACCATCTCGTCACCCGAGGGGGCTTCCTCCACCGCTGATCCCTGGTCAACAACTTTGCGCCGCGCCTCGGAGATGCGCACTCCCCTGGCCCCGGCTTGTTCAAAGACCAACTGCGAAAGCGCTTCACTCTTGGCAGGTTCGCAGAGGATACTGACGGCAACGGCGGGGCGATGGTTCTTCATCTGCGCCGCGCTGCATGTCACGTCCAATGCCCCTGCCGCCATCGCCTGTTCCAGGAACTGCGCGTAGCGTTGCGGACCTATTTCGTGGACGGTCGCTTCAATTACGGAAACGATCTCGTCGCCCGCAGGAGCTTCCTCCACCGCCTTCCCGCCCTCAACAACTTTCCGTCGCGCCTCCGAAACGCGGGCGCCCATCGCGCCAGCCTGGCCGAGAAGTAGCTGCGAAAGCACATCCGTCTTGGCGGGTTCACAGAGAAGGCTCAGGGCGACGGCAGGCCGGTGGTTCTTGGTTTGTGCGGCGGTGCATGAAACATCCAGCGCGCCGGCGGCCGTGGCCTGCTCCACGAATTGCGCATAGCGCTGTGGACCCATTTCATACACGGTTGCTTCCACCACCGAAACGATGTCCTCACCGGGCAGACCCGGCTGGGCGGTGACCGCTTCGATCGCCACTCCCACGAAAATTCGGGCTACATTAGGGTGCTTCGGGAATTCCTTCTCCCCCGCCCCGTAGCCGATCTTCGCGATCTTCATAGGCGGGAAAGGACCAAACCCGGTAGCCAGAGTGGCCACAAGAGCGGCACCGGTGGGCGTAACAAGTTCGGCTTCAACACCCGACGAGTAAACCGGAATGTCCTTCAACAACTCCGCTGTGGCCGGGGCGGGAACGGGCAGGCTGCCGTGCGCCGCATCCACCCGCCCGCCGCCCAAATTCAGCGGAGAGCTCACCAGCTCGGAAATCTCCAGCAAATCGAAAGCCACGCACGTCCCCACGATGTCGATAATGGCGTCCACGGCCCCGACTTCATGGAAATGAATTTCGGTGGCAGGCAGATTATGAAGCTTCCCTTCCGCCTCGGCCAGACGGCCGAAGACTTTCAACGCTCGAGCCAGGGCCTTCTCCGGCAAGGATGCATTTTCCAGCAGGGTTTGGATGTCGCCCAACTTGCGGTGTGGTTGCTCGCTGGGCACGCGGATGTCCACGCGCGTCCCAACCAAACCGCCGCGCAGAGCGCGAGTGCGCTTGAATTCATAAAAGCCCAGGGTTAACTTCTTCAATTCGCCGAACAACTTGTCGACCGGAATTCCCGCGTCAATGAGCGCCGCCAGGAACATGTCGCCGCTAATGCCAGAGGAGCAATCCAGGTATGCGTTTCTCATAGTAACCTCGGTAGAATTTCTCCCGCCGGGCCGCGCAGAATCCAGTCCGCCAACTTATCTGCCGGAGTTGGATCTGGATTCACGATCACGACTCGCGCGCCCCATTGACGGGCTCCCTGCACGAGTCCGGCCGCGGGGTAGACCACTGCGGAGGTGGGAACCTGGCTCGCGTACGAAATTCCAGCGCCCGTGAAAGCCATAGCGCGGCCGCTCCGCAGGCTCCACCGGACGGTTTCGGTCGTGCTTTCCACTGCCTCCCCAAATCTCGACATGAAATACTGCCGGAAATTGGATACTATGCTGTACCGCAAAAGATTGTCAATGCGTTGAAGGAAGGTATCAACTCGTAGCCGTCAGCGTCCAGCCAAGGCATGGCTGATTACGAATTGCTGAACGCACGAAACCAAGGAGACCGCCATGGATCATCTCAATCGTCGTCGTTTCTTACAATTGTCCGCGGCCGGCGCGGGGTTCATCTCCGGCGTCGCACCTACGCCTGCGGCGCCGACCGCCAAGCCTTTTCGGCTAGGAATCATCATTCATGTGGGGAAAGACCCGGCAGCAGCCCTCAAGCGCGTTCATGAATTTGGCGTTCCCACATGCCAAGCCGGAACAGATGACTTTTCGGATGGGATTTACAATGCCCTCAAGGCAGCCATCAACCAGTATGGGATTGAGGTGACAGCCATCAACACCTCGGGCGGCCCGCCCAACTCCTACACTTTCTATGATGGACCCCTGACCATCGGCGTCGTCCCGCCCAAGTATCGCCAACAACGAGTCGACAACTACAAGCGTGCTTCAGATTTCACGAAGCGGCTGGGGGTTCCGGCGCTCCACTCGCACTTTGGATTCATACCGGAAAATCCCAGCGATCCGGAGTACCAAGGTACGGTCGCCGCGCTGCGCGAGGTAGCAACGCATGTCAAGGGCAACGGTCAGATGTTGCTGATGGAAACCGGGCAGGAGACGCCCATTACCATGTTGCGCGCCATTAAAGACTCGGGAGTTGACAACATCTTTGTGAACCTCGATTGCGCGAACCTTATCCTTTATGGCAAGGGCAATCCCCTCGACGCACTGGACGTGGTCGGCCACCTAGTGCGGGGAACGCATGCCAAAGACGGGGTTTTCCCCACTGATCCCAAGGAACTCGGCGAGGAGGTTCCCATCGGAAAAGGCAAAGCGAACTTCCCCAAGTTGATTCCACGGCTGAAGGAATTGGGATACACCGGCCCTCTGACCATCGAGCGGGAGATTTCCGGCCCCCAGCAGATTGAGGACATCAGAAAGGAAAAAGTCTATCTGGAAGGCCTCGTGGCCAAGCTGGGGTAAGTCCTGGCAGTGCGGAGGCGGCCTATTCCATCCGTAATGCGTCCATTGGGGAAATTGACGCGGCGCGCGCGGCTGGAATAATGGCGGCGAAGAATGCGCAAAGGCAGAGGGCGCTGGTGGCCACGGTAAGCGCGAGCGGGTCCCAACTGGAGACGCCGTAGAGTTGCGCGGCGATCAAGCGTCCGGCGCCGATGGCCAGGGGCAAGCCGAGCAGCAGTCCCAGCACCACGCGCCTAAAGGCGCCGCGGAGCACCAGTTGGACCACCTTGGAGCGATTGGCGCCGAGAGCCATGCGAATGCCAATTTCGTTGGTGCGCTGCGCGACCGAATAGGCAGTGACGCCGTAAAGCCCGATGGCGGCGAGGACGAGAGCGACGATGCCGAAAAGTCCGGCGAGGCTGGC
>Ga0335085_10016079_pt1 | contig 10832 bp, 9 predicted proteins | sample Lox_Sample_45_FD_206712 | JGI IMG/M metagenome (GOLD analysis project Ga0335085, IMG submission 206712) | Soil microbial communities from Loxahatchee National Wildlife Refuge, Florida, United States - Lox_Sample_4.5 | ecosystem: Environmental > Terrestrial > Soil > Wetlands | place: USA: Florida... | reverse complement strand
CGTGTTCGACGAGGCGGTGGCCGCGATCAAGCTGGCCAAGTCGCGCGGGTTCAAGGTGAACACGAACACCACGTTCTTCAACACCGACACCCCGCAGACCATCATCGACGTGCTGAACTACCTCAACGACGACCTGGGTATCGACGAGATGGAGATCTCGCCGGCCTACGCGTACGAGAAGGCGCCGGACCAGGACCACTTCCTCGGCGTGACCGAGACGCGGGAACTGTTCCGCAAGGCGTTCGCTGACGGGCGGCGGAAGAAGTGGCGGCTCAACCACACGCCGCTCTTCCTGGACTTCCTCGAGGGCAAGACGGACTTCGGCTGCACCGCATGGGGCATCCCGTCCTACTCGCTGCTCGGCTGGCAGAAGCCCTGTTACCTGATGAGCGACGGGTACACCAAGACGTACAAGGAACTGATCGAGACCACCGACTGGGACTCCTACGGCCGGGGCAAGGACCCGCGCTGCGCCAACTGCATGGCGCACTGCGGCTACGAGCCGTCGGCCGTGCTGGCCACCATGGGTTCGCTCAAGGAGACGATCCGGGCGGTACGCGGCATCTGAGGTCCCCCCTGAGGTCCCCGCGACAGGGACGCCCGGGCGCGCAGCGCGCCCGGGCGTTTCGCGTGCCGGGGCGTTCCGCGTGCCGGGGCTTTTCGATGCGTGCGTCATTACCGATTCGTGTCCTATATCGGGGGTTCCCCGGAGTTGGGGCTCAAGTTTCGCTCAGGAACGGCCGCCACTATCTGAGGCGACGCAGTGCTCCCGTATGCGCTGCGCCCGGCGCGGACCGCGCCGCCACTGCGGACAGGCCCCGCGCCGACGGCGCGGGCCCGGCATCGGTAGGAGCCTCAGATGTTCCTGACATACCTCCGGCGTGAGCTGCGCCGGCGGATGCGCCAGGCGATCATCGTCGCCGTGGGCCTGGCCCTCGGCATCGGCCTGGTGATCGTCGTGACGGCGGTGTCGTCCGGCGTCAAGAACGCGCAAGCCAGCGTTCTGCACGCGCTCTACGGCCAGGGCACCGACATCACCGTCACCAAGGCCCCGAGTGCCAGCTCGGCCGGCTCGTTCGGATTCCGCGGGCAGACCGGGACCCGGACCCGGCCCGCGGCTGGCACCACGATCGATGTCGACACCCTGCGCGGCTTCGGCCTCGGCACGATCGGCACATCCTCGGTGACCACGGTGTCGAAGCTGAACGGCGTGGCGGCGGTCGCGGGCGGCCTCACGCTGACCGACACGAAGATCACCGGCAAGATCCCGGCCATCAACAGCACGGGCGGCGGCGGCTTCGGCGGCGGCGGCGGGGGAGGGGGCGGCGGTTTCAGCGGGTCGTTCACGCCGACCTCCTTCGGCGTCGACGGCGTGGACATCGCCAACGGCGAGCTCGGGCCGCTCAGCTCCGGCAAGCTCAGCTCCGGCCGCACGTTCACCTCGTCCGACGCGAACGCCAACGTCGCGGTGCTCGACTCCAACTATGCGACGCAGAACAAGCTGAACGTCGGCTCGACGATCACGGTCGCCAAGACCAGCTTCAAGGTCATCGGGATCGTCAGCGAGCCGTCGGGCCAGAATAACTCCGCCGCCTACATCCCGCTGGCCCGGGCCCAGTCACTGGCCAGCATGAAGAACGACGTGAACACCATCTACGTGTCGGCCAACAGTGCGGCCAGCGTCAACACCGTCTCCAAGGAGATCTCCACGGCGGTCCCGTCATCCACCGTCACCAACTCCAGCGACCTCGCCAACGAGGTGACCGGCTCGCTGGCCAGCACCTCCAGCCTGGCCAACAACCTGGGCAAGTGGCTGGCGATCGCGGTACTGGTGGCGGCGTTCCTGGTCGCGAGCCTGCTGACGATGTCGGCCGTGTCACGGCGAGTGCGTGAGTTCGGCACGCTGAAGGCCCTGGGCTGGCGCAGCCGCCGGATCATTCTCCAGGTCATGGGCGAGTCGATCGCCGTGGGCATCATCGGCGGGGTGATCGGCGTGGCCCTTGGGCTCGCCGGCGCCGAACTCGTGGACAAGCTCGCGCCGCCCCTGAAGGCCTCGGTCGGCTCTACCACCGGCTCCGCGACGCCGGGCGGGGCCCGCCAGTTCGCCGGCACGGGTGGCACGGGCGGCGGTTTCGGCGGCGGAGGCGGGGCTGGCGGGGCTGGCGGAGGCGGGGGCTTCGGCGGCTTCCGGCGCGCCGCGGCCGACGCCTCGCACACGGTGGCCGTTCATCTCACCGCCCCGGTGACCATCGGCGTGATCGTCCTCGCGGTGGTGCTGGCCATCGCGGGCGGGGTGATCGCCGGATCGTTCGGTGGCTGGCGGGCCGCGCGGCTCCGCCCCGCCGCGGCTCTCGCGAAGGTGGCCTGATCATGTACAAGCTCAGCGGCGTTACCAAGGACTACCAGAAGGGCCGGCAGAGCGTCGCCGCGTTGCGCGGCGTCGACCTGGTGATCGAGGACCGGGACTGGCTGGCGATCCAGGGCCCGACCGGGCACGGCAAGTCGACCCTGCTGCAGATCCTCGGCGGCCTGGACCGTCCCACGTCCGGGATCGTCGACTTCGACGGCCAGGACCTGGCCCAGATGAGGGAGGCCCAGCTGACCCGCGTGCGGGCCGCCTCGATCGGTTTCGTGTTCCAGACCTTCAACCTGATCCCCACGCTGTCCGCGCAGGAGAACGTGGAGGCCGCGCTGGTCCCGCTGGGCATCCACGGCCCGGACCGGGCCGCACGGGCCATGAAGGCGCTGGAGGACCTGGGCCTCGGTGACCGTGCGCGGCACCTGCCCTCGGAGCTGTCCGGCGGCCAGCAGCAGCGCGTCGCCCTCGCCCGCGCCCTGGTCAAAGAGCCGAAGGTGCTGCTGGCCGACGAGCCGACCGGCAACCTGGACGAGGACACCCGCGACGAGATCATGGTCCTGCTGGAGAAGTTCTGGCGGACCTGCGGCCTCACCCTCGTCGTGGTCACGCACGACAGCACCGTCGCCCGGCGGGCCGAGCGGATCGGCGTCATGCGCAACGGCCGGCTCACCTTCAAGCAGTCCCGCCGCGCCACAGACCCCGGCCCCGCCATCCCCGCCCCGCCCTCATAGGGGCGTCCCCGCCTGCCCCCACTCCATGAAGGGCCCGCTCCCTTGGAGCCCGCTCCCGCCCTGAGCCCACTCCCACCGCAAGCCCCCCTGAGCCCGCCCCCGCCCTGAGCCCGCCCCGGCCCCCTGAAAGTGTGCAGTTTCTGCTGGCGGAGCCGCCACGGTGGGTGGGGCCAGGCCCGGCTGGCGCCACCCAGCCACTGGTCCTGGCCGGGGCGGCCGGGTCCTGGCCGGGACGGCTGGTCTCGCCGGGGCGGCTCAGTCGAGGCGGGCTTCGTAACGCAGCAGCGTCGGCAGGTCCGCGGGCGCCGGGGTCGCGCCGGCCAGGCCCCGGGCGGTGAACCAGGCGCCGACGTTGGCCGCGTCCCGCTCCAGGTACTTCGCGCCCTGCGGATTGGCGATCACGTCAACCACCTGGGGAAGGTCGATCATGATCAGCCGGTCCTCGTGGACCAGGAGGTTGTAAGCGGACAGGTCGCCGTGCGCCAGCCCGTCCCTAGCCAGGGTGACGGCCGCCGTCACGAGCTGATCCCACAGTGCGCGCAGTTGCCCAGCCTGCGGCCGGGTCTCGGCCAGCCGCGGCGCGGCCGTCCCGTCCGCGTCCCCGATGAACTCCAGCAGCAGTTCCGTCCCGGTGACCTGAACCGGGTAGGGGACCGGCACGCCGGACTCATGCAGCCGGACGAGCGCGATGAACTCGGCGATCGCCCACTGCCCGGCGATCGCCTGCCGCCCGAACTCGGTACGGCCGGCCATGGCCCGGCTCGCCCGCGACTCGCGGACCCGGCGGCCCTCCAGGTAGCCGCTGTCCCGGTGGAACATCCGGTGGCCGGCGTCACGGTACCGCTTGGCGGCCAGCAGGCAGGACGGGCCGGTCTGCGGCACCCCGCGCCGCAGCAGGAAGACGTCGGCTTCCTTGCCGGTCTTCAGGATGCCCAGCTCGGTGTCGACCGCGGCCAGCTCGGTGACCAGCCAATCCGGGTAGGGCTGCGGGCCGCGTTCGCCGGCGGCCGGCTGATCCCAGGTCGACCAGCGGTCGCCCTCCGGCAGGCCGTCGGTGATGTCGCACGTCTCCACCGACGGCATGGCTACGCGATGTCGGCTCCGTTTCTGGAAGTACGGTTCGTCCTCAAAGCGCCGCTTACCGCGGCGGCCATGGCCGAAGTGGCCGATGTCGTGCTGGTGTGCGGAATCGTCGCGCACGGTGGGTGCTCCTCAGGAAGGTGGCGATCAGGGCAGACGTGATAAGCCCCGCGACGGGCGTAGACATCAGGCGCCTCCCTTCGCTCGTACCGGCTCAGCCGGTTCCTGCCTGTGTCCTGTGACCGTGCCATAACCGGGACCGGCGGCACAACCGAATTACCGTGCCGTCGGCCCGGTGCCCGCGTTCTTGGGGGCAACACCCCGGCGCGGGCAGCCGTCGCCGTCACAGGGACCACATGGGCCGCGTGAGCACCAGGCCGGCGGCGTCCGAGGCTATCGACAAGCTGGTCCGGACGTTGGCCCGGATCTGCGACGACCCGTATGACCTGGTGTTCAGCGCGCCCGCGCCGCCCGTGCCGGGCAGGCGCGTCGCTGAACTGGGCGACTTCGGTTTCATCGAGTTCATCGTCGATGAGACGAAGGGACTAGTCCGCGTTTACCACCTGGTGTGGGCCGGTTAGAGCACAGGCTGGGCGCTCTGGCCGTCGGCGCCTGCGACGATCACCACCTCTCCGCGATTGGCAACCTCGCCTCGGGTAGTGACGAGGCTCTGGAGTCAACGCCGCTCAGCGTTTTGCTGCCAAGATCCGTTATGCGCGGCTCCGATTTGGCTTGCTGCTTGACCCGATGCAGTGTCTCGTGAGGTGATCTGCGTGCCGATTCTGGGCGCATGGTCGGCGGAGATCAAGCCCACTGCCAGTTCGCTGTCAGCTAGCTCTCAGATACGCGGGCCAATCTCCCCCGTAAGGGGAGAACGCGACGGGTATTCTGGGGGTTTCCCAGACCACAGCGGACGGTCCGCCGGCCTCAGCGGGATCCGGGCGAGGTTTTCTGCACTTGCCCTCAGCCAGCCAAAGCGCTCCCGGCACCTCGGCCGGTACCGCGGATGGGGCGATGCGCCTGGTGAACCAATCGGGCGGCGCCGGCACCGCATCCTGGCGGCAGGAGTCGCGGTTGCCGTCGCACTGTGCCTCATCGTGGCCGCTGCGCCCGGGAGGGCGGGAGCGTCGTTGCCGGTCTGACGCAGTTCGACGACACCGGCATGGGGGATGGCGGTGGGGGTCAGGTAGCGGCTGGCGAAGCCGTGCCTCTGCGGTGGCCGATGACTTCTGCTGGCCCGTGCGGTCATATTCCCAGCAGGCCGCAGGCGGCCTGCCCGGCGCCGGACGAACCGAAAATGTCGTACTCCCGTGATGTAGTCGGGAGTATCAAGCCGTCGAGGAGGCGTGTGATGCGGTCTGTGATGAATCACCTCAGCATCAGCGCGGCACGGACCGACGCTTTGTTCGTGTCGACGTTGCAGCGATCCGATGAACCCAGCGCTGGGCAAATCCGGCAGTCCGTCGCCGTGGCCGTGCGCCGGTTCGGTAGCCGGGGCTGCGCCGTACGGGTGGCGCAGGAGTTCGGCGAGCACCCGGAACTCGCGGCCGAACGGATGCGCTGGGCGCGGCAGGCCGTGGCCGAGGTATTTGGCGATCCGGGACGAAGGGAGCAAGGCGAGCGGGCCGGTCAGCAGCCCGCGGGCTGCGCCGCATGAGCCAGAAATCTGCCATGCCGTGTGGTCGATCCAGGTCGAAGACCGGTTCAGCGCGAGGTCACGCGGTTCGAGTCGCGGTTCGAGCAATACGCCACCCGGCGGGATCCCGTCCTCGGGTGGGCCGCCTGCACGCCGGGCACACGACTAGGCCCTGGCCCAGTGAACGCGGGGACTGGACGGTGTTCTACACATCGTTCGCCCCTGCGGTCCGCGGACGGGGTTCAGTACCGGTCGACCCCTGGGACGCCGTGGCCGGTCTCGAGGTGCTGGAGGCCGCACAGACCAGCGCCGCCACCGGGCAGGTAGTAGCGCCCGGCCCCGGCACAATGCGGTAGTCCGTGAACCACGGTGACGCCGCAGCCAGGAGCGCTCAGAACGCCGAGTTCGGTGGCCTGGTCTGCCGGGTGCTGAAGATTAGCGGACGCTACCTGCTGTGGTTAGAGGCGATCTGGAGGTAGTCGGTGAAGACGACCGGCCCGGCGGCGAGTTCGGGCTGGTAGACCTCCTCGAACTTTCTTACCGCAGCGGAGGTGCCGTGCGCCTGGTGCGCCGCCTGGTCGGCGAACTCGAAGAGGTGAACGAACTTGGTCGGGTCGCTCTCCTGCTGCCACGCGGTGTAGATCTGGGTGCCGGGCTCATGCTCGGTCACGTACTCGACGAACTCCACGATGGCCGCCTTGACCTTGTCCACGGCGCCTGGATTCACTTGGTAGTGGGCGGTCTGATAGATGGGCACGAATGTCCTCCTCTGCTTGTCTGTGCTGCCGGCGGCTAGCCATCGTTCAACAGAATTATTGATTTCATGGCCGTGCAGTAAGGTCAACATTGTGGTTGAAGATCTGGTGCTGGACCGCACCTATGCCGCGCTGGCCGACCCGACCCGGCGGGCGTTGCTGGTCGCGTTGCGCGATGGCGAGGCGCGCATCACCGATCTTGCGGCTTCGCTGCCCATGACTTTTGCCGGGGTGTCGCGCCACGTCGGCGTGCTCGAGACAGCAGGGCTGATCAAGCGGGAGATCCGGGGTCGCGAGCATTGGCTGTCCCTCCGGCTCGATGCGCTGACCCTGGCGGAGCGGTGGATCGGCGAGCAAACCTCGTTCTGGGCCCGTCGCGCGGAGGCGCTGGCCCAGCGGCTGGAGCACAGGGATGGCTCCCGGTGACCGATCCTCCGGCCCAGGCAGCCGTGGTACGCCAGCGCCTGCCAGCACCGCCGGACATCGTCTTCGATGAATGGACCGACGCGGCCAGGCTGGCCGCGTGGATGTGCCCCCCGCCCGGCCCGGTGCCTGAACGTGGAGGCAGATCCCCGCATTGGCGGCACGCTGGGGTTCGACATCGAGGAAGCAGGCAGCACCTTCCGGGTCAGCGGGAACTACCTGACGCTGGAGCGACCGCACCGGGTGGCGTTTACCTGGAGCTGCTCGACATGGCCCGACCCGACCATCCAGAGCGTTGTCACCGTGACGATCGAGCCTGACGGCGCCGAGGCATCGATCATGACCATCGAGCATGAACTTCTGCCTCCGGCCCTGGTACGGCGTCACGCACATGGCTGGACCGCCATCTCGACGCAACTCGAATCCTGGCTCCGCTCGACCGAGAGCCGCAGCCCGGATCCTGGCTCTCGCCCACGGACCCCGACAGCCCCTCATTGATTGGTCACGCCGGCATTCGCGTGCCCTGATCCAAGCACGAGCCGGTCTGTGACGCTCGGCCCAGGGGGCGGATCGCGCTGCGTGCGGACAGGAGGAGGCCGTGATAGGAAGCCTTCGTGGAAGTTAGCCCTCCGGGGGAGGAGCCGCCAGCGTGAGCGATCAACGGCCAGACATCAGTGACCTCCGGCGAAGCCTGGACGGGGTGGACAGCGGCATCGTCGGTCTCATCGCGCAGCGAGGCCGCCTCATCGCCGAGATAGGCCGCCTGAAAGAGCACGGCACGTCGGCGATCCAGGATGCTGACCGCGAGCGGCAGGTGCTCGCAGGCGTGGAAGCCGTGGCCGCAGATCTGGGCGTATCTGCCAGCCTGGTGCGCAGGATCTTCCGCGAGCTGATCGGCGACTCGGTCGCCCAGCAGGCAAGGCACCTTGCTGGCGCGGCAACCGGTCGCCTGCGCGTGGCCTTTCAGGGCTCAGCGCACGCATACAGCGACGCGGCTGCGCGCAAGTACCTCGCCGCCCGCGGGGCAGAAGGCGACCTGGCGGGCTACGGCACATTCGGCCAGGCCGTCGGCGCGCTGCTGGCGGGCGAGGTAGATCTCGCCGTCCTCCCCATCGAGAACACCTCTGCCGGCAGCATCAACGAGGTCTATACCCTGCTGCGCGAGCACGACCTGTTTATCTCCGGTGAGGAAACCTGGAAGGTCGACCACTGCCTGGCCGCGGTACAAGACGTTCCGCTGAGCTCGCTGAGCCGGATCCTGTCTCATCCCCAGGGCCTGGAGCAGTGCGCGCAGTTCCTGCAGTCGCTGCCGCATGCCATTCCAGCGAGTTACCTCGACACCGCCGGGGCCGTGGCCGCGGTGGCCGCCATGGGCGATCCGAGCGTAGCTGCGATCGGCTCCGCCGAGGCCGCCCAAGCCCACGGCCTGGTGGTGCTCCGGCACGGCATCGCCGACTCCCAGGACAACTACACCCGCTTTGTGGTGCTATCGGCGGCGGCAACTCCGGTCGATGTGCGGATCGCCTGCAAGACGAGCCTGATCCTGATCACCCGGCACGAGGAGGGCGCGCTTCTGCGCTGCCTCGAGATCCTGTCGGGCAGCGGCCACTCGATGACCAAGCTTGAGTCGCGGCCTCGTCCCGGCAGGCCCTGGGAGTACCTGTTCTTCCTGGACTTCGAAGGAAACGTAGCCGAGCCGCGGACAGCTGCGGCGCTGGACGAACTCCGGCTGGCAGCGCAATACGTCAAGGTCCTCGGCAGTTACCCGGCCAAGGCGTTGCGCCATCCCGCCCATCCGGGCAGCCTGCCGGACGCTCCGGCGGCGGAGGCACCGGCGGACACGCTGGAGGCTGTCGCAGCCGACCGGGCAACCGCGGGGCACCGCTCCCGGCAGTACCGGCTTGTCGACCGCGCAAGCCGGGCAGCTGACACCATGGTTCAGGTCGGAGACCTGCTTGTCGGCGGCAGCGGATTCGCGGTGATGGCGGGCCCCTGCTCGGTGGAGAACGCCGAGCAGATCGCCGCCACAGCGAAATTCGTCCGCGATCATGGTGCGCATGTCCTGCGTGGCGGCGTGTTCAAGCCCCGGACGTCGCCCTACGCCTTCCAGGGTCTCGGCTGGAAGGGGCTGGAACTGCTGGTAGCGGCCGGGCGTGAGATCGGGCTTCCCGTTGTCACCGAAGTGATGGCCGTGGAACAGGCGCAGCGGATGGCGAAGGATGCCGACATCCTTCAGATCGGCGCGCGGAATATGCAGAATTTCGACCTGCTGCGCGAGGTCGGGAAGCTGGACCGGCCTGTGCTCCTCAAGCGGGGCCTGTCCAGCACGATCGAGGAATGGCTCGCGGCTGCCGAATACATCGTCGCGCAGGGCAATCAGCAGGTGATTCTGTGCGAGCGCGGCATCCGGACCTTCGAGAACGCCACTCGTAACACTCTCGACCTGTCCGCTGTCGCGGTTGTCCGGGAGCGATCGCACCTGCCCATTATCGTCGACCCGAGCCATAGCACCGGACAACGACGCTACGTCGCGCCGATGGCGTGGGCCGCGCGCGCCGCCGGAGCTCATGGCCTGCTGATAGAAGTCCACCCGGCGCCGGAGAAGGCACTGTCCGATGCCGAGCAGAGCCTGTCTTTCGGTGAGTTCGCCGCGCTCATGAGCCAGCTGGCCGCCGTCCCTGGACCTAGCCGGGCGACCGTCAAAGCGCCGAATGCCAACTTGCCGTGAGTAATGCCCGCAGCCGCCCGGCCTGAATATTTATGCACGCCGTCCTGCACGACCAATTCCCTCATCTGCCGCGGAGAGTGTCGTCGTCACCTTTGCTTGCCGGCGCGGAACAGGGCAATGGCTTTATCGATGCGACGCTGCCTGGTGTCGGCGCTCTTAGCGGCGGTGATGTTGTCGACGTGATACCGCTGCATGCTGTTGGAGAGCTTGCCGAAGAATGCGCTGGCTTGCTCGTCGGCCGCGAGCGCGGCGGCGAAGTCGGCGGGGAGGGTCACCTCCTGCGGGGTGTCCGCGACGGTCAGGGTGACGCGGATGGGATCCCCGCCCTGCAGCCCGGTGGCCTTGCGGACGGCGGCGCTGATGCTGATCATGTGCTTGCCGCCCATCACGCCGACCGTGTTCCGGTATTCGTACCCGTTGACGTTGACGAGCACGGGCGGGCGCTTTCCGGCCGCGAGCTGCCCGATGGCGTCCTCAGGTACCACGATGCCGGTGTTGTTGCCGGTGACGGCGACGGTTGTCTCGAACGTCACCCTGTTCGGCTCGGCTGCCACTGGCTCGTCCGCCTTTCGCCTTCCGGAATGGCCTTCCTGATGCCAGGTAGACGCCCGGGAGGCGGCGGACTCATCGGCGACCCGGGCACCAGCCCACCAGGATGGTAAGGCACGCCCGCCCGGGTATCGAACCCGCGGTCGGCGACGCCTTGTTTCCACCAGCATGAAGTGCCAGCCGAACGGGAAGGCGGAGAGCCTGCCGCGAACTCGCTCATTTGCCGCAGTGCGGATGCCGACGACCCGGTTTGGCTCAGATTAGTGCACACCACCAATCGTGTGGATCTTTGTGAGCATGCCGTGGAGGTCGCGGGGCTGCTCTTCGGCGGCGCTTGGCGGTCCGGCGCGGATCCGGCCGGTGGGTACCCGCGGCGGTGCGCACGATCTTGCGGATCGACCAGCCCGTGCGGTCCTCAAGAAGCGAACTCTCGGTAAGGGCGCGCGCGAAAATAAACCGTAGACGCCTTCACCCAAACCCGCAGGCCATGACTCTGGAGGGCCAACGAAGCCTACGGGTTATTCCGAGGCGCGCCCTTAGCTTGTTATTTAACCTCTGCTGTCACGCTCGT
>Ga0335085_10016076_pt1 | contig 10833 bp, 7 predicted proteins | sample Lox_Sample_45_FD_206712 | JGI IMG/M metagenome (GOLD analysis project Ga0335085, IMG submission 206712) | Soil microbial communities from Loxahatchee National Wildlife Refuge, Florida, United States - Lox_Sample_4.5 | ecosystem: Environmental > Terrestrial > Soil > Wetlands | place: USA: Florida... | reverse complement strand
GTCCGGTCCCTCGAGCGATTTGAGCGGCAGACCCGAGAGGTTGAATAGCCCGCCGAGCGGGAACTGCGTGAGCACGTTGCGCGGGTCGGTACGGTTCAGTGTGAGGCCGGCCGAGCCCCACAGGATCGCCGTCTCACGTCCGAACGAGTGCGCCGTCAGCGCGTTGAAGATCACCTGGTTGAAGTCACTCAGCGTGTCGGTCTGGCTCTTCTGACTGTTCCACTGCAACTCGACGAGCTCGCCCTTGCTGGGAAAGCGCACATCGTCGAGCCGGTCGTACGAGGCCCGCACGAAATAGCCGTCGTAGTCGAATACGGTGGTGGGCAGGGTCGGGTCTCCGATGCGCACGTGGGAGTTGCCGTTCTCGTGCAGGAATCCGGTGCGGATCTCCCCGTAGTTGCTGATCTCCTTGCCGAAATCCAATCCGTAGTCGGTGCTGTTGACGCGGTATTCGGCGACCTCGCGCAGGTCGGAGTTGACGATCGGCAGGGTCTCGGCCGCGTACTGCGCGTGCGGCATCACGAACCAGGGAGAGCTCAGCGAGAACGGCAGGTAGAACTCGGAGTAGATGTGCGGATCGACGCCCACCTGCAGGTCCCACACCCATTCGGCGCCGTGCCTGCTCAGATCCGTGAGCACGAAGCGAGCGGCGGCATTGTAGTAGGCGTTGCCCTCGAAGTCGTCCTGCAGGCTCAACCCGAAGCGCACGTAGTTGGGACCCCAGGAATTGCGCCGGGCGGTGAGCAGCATGCCGTAGCGATCGTCGTTGCCGACGAGGCGGTAATCGAGCAGCTCGAGCGTGCCCTGACCGTAGAGAACGTCGGTGCGCTTGTCGGCATCCGAGGGATCGAGCGGCTTGCCGATCATGGGATCGAACAGCTCGTGCAGCGCGCCCGCGTAATGCTGCGAGGAGGGGCTGACCTCGACGAACTTGACCTCAGGTGGATTGCGCCGGCCGGCAGCGCGCTGCGCGAGATAGGCCGCATAGTCGGCCGGACTCGCGCCGAGCTGAGCCAGTCGCGCCGTCATGCCCCGCGCGGCCGCCTCGCCCGCCGCTACTGCCCGGCGTACGACCCCGAACTCGAACGAGGACAGATCGAGTTCGGGCGTAACCACCACGTCGCTCGCGCCGAGCGTTGCGAGCTGACGCTGCGAGTCGCGGCGGATCAGAATCGCGAGCATCTGGTTGGAGATGGTGGCCGCGCTCCCCAGGTGCTCGCGGGTGTAGAGCGCCGCGCCCACATCGACCACGATCAGGATGTCCACGTGCATCTGGCGCGCGACGTCGATCGGCAGGTTATCCGAGATCCCGCCATCGACCAGCACGCGCCCGTCGCGCTCCACCGGTGTGAACACGCCGGGCGCCGACAGGCTCGCGCGCATCGCAGTGGTAAGGTCCCCGGCACGCATCACGACCGGCTCCCCCGTCGCAAGATCGGTCGCCACAGCGCGAAAGGCGGTGGGCAGCCGGTCGAAGTCGTCGGTCCGAGCCACGGGCAGCGTGAGGCGGCGCAGCGTCATGGTGAGCGTCTGCCCGTCGATGAAGCCCTTCGGCAGCTGCAGCCTGTGACCGCGGATGCCGAGCGGGTACTGCACGAGGAAGTTGCGGTCCTCCTCCTTGCGGCGGAAATCGAGGTCCACGCGCGGGGGGCGGTCGCGAAACGCGTGCTCCCAGTTGACCGAAGTCATCACCGACTCGATCTCGCGGGCATTGAGGCCGCTCGCGTAGAGCCCGCCGACCACCGCACCCATGCTGGTGCCGGCGATGGCATCGATGGGTACGTGCAGGTCGTCGAGCACCTTGAGCACCCCGATGTGCGCGGCGCCACGCGCCCCGCCTCCGGAGAGCACCAGTCCGATGCGGGGCCGCGGCCGGCCCGGTACCGCACCGGTTGTAACGGCCGGGGGTGCCGGCGTGGCCGCTGATGGTTCCGGTGCGCCCGCCGAGGTCGCCGGGGCCCCGGGAGGCGGCTCCCCTGCCGCCGCGCCCCGAAGAGCGAGCAGCGCCCACAGGGCGACAGAACCCACCAGGGCCCCGGATCGGGGCCAGACCACCCGCTGTGCAACCACCACCGGGCAAGAATACCAGTCCGGCCCGCCGCTGCGGCTGCGCCGCCGTGCATGGCTCGGAGGCTCGCGGTTCGCGGATAATGCGCGTTCGTTTTCCGCGAACCGGCACTGCCGCCCCGGCAGTCGAGGTGAGGATGGCTTATTTAATCATTTCGATCCTGCTCCAGGTCGCCTTCATCGTTCATGTGATCAAGACGGGCCGGAATTTCCTGTGGATCTGGGTGCTGGTGCTGCCGGTGCTCGCCGTTCCCGGGATGCTCGCGTACCTGGCGATCGAGGTGATCCCGGAACTGCTCAGAAGCCGTACCGCGCGGCGCACCGCGCGCGGGGTGAAGAAGGCACTCGATCCGCAGGCCGATCTGCGCCGCTTCGAAAGCGAGGCGCGCGTGACCGGCAACGTCGCCAACCGTCAGCGCTACGCGGATGAGCTGGTCAGGCACGGCCGCTACGACGAGGCGGTGGAGGTGTATCGCCAGGCACTGACCGGGCTGTACGAGCACGACCCGAATTTGATGCTGGGACTCGCCCGGGCACAGTTCGGCAAGGGCGAAGCGGCCGCCGCGCGCGCAACCCTCGAGGCGCTGTTCCAGGCGAATCCGGACATGCGCTCACCCGAGGCGAGATTGCTGTACGCGCGGGCGCTGGAGAGCGAAGGCGCTGCCGAGCGGGCGCTGCAGGAATACCGCTCGCTCGCCCCTGCCTTCCCCGGAGCCGAGGCCTCGGTGCGCTACGCGCAGCTTCTCAAGGCGCAGGGTCGCGAGGCGGAGGCGGTAAGCATCGCCCGCGATCTGCTCGAGCAGGCACGCATCGCCCCGGCGCACTATCGGCGCGCGCAGCGCAGCTGGCTCGATACCGCCGAGCGGCTCGCCGCGGGACGCTGAAGAGCGCAGCGAGGGCGAGCGCCACGACGCTGAGCCAGTCGAAAGCACCCCCGCCGCTCTTGCCCGAAGTGCCGCTGCTCGAGCCGCCCGAGGAGCTCGAGCCGCCGCTGCTCGATCCTCCGCTGCTGGAACCGCCGCTGGAGCCACCGCTACTGGAGCCCTGGGAGCTCATGATGGTGACCTGCGCGGAGGCGGAGCTGTTCTGGTTCGCGTCGGAGACCGCCGAGACGGTCACGATCGATGAGGCGGGCACGACGCTCGGGGCAGTGTAGAGGCCACTGCTCGAGATCGTCCCGTTCATCGAGTTGCCGCCGACGACCCCGTTGACCTCCCAGTTCACCGTCGTATCGACAACGCCGGTGACGGTCGCCGTGAAGCTCTGCGATGCGCCCGCATTGACGGTGGCCGCAGTGGGCGAGATCGAAACGGTGGGCGCCGGCACCGGATTGAGCGTGACCTGCGTCCATCCCGACTTGGTCGCATCGGCGGCAGAGACCGCCTGCACCAGGACGCTGTTGGGCGTGGGCTGCGTAACCGGCGGCGTATACACGCCCGTCGAGGAGATGGTGCCGTAGGCGGCACCCGCCGGCACGTAGCTGTTCGTGCCCGAGTCGAGGTAAAGGAGCTGCCAGGTCACTGAGGTATTCGCCGCATCACCCACCGCGGCAGTGAAGCTGACCGTCTGGGTCGTGCCCGCCTGCACGCTGGGCCCATTCGGGGTGACCGACACCACGGTCATGTCGGCCGGGCAGGCCGGGGCACTGGCACTGGCCGGAGCAGTGCTGGTCGCGCTGGTCGCGCCGACCGTGACCGTCTCGGTATCGGCGTGTCCGCTCTCATCGGTGACGGTCAGCGTCACCGTGACGGTGTTGGCTCCCGCCGGCGCAGTCACCTGGATGCTCGAGGTAGTGAACGTGCCCCCGCCCGAGACCTGCCAGTGATAGCTGCTGATCGTGTGGCCGCAGGCCGCGGCACTGACCGAGGCGTCGAGGGTGACGCTCTGTCCACTCGTGAAGGTCAGGGGTGAGATCTTGACGGCCCCGGCCGGATTCAGTGCAGCGCCAACGGCTGCATTCGCATTGGCCATTCCAACGCCGCAGGTCTTGCCATCGGTGGTACAGATGCATTCGGCGTTCTGGACGGTGTTGGAGCTCTCCGTCACCGGCGTGCAGAACGTGGTCGTCGTCGAGGAGGTTTGCGGGTAGGCGGTGGCCGTGCCCCGCAGCCGCGCAATGATCTGTGTCGGGGTGAGGTTGGGGTTGACAGAGCTCATCAGCGCCGCGATTCCCGAGACGATCGGCGCGGAGAAGCTGGTACCGAGATTCGGATTGTTGATCTCGTCGGTGTAGTCGTTGTTGCCCGGCGTGGTCGAGCCGAGATTGAAGGTGGTGCCGATCGGGTACAGGCATGCGCCGCTCGAGTTGACGCAGTTTCCGGCTGGCGCACCGACCGTGAGCTCGGGGCAGGCGAGGGTGCCCGAGCCGGGAGCCGCGCAACCGACGTTGCTGTAGCCGACCTTGGTTCCCGCCTGGCGTATACCGGCGATACCGGCGACCCCGGGACAATTCGCCGGCGCATCCACCGGGCCGCCCTCATTACCTGCCGAGGCGACCACGATCACCCCGAGTGCATTGAGCTGGCTGATGGCGCTCTGGTAGTCCGAGGGGCATGCGCCTGAGCCTCCAAGGCTCATGTTGATGATCTTGGCCGGGTAAGGGTTGTCCGGGGCTCCATCGACGTGGATGCCCGCGGCCCAGAGCATGGCGCTGATGATGTCCGAGTCCATCCCGCCGCACTTGCCGAGCGCGCGCAGCGGCAGGATCCAGGAGTTCCAGGTCATCCCGGCCATGCCCGTGGCGTTGTTCGTGAGTGCGCCGAGAATGCCCGCGGTGCGCGTGCCGTGCCAGCTGCTGTTACCTGCTTGCGTACCGCTCGGGCACTCGTTCGGGTGGCTGCTGATGTCGCTCGAAGTGACCCAGTCGCCCGGATCGGACGCATCGGGCCCGGGACAAGGGACCCCTCCCGCGATGAACGGGTCGGAGATGAAGCAGTAGCCCGAGAGCAGCCGACCCTGAGGGATGTTCATGCTGTTGGTGACGGCGCCGAGCAGATCCGGATGATCGAACCTCACTCCGGTGTCGATGTCCGCAATGACGATGCCGTTGCTGCCGAGGGTCACGCTCCAGGCATCCGTCGCATCGACGGCGCTCGGGGTGCTTCCCACGACCGGTGCCTGCTCGTACCACTGCGTGCCGTAGGGATCGTCGGCCTGCGGTACGCACCCGCCAATGGCGCCATTGGGACACGGATAGTACTGGAGCGTGTCGTACAGCGGGTCGGCCGGGGCCACCTGATGGATATAGCGCTTCTGATCGAGATCCGCGTACTCCACGTTCGGGTCGGCACGCAATTGTGCGAGCACCTGCGCGACCGATTGCCCCGCCCCCGGCTGCAGATGCAGCACGTGCAGGTTGGGAATGATCCGCCGCGAGCTCTTGAGGGTGGCGCCCGCGCGGCTGGCGAGCGCCTGGACGCGCTCCTGCTCCTGCGCTCGATGCTGCACGTCTTCCACCGCACGCGAGACGCCCGCCGCTTCACGCAGCTTGACGATGACACCCTGCTCCGTCGCCAGGCTGGGCGGCGGGTGCCGGCGCACCGGGTTGTACTCGCTGTGCAGTCCGGCCGCCGCGGCCCCGACCGCCAGCAGCGTCGTTACGAAGATCAGCCAGAATTTGCGCATTCGACAAACCCCGTTGGGCGGTCCGCCCTAGCCCTGCACCCTGCGCCGTTGATCCACATCCGCCGACCGGACGCGCGGGTCGTGCCGCAGCCGGCCGAGCGCATCGCGACAGGAGGGATCGCGCTCGGTCGTGCTCAGTGCAAACAGATCGAGGCCTGGGCCTATGGAGCGCAAGAATGTCAGCTGCACGGCCGCCGTATGTGCGAGGTTCGTCACGAAGTGCGCATCGGGTGGGACTCCCTGTGCGGGGGCGAAGGCGATGATCACCCGGATGTGACAGCCATCCTCGTGCGTTGCGGCAGGCGTCATGACCGGCGTGCAGCCGGCCAGGACGGCCGCCAGGATCAGGCGTGCGATCAGCAAGCCCGCAAGAGCATAGCGCGGGCTCTGGCGGCACGGGATTGTCGTCAAACGCCGACGCGGGGAGACGGCGACGCCCTATCCGGGGATGCGGATCCGGCGGGGATCGTAGTCGGGCTTCGGCCAGCGCAGCGGGAGCCGCTCGAGCTCGTACCGCAGGATCTCGGAGACGGCGAAATGGCACAGCCATTTGTGGTCGGCGGGAATCACGTACCACGGGGCCCAGGCGGTGCTGCAGCGGCTCAAGGCCTCCTCGAACGCCCGCCGGTACTGTCCCCACTGCCGCCGCGAGTCCAGATCCGCCAGGTCGAACTTCCACTGCTTGTGCGGCTCGCGCACGCGCGCCTCGAAGCGCCGTCGCTGCTCCTCCTTGCTGATGTGCAGGAAGAGCTTCACCACACGCATGTCGTTCGCGACCAGCAGCCGCTCGAAATCGTTGATCTGCGCGTAGCGGGGCTGCCACTTGGAGGGCGGCGCCAGGTGGCGTACGCGCACCGCGAGCACCTCCTCGTAATGCGAGCGGTTGAAGACAGCGACCTCCCCGCGGCGCGGCGCCCGCGCGTGGATGCGCCAGAGATAATCGTGCTTGGCCTCATCGGTGCTGGGCTCTTTGAAGGAGGTGACCCGCAGGCCCTGCGGATTGAAGGCGCGGATCACGTGGCGGATCGTGCCGTCCTTGCCGCTGGCATCGATCCCCTGCAGCAGGATGATCATGCCGGTGCGGCCATCCGCATACATCTTGTGCTGCAGATGCTCCAGGCGCGTGCAGTTCTCGTCGAGCGCCCGCTTGGCCTCCTCCTCGTCCCAGCCGAGCCGGTTGGCTGCCGAGCGCTCCTCGAGCCGCGCGCGCCTTCCCGGTGCCAGGCGCAGCCGCTCGGCGATCTGGCCGCGCGCGATGCGCTTCTCCCTCATCGCTTGCGCGCTCCGCGCTCACGCCCGGCCGGAACCTGCTGGGTGATGCAGTGAATGTTGCCGCCGCCGAGCAGGATTTCCCGCGCCGGCACCCCGATCACACGCCGGGTGGGGAACAGGCGCTTCAGGCGCGTGGCGGCGGCGCGATCGGTGCGCGCATCGAGCAGCGGCATGATCACCGCCGAGTTCGCCAGATAGAAGTTGACGTAGCTCGCCGCCAGACGCGCCCCGGCGCGGCGCGGCCGGGTGCCCTCGCGCGGTGCGATTCCCCTGGCCTCGCGCGCGCTCATGCGCAGCGGCCCGGGCGCTGGGAGCTTGTGCACCTTGAGCCTGCGGCCGCGGGCATCGCGCGCATCGCTCAGCCGCTCGAGGGCGGCCGCGGACACCGCACGCTGCGGATCGCGCTCGCGGTCCGTCCAGGTGAGACAGACCTCGCCCGGGCGCACGAAGCAGGCGAGATTGTCGATGTGCCCGCCGGTCTCATCCTCCACCACTCCATCGCCGAGCCACAGCACGGTGCGTACGCCCAGATAGGCTCGCAGCTGCGCCTCGACCGCCTCGCGGCTCAAGGCCGGATTGCGGTTGGGATTGAGCAGGCACTGCTCGGTCACGAGCGCAGTGCCATCGCCATCGACGTGGATGGCACCGCCCTCGTTGATAATCGGGGCGCGATAGCGCGCGCAGCGCTCGATCTCCAGCACCTTGTGCCCGACGAGCTCGTCCTGGTCCCAGGGGACGTACAGCCCGCCGCGCAGGCCGCCCCAGGCGTTGAAGTGCCAGTGCACGCCGCGACGCTCGCCGGCCGCGTTCACCACGAACGTCGGGCCCACATCGCGCATCCAGCAGTCGTCGTGCGAGAGCTCGACCACGCGCACTTCGGGCGGCAGCAGCGCACGTGCCGCCTGGAACTGCCCGCCCGAGACCCCGAGCGTTACCGGCTCAAAGCGGGCGATGGCGGCAGCGACTGCGACGAAGCTCTTCTGCGCCGGCAGCGCCGCCCGGCGCCAATTGTCCGGGCGCTCGGGCCAGAGCATCCAGCAGCCGGCGTGCGGTGAGTATTCTGCCGGCATCCAGAAGCCATCGGCAGCCGGTGTGCTCTCGAGAGTGCGGGACATCCGCTCATTCTAGCCGCATACTTCGATCGAGCGAGTTCCAGCGGGAGATCTACCGATGGCGAGCAAACGTATCCCCGGCTTCTACTTGAACAGCAAGAAGAGCTATCCCGAGTTCTTCCACGCGCTCGAGGCGCTGGGTGAGGCGGCACGCACCGCCGGCCCGCTCGATGCAAAGACGGTGCACCTGATCCAGCTCGCCGCCGCCGCGGCGGTGCGCTCGGAAGGCTCGGTGCACAGTCACGCACGGCGCGCGGTGGAAGCCGGCGCCAGCCCCGAGGAGATCTGTCATGCGCTGCTTGCGGTGACGAGCACCATCGGCTTTCCGAACGTGAGCGCGGCGATGAGCTGGGCGCAGGACGTGATCAAGGACTCGGGGGGCCGCGGCGCCAAGCGATGAACCGCCTGCTGATCGCGCTCGGCGCCGTATTCGTGGTCGCCGGGCTCGCCTGGCCATGGCTGCGGCGCATGACGCTCTTTCATCTGCCCGGCGATATCGTGATCGACCGGGGGAATTTCAAGTTCTTCTTTCCGCTCACCACCATGCTGGTGGTGAGCCTGGCGCTGTCGCTGCTCGCCTGGCTGCTGCGGCGCTAGCCGGCCGCCTCGAGCGCGCGGGTCACATCGCGCGCGAGATCCTCCGGGTCCTCCAGTCCGATCGCCAGGCGCACGGTGCCATCGCCGATCCCCGAGATGCGCTGCTGCTCGGCGGAGAAGTCCCGCCCGCGCAGGATCTGCGGCGGCAGCGCCAGCGACTCGGTCGAGCCCAGACTCGCGGTGATCGCAAACAGCTCGAGCGCATCGACGAACCGGCTCGCGGCAGCCTCGCCGCCCTTCAGGTCCAGGCTGACGATTGCCCCGAACTCGCGCATCTGCGCACGCGCGAGCGCGTGCTGCGGGTGCGAAGGCAGCCCCGGGTAGTGCACGCGCTCGACGGCCGGGTGTGCTGCGAGGCGCTCGGCGAGCGCCAGGGCACTCGCGCTCTGGGTGCGGTAGCGCACGAAGTAAGTCTTCAGTCCGCGCTGCACCAGGTAGGCCGCGTGCGCATCGAGCGTGCCTCCGAGCACCGCGAAGTCCGTGCGCAGCTTCGAGATGATCTCCGCGCGGGCGATTACCGCACCGCCGAGCACATCGCCCGTGCCGGAGGCGAACTTGGTGAGGCTGTGCAGATAAACGTCGACTTCATAGTCCCCGTGCTGATGCAGCCCCGCGAAGGTATTGTCGAGCACGGCGAGCGCGCCGTGCGCGTGCGCCAGGCGGGTGAGAGCTGCGATGTCGGCGACCTTCGTGACCGGATTGGTGGGGCTTTCGAACACCACCAGCCGGGTGGGTCGCTCGGCGAGCGTGCGCTCGATGCCCGGCAGGTCCTCGATCGACAGCAGCGTGTGCGCAACGCCGAAGCGCGCCAGCACCCGGCGGATGAAGAACCGCGTCGGCGTGTAGCTCTCGACGAAGCAGAGCACGTGCTCGCCCTGGGAGCTGAGCCCGAGCAGCGTCTGCGCCACTGCGCCGGCACCCGAGGCCGTCACCAGGCAGTCCTCCCGCCCCTGCAGCTGCGCGAGCGTGAGCTCCAGCTGGCGGGTGGTGGGATTGGCGCTGCGCGAGTACCAGTAGCCCGCCTCCTCACCGCGCAGATGCGCGAGCGTGTGCTCGAGGTCCTCGAACTCGAACTTCACGCTCTGATAGATCGGCGCCACCAGCGGGCGATTGCCCGCGGGCGGCTCGGCGGGCGGCGGATGGTTGACCAGCGTCTCTTTCTTCACCGTTTCGTCCCGGCCGCGGCGGCGAAGCGGCGCAGCCGCGCGCAGGCCTCATCGAGCGTGGCATCGCCCTTGGCGATGCACAGCCGCACACAGGTGAGTGCCGGCGGCCGCTCGTAGAAGGGCGACAGCGGTATGGTCGCGACCCCCGCCTCGCTCAGCAGGCGCTCGGCAAACGCCAGATCCCCGGGGGGCGCGAGCGCCGAGAAATCCAGCAGCTGGAAATAGGTACCCTGCGCGGGCGGCAGCTCGAAACCCGAGCCCGCGAGCGCACTGCGTACCCGATCGCGCTTGGCCTGGAAGAAGCCGGCGAGATCCGCCCACACACGCGGCTTCTCGGCGACGTAGGCCGCGATCGCCTGCTGCAGTGGATGGGCGATGCTGAAGGTGTTGAACTGGTGCACCTTGCGCAGCTCGCCACCGAGCTCCGCCGGAGCGACGCAGTAGCCGACGCGAAGGCCGGTCGCGTGCAGGGTCTTGCCGAAGGAGAACACGGCGAAGCTGCGCGCGGCGAGCTCCGGGTGGGCGAGCACCGAGGCGTGCCGCGCGCCATCGTAGACCACGTGCTCGTAGACCTCATCGGACAGCACCAGGATGTCCCGGTCCCGTGTCACCTGCGCGAGCGCATCGAGGTCGGCGGGCGTCGCCACCGTGCAGGCCGGATTCTGCGGACTGTTGAATATCACCAGCCGGGTGCGCGGGGTGAGGCTCGCGCGCACCCGCTCCCAGTCGTAGCGAAAGCCGGGCGGCAGGAGCGGCAGGCGGATGCAGCGCCCGCCGGCCAGGCGCACCGCCGGCTCGTAGGAATCGTAGGCCGGATCGAACGCGATCGCCTCATCGCCGGGGGCGATGACCGCCTGGATCGCGGAGTAGATGGACTCGGTCGCGCCGAGCGTGATCGTAATGCCGCTCACCGGATCGATCGTAAGTCCGTAGGTCGCGGCGAGCTTGCGGGCGATCTCGGTGCGCAGCTCCATCGCCCCTTCCATGGGCGCGTA
>Ga0335085_10016075_pt1 | contig 10833 bp, 12 predicted proteins | sample Lox_Sample_45_FD_206712 | JGI IMG/M metagenome (GOLD analysis project Ga0335085, IMG submission 206712) | Soil microbial communities from Loxahatchee National Wildlife Refuge, Florida, United States - Lox_Sample_4.5 | ecosystem: Environmental > Terrestrial > Soil > Wetlands | place: USA... | reverse complement strand
TGCGCGGCTTCTACAATTCCGGAATCACCACCGGCTACGCCTGCGCGCAGGTCGCCTACAAGTGCCTGACCTCGCCGACCGACTATCCGATCAACGACGGCTCGTTCCGCAGCCTGAAAGCCATCGTGCCGCCGGGCCGCATCGTCAGCGCGGTGCGGCCGGCGCCGATGCGCTGGTGGATGACCTATCCGATGACCATCGTCGACACCGTGTTCAAGGCGCTGGCGCCGGTCATTCCCGATCGCGTCATCGCCGGCCATCATGCCGACCTGGTGATCGCCGCCACCCACGGCATCAATCCGCATACCCACGAGTTTTTCCTCGCCAATTTCGGTCCGCTCGGCGGCGGCTGGGGCGCCAAGCGCAGCGAGGACGGCGTCTCGGGCACCGTGTGCATCAACGACGGCGACACTCACAACTCGCCGAGCGAGCAGTCGGAAGTGAAGTTTCCGCTGGTGGTGGAGCGCTACGAGCTCATTGCCGATTCCGGCGGCGCCGGGCGCCATCGCGGCGGGCTCGGGCTCGAGCGCGTGGTGCGGGCGCGCGTGCCGATGACGTTCAACAGCCACGTCGAGCGCGCCCACTGCAAGCCGTGGGGCTTGGAGGGCGGGCTCGACGCCACCGGCAACGAGGTTGCGGTCCGCATCGACGGCAAGTGGAAGACCGACTTCCCCAACGCCAAGGTTTTGGTCGCCCATCTCAAAGCCGGCGACGCCTTCCGCATGCGCTCGGGCGGCGGCGGCGGTTACGGCTCGCCGCTCAATCGTCCCGCCGCCGACGTCGCCGCCGACGCCAAGCAGGGCTACATCTCGCTTGCCGCGGTGAAGGAGCTGTACGGCGTCGTGCTCGACCCGGAGAGCTTCGCAGTCGATGTCGCGGCAACGCGGCACCTGCGCGAAGCGATGCGCGAGGCACAGGCGGCGCCCCGGAGCGCCGCCGGCTGACGGTCGTAGGCGCGGAAATTCACGATGCCGGCGGCGATTTCGCGGCCGAACGTCCGTTCTTGAACCCCCTCGCCGGGAACTCCATATTACGGGTGCCGACCGGAAAGGTTTTCCGGACGGCGCCTTGGGGCGCCATCATGGGCCCCGCAAAGTCGCTTGCAAAGGACTTTGAAACCATGTCCAGGGTTTCGTCGCTCTCCAGCCCATTTCTGCTCGGCTTCGACGAGATCGAGCGCGTGCTCGACCGCGTCGGCAAGGCGGCGGACGGCTATCCTCCCTACAACATCGAACGCGTCCCGCGCGCCGGGAACAGCCCGGAGCGGCTGCGCATTACCTTGGCGGTGGCGGGTTTCACCCGCGATCAGCTCGATGTCAGCATCGAGGAAAGCCAGCTCGTCATCCGCGGCCGGCAGCAGGAGGACAAAAGCCGGCAGTACATCCACCGCGGCATCGCCGCGCGCCAGTTCCAGCGCACGTTCGTGCTGGCTGACGGTATGGAGGTATTGGGTGCGGACCTGAAAAACGGGTTGCTGTCGATCGATCTGGTGCGTCCGCAGCCCGAGCGCATCGTTAAATCGATCGCAATCAATGAGTGCGACTAATTGAAACCTTTAAGGACTCGACAACAAAGGAGTCGAGGGCCATGTCTCATAACATGCCATCTGAAGTGAGCCGTACCGAAAACGAAATCACCCCGGAAGCGCTCGCCGATCTCGGCGGCGGCCGCATCGCCTATGTCAAGGCGATCCGCTCCGAAGACGTCGCCGCGCTGTTCCCGCAGATGCAGGTGCCGAAGCTCGCGCCCGGGATCACGCTGTTCGCGCTGCATGCCGCCGACGGCACGCCGATCATGCTCACCGACAGCCGCGAAGCGGCCATCGCCAATGCCTGGAGCCAGGAGCTCGAGACGGTTAGTTTGCACTGACCAGGAATCAGGCGTCAGGAATCAGGAAGCAACACGATGAGTGGGCTGGGACGGTGGCGTCCCGGCCCTTTTTACGTCCTGATACCTGATTCCCGATTCCCGGCGCGGCTATGCCGCGCTCGCGGACGGCATCGCCAGCACCGCATAGAGCGATTCGGCGTCGTGCGAAGCGCGCAGCTTGTGGGTGACGGCGGGATCGCGCAGCAGCCGCGCGATGCGGGCCAGCGCTTTCAGATGGTCGGCGCCGGCGCCTTCGGGCGCCAGCAGCAAAAAGATCAGATCGACCGGCTGGCCGTCGAGCGCTTCAAAATCGATCGGCCGGTCGAGCCGCGCGAACAGGCCGAACAGCCGCGTCAGGTTCGGCATCTTGCCGTGCGGAATGGCGATGCCGCTGCCGATCGCGGTCGAGCCCAGCTTCTCGCGCTGCATCAGGATTTCGAAAATCGCCTTCTCGTTCTCGCCCGACAGCACGGCGGCACGCGCCGCCAGCTCCTGCAGCGCCTGCTTCTTGTTGTTGACCTTGAGCGCGGGCAGGATCGCGTTTGGCGCAACGAGATCGGTAAGCGGCATGTACCTGACCTGGAAGGCACCGCAGCGCGGCGGCGCGAGCGTTATCGGTGGCTGTGGAACCGGACCCCAACGTCACGGCGCATGAAAAGTTTCCCGAAAATCGCTGCCCGTTTTCGGCTCATGCTCGGTGAGGGCGGCGGACCATAGGGAGGCGCGCAACCGGCGTCAATGGGCATCTGCGGCGGCCGCGGCCGGCGAAGCCGGCGGATCGATCCAGCCGAAATGCCCGTCGGCACGGCGGTAGACGACATTGAGGCGGCCGTGCTTGGCGTGACGGAAAACCACGATCGGGGCGCCGGTCATGTCGAGCTCGGTGACCGCGTCGCTGACGGAGAGCTCTTTCAGTCGGGTCGTCGACTCGGCGATGATGACCGGGGTGAAGCCGTCGATGGCCGCGTCTTCGTCCGGCTCCGGCGCGGCGATCACATAGCTTGCGGCGTCGATTGCGGCGCGCTCGGCAGCGTGCTCGGTGCGGTGATCCTTGAGCCGGCGATGATAGCGGCGCAGCCGCTTTTCGATCCGCAATGCGGCCTGATCGGCGCTGGCATAGGCATCGGGCGCCATGCCTTCGGCGTGCAGCGTGATCCTGGAATCGAGATGGATGGCGCATTCGGCGCGGAAGCCGAAGCCGTCGCGGGCAAGCGTCAGGTGCCCGGAATAGCCGCCGTCGAAGTATTTCGACATGGCCTCGGCGATGCGCTCGCCGATGCGGTCGCGCAGCGCGGCGCCGACGTCGAGATTCTGACCGGAAATGCGAAACGACATGCCAGCCTCCGTCTTCACCCCGCTTTATTGAGCTAGGCATCCAGAGCGGCGATTGCAACGCGGACGGGCTGCCCTGAGATCGCTCTGCGCCGGCGGCTTTCTCCGACCAAGTCTTCGCAACTGAAATGCGGCTCAGCCCGCGGCGGCGCTCTGCTTCTCGCGCCGGCGCTGCACCGACGACGGGATGCGCATCGCCTCGCGGTATTTGGCGACGGTGCGGCGCGCGATATCGATGCCAGCCTCGCGCAGCCTGTCGACGATGGTGTCGTCGGACAAAATGTCGTTGGTCGGCTCGCCGTCGATCAATTGCCTGATGCGGTGGCGCACCGCTTCCGCCGAATGCGCTTCGCCGCCGTGCGCGGCGGCGATCGCCGAGGTGAAGAAATATTTCAGTTCGAAAATGCCGCGACTGGTCGCCATGTATTTGCTGGCGGTGACCCGCGACACCGTCGATTCGTGCATGCCGATCGCTTCCGCCACGGTCTTCAGATTGAGCGGGCGCAGATGCTCGACGCCGCGGGCGAAAAACGCATCCTGCTGGCGCACGATTTCGTTGGATACTTTGAGGATGGTGCGGGCGCGCTGATCGAGCGCGCGCACCAGCCAGGTGGCGCTTTGCAGGCAATCGTTGAGATAGGACTTGTCGGTATCGCGCTTCGCCGTCGCCGAAACCTCGGCATAGTAGCGCTGATTGACCAGCACCTTCGGCAGCGTGTCGGAGTTGAGCTCGACGATCCAGCCGCCGTCTGGCGACGGCCGCACGAACACGTCGGGCACGATCGGGTGCACCACCGCCGAGCCGAACGCCAAGCCGGGCTTGGGGTTGAGGCGGCGGACCTCGGCGATCATCTCGGTGAGGTCCTCGTCGCCGACGCCGCAGATTCGCTTCAGCGCCGCATGATCGCGCCGCGCCAACAGATCGAGGCGGCCGAGCAGCGCCTGCATCGCCGGATCGTAGCGGTTGCGGTCCTTGAGCTGCAGCGCCAGGCATTCGGCGAGATCGCGGGCGAACACGCCGGGCGGATCGAAGCCTTGCAGGATGCTGAGCACGGCTTCGATCTCCGCCGTGCCGGCGCCGAGTTTTTCCGCAACCGCGGCGAGATCGGCGGTCAGGTAGCCGGCCTCGTCGACCAGATCGATCAGGTATTGTCCGATCATGCGCCGCACCGGATCGACGATGGCGAGGGTCAGCTGCTCGCGCAGCCAGTCGGCGAGCGTGGTCTCGGCGGAGACGAAGGCCTCGAGATTGAACTCGCCGTCGTCGCGGCCGCCGGAGCCGACGCCGGCCCATTCCGAATAGCCGGCAGGGGCGTCGGGCCCCCGCGGCCGGCCGGGCTCGGAATCGTCAGGCGAGGTATCGTCGAGATGGTCCTCGGCCCGTTCGGCCTTGGCTGAGCCGGCCGGCTCGGCGTCGGCCTCGGCCGGCCGGTCCGGCGCCGCGGTGCCGTTGGCCTCGCCGGGCGGGGCGTCGCCCTCAGCGGCGGGGCGGTCGAGCAGCGGATTGCGCTCAAGTTCCGCCTCCACGTAGGCGACCAGGTCGAGATTTGACAGCTGGAGCAGCTTGATGGCCTGCATCAGCTGCGGCGTCATCACCAGGGCTTGGCTCTGGCGGAGCTGGAGTCTTTGCGTAAGCGCCATGAAGAGGAGCTAAATTGGTCCGATTCTTGCTTGTCTGAGGCTTGTATAACAAGAGAGCGGCGCTGTCGCCAGCCAATTCGACGGACGCTTAAAAAGCGACTTACAGCCGGAATTCCTCGCCCAGATAGAGCCGCCGCACGTCGGGGTTGTTGACGATATCGTCGGGCTGGCCCTCCATCAGCACCTCGCCCGAATAAATGATGTAGGCGCGGTCGGTGAGCCCCAAGGTCTCGCGCACATTGTGGTCGGTGATCAGCACGCCGATGCCGCGGTTGGTCAGGTGGCGGACCAAGGTCTGGATGTCGCCGACCGCGATCGGGTCGATGCCGGCGAACGGCTCGTCGAGCAGCATGTAGCTCGGCCGCGTCGCCAAGGCGCGTGCGATCTCGACCCGGCGGCGCTCGCCGCCCGACAGCGCGATGGTCGGCGTCCTGCGCAGCCGGGCGATGTTGAACTCTTCGAGCAGCGAATTGAGATCGTGGTCGCGCCGCTTGGCGTTGGGCTCGACCACTTCGAGCACGGCGCGGATGTTCTCCTCGACATTGAGGCCGCGGAAGATCGAAGCCTCCTGCGGCAGATAGCCGATGCCGAGGCGGGCGCGCTGATACATCGGCAATTTGGTGACGTCGCGGCCGTCGAGATCGATGCGGCCTTTGTCGGCCTTGATCAGGCCGGTGATCATGTAAAAGACGGTGGTCTTGCCGGCGCCGTTGGGGCCGAGCAGCCCCACCGCTTCGCCCTTGCGCACATACAGGCTGACGCCTTTGACCACCTTGCGGCCGACGAAGCTTTTTTCCACGGTGTGGACCGACAGCACGCCCTTGCGGTCCATGACGGCGGCGCCGTTGCCGTCGCTGCGGCGGCGCGGGCGCGGCGGCCGCGGCTCGCGTTGTTGCGGCGCCGGCGGCCGCTCGGGCTGCCGCTCCGGCATGCGCTCGGCGCGCTCCCCATCGCGATCAGGCACCCGATCCGGCTGGCGTTCAGGCTGGCGCTCCGGCGCGCGCTCGCGCGGCGCCCGTTCCGGCGCCTTGCTGCGGACTTTCTTTTCCGGCTTTTCCGGCGGCGGCAGGCTGGCAATGTCGAGATAGGTGCCGTTGATCTCGCCGCCCATGGTCCCGAGATCGATGGCGATATCGTCGTCTACCGGCGCCTGCGGCGCCGGCGCCTTGGAGCGGCGGAAATAGGAAAAAATAGTCAACGCATCGATCTCGTGTCGCTTTTCGTCGAATCGTCGACGGCCCTGACCGGCGGCGTCAATTCTAGCCGATTTTCTTAAAGATATGGGCGCCGGCTGGCGGTCAATCGGTCAGTTGGTCTTGGCCGGACCGAAGGTCATGACGTTGCCGCCGGCGCCGCCGCCCTGGTTGGTCTGAATGAGCGCGCGGACGCGGCTCGGGGTGGCGCCGCCGCTCTGGCCGGAGGATTCGACCTTGGCGTTGCCGGTGACGGTGTCGACCACGACGCGCTCGCCGTGGATGACGTTCTGGCCCTGGCTGACAACGACGTTGCCGGTCAGCGTGATGGTCTTGGCGATCAGGTCGTAGACGCCGAGGTCGCCGCTGGCGTTCTGGTCCTTGGTCACCACGGTGACGCCGCCGCGGGCTTCGATGCGGCGGATGTTCTGCGGGTTCTTCTTGGCGTCGCCCGCGGGCTTCGGCGGCGGCGGATTGCCGGCTTGCGCAATGCCGACCTCCTCGCCGTAGAACACCACGAGCTTCTGGCACTTCATGGTGGTGTCGCCCTGCACCACCTGCACGTTGCCGGCAAAGGTCGCGGTCTTGTTCTTGTCGCGCACTTCGAGGGAGCCCGCCTCGATCTGCACCGGCTGATCCTGGCCGCCGCCCTGGATCATTCTCTCCACCGGCGCCGGGTGCGGCGCCTGCGCCGCGGCCAATCCCGGCATCATGAGAGCCGCCGTCGCGGCCAATGCGGCAAGCCGGCGCTTCATCGCAGGCTCGCGGTGTTGGTGTCCTGATCCGGATGCAGCGTCATCGAGACGCCGCCGTCGAAGCGGATCACTTCGCCCTTGTCGCTGATTTCCATGCGCTTGGCGTTGAGGAAGCCGTTGAGCAGCTTCACCCAGACCGGCTTGGTCGAGGTGACCTTGCCGGAGTGCATGTCGACGATGGCGTCGTTGAGCCGCGCCGCGTAGCCGGTGGAGGAGGCGAGCGCGATGTCCTCGTCGAGGAACAGCTTGTCCGCCTTCATGTCGTAGGTGCCGGTCGGCGCGGTCATTTCCACGCTGCTCTTGTCTTCCATCTGCAGGCGGGCGTGGAGCCTGTGCAGTTCCACGATGTCGGGCTTGTTGATGTCCTGCGCCGCGGCGTCGGCGCTGAATTCGTACGGCCGAGCGTCGCTGGTGTAGCCGGTGAGCCGGGGCTGCTGCATGGTGATCTTGGTGCCCTTGATCACCAGGTTGCCGATCGCGCCGGGAACGCGGATTTCGCCGACCGACGGCAGATAGTTCATGGCGATGATGCCGAGCAGCACCGCGGCAATGCCGCCGATGAGCAGGACGCGCAGCACCCGCACGTGCCGGCTGTGCCGGATCGCGGTACGATAGGCGCGGTCGGTGTCGTCGCGCGAAGGGTTCGCGGCGGCGATGCCCGGCACGGCGTCGGCGGGATAGGCGGTGGTCACGCCGTCATGCTCCCCGATTGGGCTCCGATTCGATGTCAGCGAAACTATTTTAGCCGGTCCCCGGGGCCAGCGTCGCCTGCGAATGTGGCCCCGGCAGGGCCGACGCTTGCCAATCTTTACAATCGCTTAGGAAAGGCGGCGCGGCCCGTTGCCGGCAGCGGCGCGCGCAAAAGCTCAGGAATGGGCGAAAATGTCATCGGCGGCAAAGCCAGCCAGATCGAGCCGCACCCGTTGCGGCAAGAAGGCGAAGCAGGCCTCGGCGAGCGCGGCGCGGCCCTCGCGGATCAGCATGGCATCGAGCCGGGCCTTGAGCGCGTGCAGATGGAGCACGTCGGCGGCGGCGTAGGAAATCTGCGCCTCGGAGAGCTCGCCCGCGCCCCAATCGGACGATTGCTGCTGTTTCGACAGGTCCTGGCCGAGCACCTCGCGGACCAGATCCTTCAGGCCGTGCTTGTCGGTATAGGTGCGGGTGAGCCGCGACGCGATCTTGGTGCAGTAGACCGGCTCGGCCATGACGCCGAAGGCCTTGTAGAGCATGCCGAGGTCGAAGCGGGCGAAATGGAAGATCTTCAAGAGCCGGGCGTCGGCAAGGAGCCGCTTCAAGTTCGGCGCCGCCGTCGGATCATTGGCGGCGTGGGGTGCGATCTGCACCACGTCGGCCGAGCCGTCGCCGGGCGAGAGCTGCACCACGCACAGCCGGTCGCGGGTGAGATCGAGCCCCATGGTCTCGGTATCGATCGCGATCGCGCCCGTATAGCGGGACAGGTCCGGCAAATCGCCGCGATGCAGCCGAATGGTCATGGGGCGATTGGATATCGCACTCGGCGTGATGGGTCAAAAGCGCGACGGCCGAGCGCCGCGATGCTAGGATGTCGGTCTACGGGCGGCGTGATCCGCGACACATTATATAATGAGAGCATGATCGATCGGATCGCCCCTATGTCCGCCCGCCCGGTCTATCGCGCCGTTGTCATCCGCATGGCGAGTGTTGTCATGGCGATCGCTCTCCTCACCGCGCTGAATTCATCCGGCGCTGTCGCGCAGACGCTGACCAACCCAAATCCAAAGCCGAGCGCACCGCCGCCGACGGCAACGACAAAGTCGCGGCCGACCGCGCACCTGAAAACCTGCAGCATGTACGGCCCGGGCTTCATGGCCGTGCCCGGCAGCGACATGTGCATCAAGGTCGGTGGCGGGGTGACCGTCGAAGGCACGAGCCACCGCTGAACTTTGCGAAGAGAGGTTGGTTAAATCGAGGCCGGAGTGCCACGAAAGCTGGTGCCCAGGAGAGGACTCGAACCTCCACGCCTCTCAGCGCTAGTACCTGAAACTAGTGCGTCTACCAATTCCGCCACCTGGGCCCTGCCGGGATAGGTACGGAGCGGGCCTTTGCTTGTCAATAAATCCGCTTGTCAATGAACCGGGCTCGTCCAGCGGCCGCCGCGACGCCCCTATACAGCCCGCAAACGATCCGGTATGCCCGCCGCCGATGAGCGCAAAAAGCAGGCTTGAGACGCTGGTCACCGTGTTCGGCGGCTCGGGGTTTCTCGGCCGCCACGTGGTGCGCGCGCTGGCGCAGCGCGGCTATCGCGTCCGCGTCGCGGTCCGCCGGCCCGAGCTTGCCGGCTTCCTGCGGCCGATGGGGCGGGTCGGCCAGATTCACGCCGTGCAGGCCAATTTGCGATTCCCGCAATCGGTGACGGCGGCGGTGCGCGGCGCCGACATTGTCCTCAATCTGGTCGGCATCCTGTTCGAGCGCGGCCGCCAGCGCTTCGATGCGGTGCAGGCGCAAGGCGCCGAGGCGGTGGCGCTGGCGGCGAAATCCGTCGGCGCGCGGCTCGTTCACGTCTCGGCCATCGGCGCCGATGCCGCTTCGCCGTCCCATTACGCGCAGGCCAAGGCCGAAGGCGAACGGCGGGTGCTGGCGGCGCTGCCGGAGGCCGCCATCATGCGGCCGTCGATCATGTTCGGCCCGGAGGACGACTTCTTCAACCGCTTCGCCGCGCTGGCGCGGCTGTCGCCGGCGCTGCCGCTGCCGGGCGGCGGCCAGACGCGGTTTCAGCCGGTCTTCGTCGGCGACGTCGCCGAAGCCGTCGCCAAGGCGGTCGACGGCGAAGCCAAGCCGGGCGCGACCTACGAGCTGGGCGGGCCGGACGTGCGCAGCTTCAAGGAGCTGATGGAGTTCGTGCTCGCCACCATCCAGCGCCGCCGGCTGCTGGTGCCGGCGCCGTTCGCGCTGATGAAGCTGCAGGCGACGTTCCTGCAGTTCCTGCCGAAGCCGCCGCTGACGCCCGATCAGGTCGAGCTGCTCAAGCGCGACAACGTCGTGTCCGACGACGCCAAGCGCGACGGCCGCACCCTGGAAGGTCTCGGCATCGTGCCGGAATCCATGGCCGCGATCGTGCCGACCTATCTGTGGCGCTTCCGCAAAACCGGTCAGTTCAGCCCGCGCGCGGCGTGAGTCGCGTCGTCAGCCCGCTCAGGACTCGTATTTGAACGACAGCGCGACGCGGGTGCGGAAGGCCGTGACTTTGCCCTTCTCCACCTTCATGTCCATCTTCGTGACCTCGGCGACGCGCAGGTCGCGCAGCGAACTCGCCGCCGTCTCCACCGCGCGCCGGCCGGCGTCCTCCCAGGACTTTTCGCTGACGCCGACGACATCGACGATCCGGTAAACGCTATCGCCTTGCTTCTTCGCCATTGGATTTGATCCTCCGAAAACTCATCGGACTATTGCGCGGCCGAGGCGCCGCACCGGAGCAGCTTAGCGGAAATCCGGCCTCACAGCCCGAGCAAAAGCGCGACCAGGCCGAGGCCGCCGACGACGATCCGCCACCAGGCGAACAGCGCAAAGCCGTGGCGCGCGACGTAGTTGAGCAGCGTCTTGACCACGATCCAGCCGCAGACGAACGACACGGCAAACCCGACGGCGATGATCAGCACGTTGCTGCCGCTGGCGAACTCGTGGCGGTTCTTGAACGCCTCGAAGGCGAAGGCGCCGACCATGGTCGGCATCGCCAGCCAGAACGAGAATTCGGTGGCGGCGCGCTTGTCGGCGCCGAACAGCATGGCGCCGACGATGGTGGCGCCGGCGCGCGACACGCCCGGGATCATCGACAGGCACTGCATCACGCCGATGCCGAGATACATCGGCAGCGTGAACTTGGTGGCGTCGTGATAGCGCGGCTTCAGATCGAGCCGGTCGATCCACAGCAGCACGAAGCCGCCGAGCAACAGCATGGTGCAGACGATCCAGACGTTGAACAGCACGCTCTTGATGAAGCCGTAGGCGAGCGCGCCGAGCACCATGGCCGGAAAAAAAGCCACCAGCACGCCGACGATGAAGCGCTG
>Ga0335085_10016074_pt1 | contig 10833 bp, 8 predicted proteins | sample Lox_Sample_45_FD_206712 | JGI IMG/M metagenome (GOLD analysis project Ga0335085, IMG submission 206712) | Soil microbial communities from Loxahatchee National Wildlife Refuge, Florida, United States - Lox_Sample_4.5 | ecosystem: Environmental > Terrestrial > Soil > Wetlands | place: USA: Florida... | reverse complement strand
CTCGCCGCCCTGCTCGTGACGGCCGTTTTCTGCCTCGTGCGGGACGCCACCGGACGCCCCGGCCTCGCGGCGGCGATCGCCTTCGGCTTCGCGCTGGTGCCGCCCTTCCTCTTCTACTTCTTCCAGTTCTATCCGGAGATGCCGGGTGCGCTCGTCCTGGCGGTGGCGTTCCGGGCGCTGGCGCTTCGGCCGGAGGGTTTCCTCCGGCACTCGTGGCGCTTCGGCCTGATGCTCGGCACCCTGCCGTGGCTGCACCAGAAGTTCCTGCCCGTGTGGCTGGTGCTCGTGGCCACGTCGCTGTGGCTGTCATTCCGAGTCTCGGACCGTCTTCGGGTCGCCCTCGGTCTCCTCGTCCCGACGGCCGCGAGCCTCTGCCTGATCGCGCTCGACAACTTTGCGATCACCGGGAGCGTGCGGCCGGACGCGCTCTTCCTGGCCTGGGGGCCGGGCGGGGTGACGCTCGCGCACCTGCCACGGGGCGTGCTCGGCCTGCTCCTCGACGCGCGTTACGGGATCCTGCCCTGGGTGCCCGTCCTGGCCCTCGCCGCGGGGGGCCTCGTCCTCGGCGGGGCTCGGCGCTTCGCGGTCGTCCTTCCGGCGGCCACCGTCTACTACCTGACCGTGGCCTCGGCCGACAACTGGGCAGGGGCCGTCTGCAATCTCGGGCGCTACGTCATGCCGTTGGCGCCGCTCGCGGTGGCGCTCGTGGGGTTGTCATTCCGAGGCGCTCCGGTCGAGCCTGGCGCCGAGGAATCCACCGTCCAATCGAGGTCTCCCGGGATGACGCGTCGCGGCGTCCTGGCCTTCGTGCTCATGCTCGTGGCCTGGACGGGGCTCTTCGCCGTCGCGCTCTGGCGAGATCCGCAGGCGGCGAACGACTCGGCTCTCCTCCTCGCGAAGAGCATCTACGCGGACGGCGACCAGTACATCCCGAGCATCCCGATCCGCCACTGGTCGGACGCCGCTCCCGAGCCCTGGACTCGCGTCGCCGCCTGGCTCACGCCCGGCCTTTCGGTGCGCATCGCGGTCTGGCTCGCGGCACTCGCGGCGACGGCCCTCTGGCTCCGGCGCGTGGCGTCGGCCGCGCCGCTCGATCGGCGCGGGGCGTCGCCCCTGGCCACGCTCGGCGCCGTGGCCGCGCTCGTGCTGTCCGCCGGAATCCTGCTCGAGCGCTGGCCGGGCGAGCGACAGGCTCTCGTGTTTCCGGGCGCCATCACCCTCAGCGGCTCCGTTCCCGGGTCGGCCGCAGAGACCGCGCCGCCGGTCCTCTTCCTGAGCGGCGCGGCTCGGGTGCGCGAGGGGGAGGCAGTCGTAGGGCCGGGCAAGGTGGATGTGTTGGTGCGCGCTCCGCAGGCGCTCGACACACTGAGAGCGACCGTGGGCGGTCCGGGCGGCGTCCTCCGCGTCCGTGGCCTGCCGCCGCTGGCCCTGCGCCCGACGGGCGCCCTCCTCGATCTGCCGCTCGTCCCTTACCATGAGGTGCGCGGCCGGGAGGGAAGAAGGGTCGTCTACTCCCGGGCGAGGCTGGATTTCGAAGGCGAGGCGGTCCTGAGATTCGACGCGAGCACGGCGATGCAGCCGCCGAGTCCCGCGCCCGTGCCCGACGTGCCGGAGGGCGAAATGGAACCGGATGCCGTCCCGGATCGTTGAGTCAAGGCAGTGAGTGACAACGGGGAACCGCTCGTCATGTTCCAGGACCTGGCCGTGTCCTACGGCCTCGTCCAGGCCCTTTCGGGCGTTTCGGGCGCGTTCCGCTCCGGCCCGACCGGCCTGCTCGGCCCGAACGGCGCCGGCAAGACGACGCTCCTCAAGACCCTGCTCGGGTTCCTCGCTCCCGACCGGGGAAGGCTGAGCGCCTTCGGCCTCGACCCGATCCGGCAGCCGCTCGAGGTGCGGCGGCGGCTCGGCTACATGCCGGAGCAGGACTGCCACGTTGCGGGCATGACCGCCGCCGCGTTCGTGGCCTTCGCGGGCGAGCTCAGCGGCCTGCCCCGCGACGAGGCCATCAGCCGGTCTCACGAGGTGCTCTACTACGTCGGCCTCGGCGAGGCGCGCTACCGCAACGTGGAGACGTACTCGACGGGCATGAAGCAGCGGGTCAAGCTCGCCCAGGCGCTCGTTCACGATCCCGACCTCCTGCTCCTCGACGAGCCCACGAACGGCCTCGACCCCCAGGGCCGCGAGGAGATGCTGGCCCTCATCCACGACATCGCGACGAAGAGGGGGATGAGCCTCATCCTCTGCTCGCACCTGCTGCGCGACGTCGAGCGCGTCTGCGAAAACGTGATCGTGTTCAACCAGGGCCAGGTGGCGAAGGCGGGGGAGGTCCGCGAGCTGACCGGCGCCCGCCGGCAGGTCTTCGACGTGCGCTTCAAGGGCGACGGGGCGGCGGTCCTCACCGACCTCAAGGACCTCGGCGCGGAGTGGCGGGAGGGCGAGGACGGGGTCCGGCTCTTCCTCCCCGAGGGCCACGGACCGGAGACGATCTTCCGATTGGCGAAGGAATGCGGGGTGCAGGTGCGCCATCTCCGCCCCGGCGCCGAGACCCTCGAGGACGTGTTCCTGCGCGCCCTCGGCCACGAGATCCAGGGCTGATGCCGATCTACGACCAGGGCTACCGCCGGTACGAGGCGCGCTCGCCTCTCCACAGGGTCCGCTTCTGGCCGATCACGCGGGAGGCGCTCCGGCTCATCCTCGCCAAGCGGGCGTTCCTGGGCCTCCTGGCGGTCTCGTTCCTGCCGTTCGTCGTCCGCGTCATCCAGATCTACATCGTCACCCGCTTCCCGGAGGCCGGGCGGGTCCTCCCCATCGACGGGCGGCTCTTCGGCGACTTCCTGAACCAGCAGGTCGGCTTCATGATCCTGCTGTCGATCTTCGGCGCTTCCGGCCTGATCGCGAACGACCTCCGGACGGGCGCGATCCTCGTGTACCTGTCCCGCCCCCTCACCCAGCGGGACTACATCGCGGGCAAGCTCCTCGTACCCCTGGCCCTCAACCTGGCCGTCACCCTCGGGGCGGCCCTCGTCCTCTACGCGACCGGCCTCGCTCTCGCCCCCGAGCAGTACCTCAGGTGGGAGCTCGTCTGGATCGCGCCCGCCATCGTCATCCACTCCTTGGCCGCGAGCCTGGTGGTGAGCCTGCTCGCACTCGCCGTCTCGTCGCTGTCGAAGAGCGCGCGGGTGGCCGGTCTGGGCTTCGTCGGCCTCTTCTTCGGCCTCGAGATGGTCCGACTCGTCCTCCAGAACGGCTTCGGCCGCAAGGAGGCGGTGCTCCTCTCCCTTCAGGCTGACCTGCAGGCGCTCGGGGTGGCCCTCTTCGGGGTGGTGGACCGGCAGCTCGAGATCTTCTGGGGCTGGCCGCTCCTCGTCCTCTTCGTCATGTCGCTGGGCTGCCTCGCCATCCTGCGCTCGCGTGTGCGGGCGGTGGAGATCGTCACGTGAGCGCGAGCGGCGCGCCGCCTGAGGCTTCACTCGCGTTCGCCCGCGCCTCGCGCTGGTACGGGCCGGTGATCGCCCTCAACGACGTCACGGTGTCGCTCCCGCGGGGGGTCACCGGTCTCCTGGGGCCGAACGGAGCCGGCAAATCGACCTTCCTGAAGCTGGCGGCCGGGCAGCTGCGGCCGAGCCAGGGGGAGGTGCGCCTCCTCGGCAAGAGCGCCTGGGGCTCGCCGGAGGTCTTCCACCGGGTGGGCCTCTGCCCCGAGGTGGACGCCTTCTGGGAGCACCTCACCGGCCTGCAGTTCGTGACGGCGCTTCTCCACTTCACCGGCTACGACGACGCCGAGTGCCGCCACCGGGCCGAGAACGCGCTCCACCAGGTGGATCTCCTCGACGCCAAGGACCGGAAGATCGGCGGCTACAGCAAGGGCATGCGCCAGCGGGTCAAGCTCGCCCAGTCGATCGCCCACGACCCCGAGGTCCTGCTGCTCGACGAGCCGGTGAGCGGGATGGACCCCGTGAACCGCCGGCGGACGATCGACCTCGTCCGGAAGCTGGGCCGGGAGGGGAAGACGATCGTGGTCTCGAGCCACATCCTCTACGAGGTCGAGGCCATGACGAAGCGGGTGCTGCTCGTGCACAACGGGCGCATCCTGGCCGAGGGCGACGTGCGGGAGATTCGCGACCTTCTCGACGAGCACCCGCACACGGTGTCGCTCCGGGCGCGGGAGCCGCGCCGGCTGGCCGCGACCATCGTGGGCTGGCCGAACGTCCTCTCGGTGAGCTTCGGCGCGGAAGGGGAGTGGGTCACGGTCGAGACGGCGCGGCCGGACGAGTTCTACGGGGCGCTCCACGTGGCCGCCCTCGAATCGGGGGTGGTCGAGATGTACTCGCCGGACGAGAACCTGGAGTCGGTCTTCCGCTACCTGGTGGCCCGATGAGAGACCCGAGCCGGCCGCTTCCGTTCGCGACGGGAGCGCGGGCGGTCTTCGAGCTCTCCCTCGACGGCATGGTGTGGACGCGCCGCACCCTCCTGATGGGCCTCCTGGTCGGGATCCCGGCCCTCGTCGCGGTGGCGTACCGCTCGGTGGTGGCGACGCAGCCCGAGGCGCGTCTCCCGCCCCCGGCCGATCTCTACGCGGTGATCGTCGCCATCTACTGGATCCGGAACGTGCTCCCCCTCGCCGCCCTCTTCTTCGCGACCGCGCTCGTGGCCGACGAGGTCGAGGGGAGGACCCTCACCTACCTCACCACCCGGCCCCTGACCCGCCCCTCGGTCTTCGCCGGCAAGTTCGCCGCGTACGTCGCGACGACGCTCACCCTCGCCCTACCGGCGGCGGTCCTGACCTTCTTCATCCTGCTGAGCACGCGCGGCTGGTCGGCGGTGGGGCCGGCGGTGGGCGATCTCTTCCGCGACGCCGGCGTGATCGCCCTGACCCTCCTCGCCTACGGAGCGCTCTTCGCCCTCCTCGGAGTGCTGCTGAAGCGCCCGGTGATCCCGGGGCTCCTGTTCCTCTATGGGTGGGAGCTGATGGCCAACCTGCCGGGCTACCTGCCGCGCCTCACCCTCACCGCCTGGCTTCGCTCGCTCGTCCACCACCGGCCGGCCGAGGAGGGCCTGGCCGGCCTCTTCCAGCAAGTCCTGCCGGCGGGGCCGGGCCTGGCCGTGCTGATCGGAGCCTCGGCGGCCTTCCTCGCCGCCGCGGCCTGGATCTTTTCCACTCGCGAGTACGTTCTAGAGCAATGAAGGGAACATGCCCATGAGCCGCAGCCGCCTCGCCGTCCTCGTGTCCACCGTCGTCGTCGTCCTGGGGGTGCTGGCCGGCCTCGGCGCCCTGTGGCTCAATCCCGCCCGGGCCGCGGTCGGCCCCATGCCCGGCGCGGCCCTGATCCTGCCCGCCGACGCCCGATTCGTCATGGGCGTCGACGTCAAGCGGTTCACGGCGAGCCCCTTCTACGCCCGCTACGCCTCCGAGCGGGGCATGGAGCCGGAGGCGCTGCGGGAGCTCGAGGAGAAGACCGGCCTCAACCCCGCACGCGACGTGGAGCAGATCGTGATCGCCGGGACCGCCGGGGCGGGGCCGGTCGGCCTCGCCCTCGTGACCGGCAAGTTCGATCTCTACAAGCTCGGCCGGACCCTCGAGACCGAGGGCAAGGTGCGCGGCTACAACCACGCCGGCGCCACGTTGTACGCCTTCAAGGAGGAGGGCCCGCGCGCCCTGGCCGTAGCGTTCCTCGACGACACCTCGCTCCTCTTCGGCCAGAAGGGACGCGTGGAGGCGGCGGTGACGAGCCGCACCCGGGGCGAGACGCCTCTCAAGAACAACGCCGCCCTGGTGAGCCTCGTCGAGAAGGTGCGCCCGGGCTCGACGTTCTGGATGGTCGGCGACCAGAGCCTGCTCGCCGGTCTGCCTGCGTCGGTGCCGGCGCCCGGGGCCTCGGCCGACGGGGCCTCCGTCAACCTGCCCGCGCTGAAGAGCCTGACCGTCACCGGCGACCTCGACCCCCAGGTCTCGCTGGCCGTCACCGGCGAGGCCGCCGACGAGCTCGCGGCGAAGAACCTGGCCGACGTGGTGCGCGGCTTCGTGGCCCTGGTGAGCCTGCAAGCGCAGCAGAAGCCGGAGCTCCGGCAGCTCGCCTCGGCGGTCAGCGTGGCCACCGAGCAGAATCGCGTCCTCGTCTCCGCCCGGATCCCCTACGAGATGATCGACGCGCTCCGGGCGAAGGCGAAGCCGGCGGGCCCGGAGGCGGCCAAGTAGCCTCCCGCGACCCAGGGCCGCCGGCGGACGGGTAGGCGGCGGCTCTTCAGAACTTCATCCGCCACTCGAGTCGGTAGCGCTTGACCCAGTTCTCCTGGACCGCGAGGCTGGGGCTGTCCTTGAAGCGCTGCCACTGGGCGATGGCGTGGACCTCGCTGCCCTTGCCCAGCCCGGTGCCGAGGTCGGCGCGGTGGCCTTCCCAGCCCGTGCCCCAGTAGAAATCGTCGGCGTCGAAGGCCGACACCGTCGCCTCCCGGTCGATCTTCGAGTAGGTGTACTCGGCGCGAGCCCGCGAGCTCGTGAGATCTCCGAGCACCGCCGCCAGCCACAGGCCCCGGTTGTTCGAGTCGAGAGCCGTATTCCAGCAGTAGTCTCCCACCAGCTGGACCGGGAGCTGCCCGCCCCGGGTCAGGCGGGCGACGAGGTCCACCACCCGGTAGTCGTTGGTGAAGTGCGCGCCCACGTGGGCGTTCTGGCGCTGGATGAGGGGATCCAGCCGGTCGAGGTCCTGGAACTGCAAGTAGGTGCCGACGAGCTGCACGCTCGAGCCCTGGCTCGACCCGAAGCGCAGCTCCAGCCCGCCCCCGTACATCGCCGACTTGTCCTCGAACACGTGGCTGCCCGTGGCGTAGATCCCGTGGAGGGCGAAGCGGTTGAAGGACTCCTTCGGCGCGAAGTTGATCGAGACCGCCCCGCCCTGCGGCCGCAGGTCACGATCCCAGATCATCTCGGTGAACGGGATGGGCATGCGGAAGCGTCCGCCCTGCAGGGCGACCGGCCCCAGGGTCACCTTGGCCCAGGCGAGGTCGAGGCGGGCGTCGCGCGAACGGAAGTTGTCGCGGATGATGGTCAGGGGGGTGTCGCCGGAGGGCACGTCGTTCCGGACGTCGCTGTAGCGGAAGGCGCCCCCGACTCCCAGCTCCACCGGCCCCACCCTCACCTCCACGCGGGGGCGGGCCTCGAGGAAGTACCGGTTCTCGTCCTCCAGGACGCCGCCCTCGAGGACGTCGCGCGTCCATTCGTACCGGGCGAGGGCGTCCCCCGCGAACCGATAGGCCTTCCCCGACTGCTGCTGGTACACGGCGTCCGACTCCTGGGCCATCGCGGGGACGGCGAGGGCGGCCAGGGCGACCGAAGCGGCGAGGGCGGCTCGTCTCATGCCGAAGCGTCTCCTTCGTAGCGAGGCAGTCGGGAGATTGTACCCGGCCTTGCCGGAGCCCTGGTCTAGACTGGTCCCTCGTGGCGTCCCCTCGCATCGCCGCCGTCATCCCCGCCCTCGACGAGGAGGAGGCGATCGGCGCGGTCGTCCGGGAGATCCCGGTCCTCGTGCACGAGGTCATCGTGGTCGACAACGGCTCGCGGGACCGCACGGCGGACGCGGCCCGGGCGGCGGGGGCCCGCGTGGTGGGCGAGCCAAGGAGGGGCTACGGCCAGGCCTGCCTCACCGGCATCGCCGCCGCGGATGGGGCGGACGTGCTCGTCTTCCTGGACGGGGACCACAGCGACGACCCGGCGCACCTCGAGGACGTCGTGGCGCCGATCCTGGAAGGCCGGGCCGACCTGGTGATCGGCTCGCGAACACGCGGGCGCCGGGAGGCGGGGGCGCACCCCTGGCATGCCGTCCTCGGCACCCGGGCCTGCGTCGCCCTCATGAACCTGCTGACGGGTTCGCGCGCGACGGACCTCGGGCCTTTCCGGGCGATCGCGGCCCCGGCCCTGCGACGCCTCGCCATGCGCGACCGCGACTACGGCTGGACGGTCGAGATGCAGGTGAAGGCGGCGCGGCTCGGGCTGCGAGTGGTCGAGGTGCCGGTGAACTCTCGCCCGCGCATCGGCCGCAGCAAGGTGAGCGGCACCGTCCGGGGCACGATCGGGGCGGGCACGAAGATCGTCTGGACGATCCTGCGGCATGGCCTGCCACCCCGAGCGCGATCGGCCAGGCCGGCGCGCGAGGGGTCCGCCCGTGCGGCAGGCTCGTCGTCGGCCGGATCGGACGGGACTCCTTGGCATGGCATGCTCTCGTTCGCGCTGGCCGGTCTCGTCCTGACCGCCTGCGTGCTGTCGTGGGCCTGGGGGCCTCCGCCGACGACGCGCATCGCCCCCCACCTCGCCTCCTTCGGCCTGGCCTTCGCCGCCTACCTCGCCGCCCTCGCCGCCTCGCGGGGGCTCTCGCGGCGCGGCCTCCTCCTCTCCCTGGCCGCCGGCGTGCTGTGGCGTTGCGTCCTCGTGGCCGCGCCACCCCTCCTCTCCGACGACATCAACCGCTACGTGTGGGAGGGCCGCGTCCAGCTGCACGGCGGGAACCCGTACGCCTGGAACGATCGGCCGGACTCGTCGCGATGGCTGTCCCTGCGGGACTCCGTCTACGACGGGCTCAATCATAAGGAGTACACGGCCGTCTACCCGCCGCTCTTCGTCCTCGCCACGCGGGGCGTGGTCGCCGTGAACGCCTCCTTCGCGGCCATGAAGGGGTTCCTCGCGGGATGCGAGGTCCTCACCTGGGGCCTTCTCGCCTCGCTGCTGAGGCGGCGGCGGCAGCCGCTCGAGCGGCTGCTCGTGCTCGCCTGGAGCCCCCTCGCCCTCGTCGAGATCGCGGGCAGCGGGCACAACGAGGCCTTTGCCTTCCTGTGGATGGTGCTCGCGCTCCTCGCCCTCGATGCCGACCGGCCTCTCCTCTCGGCCCTCGCCGCGTCGGCGGGCTTCATGTCCAAGTACCTGCCGGGCCTCGTCGCCGCGGCGTGGGCGCGGCGCTACCGCGTAAGGCACGTGCTGGCGGGCGGCCTGCTGGCGGCGTCGCTGGTCGCCTTCTACCTCGACTCCCGCTCGCGGGGGACGATGCTGCTGAGCCTCTCGAAGTATTCGCAGTTCTGGCGCTTCAACGAAACCCTCTTCGCTCCGCTCGCCGCCCTTCTGGGCTCGCACGGGGCGGCGGTCCGCGCCGGCGCCCTGCTGACCCTCGCCCTCGCCCTCGCCCTCGCCTGGCGGCGCACGGAGCCCGTGGCCGCGGCCACCGCCGTGGTCGTGGCGTCCCTCCTCCTCGCCCCGAACGTCCTGCCCTGGTACGCGCTGTGGCTCCTGCCTCTGCTCGTCCTGCGCGACGAGCCGGCCGCCCTCCTCTTCACGGGAACCGTCTCCCTCGCCTACGTCGTTTACCCCGGCTGGCAGTCGGGCGAGCCCTGGAAGGTCGGCTGGGGCTGGCGGGCGCTCGAGTACGGGCCGTGCGCCCTGGTGGCGGTCCGCGGCTGGATGGACCGGACCATCCCGTCGGTAGAGGGGCTCCAGAGTTGAGGTGAGCGATGCGCCTGCCATTCTCCAGAGCACCACGCCGGCTCGGCGGAATCGCTGCGGTTGCGGTTGCCGCGGCAGCCTTTCTGATGTGGCTGCGGTACGCTCCCCGCCGGATAACCGTGACCGAGGGGAAGTTCCCCGAAGAGCTCGTCTACGTTCGTTCGACGGACGACATCGTGAACGGCGGTGTGATGTTCACGGCGTCGAAGACGTCGGCCAAACCCATCGCCGTCCTCTGGATCCACGGGTGGGGAACGAACTTCTACTCCCCGACGTACGTGACGATCGGCCGCGCGCTGGCGGCCCGCGGCCACACGACGATCAGCGGGAACACGCGTATGCACGACCTCGGCAACGTTGCCGGGTACCGGGACGGAAGGCGGATCCGCGGCGGAGGTTACTGGGGTATCGCGAGCGAAGAGATCCGGGACCTTGCCGCCTGGATCGCCTTCGCCGAGGATCGAGGCTTCAAGCAGGTGGTGCTGGTTGGACACAGCGCGGGCTGGGCGGCGGTGCGCAGCTACCAGGCTGAAAGGCAGGATTCACGCGTCATGGGAGTGGTGCTCGCATCCGGTGCGGTTCGTGCCGAGACCGCGCCGACGGACCCCGATCAACTCGAGGAAGCCAGGCGCCTGGTGGCGGCGGGTGAAGGGGACGCGTTGATACGTATACCGAAGCGCTCGTTTCCCTCCTACGTCAGCGCGGCGACATTCCTGGACACCGCGAACTCTCCGGCCGAATCCAGAGACTTCTTCGGCGTAGAGACACAGACGCTGAATCCCGGCGTCACGCGGATACGTTGTCCGTTGCTCGCGTTCTTCGGCACGAGGGGAGACGTCGGAAACGAGGAAGACCTGGAACTGCTCAAGTCATCGATCCAGCGCCAGCGGAGCGGTCCCAGTCGGGTGGACACGGTCATGATCCGAAACGCCGATCACATGTACACCGGCGAGGAAACACAGGTAGCGGAGATGATCGCCGAGTGGGCCAATACCCTGACGCAATCCTCTTCATCTGGCAATGGCGGCGTGTCCGAGAAACGCTGACAGTATCCAACTGGGTGGATCAGGGGTAATCTGCCGCTGGAGTCCGAAAGGAGAGTGTCGATGAGGCGGGTCCTTCGCAAAGGCGGTCTATTGAGTCTGGCGGTCCTGCTGATGCTGGGTTCTGTGGCGACAGCAGCTCCATCGAAACGGCTCAAGCTGGCCCAGGACCTGGCGCGTGCGCACGCGGCGTGGGGGCCGGGGCGGGCGTGGCTCGCGGAGAACCTCTCGAAGGCCGGGCAGCTACTCATCCCGGTCCTGAACCGATGCGTGCCGGATTCTCCTGATGGCGAACTGACGGCGTTT
>Ga0335085_10016073_pt1 | contig 10833 bp, 4 predicted proteins | sample Lox_Sample_45_FD_206712 | JGI IMG/M metagenome (GOLD analysis project Ga0335085, IMG submission 206712) | Soil microbial communities from Loxahatchee National Wildlife Refuge, Florida, United States - Lox_Sample_4.5 | ecosystem: Environmental > Terrestrial > Soil > Wetlands | place: USA: Florida... | reverse complement strand
CCGGCGCCCCTCGCCGGCATGCCCTCCCGCCCTTCCTCCGCGCCTCGCCTTCGCCGCCTTCTTCGCCATGGTCCTCCCGTGGGTCCGGCTCGCTCAGCCGCGCACGTGCCCGTCGCCCTCGACGAGGTACTTCTGCGTCGTGAGCTCGGCGAGCCCCATCGGCCCGAACGCGTGGAGCTTCGTGGTGGAGATGCCGATCTCGGCCCCCAGGCCGAGCTCGGCGCCGTCGTTGAACCGCGTGGAGGCGTTCACGATGACCGCGCTCGCCGTGACCTCGCGCTCGAAGCGGCGCGCGCTCGCGAGGTCGCGGGTGAGGATCGCCTCCGTGTGCATCGAGCCGAAGCGGGCGATGTGGTCGAGCGCGCCGTCGAGATCGGGCACCACCCGCACCGCGAGGACGAGGTCGAGGAACTCCTTGCCGAAGTCCTCCGGCGCGGCCGGCACCGCCTTCACCCCCGCGCGCCGCAGGAGCCCGAGCGCCGTCGGGTCGGCCCGGAGCTCCACGCCCGCCTTCGCGAGCGCCCGGCCCACGCCGGGCAGCAGCCGGGCGGCCGCCTTCCGGTGCACGAGCAGGCATTCGAGCGCGTTGCACACGCCGGGGCGCTGCGCCTTCGCGTTCACGGCGATGGCCTCCGCCTGGTCCTCGGGCGCCGTGGCGTCGAGGAAGAGATGGCAGACGCCCTGGTAGTGCTTCACGACCGGCACGCGCGACCGCTCGGCGACCGCGCGGATGAGCGCGGGGCCACCGCGGGGGATCGCGAGGTCGATGAGGTCGTCGAGCTTCAGGAGCTCGAACGTCGCCTCCCGGTCGGACGTGGGGACCACTCGGGCGCTCGCGTCCGGCAGGCCGGCCCGGGCGAGCCCCTCCCCGAAGGCCTCGGCGAGCGCAGTCGAGGTGCGAAGCGCCTCGGAGCCGGGGCGGAGGATCGCGGCGTTGCCGCTCTTCAGGCACAGGCCGGCGGCGTCGACGGTCACGTTCGGCCGGGCCTCGTAGATCATGAGGACGACGCCCAGCGGGATGCGCACCTTGCGGACGTCGAGGCCGACGGGGGTGCGCCAGCTCGCGGTGACCTCGCCCACCGGATCGGGCAGCGCCGCCACCTGGCGGAGCGCCGCCGCCACGCCGGCGAGGCGCGCCCCGTCGAGGGCGAGCCGATCGACGAAGGCGGCGTTCCGGCCGGCCTTCCGGGCCGAGGCCACGTCCGCGGCGTTCGCCGCGAGGATCTTCCGGGCACGCCGCGCGAGGGCGTCGGCGGCCGCGAGGAGCGCCGCGTTCTTCGCCTCCGTGGAGGTGCGCGCGAGGACGCGCGACGCGTCGCGCGCCGCCACCGCCAGCTCCCGCATCTCGTCGGCGAGCGTCGCCGCCGCCTCGCTTCGCGCCACCTTCACTCCCGACCGGCCTCGAGAAGCACGAGGTCGTTCCGGTGGACGACCTCGTCCAGGTACTTATAGCCGAGCGCCCGCTCGATCTCCGCGGACTTGAGGCCGGCGATGCGGCGGACCTCGTCGGCCGCGTAGCCGGCGAGGCCGCGCGCGAAGGGCTTGCCCGGGTCCACCGCCACGTCGACCGGGTCGCCCACGCCGAACTGGCCCTCCACTCCCCGGACGCCAGAGGGCAGGAGCGACCGCCCTCCCTCGACGAGCGCGCGCCGCGCCCCGGCGTCCACGACGATGGTCCCCTTGCCCCGCGCCGCGGCGGCGAGCCACCCCTTCCTCGACGTGAGCCGGCGATGCCCGGGCGCGAAGAGGGTCCCGATGCGCTCCCCGGCGAGCAGCGCCGCGATGGCCCCCGCCCGGCGCCCGGAGAGCAGCGCCGTGGCCACGCCCTGCGCCGAGAGGCGGCGGGCGGCGTGTACCTTCGTGGCCATGCCGCCCACGCTGCGGTCGCTGCCGGCACCGCCGGCCACGCGCTCGATCTCGGCGGTGACCCGCGGTACGTCGTGCAGCACCACCGCCCCGGGCCGGGACGGGTCGCGGTCGTAGAGGCCCTCGACGTCGGTGAGCATCGCGACGAGCTCGGCCTCCACGCAGCCCGCCACGAGGCCGGCCAGGGTGTCGTTGTCGCCGACCTTGATCTCGTCCACCGCCACGGTGTCGTTCTCGTTCACCACCGGAACGATCCCGGCCTCGAGGAGCTTCTCCAGGGTCCGGCGCGCGTTGAGGAAGCGCCGCCGTGACGCGAGGTCGTCCGCGGTGAGCAGCACCTGGGCGACGTTCACGCCGTGCGAGCCGAGCGACTCGCCCCAGGCCGACATGAGGTGCGGCTGGCCGACGGCGGCGCAGGCCTGCTTCGTGGGGATGTCCCATGGCTTTCCGGCCGCCCGGGCGAGGCCCAGCCGCTCGGCCCCGAGCGCCACCGCGCCCGAGGAGACGAGGACGAGGCGGCGGCCGCGGGCCACCTCGGCGAGCTCCGCGCCCAGGCGCGCGCAGTTGGAGCGGTCGAACCGGCCCGCCCTGTCGGTGAGCGTACCGGTGCCGACCTTCACGACCAGCCGGCGGATCCGGCCGATGTTCCTCGCCCCCACCCGTGAGATCCTACGGCAGCCGGTAGCCGACCGACACCGCGATCGGCATGAGCGCCGCGCCGGCCTGCGAGGACGTCTGCATGTAGACGAGGTAGCCGAAGGCGGAGTTGTCGACACGACGCGCCTGCGCGTCGACCTTGTCGGTCTCGGCGATGCGGACCTCGCTCTTCGCGCCGTGCGTGGTGACGCCCGCCACCACCGTGTCGTCCGACCGGTACAGGTACGCGCCTCCGTCCACCTGCTCGTCGGCGTCCCAGTAGACGTAGGTGAGGCTCGTCACGATGGCGCCGTCGGGCAGGGTGATGGGGACGACCAGGAAGTCGTCCTCTCCGGAGGTCTGGTATCGGCCCACGGCGCCGGGCACGGTGCCCTGGGTGGTTCCCGTGGAGGAGATGCGCGCCGAGGCGCCGGCGGCCGAGACCGCCGCCACGCCCCTCGGCAGCCGCTGGCACACCACGGTCCCGTCCTCGGCGACCACGCGGATCGCCGAGCCAGGAGAGCAGGTGCCGGTGATGCGCGCCTGGCGGGTCGCGACCTGCTCGGCCGTCTTCACGATCTCGGCGCCGTGGAGCTCGAGCGCGCCGGTGATCTCGGGGGGCATGCGCTCCACGGAGAGCGTGCCGCTCTGGATGGCGGCGGCGTCGATGGGCTTGCCTCCGGGGAAGGAGGCCGAGGGCTTCGCGGGGGTGGGGCCCGACTCGCGGGCGGGCATCCCGGTGATCGCGCCCCACGTCGCGAGCGCGCCGCCGGCCGCGGCGGATGCGAGGAGGAGGGCGAGCTTCCAGGGACGCATCCGCGCGACGCTATCACGTGCCGATGCTCCGGCCGGCTCGCTCCCCGCATGCCACTCTCCCCCGGCCCCGTGATCCGGCTCACACCGCGCGTGCATCCGGGTGGGGCGTGGGCACCCGGCCGCATGTGACGATTTTCTCGATCTTCCGCCTCGCCTCGGCCCGCGTGAGGGCGCGAGGGCTTCTCCACCTCGGGCGAAAAGTCCCGTGATCACGCAGCGCGCCGAGGCCGCTCGGTCATCCGACACGTCGGCGGTCACGTCCGGGCCAGGGGAGCCGCCGTCCGGTCCCCAACCTGTCGCTTTCGCGTGGGATTCGGGCACCGGGTGGGAGTGACTAACCTCTAGCCTCCACATCGCCAGCAAAGCGAGACGTATGTGAGCCGACTCGAGTCCAGGTGGCATGCGGCAGCCGTTTCTCCCGAGGTCACCACGCTCCACGCCATGGTGGAGCGCAGCATCGCTGCGCGCCCGGAGGCCGTGGCGGTCACCTTCCAGGATCGCTCGCTCACCTACGCCGAGCTCGGCGCGCGGGCCAACCGCCTCGCGCGGAGGCTTCGCGATCTCGGCGTCGGCCCCGAGTCGCTGGTCGGCGTGTGCCTCGAGCCGTCGCTCGAGACGGTCGTGTCGCTGCTCGCGGTGCTGAAGGCCGGCGGCGCGTACGTGCCGCTCGACGCCGCCCACCCGCAGGATCGCATCGCCTTCATGATGGAGGACGCGAAGCTCAAGGCGGTCGTCACCACCGCCGCGTTCGCCCAGAAGCTCCCCGCGGCACCGGCCATCCCCACCGTCCTCGCCGACGACCCCGCGCTGCTCGCGGGCCCCTCCGAACCGCCCGAGGATCTCGCCCGGCCGGAGAACCTCGCCTACGTCATCTACACCTCCGGCTCCACCGGCCGGCCGAAGGGCTGCCTCGTCGAGCACCGCCACGTCCACTGGCTGTTCCACAACGGCGGGCCGCTCTACCAGTTCGGCCCCGAGGACGTCTGGACGTTCTTCCACTCCTTCTCCTTCGACTTCTCGGTCTGGGAGATCTGGGGCTGCCTCGTGCACGGCGGCCGACTGGTGGTCGTGCCGTGGCGCACCACCCGCGACCCCGACGCCTTCTACGCCCTGCTCCGCGACGAGAAGGTGACCGTCCTCAACCAGACCCCCTCGGCGTGGCAGCAGCTCCTCGCCGTGGACGAGCGCACGCCGGCCCATGACCTCGCGCTCCGCTGGGTGATCTTCGGCGGCGAGCACCTCGAGTTCTCGAGCCTCAAGGGCTGGTTCGACCGGCACGGCGACGAGCGCCCGCGCCTGGTGAACGGCTACGGCATCACCGAGACCACCGTGTTCAGCACGTTCCGCCCGCTCTCCAGGGCCGATGCGGCCGGCGGCCACGGGAGCCTCGTCGGCTGGTGCATCCCCGGCATCGAGATCCACGTGCTCGACGCCGACCGGAAGCCGGTGGTCGAGGGCGAGCCGGGCGAGATGTACGTGGGTGGCCTCGCCGTCACCCGCGGCTACCTCAACCGGCCCGAGCTGAACGCCCAGCGCTTCCTGCCCGACCCGTTCTCGAAGGAGCCCGGCGCCCGCATGTACAAGTCGGGCGACCTCGCCCGGCGACTGCCGGACGGCGACCTCGACTACCACGGCCGCGCCGACCACCAGGTGAAGATCGGCGGCTTCCGGATCGAGCTCGGCGAGATCGAGCAGGTGCTCGGCAAGGTCGAGGGCGTGCGGCAGGTGCTCACCGTCGTCCGCGAGGACAGCCCCGGCGACAAGCGCCTCGTCAGCTACGTGGCCCCGGTGAGCTGGCCGGCACCCGCGCTCGCCGACACCCTGCGCGCCCACGCCCGCGAGCGGCTGCCGTCGTACATGCAGCCCTCGGCCATCGTGCTCCTCGAGGCCTTCCCGCTCAACGTGAACGGGAAGGTGGACCGGCCCGCGTTGCCGAAGCCGGCGCGCGAGCGGCCGCATGCGGCAGGCGAGTGGCTCGCGCCGACGACGCCCACGGAGAAGAAGCTCGCCGCGCTGTGGGAGGACCTCATCGGCGTCGCGCCGGTCGGCGCCGGCGACTCGTTCTTCGACCTGGGCGGCGGCTCGCTCCTCGCCGTCCGCCTGTCCGAGCGCATCCGGGCCGAGGGGGGCGACCTCCCGGTGCTGCGCGTGTTCGAGACGCCCAGGCTCTCCGACCTCGCGGCCTTCCTCGACAGCCACCGGCGTCCGGCGGCGACGTCCACCGGCCAGGTCCGCAGGGAGCGCTCGCTCCGCGAGCCCATCGCCATCGTGGGCATGGCCGGCCGGTTCCCCGGGGCGGGCTCGGTCGAGGAGTTCTGGAAGAACCTCGTCGCGGGCATCGACACGGTCCACATGTTCCGCGACGACGAGCTCGACCCCTCGATCCCGCCGGCGCAACGTGGCGACCCCGCCTACGTGAAGGCGCGCGGCGTGCTCGAGGGCATCGACCTCTTCGACGCCTCCTTCTTCGGCTTCAGCCCGAAGGAGGCCGAGATGCTCGATCCGCAGCAGCGGATCCTGCTGGAGGTGGCGTGGGAGGCGCTCGAGCGCGCAGGCCACGTCCCCTCCTCCTTCCGCGGCGCCATCGGCACGTTCGTCGGCAAGTACTTCGACGACTACTACGACGACGTGATCCGGCTCCGGCCCGACGCCATCGAGGCGTTCGGCGACCTCAACACGATGCTGGGCAACGACAAGCACTTCCTCGCAACGCGGGTCGCCCACAAGCTCGACCTCACCGGCCCGGCGCTGTCGGTGCACAGCGCCTGCTCGACGTCGCTCGTGGCGGTCAACCAGGCCGTGCAGAGCCTCCGCGTGGGCGAGTCGGACCTCGCCATCGCCGGTGGCGTCTCCCTGACCATCCCGGACCGGGTGGGCTTCCTCTACCAGGAGGGCGGCATGCTCTCCCGGGATGGCCACACCCGCTCCTTCGACCGGGATGCCTCGGGCACGGCGTTCAACGACGGCGTGGCCATCGTGGTGCTGCGACGGCTGGAGGACGCCCTCGCCGACGGCGACACCATCTACGCCGTCATCCGCGGCGTCGGCCTCAACAACGACGGCGCCCGCCGGGCGAGCTACACCGCGCCCTCCGTGGAGGGACAGTCCGCCGTGGTCGCCCGCGCCCAGGAGGACGCGGGCGTGGAGCCGCGCTCCATCGGCTACGTCGAGGCGCACGGTACCGCCACGCCCCTCGGCGATCCCATCGAGGTGGAGGCGCTCACCCGCGCCTTCCGCCGCGGCACCCAGGACCTGGGCTTCTGCGCGCTCGGCTCGGTGAAGAGCAACGTCGGCCACCTCGTGGCCGCCGCCGGGGCCGCCGGCCTCATCAAGACGGCGCTCGCGCTTCATCACGAGGTCATCCCGGGCACCGCCCATTTCGTCGCCCCGAACCCGACGCTCGAGATCGAGCGGACGCCCTTCCGCGTGACCTCCCAGGCCCAGCCCTGGCCGCGGACCGCGTCGCCCCGCCGCGCCGGCGTGAGCGCGTTCGGCGTGGGCGGCACGAACGCCCACACCGTTCTCGAGGAGGCGCCGCCGCCCCAGCCCGCCAGCCTGGGCAGGCCCAAGCAGCTGCTCGTCCTCTCGGCGCGCACCCCGGCCGCGCTCGACGCGGCCACCGCCCGGCTCCGCGAGACCCTCGCCGCGCCCGGCGCCCCGGACCTCGCCGACGTCGCCCATACGCTCCAGTCCGGCCGCCACCCCTTCTCGCACCGCCGCATGCTCGTGGCCGCCGACCTCGCCGACGCGGTGGCCGGGCTCGACCCGGCCGCGAAGCGCCTCGCCACCCGCCAGGTGGTGACCCGCAACTCGCCCGTCGTCTTCATGTTCCCGGGCCAGGGCGCCCAGCACGTGGACATGGCGAAGGGGCTCTACCTCGTCGAGCCGGTCTTCCGCGACGCGCTCGACCGCTGCGCCGACGCGCTCCGCGACGTGCTCGACCGCGACCTTCGCGACGTGCTCTTTCCTGCCGCCGACGAGACCGCGGCCGCGGCGGTGCTCCAGCAGACCGCCTTCACCCAGCCGGCCCTCTTCACGATCTCCTGGGCGCTCTCGCAGCTCTGGGCGTCCTGGGGAGTGGAGCCGGCGGCGACCATCGGTCACAGCGTCGGCGAGTTCGTGGGCGCGGCCCTGGCCGGCGTCTTCTCCCCCGAGGACGGCGTCCGCCTCGTCGCCGAGCGCGGCCGGCTCATGCAGAGCATGCCGCCCGGGTCGATGCTCTCCGTGAACATGGCGGCCTCGGTCGTCGCCGAGCGCATCCGCGGGCGGCCGGCCCTGGCCGTCGCCGGCGAGAACGCCCCGCAGCTGTGCGTGGTGGCCGGCCCCAGCGAGGCGGTGGCCGAGCTGCAGAAGGAGCTCGAGGCGGAGGGCCAGGGCTGCCGCCTGCTCGTCACCTCCCACGCCTTCCACTCCGCGATGATGGACCCGGCCGTGCCGGCGTTCGCCGAGATCGTGCGGAAGGTGCAGCTCTCCCCGCCGCGCATCCCGTTCGTCTCCACCGTCAGCGGCAACTGGATCACCGACGCCGAGGCCACCGACCCGGGCTACTGGTCGCGCCACCTGCGCTCCACGGTCCGGTTCGCGCCCGGCGCCCGCACGATGCTCGAGGATCCCTCTCGCGTGTTCCTCGAGGTCGGCCCGCGCGCCACGCTCTCGGCCATGGTGCGCCGGCAGCTCCAGAACCCCCAGTCCCGCGTGATCGTCCCGTCGCTGGGCGACACCTCGGACGACTTCGCCGACCTCGCCGCCGCGTACCAGGCGGCAGGGCAGCTCTGGCTGGCCGGAGTCGAGATCGACTGGAGCGCGCTGCACTCCGGCGAGAGCCGCCGGCGCGTGGTGCTGCCCACCTACCCGTTCGAGCGGAAGCGCTTCTGGGTCGACGTGTCGCGGGCGGTGCCCGCCGTCGCTCCCGCGGCCGTTCCCGTCGCCGCTCCCTCGCCGCCGCCCGTCGCGACGGCGCCCGCCAGCCTCCCCTCACCGGTCGTGCTCGCTCCCGCGGCGCCGACCCCGAACCCGCCGGACCCGGAGCCCGCCTTGACCAGTCCCAAGACCTCTTCGCGCATCGATGCCGTGCGCCAGACGCTCGAGGAGGTGACCGGCCTCGACCTCGCCGGCGCCGACCCCACGGCCACGTTCCTCGAGCTCGGCCTGGACTCGCTCTTCCTCACCCAGGCGGCGCTCCAGATCGGCCGGAGGTTCGCCGTGAAGGTGACGTTCCGCCAGCTCATGGAGGGGCTCGACACGATCGAGCGCCTCACCGCCCACCTCGACGCCCAGCTGCCGCCCGAGCCCGTGAAGGCCGCCGCGCCCGCGGCGCCCGCTCCCGCCCCGGCGCCCGCAGCCGTCGCCCCGGCCGTCGGCGCCCCGGGGGTGGCGTTTCCCGCGCCGCTCCTCGCGATGGCGGCTCCGACCCTGCCCGTGGCGGGCGGCGCGCCCGTCTCGGCGGTGCAGGCGCTCATCGACCAGCAGCTCCGCCTCATGGCCGCGCAGCTGGCGATCCTCACCGGCCAGCCGGCCGCCCTGCCCGTGCCCGGGATCGTCGCCCCGGCCCCTGCGCAGGCCGCGCCGCCCGCTCCGGCTCCGGTGGCCGCGCAGCCCGTCGCCGCACCCGCTCCTGCCGCCCCCGCGCCGGCACCGGCGTCGTCCGCCGTGGCCACCGTCGCGGGCGACATCGAGGTCTCCTCCTCCGGCCAGGTGAAGTACGACGCCAAGAAGGCGTTCGGCGCCATCGCCCGCATCCACAGGGAGGCGACGGAGCTCACGCCTCGCCAGAAGGCGCGCCTCGAGGCGCTCGGCAAGCGCTACACCGCGAGGACCCAGGGCTCGAAGCGGCTCACCCAGGAGAACCGCGCGCGCCTCGCCGACCCGCGCGTCGTCACTGGCTTCAAGCCCGCGACGAAGGAGCTCACCTACCAGATCCAGATCGTGCGCTCGGAGGGCTCGCACCTCTGGGACGTGGACGGCAACGAGTACGTGGACGCACTCTGCGGCTTCGGCGCCTGCTACTTCGGCTGGCAGCCCGACTTCGTCACCGAGGCGGTGAAGCGCCAGCTCGACACCGGACACGAGATCGGGCCGATGACCCCGCTCGCGGGCGACGTGGCGAAGCTGGTCTGCGAGATGACCGGCTTCGACCGGGCCGGGTTCTGCAACACCGGCTCCGAGGCGGTGATGGGCGCGATGCGCGTCGCCCGCACCGCCACCGGCCGCAGCACCATCGCGATCTTCACCGGCTCGTACCACGGCATCTTCGACGAGGTGATCGTCCGCGGCACGAAGAAGCTCAAGGCCATCCCGGCCGCCCCGGGCATCCTCCCCAACACCTCCGAGAACGTGCTCGTGCTCGACTACGGCACGCCCGAGTCGCTCGAGATCATCCGCCAGCGCGCGAACGACCTCGCCGCCGTGCTGGTGGAGCCGGTGCAGAGCCGCCGGCCCGACTTCCAGCCGCGCGAGTTCCTGCACGAGGTGCGGAAGATCACGAGGGAGGCCGGCGCCGCCCTCATCTTCGACGAGGTCGTGAACGGCTGGCGCACCTGCCCGGGTGGCGCGCAGGAGTTCTTCGGCATCGAGGCCGACCTCGCCACCTACGGCAAGGTCGTCGGCGGCGGGTTCCCCATCGGCATCATCGCCGGCCGCAAGCCCTGGATCGACGCGCTCGACGGCGGCGAGTGGCAGTACGGCGACGCCTCCGTTCCCACCGCCGGCGTGACCTACTTCGCCGGCACGTTCTGCCGGCACCCGCTCGCGCTCGCGGCCGCGAAGGCCGTGCTCGAGCACCTGAAGGCCCAGGGCCCGTCGCTCCAGAAGGGCATGAACGAGAAGACCGCCGGGCTGGCCGCCGAGATGAACGCCTTCGCGAAGAAGGTGAAGGCGCCCATCGAGATCAAGCACTTCTCGACCCTGTGGCGCATCGCCATGCTCGAGGATCACCCGTACCAGGACCTCCTGTTCGTCGCCATGCGCGACCGCGGCGTGCACATCCTCGAGGGCTTCCCGACGTTCCTCACCACCGCGCACACGGCCGCGGACGTCGCCTTCATCCTGAAGGCGTTCAAGGAGAGCGTGACCGAGCTCCAGGAGGCCGGCTTCCTGCCCGGCGAGCCCGAGGCGCCGCAGACGTCCGACGCCAGCGAGCCGCCGGTGCCCGGTGCGCGCCTCGGCCGCGATCCGTCCGGAAAGCCCACCTGGTACGTTCCCAGCCCGACCCAGCCCGGCAAGTACGTGCCCCTCGAGAAGACCTAGGTGACCACCTTGCAGAAGAACACCGTGGCTGCGCCCTCCGGCGAGGCCGAGTTCGATCCGTTCGCCGGCCCCGCCGTCCAGAGGACCTCGCCGTCCACCGAGGCCCAGCGCGAGATCTGGACGGGCTCGCAGATCGGCGAGGACGCCTCGCTGGCCTTCAACGAGTCGGTCTCCCTCGATCTCCGCGGGCCGCTCGACGAGCCCGCGCTCGTGGCCGCGCTCGGAGACGTCCTCGAGCGGCACGAGGCCCTCCGCTCGACCTTCAGCCAG
>Ga0335085_10016072_pt1 | contig 10834 bp, 9 predicted proteins | sample Lox_Sample_45_FD_206712 | JGI IMG/M metagenome (GOLD analysis project Ga0335085, IMG submission 206712) | Soil microbial communities from Loxahatchee National Wildlife Refuge, Florida, United States - Lox_Sample_4.5 | ecosystem: Environmental > Terrestrial > Soil > Wetlands | place: USA: Florida... | reverse complement strand
ATTCCGTGCATGCCCAGGTCACGTTCGGGGCATCGCCCCACGACGTCTATTTCACGGAGTCCGCCCTGAACGGACCCGACCAAGCCGCGATTCAGAGCGTGTACGTGGGCAAAGGCCCGCAGGGCGTCGCAATCAACCCGGCCACCAGCATTGCGTACGTCGCCAACACCGGTCAGGCGATCGCGTGCGACTTCGCGCCCACCGAACTCGGCGGCTTCAGTTCGTACGCCCCCGTCAGTGAGGCAAACGACAGACTCCTCCTCACCCAGCCGACGACCACCGCGCCATTCGATGTCGTGCCGAACCCGACGACCAACATGCTGTACGTCGGAGGATGGCCATCCCTGGAGGTGTGGAACGGCGCGACGAACACGCTCGTCACCAGCCTCAACCTCGCCGATTCCATCCGCCAGATCGCGATCAACTCCGCCACCAATCAAATCTGGGCGGCCGCCGGTGTCCGCCACGCGGCCCTGTTGATCAACGGCGCCACCAACCAGGTCACCGACACGATTCGCACGGGCCAGCAGGGACCGCACGGACTTGCCCTCAACACGGTCACCAATCGCGTCTACACCTCGGACTCGGCAAGCAACACGGTCACCGTGATCGACGGCGCCGCCAAGACCGTCCTGACCCACATCGCGATCGGTGGCGCGGCCGTTGGTATCGCGGTCAACCCCAAAACCAACCATATTTTCGTCAGCACGGGCGACTACATGGCGTCGCTCGTGGTCATTGACGGTTCGACGAATACCATCATCACCACAATTCCGTTGGGTCGCCGGCTGGGCGAGATGGCCGTCGATACGGCGAATAACCGGGTGTATGTGGCCAGCGCTTCCATTCCCTACTCCATCGCGGTCGTCGATGGCGCGAAAAACCAGTTGATCGGGTTCCATCCGACGGCAACCCGATGTCCGTACGGTGTGGCGTACGATCCGACGACGCACCGCGTATTCGTGACCAGCTACATCGACAACAACCTCTACATCCTCGACGCGACCAAATTGCCGTAGCGCTCCCTGGTCGCGGTCGCGCTGCAAGCTGACGCTGGATCGAGAGTCAACGGAGAACCCAACGAGGATGCGGATCGCACTGGTGACCCCGTACGACCTGGTCTATGAAGGTGGGGTCAACCATCACGTCATCGCGCTGGCCCAGGCACTCCGGCACCTGGGCCACACGGTCCACGTCCTCGGACCCGCGAGCGGACCCGTCGCGCCCCGTTTGCATGGCCTCAAGGGAGTCGTTTCGGTGTCGGCGAACGGTTCCACCGCGCGACTGGGACTGCTGGTCTCCCCCCGCGCGGTCCGCCGGTTCCTCCGCGCTGGACGATTCGACATCATCCACGTCCACGAGCCGTGGCTTCCGGGAATCGCCCATCACGCGGTCACCTCCGGCGAGGCGCCCGTGGTCGGAACGTTTCACAGTTACGCGGATTCGCAAACCCTCACGGTCCGGGTCGTGCGCCGCGCGCTGGGGCGCCGCGTCCGCGGCATGCAAGGCGCGATCGCGGTGTCCAAAGCCGCGGCGGAATTCGCCCGCACCGTATTCCGCGGCCCCATACGCGTCGTGCCCAACGGCGTCGACACCGCGCGGTTTACGACGCCCGCGCCGCTGCAAGCCGCCGCGGAGCCGTCCGAGGACGCCGCCAAGGCACCCCTCCGCGTGCTGTTCGTCGGGCGCTTCGACGAGCCGCGGAAGGGACTCCAACACCTCCTCGAAGCCGCGGCCCTGATCCGGCAGGACGGCCGCGCCATGGACGTGCGCATCGCCGGCTACGGCGACCCCGCGCCCTTTGGCCGCCTCGCCACCGCGGCCGGCGCCCGCTTCCTCGGCCGGCTCGGTGACGTCGACCTGGCCGATGCCTACCGGGCGTCCGATGTCTTCTGTGCTCCGTCGACACATGGGGAAAGCTTCGGGCTGGTCCTGATCGAGGCCATGGCCTGCGGGTGTCCGGTCGTGGCAAGCGACATCCGCGGGTACCGCGAAGCCGCGGCCGGCGCCGCGCTCCTCGTTCGTCACGGCGACGCGGCGTCCCTCGCCTCCGCGATCGTGCGAACGGCCGACGATCACGCGCTCCGACGACGCCTCATCGCCCGCGGCCACTGGCGGGCACGCGAGCTCTCGTGGGATCGGGTCGTCCACGACGTGGCCGACACCTACCGCAACTCCCTCATCGACCTGAACCCCGAGCGCGTGTTGGGAGCGTCGAGGTGACGACACGGGGCTCGGTCGACGCGGTGGGACCGTTCCAGCGCGGATGGCCGCTTCGCCGGGTGATCATTCCGTTCGCGCGGGGCCTCCGCGTCCTCCACCGGGCTCGCGCGCATGGAACCGACCGCATCCCCCGCGACCAGCCCGTGATCTTCGTCGGCAAACACCCGCGGACCTATCTCTACCTCGAGACCGTCATGCTCGGTCTCTTTGCTTTTTGGGACAACGACAAACCGCCGATCCGCGTGCTGGAACGGCGGGGCACGTCCCTCCATCGAACGCCGCTCGTCGGCTGGATGCGGCGCAACGTCAACACCGTCCCCGCGACGCACGAGCACGCCCTCCAGGTTTTGCGGCGCGGCGAGTCGATCCTCATCTATCCCGGCGGCACGCGGGAGCTTTACGGGCGTCCGAACGAATTGCGCTGGACCGATCGCACCGGCTTCGCCCGACTGGCCCTCGAGGCCAACGTTCCCATTCTGCCGTTCGCGATCATCGGCGCGGATGGTCAGCATCCCTTCCGCGTTCGCGTGGGTCGCTCCAGCATCTGGCTGCCTCCGTTTCCCCTTCCCGTGAAACTCGACTACTGGTTTGGAAACCTGATCCCGCCGACATCCGCCACCGGGCACGGAGTCGACCCCGACGAAGCGGCGCGGGACCTCGCCGAGCACGTTCTGCGCGCGACCCGCTCGCTCATCACGGAGGGCCTCGCGGCTCGTCGGCCAGCCGTCGAGGGCGCGCCCAGCGTCTATCCGTCCCGGGAGCAGACCGCTCGATCCCGGGAGCAGGCTGCTCGATGACCACCGGAGCCGCAACGGAGATTGCCAACGCCGAGCAGCCGGCCGCTCCGGATGGCATATCCGGGCAAATCGACAGGGACCGCTGGTACTATCGGGGCATCATTCTCCCCGCCGCACGGTCGTTGTCCTGGTATCACCGGGCGCGGGTGTCCGGGGCGGAGCCGCCAAAGGGCCCCTGCATCTACGTCGCGCATCATGGGGCCGGCTACCTCACGATGGACCTCGTTGTCGCCGTCTACCAGCTCGCGTGGCGCGCGTGGCACGAACGCCGCGGCCCGGCGATTCCCCTGTGGATTGCCGCGTCGCAGGGCAACGCGGTGGAGCGCGCGATTCCTGGTCTCGCGCGCGTCAAGCAGGCGGCCGGGCTCGTTGACGCGTCGGAGGCGACCTGTCGGGCGGTCCTCGAGCGCGGCGATCAACTGCTGCTGACCCCCGGTGGGCAGCGCGAGATGTGGCCCGACGCCCGGGACTACCAACTGCGCTGGGCAGGACGCTTCGGCTTCGTTCGCCTCGCGCTGTTGACGGGCGCGCCGATTGTGCCGCTCGCGGTCGTCGGCGGATACGAGGCGTATCCCGGCGTGCGAATCGGGAAGCTCTCGTTCTGGTCTCCGATCCCCCTTCCGGCCCGCATCGACATCGCGCTCGGGGACCCGTTCACGCCGCCCGCGATGCCCGACCGCGCGCGTGCCCCCGAGGTCGTCGAGCCGATCCAGCGACAGATATGGCAGGCCGCGCAGTCTCTCTACGACGACCTGCTCGCACGCCGCGGCCGCTGAGTGCTATGCCGCGCACGCTGATCGCGAGCGACTGGCATCTCGGGCACTTCAGCGCGCCCGCCGCCGCCCGGCTCGCCCTGTGCTTTCTGGAGCGAGCCCGTCGGGCAGGCGACGCCGTCGTGCTCAACGGCGACATCTTCGAAGGACTCTTCGAGCCGCAGGTGCACGCGCAATCCGCGCATCCGGAGGTCTGCGCGCTCATCGCCGCGATGACAGCGGCCGGCCAGGTCCGGCGAACCGAAGGCAACCACGACCCGGGCGCGGGCGTCCCGTCGATCATTCTCGATCATCCCACCCTCGGCCGAGTGCTCGTCGCCCACGGCCACGCCGTCGATCCCATGCAGGGGTCTGCCGTCCTCAATGTGGGCGACGGAATCTCTCGACGGTTCGGCAAGTTCGCGGTGGTCCGCGGAGCGGCCTGGCTCGCGGACGCCACGGCGCGCCGCGTGGCCGGCCCCAGCATCGAACGGGTGTTTCGGACGCTGTGCACGGCAGCCGTCGAACGCGAGCGTTGCGCCTTCGGCGTGTTCGGACACGTCCACCGGCAGTTCCTGGGGGCCGGTCAGCGGTACGCCAACGCGGGCCATCTTCGGCGCACGCGCCTGGAGTTCCTCGCGTTGACGGAGACCGGCGCCGAGCTGGGCCGCCTGGAGTTGGCCGACGCGTTGGCCGAGCGGCCCGACGCTCCTGATTCGTACGCGCTCCTGGAAGAGTCGGCATGCTCGACTGGGTGACGCACTGGGGATATCTCGGACTCTTCGTCGTCCTGTTCGCGGAAGAAGCCGGTGTGCCCCTCCCGATCCCGGGCGACATGTTCATCGCCGCGATGGGCGCGGCCGGACGCGCCGGCTCGGCCGCCTTTCTCACGGCAGCCATCGTTGTCGTGGTGTCGAGCATGAGCGGAAGCGCGTTGTTGTTTACAATCTCGCGCCGCGTCGGCGAACCCCTGCTGTCGCGCGTCGGCCGGCGATTCGGATTCGATGCCGACCGCGCCGACAAGGTCGAAGCGTGGCTCCATCGGCGCGGCCCGTTCGCCGTGATCGTCGGCCGCCTCACGCCGGGGCTTCGCATCGTGATCACCGTCGCGGCCGGCGCGCTCCGGATGTCGCGCGCGAAGTTCCTCGGCGGCACGGCGATCGCCTCGGTCATCTGGGCCGCGCTTTACTATTGGCTCGGCTACTTCCTCGGCGCCGGCGTGGCCGGGGCGCTCCGCGCGGCGCTCGGGCGCGCGATCCATGATCCCGACCGGCTCGGCGCCCTCATCACCGCCGCCGCGCTCGGCGCGATTGGCGCCCTCGGTGTTGTGGTCTGGCGTCGGACGCGAGCCCGACGGCGACGCGCGCGCGCCGCCGACTCCGCCACCGGCGTCGGCGGGGGAACGGTCGAGATCAGTCTTTGAGAACGCCCAGCGTCTCGAGAACCGACAGCACGCCGAGCACGAGCAACGCAACCGTGCCGACGTAGCGCACCACCTTGGGGGAGATACGCGTCGCGATCCACGTCCTGACGCCCGCCCCCAGCCATGTCACCAACGTGCCCTTGGTGACCATCGCGGCGACGGCCCCGAGCCACACCACCACCCCGGTCGTGATCTTGAGGGTCGCGGGCGTCACGTATTTCGCGGCCATGGCCGCGGCCGTGATCATCCCGACGTCGCCCCATTCGGAAAAGAAGATCGCCGCGAACGCGACCATCGCGCCCTGCAACACGCGGGAATCCTTTTCCTTTGGCTTCCGGACGTCGGGCTTTCGCCACAACGTGAACGCGACCCCGATGAAACTCGCGCCCGTGACCGTGGCGACGAGGGGCCGCGGCAAGTGGGAAATCGCTTCGCCGACCGCGACGGCAGCTCCCATCTTGCACATGAAGGCGAGCGCCATGCCGCCGACCACGGAAACCGAGTGGTAGCGCGTTGCAAGAACGCCGGTGGTATACAGCAGCTTGTCGCCGACGATCTCGGCCACGAACACCGCCGCGTAGGTCGCGATGAAAATCTCAATCATCTGAGGTGGGAAGAAGGTGACACAGAGGCGGTAATGATGTCACCCGGCTGTCAGCAACGCTAGACGTGCCCGCTACGGCTAGGCCCGCCAGTGCCCCTCGACCCAGTACCAGCCGCGTGCCTCGTGTGCCCAATGCCCTTCCACCCAGACGCGTTCGCCGGCCGGTGGAGCCTCCCATCGGCCGGGAGTCCAGACGTAGTCGTTGTCGCGCCACAGCCAATGGCCCTTGATCCAGACATAGGAAGCACCGGGCGCGGCCGGTATCACCTCGACCCGCTCCGCCGGAGGCTCGCGGACCGCGAAGACGACGCCGAGGCCCACCCGGCCTCCGCCGTAGCAGCCGACGCCGGCCGCGAGCACCGCGGCCACCGCGAACGTGCGCATTCTCGCTCTGGCGATCATGGGTTCATTTCCTCGTGAGTGTTGCCTCGCGGCGCTTCCGCCGCGCTCCCGAGGGTATGCGAACGCCATGCCACGCCGGCCGAACCCTGTGCCGCACGTCACACGGACCGGGGACGAGCGCGTCAGCCGCTGCGGCCGGTCGCGACCGCCGCCGCGCCGAGCAACCCCACGTCCGTGTTCATCACGACGCGTACCGGCACGCGGGATAAGAATTCCGTCATGCGCCCTTTCGCGGCGAACTCGCGGGCAAACGCACTCGCGCCGGCCCGCAGCAGATCGATCAGCCGTGGAGCGATCCCGCCGGCGATGTACACCCCGCCCGTCGCCGCGATCGTGAGCGCGAGGTTGCCGGCTTGCGCGGCCAGAACGTCGAGAAACACCGCGACGACGGCCCCGCACAACGCGTCCGTCCCGGCGATCGCGTGTCGCGTGATCACGGCCGCCGGATCCGCGCCGCCGTCCATCTCCGCGCGGACGGCCGCCTGCTCGCCCGGACTATCCCCGCCTGCCTCTGCCAAGTAGCGGTACACGTCGCCGAGCCCGCGGCCCGACAGGACACGCTCATACGACGCGTGGCCATATCGCGAGCGCAGGAACCGCTCGAGACCAGACTGGACCTCGTTCCGGGGCGCGAAGTCCACGTGCCCTCCCTCGGAGGAGTGCACGCGGTATCGATCGACATCCCACACGAGGAGTCCCTCGCCCAGACCGGTGCCCGCTCCGATCAAAGCGATCGGCCCGCGGGCGACGGGCACGCCGGGCTGCAGCGTGACCAGGTCGGCAGCATTGAGTTGGCCGAGTCCATGTCCGGCGGCGTCGAAATCGTTGATGATCGACGCGTTCGGAACACCGATCTCGGTCGCGAGAGAGCGTGCGCTGACGGTCCACGGCAAATTGGTCGCGTGGCACTCGCCATCGACCACGGGGCCGGCCAGCGCGAAGCACGCGCGATCGGGCGTCTCCCCGATCTCCCGGCAAAACCGCCGGACGATCGGGCCCAAGCCGGGATAGTCGTGGCTGGGGTATCGCTCGCTGCGCTCGAATCGGAGCGTGTCCCCCTCGACGCGGACCAGCGCCAATCGCGCGTTGGTCCCCCCGACGTCTCCAGCCAGAGCGGATACGGCCGCGCGCTGCGTTGTCATAGAATGCTGATTCTCATTTGGTTGGCCCGGGCGATCGACGGACACGGGGATTCCTCCGTGATGCACGAGTGGTTCCCTGGGTGGCCCATACACGCAGCACTTCGGCGACGCTCCACGCCTGCGCGATGCATCCGCACGGTCGCCGCGGTGCATCTCCGTCGTACAGTTCCGGAAGCTGTCCGGGGCACAGCACATCGTCCGTGGTGGCCAGGTCGCGGAGGACCGCGCGTACGCGCGTGGCCGCCGCCGACTCCGGCCCGAACGCGTACCGCACGGCGTCCGCGTAGGGTCCGATGAGCCAGGGCCACACCGTGCCCTGATGATAGGCGCCGTCCCGGGAGGAGACGTCTCCCTCGTACCGGCCACGATACGCCGGATCCGAGGGCGCCAATGAGCGCAGCCCGCGCGGCGTCACCAACTCGCGATCGACCACTGTCAACATCGACCGCGCCCGGGGCCGCGTCAGCAGCGGGAACGGCAGGGCGGCCGCGAACACCTGATTGGGGCGAACGGCCCGATCGGGCGTGCCATCCTCGCCGATGACGTCGACCAGCGAGCCGGTCGTCCGGTCCCAAAACGCCGCCACGAACGCGCGCCGGGTAACGTCGGCGGCGAGTCGAACGGCCCGCGCGTCGCTCGTGCGGCCGCGTCGCGCATGCAGCTCCGCCAGGATCCGACGCGCGTTGTACCACAACGCGTTCACCTCGACGGGCTTTCCGCGGCGCGGCGTGACCACCCAGTCGCCGACGCGAGCGTCCATCCAGGTGAGGGCGAGTCCGTCGGCCCCGGCGCTGATCAACCCGTCGCGGTCCTCGCGGATGCCAAAATCCGTCCCCTGCGTGTACGAGTCGACGATCTGCTCCACCGCGCGCATGAGGGTCTCGCCAACCGGCGCCGCCGCGCCGCCCGCCTCCAGCAGACGAAACACCGCGACGATGAACCACAAACTGGCATCCACACTATTATACTCCGGCTCGGTGCCCGCGTCCGGAAACCGGTTCGGCACGAGACCGCGCCGCGCGTGCGCGGCGAACGTGTCCAGGATCGCGGCCGCTTCCTCCGGCCGCAGGGCGGCGCCCACGAGGCCGGGGAGCGCGATCATCGTGTCGCGGCCCCAGTCCGTGAACCAGGGATAGCCCGCGATCACGGATCGTTCGCCGCCCGATCGCACCATCGGAAACGCCGCCGCCGCGCGCGCGAGCCCGCGCGCGATCTGGTCCCGCACCGGCAACGCGCCCCCGAACGCGGATCGCCGGTCGCGCTCGCGCGACTCCAACGTCGCGGCGGCGTCGAGCGCGGCCGAGCCGGCCGAGAAGACGAGATCGGCATCACGGCCAACCTCGAGCGGGAGCTCGATCACGCCGGGGGCGAACGCGTCCTCGCGGAACGGGAGCCCCCGGTCGAGCTCCCGCAGGTACTCAAAGTCCCGGTACCACTCCGGATCGTCGCGAAAGCGCCCGCCCGGCATCCAGACCGACAGCGACGGCCCGTCACCCGCCGAGAACCACCGCAGCGATTCGCCGTCGTGGGCGCTCACGGGCGACCACCCGTCCGACGCGTGTCGCAGATCGTGATGGCCGCGGAACACGACGAACGGCCGCACGCCAAGCATGACGGGCGCGCCCTCGAGCAGCTGGTACCGCACGACCGTCGCGTTCCGCCCCTGCACCATGAACAGGCGCCGCTCGACGCGATGGGTCGGCGTCCGGTAGGTCCAGGTGGGAAACGGCTCCGTCGTAAAGGCCTCGAGCAGCCGATATCCGTCGGGCGCCACCGCGCCCGGATACTGATGCGTGGACAGCTCGACGATCGGATCGAGTTCCAACCACTCGTCCGCGCCCGTGATGAGCATCGTGCGCTCGGCGGGCGGGCGGCTCGCCGCGACCAGCCATCCGTGGTACCGGCGCGTCGACGCGCCCGCCGCCGTCCCGGACGCGTACCCCCCGAGCCCGTTGGTCTCCAGCCATTCGAGGGCCGACAGCCCGGCGTAGCCGGACGGGAGCGCGCGACCGGTGGTCACCCCTTCGTCAGGGTCGCGAGGTCATCGCTCGCGCGGATGACGCGCGAGAGCGGCTGGTGGCAGGTCGGACACAAGTTGAGCCGGTTCGCGCGGTCGAGATAGTCGCGGACCGCCGTCACGTAGGCGGCGTGGCTCCAGGTGAGGGGCGACACCGAGAGCGGCTCGCCCGTGTAGGGATGGAGCTGCTCGGCCATCGTGCCCGAGGGCAGGGCCCGCGCCGCCGCCCACTCGATGAGCTCGTGCGCCTTGAGCAGCTCCTCCGGGTTCGCCGCCCGACTCACGTGGTAGCGCGCCAACCACATCGTGCTGATGAACCAGGGATTCCCGGGCACCCGCGCCGTGTCCTGCGTCTCCACCTGGTGGTAGTAGTCGTTCTCGTATCGCGCGAGCCCGCCGACCTGCGTGTTCACCCAGAGGCCTTTGGCCACCTGGCGGAGCGTCGACTCCAACTGCGGATCGTCCGGCGCGAGCGTGCCGAACTCCGCGAGCGAGAAGAGGCTCGAGTCCAGCGTCATGTCGAGCGTGTAGCCTTCCGGCGTCGGCGACGCCATCCGCGCGAACCGCTGCTGGTCCTCATTCCACAGGACGGTGCGGAGTCCCTCGAGCATCCGTTCGGCGCCCTTCACGTAACGCGACGCCCGCTCGGTTTCGCCGAAGGCCTCCGACATGTGCGCGGCGGCCCGGAGGCCGGCGATGACCGTGGCGACCGTGTACGCGTGGACCCCCCAGCGCTCCTCCCAGAGATCGTGCGACGGCAGCGGCAGCCCGGTCCGGGGGTCGACGAACTTCAACATGAAATCGGCCGGCCTCGTCACCAGCGTCCGATAGAACGGCGCCGTCTCCTCGATGCGGCGGAACAGTTCGAAGTACTGCCAGAGCGCCCAGACGACCAGCGCCGTCTCGTCCTCCTGAATCGGAATGATCGTCCGGCCGTCGCGCACATAGCCGTGCCACGACGACGCGAGCGTGCCGTCGGGATTGTACTTGTGCCGCATGTAGCCGTTCGGCGAGATGTGCTCGGCGCAGAACTCCAGAAACGCCTCGGCAGCCCCCGCGTGTCCCGCCCGCATGAGCGCCGCCGACACCAGCGCGCCGTCCCGGGGCCACATGTAGGAATAGGTGTCGCGCGCGATCCGCGTGATGTCGGTGTCGTTGGCCGCGATCACCGCGCCCGTGTGATCGATCTGCGATCGGATGATGAGCAAACTTTGCTGATAGCGCTGGACCGCGCGCTCCGACAGGTCGCCCGAATGCCGGCGATCCTTCCCCACCCACAGATGCCAGTAGTTCCGCGTGCGCCGCAACAACTCGTCGGGCGTCTTGTCGCGCACCACCTGGTTGACCGTCGCCACCTCGCGGTAATGGGTCCCGGCGGCCATCCAGTAGTAGAACTCGCCCGTGCCCTTGGCCGCGACCTGGAGCGGCACGCCCGCCGTGGAGTCCACCGAGCCCTGCGCGATGGGGTTCCCGC
>Ga0335085_10016071_pt1 | contig 10834 bp, 9 predicted proteins | sample Lox_Sample_45_FD_206712 | JGI IMG/M metagenome (GOLD analysis project Ga0335085, IMG submission 206712) | Soil microbial communities from Loxahatchee National Wildlife Refuge, Florida, United States - Lox_Sample_4.5 | ecosystem: Environmental > Terrestrial > Soil > Wetlands | place: USA: Florida... | reverse complement strand
AGCCGGGACAGATGCGTCATGATCGGCTACGGCGCTGCGGTGCTTGATCCAGGGCGCTGATCATGCGCTTGAGCGCAACCCGGCGGTAGCTGTGCTCGAGCAGGTTGCGGACCAGCGTCCAGCTCAAACGTCCGTCCATCCAGATGCTGAGCCACTGCCCGCGCCCGTAGGGCGTATCAAAGAGCAGCCGGTGCCGCCGCTTGAAGTCAGGCGCGCACTCCGCCCCGACCCGGAAGGCGAACGAAGGACGGCCCTTGAACCATTCCAGCGCCGCAAAGGTCTGCTTGCCGGCCCGAAAATTCGGGTGCCCCCAGGAGCTCACTTCACAGGTCTCGGGTAACTCCAGGCACAGCGCCCGGAAGCGCTGCTCCCGATCCGCCTGGCTCTGCGTAGGCACGTGCGTCACGGTCTAGGGCTGCGCCTGCACGGGAACCGGGGCCACATCGACCCCCTTGGCCTGATGCAGCACCCGCGCCGCCTCACCCGCGGGCAGCCACATGATCAGCAGTTTCGCCGGCCCGGACTTGGGCACCAGGTGACGCACGTGATCGCCGGGCCGCACGATGCCCACCATGCCCGGGGTGAGCGCATAGCGTCTGCCGTTGACTTCGTGATCGTAACGGCCCGAGAGCACGTAGATCACTTCCAGTGAGCCGTGGGTATGGCTGGGCACCGCCGTTCCCGGTGCCAGGGTCACCTCCACCATCTCCATCTCCTTGCCGCCGAGATTGGATTCGTTCAGCAGGAGCTTCCACTCGGCGCCGGTTCCGGTGCCGATGTGGTCCTGTATGCCATTGGTCGCGTAACTGTATCCGGCGGTCTCGGTGCCGCCGGCCAAGGGCGCGCAGCCCAGCAGCAGCGGCCAGCAGGCACGAAGCAGCGTTCTCATCGTCGTCCCCCTGATCGTGAGTGAGTTCCGAGCGGCATCCCGCTCAGCCTCCTGGGGTGTCATCCACCCAGCTGGCAGGCGGCTCCGGCGGCACGCCCAAATCGGCGAACAGCGCCTTGAGCGCCATCTGTTCCGAGGCCGCGTGCTGCACGAATCCCGCCAGCGCGCGCGTTGCGGCCGGTGAGTTGAATTTCTCATGCAGCCGCAGCATCTGCTCGGATCGATAGCGCAGAGCGCGGCGCTGGCGCACGATCGCCTGGCTCTGCGCCGAGCCGGGCGGCCACAGCCGCAGCGCGAGCGTGCTGCCATAGGCCTCAAAGAGCACAGTGTCGGCCTTCAGAAAGGCCGCGGCAATCGCCCGGCACTGCCCCAGCACCTCGCTCTGTTGCACATCCTCGAGGGAGCAGGCCCGGGCGACCGGCTGCAGCGGCGCCGTGAGCGTATTCTCAGCGCCGGTCAGCTCGATCATCGCCGCCACGGCATCGAATCCCTGACGGCCGGCCGCGGCGGCCGTGAGGTGCGTGACCGTCGCCGTCCAGTAGCTGGTGATGCGCTGCGATGCGGCCAGGTGCGCCCGGGCCGCGCGCCAGGGCGCATTCGCGTTGGCCTGAGCGGCGTGAGCCAGGGCGTAAATCCACGGCATGCCGTTGTCGGGGTCGAGCTGCGCCAGATGCCGTTCCAGCGGCGCTGCATCGCAGCCCGGCGCGCTCTCGCACAGCTGCAGGTGCAACAAGGCAAGATCCGCACGCCCGGGTGCCGCAGCCACCGCCCGTGACGCCAGATCCAGCGCACTTGGCCCGACGGCTCCGGACACTTCCCGCTGCAGCAGCGCGCTGGCCGCCAGCGAGTCCGCATCGGTGCGGGCGGCCAGCTCGGCCTGCAGACGCCGCAGGCGCGCATCGTGATCGGCCAGCCGCCGTTTCGCGGCGCGGTCCGCGGCGGAATCCAGGTTGATCTGCGCCGCCTCCTCGGTCTGCTGGCGGTGGGCAGCGGCGGCCTGCTCGGCCTGGCCGCGCTTGGAGTGCGTGGCGCAGCCGCTCAGTAGCAGCCCCACCGCCACGGCGCACCCCAGCCGTTGCAAGCTAGCTCGCATACAGGGATTTCTTGAGCTTCCAGCGCTTGTGCGACCACGGCCAGTCAGCCGGTGAGGCCTGGATCTGCGCCTCCACCAAGCGCGCATAGCGCTCGGTGAGAACGCCCGGGGCGAGCTTCTCGCCCGGCTGTGACAGCGGCGTGATCGACATGGCGTAGTGGCCGCGGGCCGTGCGCCGCAGCCCGACGAAGAAGGCCGGGAACTTGGTGACGCGGGCGATCTCCTCGGTTCCCATGAAGAAGGCGGTATCGCGGTTCATGAACCGGGTCCAGTGGCGGCGTTCGCTGGTGCGCGGCTCCTGGTCGGCGACCATGGCGATGGCGCGCGGGGTGCGGCCGCCCTTGAGGACCTGGGCCAGCAGTTCCTGGGCGGGGATCAGGCGGGCACCGAAGCGGCTGCGCGCCTTGAGCATCTCGCGCTGCGCCCACCCGTCCACCAGGGGCTTGTAGGCCGCCTCCAGCGGATAGCCCAGCTGCAAAGACAGCGCGAGCAGCATCCATTCCCAGTTGCACTGGTGCGCGGCCACCAGCAGCACCGGAGTGCCCGAGGCGAGTGCCGCGCGCACCGGCTCAAAACCCTCCAGTACCACGCGGCGGTTCAGTTCCTGCGGGGAAAGGTTCACCGAGCGCACCACTTCCACCAGCACCTGCGCAAAGCTGCGGTAGTAGTCGCGCATCAGGCGCTGCAGCTGCGCTTCGCTGAAGTCGGGGAATGAGGCGGTGAGGTTCGCACGCAGCGCGCGCTGCTCCACGCGCACCACGCGCCAGGCGAGCCACGCCACGAGGTCGGCGAACGGATTCATGATCCACCAGGGGAGCGCGGCGAGCAGCCGAACCCACCAGGCCGAGCGCGCTGGCGCTGTAGCGTCCGTCAAATGCCTTGCGTCCTGAACGCCACCCCACGCGGTGGCCGCCTCATCAGGATACCGCGTGCGGCGGGACCTTCGCAGGGGGCGGCGTGTCGTGCGACATCACGAGCCGGGAGACCCGCGGTCCCACCCAGCGCTCCACATCGTCCACCAGGGTGAAGACCGCCGGCACGATGACCAGCGTCAGTGCCGTGGAGGTGATGAGGCCACCCATGACGGCGATCGACATCGAGGAGCGGAACATCTCGCCGCGGAACAGCTGCAGCGCCACCGGCAACATGCCCGCGATCATGGCCACGGTGGTCATGACGATGGGACGGGCGCGTTTGTGGCCGGCCTCCAGCAGCGCCTTGGTCCGGTCGGCTCCGGCGCGCATTTCCTCGATGGCGAAATCCACCAGCAGGATGGAGTTCTTGGCCACGATGCCCATCAGCATCAGGAACCCGATGATGACCGACAAGGACAGCGACAGGTGCGTGAGCAGCAAGGCGACCGCCGCGCCACCCACCGACAGCGGCAGTGCCGAAAGGATGGTGAGCGGCTGGAACACCCGGGCGAACAGCAGCACCAGCACGGCAAACACCATCATGATGCCGGTGCCCATGGCGAGCCCGAAACTGGCCTTGAGCTCATTGGCCAGCTGCGCGTCCCCGGTGTCCACCTCGCGCACACCGGGCGGCAGGTGCTTCATGGTCGGCAGATTGTCCACCTGCGTGACCGCGGGGCCGAGCTCGGAATGATTCAGGTCGGCATCCAGTTCGATGCGGCGGCTCTGGTTGTAGCGCTGCACGCGACTCGGGCCCTGGCCGAAGCTGATGTCCGCGACTTCCTTGAGCGGCACGGTACGGCCGCCAGCCGCCGGGACCGGCAGGTTCTGCAGCGTCGACAGGTCGCGCCGCGAACTCTCCAGCAGGCTCACCCGGATCGGGATCTGCCGGTCGGACAAGGAGAACTTCGCGCCGTTTTGCGGCAGATCGCCGAGCGTTGCGATGCGGATGGTCGAACTGATGCTCTCCACCGTGACGCCGAGCGCGGCCGCCAGATCCAGTCGCGGCCGGATGACGATCTCGGGCTGCTGCAGGTCGGCGTTGATGCGCGGGTCGCGCAGCACCTTCAGGGTGCGCATCTCGTTCAGGACCTGGCCCGCGGTCTTGTCCAGCAGCGCCGGGTCATCACCGGTGAGGAACAGCGTGAGGTCGGCGTCGCCCCCGGAGGCGCTGTTCACCTGGAAGTGGATGCGCGCATCGGGAATGAGCCGCAGCTCCTTCATGACCTTCTCCTCAAACTCGGAGGAGGTCTCGTGGCGCTCGCGCGCCGGAATCAGCTCCACGTAAAGGGTCGCCATGCGCACATCGTTGTTGTCGCCGGCGTACTCCACGATGCTCTTCACCTCGGGATACTTGGCAAGGATGGCCGAGGCGCGCGCCGAGATCGCGGCGGTCTGTTCCAGGCGCACCCCCGGTGGCAGCTCGATGGACAACGCGGCGCTGTCACTGTTGTCGGGCGGAAAAACCGAGGTGGGCAGGAAGTAGAACGCCAGGATCGAGAGCGCATAGATCACCGCACCGGCGCCCAGGGTCTTCCAGCGGTGCTCGACGCACCAGCGCAGCAGCCGCAGGTACCACTTCATGACCGCACCGTCGGGGTGCACCTGGTGATCGCTCTTGAGGGTGAAGGCGGCGATCACCGGCGTCAGGAGGCGCGCCACCAGCAGCGAGAAGAACACCGCGGCCGCGACGGTGAGGCCGAACTGCTTGAAGAACTGGCCGACGATGCCACCCATGAAGCTCACCGGCAGGAATACCGCGATGATGGCCGAGGAAGTCGCCACCACGGCAAGGCCGATCTGGTCGGCGGCATCCAGGGAGGCCTGGTAGCCGCTCTTGCCCATGTGCATGTGGCGCACGATGTTCTCGATCTCCACGATCGCATCGTCCACCAGCACGCCGGCCACCAGTGACAGCGCCAGCAGGCTGATCTGGTTGAGCGTGAAGCCCATGAGATCCATGAAGGCGAAGGTCGGGATGGCCGACAGCGGTATCGCCAGGGCCGAAATGGCGGTGGCGCGCAGATCGCGCAGGAACAGCCACACCACCGCCACCGCCAGCAGCGAGCCCTCGATCAGCGCCTCGATCGCCGTGCGGTAGGTGCGCTTGGTGAGCTCGACCGTGGTGAAGACGCGCGTGATGGAGACATTGCCGTATTCCTTGGAGACCTTGGCGATCTCGGCCTCCACCAGCCGCAGCACCTCCACGTCAGAGGACCCCTTGCTCTTCATCACCGCGAAGGTGATGGCCGGCCGCCCGTTGAGGCGCGAGATGGTCCGCAGCTCCGCCACCCCGTCGGTCACTTCGGCGAAATCGCGCAGCCGGGCGGTGCCGCCGATGGGCAGGTTGATCTGCACGTCCCCGAGGGTGAGCGCCGACTGGGCGCCACCGAGTACGCGGATGGTCTGCTCGCCCCCGCCCACCTGGGCGCGGCCGCCGGCGGCGTCCAGATTGAGGTCGCGCAGCTGCTGGTTGACCTGCACCGCGGTCAGGCCCAGCGCCTGCATGCGCGCCGGATCCAGATCGACGCGCATTTCGCGATCGACGCCGCCGTCGCGGGAGACCTGGCCGACCCCCGGCACCGCGAGCAGCCGCTTGGTGAGCGCGTTGTCCACGAACCAGGACAGTTCCTGCTCGCTCATCTGCGTGGTGCTGACCGCGAAGTAGGCGACCGGGCCGCTGGCGACCTGGACTCGCTGCACCAGGGGCTCCTGGATGCCCTGCGGCAGATCCGGGCGCACCTTGTTCACCGCATCGCGAACATCGGTCACCGCCCGATCGATGGGGGTGCCGATCTGGAACTCGAGAAAGGTCTCCGCACTGCCCTCGCTGGCGGTGGAGGAGATGTTGCGCACGTTGCCGATACCGGCCACCGCGCCCTCCACCTTCTGCAGGATCTGGTTCTCGATCTCCGAGGGCGCCGCACCCGGCTGCGAGATGAAGATGTCGACGATCGGATAGTCGATGTCGGGATTCTGATTGATGGGCAGGCGGATGAAGGACACGATGCCGACACAGGTCAGCACCACGAACAGCACCACCGGCAGCACCGGATGGCGGATGGCCCAGGCGGAAATATTGCGCATGGCTACAACTTCCGGGCGGCAGCCACCTGCACGCGCTCACCCACGCGCAGGAATCCGGCGGCCGTCATGACCACCCGTTCATCGCCGCTGAGCCCGGATGAGATCACCAGGCCGCGGCTGGTGGTATCGGAGACGTGCACGTCGCGCCGCTGCACGTGATCATTGGAGTCGACGACCAGCACGAACGTGCCCTTGTCATCCGAAAGCACCGCGGTCTGCGGCAACACCGGCCGCTGACCCTTGCCGACCACGATTTCCCCGCGTGCGAAGGCGCCCGGGCGCAGCTGCGGATCCGGCGGCAGCTGGATGCGCACCTCGCCGAGGCGCGTCTGCGGATCAATCACCGCGCCCAGCAGGCGCACCTTGCCGGAGAAGGGCTTCTCCACCCCGGTGAGGTAGACGTCCGCGGCCTGGCCCACGCGCAAACTGGCCAGGTCCTGCTCGGCCACCTGCGCCCGCATCTCCACCTCCGAGCCGCGCGCGAGGCGGAACATGGCGTTGCCGCCCGGCGTCACGATCTGGCCGACCTCGGCGGAGCGGGTGAGGACCACGCCCGCGACCGGGGCGCGCACCTGGGTATGCGCAAGACGCGCCTGATACTCGGCCAGCTGTGCGGCGGCCACCTTCACTTCCGCATCCGCCGTCACCGCCGCAGCGCGGCGCTTCTCGATGTCTTCCTTCGACAAGGCACCGGCGGCCTCCACGCCCTGGGCACGCCGATACTCCGCGGTCGCAAGCCCCGCGTTGGCCTTGGCCTCCTCGAGCGCGGCGGCGAGCCGGTCTACCTGCGGCTTGAGGATCGATTCGTCGACCTGCGCCAGCAGCTGCCCGGCCTGGACGTGATCGCCCGCCTCCACAAAGATCGCCGCCACCCGTCCGGTTTCCCCTTCGGTGCCGATGGGCATGTCGTAGCGCGCATTGATGGTGCCGGTGAAGGAGACCGTGCTGGTGATGGGCGAAACGCCCGGCACGGAGGCACTTACCAGCGGAATGGCACCTTCGGTCGTCGATGAGGCCGTGCCGCGGCTGGTGCTGAAATACAGTGCGGTACCCAGCGCGACGAGCGCCACCAGCGCCGCCACGCCCACCACGGTGATGCGGCCCGGCGTCCAGCGGCTTTCCGGCGTGGCGCTCAGCGGGGGCTGCTCGAGCTGGGTCGCCTCGTGGCGGCCGATCCACGCAACGGCGGGATCTTCCGGCGTGGAATTCACATCTGGTTGCGCGCTCAATTCTTTCCCCTGCCGCGGCCGCAGCCGCGCCCAAGTCATATGGTGTTATATATAACTATATCACCTGCTATCGTCAAGCGCCGCAACCCGGTGTTCCAGCACCCGTTAGGAGAAATCAGGTGTGACAAATTGCAAGACGCCCGGACGACTCGCCGTTGGACCCGCGCCCGGGCATTTGGTGCCCGCGCGGGACGCTAACTTCCCGACTCCTCGGACATCGTGCGCGAGGAGAGGAACCCGAGCGATTCGGTGGCACTGACGAGGGGCCCGAAGGGCGCTAGCGGCGTGGCGTCCGCGCGTCCCAAGGGCTCCGGGACCAGGGCGGACAGCGGGTATCCGAGCACGATCGCGGCGCGCCACACCACATCCAGCGGCACACGCTGCCGTCCCGACTCGATGTTCGCGTACGAGGGCCGGGGCAGCCCGATGCGCTGCGCGAGCTGCGCCTGGGTGAGGCCGCGCTCACGCCGCGCGCGCTGCAGGCGCAGCCCCACTTCCCGATCGAACCCGGCCCGGTCGAATTCCATGCACCCTCCTGTGAGCCGCGAATATAAGCCACAGCCCTGCGGATGTGTATGGTCTCGACATTTGTGTGTATATAGTGCACAGTTGTCGGCGTCACAATCAATCGATCGGGGAAGTCCATGCTCACAAAGACTGATCTCGCCACGCCCGCCGTCATCGAAGGCTGGCTGCGCGACCTGGCTCAAACTCCCATCCAGCGGCCCGACCCGGTCAACGCCTGGAACCTCGAGTTCACGGTGCAAGGCTCACCGAACCTGGTCATGAATGCCGTCAATCCCAAACCGATTCCGCGCTCGGTCATGCTGGTGTGTGGCATGACGCCGGTGCCGCAGCAGGTCACGGCGTTCCAGGCACTCTCCGAGGAGCAGCGCCGGGCCTTCTGGCGCGATCTGCGCACTCTGCTCAGCCGCGAGTACATCGAGTTCCACATCGAAGGCATGGCGCCGGCGGAGTGCCCGAAGACACTGCGCATCAGCGCCATCCGTTTCGATGATGGTCTGACGCTGGACTCCTTCGCCCGCACCCTCGCCTCGGTGTGCAAGGCATGCGGTGACATCGTGGTGCTGTTCTCCGAGCGGCTCGGCGACCCCAGCGCCCCGGCGGGCGGCGAGTTCGCGTTTCGCCGCTCCGGGACTCAGTAACCGACCTTGCAGTGCACTTCCGCGTAGAGCTCGCGCGGATAGTCCCAGTGATAGCCGTCGAAGGTGAGACTGTTGTCCACCAGCAGGTGCTTGTCGGTCAGATTCACGACCGTCAGTGAGGCCGACAGGCGCTTGCCGAAATCCTTGCCGAGACTCACATCGAGCGTGCCGTGGCTGGGCAGATGGCTCGGTGGCGCATCGCCATTGGAGAACCCGGAGCCGAAGTACAGATTCACCGCGGCGTAGGCCTGCCAGGGAAGCGGCGCGCGCAGTCCCAGATCCAGCGTATTGCGCTGATCATGGTCGAGCGCGTAGTACCCACTCGGCGGGGAGAAGTCGGTGAGCCCTCCGGTGATGGCACCGGTGGCATCGGCCGTCTGGTTCGAATAGGTGACATACACCTCCTCGCCCGCCCAGAAGCGCGGCGAGCGCAACGTCAGCTCATTGCCTGCGATCAGCGCGCCGGTGATCGTGATCGGCAGGAAGACATTGGAATCGCCGATCGGGTTGTGGTCGAAGAAATTCTGCGACTGGGTGCGGAAGTGATCCACATCGACGGTCCAGCCCGCCACGGGAATCGTCAGGCCGATCTGATATTCCTCGTCGCGCTCGCCACGCAGCGGCAGAAAGCCGAGCGCGCTGCTTTGGGCGTAGGCCAGCAGCGGCCCGGAGATCGTCTCAAGGGGCGGCGGCTGGTAGAACTTGCCCCAGAAGGCGCGCAGCACCCACCCGGTCAGCGGCAGTTTCAGGCTCGCACCCAGCCGCGGATCGGTCGCGTCCTCCTGGATCAGGCCCCCAAAATGCGTCTGCCGCACGCCGGCCGAGAGCGCCAGCCAGTCGCTGGCCTGGAAGGTGTCCTGCAGCCATTCCGCCTCGACGTTGCCATGCGGCCTCAGGGACTGCACCACAGTCGGATAGCTGCCATCGTTGAAGAGCACATTGAAGAACTGATTGTCCGACTGGCCGAAGGCGTACACGCCGGCATCCAGGGTGTTGCGGCCCGTGGCCACGTGCAGGCTCACCTGACCGCCGAAGTAACCCGAGGAGCGCTGCGCGGTGGTGCTGATCGGATCGTCCCACGAGGCGCCATCGTAATCGGCCCGGTTGTAGTGATAGAAGAGCGAACTCGTCAGCGTGGCGGCGTTGCCGAGGCTTCGCACCCAGGACAGCAGCGCGTACGAGTCCACCTCGCGCTGAATGTCGCCCGCGATCTGGCCCGGAGTGTTGGGGATCTCATAGTCATCCTTGCGCGCCGAGAGCACCACGCGAAACTGGTCATCCGGATCCAGGTTGTAGGTCAGGGTCGAGAAGGCCCCATAGCCGTCCTCGGCGTCGTGGATGATCGAGGCGTCGGGGGTCATGAGCCCGAGATCGCTGCGGTTGCCGTTCACGCTCGCGTAGTAGGCGAACTGGTCGCTGTGGCCACCGATGCTCAGGTAGTCATTGGTCTGGCCGAAATTGCCGCCGCTCACCATCAGGTCCGCCTCGTTGTCGCGCTCGAACCCGGTGCGCGGCACGACGTTGAAGACGCCATAGGTGCGGTCGCCCTCCGCCGCCCCATAGCCACCGCGGTCCACCTGCATGTAGTCGATGTCCTTCGGATCGATCTGCGGCCCCAGGTTGCTCGCGATGTTGGTGTTCGGAATCTCCACCCCGTCCACTTCCCAGGTGACCTGGTGACCGCCGCGCACGTGCAGCTGGTCGTGGACGAAATACGCGCCCGGCACGAAGTCGGTGATCATGGCGAGACTGTTGCTGCGATCGGCGCCCGGCGTCATCTGGATGTCCTGCCGGTCCACCAGCGTGGCGGTGGTGAAGGTTGCCGCGTTGGGCAGCGCGCTGGCCGTCACGGTGACCGTCTGCAGCGAATCGCCGCTGGCGAGTTGCACATGGGTCGAGGGCGCGGCACCGGCCACCACGGTCAGCGGCTGGGAGCTGCTGAGGAAGCCGCTCCGGCCCACGTTCAGCACGTAGTCACCCAGCGGCACGGCGGTGAAGGCGAACTCGCCGTTGGCGTCGGACTGGACGGCGCGCGACCAGGCCGAACTTGCGGACTTGAGCTGCACGCTCGCCTGGGCCACCGGGCGGTGGTTGGCATCGTGGACGACGCCATGGACGTCGCCGATATCGGCAGCGCGGGCCCGGACCGCGACGCCAAGCGCCGTGCAAATGAGTATGACCAGCAGGAGTGCGCGCGGTGCGCGCGGGGAATGTAAGGGATTCACGACAGATCACCTGTAATTTTCCGAGGCGGAACGGAGCGCCCGAGCGCGCCTTGCGGCCGCGTTCGAAGCGAAGCGGGCTGGACTATCCATCCAGCCGAGGATCGGATCAGGCGACGGCGGGAGGTCCGCGTGGCAGGCGGGTCGGCACGAGCGTGCCGCGGGGGATGATTCTCTCAGGCGGAAAGACGACGCGCGCGATGGGTACGGGCGATGAGATCGTCAGCAGCGGTG
>Ga0335085_10016070_pt1 | contig 10835 bp, 10 predicted proteins | sample Lox_Sample_45_FD_206712 | JGI IMG/M metagenome (GOLD analysis project Ga0335085, IMG submission 206712) | Soil microbial communities from Loxahatchee National Wildlife Refuge, Florida, United States - Lox_Sample_4.5 | ecosystem: Environmental > Terrestrial > Soil > Wetlands | place: USA... | reverse complement strand
CCCTAAAAGCGGTCGCCAGTTCCGCAACTTCGAACAACCTCTCGCAATTGTCTTCCATCGCGCAGCGCCAGGCCTGGCTGAAGAAAATCGCTTCATTTCGCCCTGAGCCATAGCGAAGATCCGCGTCCATCCAATCCACAAGGCTTACGCGGTCGTGAATGTGTCCTGCCTCGACAGCCCATTCGATGCCATGAGAATAGCTGTACGCGCCGGTAGGAAATGTGGGCGAAAACCAACTCTGCTGCCTCAAAAGCGCTACTGGCTCAAGATGGGAGTGTTGATCACTCATCGTGATGATGCCCTCCATCCTCATGACCGTGATGATGGACATGGCCGCCGTAGGCGCCCCCCTCAGGCTGAAAGGCGTCCTGCACCTGGCGAAGATCCGCTCCAAAGCCATGGAGCATTTGCTCAATCACGTGGTCGGGGCGAATGAGAAGCGCGTCATTCCTGATTTCGGTGGGCAAGTGGCGATTTCCCAGATGCCAGGCAAGGCGCACCAGCTGATTAGGATCTTTATGCCGGACCTCGACAACTAGCTCCGTAGCGGCCCGAACCTTGAGCCACCGGCCATCTTCCAGTTGCAAGCCATCGCCATCGGCCATGGCAACAGCCTTTGGAAGATCGAGAAGAACGTCATCGCCCTGATCCACCGTCAGGCGAATGCGCCGGCGATGGCGCGCGTCAAAATCCAGGGTGACCGAGCCCGCCGCTGTTTCCGCCGGCCAATGCCCGGCGGGGCGATGAGTGGAAGCACGAAGAAGGGAAGCATTAGGCATCGCCGTAATCAGTACATGAAGTAACGTTGCGCCATAGGCAGCACTTTTGCGGGTTCGCAGGTGAGCAACTGGCCGTCAGCCCGCACTTCATACGTTTCCGGGTTCACCTCCATGCGAGGCGTGGCGCTGTTCAAAATCATGGAATGCTTGCCGATTTTGCGGGTGTTCGTAACCGGAAGGAGCTTTTTTGCCAGGCCAATCGACTCGCCCTTTTGCAACAGAGCCTGGCTGACAAACGTCACCGAGCTTTCAGTCAGGGAGCGGCCAAACGCGCCGAACATGGGCCGGTAACATTCCGGCTGAGGGTTGGGAATAGAAGCGTTCGGATCTCCCATGATGGCGGCGGCGATGGTGCCGCTTTTCAGCACCATGTCGGGCTTCACTCCGAAAAAGGCCGGGTTCCAGATACATAGATCGGCAAGCTTTCCAGCTTCAATCGAGCCGACATAAGCGGAAATGCCTTGCGCGATCGCGGGATTGATCGTGTACTTCGAGAGATACCGGCGGGCCCGAAAATTGTCGTTCTCGCCGCTCTCCTCTGCCAGCCGGCCGAATTGTTTTTTCATCTTGTCGGCGGTCTGCCAGGTGCGGATGATCACTTCGCCGATTCGGCCCATGGCCTGACTGTCCGACGACATGATCGACAACGCCCCCAGATCATGCAGAATGTCCTCGGCTGCGATAGTTTCCTTGCGGATGCGGCTTTCGGCGAAGGCAACGTCCTCAGGAATACGGCGGTCGAGGTGATGCGTCACCATCACCATATCGAGCGCCTCTTCCAGCGTATTCATCGTGTAGGGGCGCGTTGGCCCTGTCGAAGATGGAATGACGTTCGCTTCGCCACACACTTTGATGATGTCAGGGGCGTGGCCGCCTCCCGCGCCTTCGGTGTGAAAGGTGTGAATGGTCCTGCCCTTGAACGCTGCGATTGTATTTTCGACAAAACCGCTCTCATTCAGTGTGTCAGTGTGAATAAGAACCTGCACATCCATGTCGTCCGCAACGGAGAGGCAGCAATCGATCGCCGAGGGGGTTGTGCCCCAGTCTTCATGCAGCTTGAAGCCGCAGGCTCCAGCTTCAATCTGTTCAACGAGGCCTGCGGCAAAACTTGCGTTGCCTTTGGCGAAAAAGCCGAGATTCATGGGAAACGCGTCAGCTGCCTCGAGCATCCGCCGAATGTGCCAGGGCCCAGGCGTGCAGGTGGTGGCAGTCGTACCCGCGGCCGGCCCCGTCCCGCCGCCCAGCATGGTCGTAAGGCCTGAATAGAGCGCCTCTTCGATCTGCTGCGGGCATATGAAATGGACGTGCACGTCGATTCCACCGGCAGTGATAATTTTTCCTTCGCCGGCGATCACCTCTGTTCCTGGCCCGATGATGATGCTGACGTTCGGCTGCACATCAGGGTTGCCGGCCTTGCCTATGGCGGCGATTCGGCCGTCCTTGATCCCAATATCGGCCTTCACGATTCCCCAATGATCCAGTATGAGCGCGTTGGTGATCACCGTATCCACCGCCCCCTCACTGCTGGAGAGCTGCGATTGCCCCATGCCGTCGCGAATGACTTTTCCGCCTCCGAACTTTACCTCCTCGCCAAAGGTCGTGAAGTCCTTTTCCACCTCGATGATCAGGTCGGTATCGGCCAGGCGGACCTTGTCGCCGGCCGTCGGGCCAAACATCTGCGCGTACGCGGCACGGCTCATCTTGTTGGGCATTTTCGATTCCTCGCTTATCCCTGCGGCAATGCTCCCATGACTTCCTGGTTGAAGCCATACACTCGGCGCGCCCCGCCATATGGAATCAGCGAAACCTCACGCGACTGGCCGGGCTCGAAGCGCACCGCCGTTCCCGCCGGAATGTCGAGGCGATACCCAAGCGCAGCCTTGCGATCGAAGGCGAGAGCCGAGTTGGTCTCAGCAAAGTGATAATGGCTGCCCACCTGGATCGGTCGGTCGCCGGTGTTCGCCACCTGAAGAGTGATTGCCGCTCTATCCTGGTTCAGGACAATCTCGCCAGATGCTGGAAAAATCTCGCCCGGGATCATGTCAGCTCGCCTCTTTTCAGCTCACTAGGGAATCGGATTGTGCACACTCACCAGCTTCGTGCCATCGGGAAACGTAGCTTCCACCTGCAACTCGGGAATCATTTCGGAGATGCCTTCCATCACTTGAGTCCGGCTCAATACATTGCGGCTCTCCGACATCAGTTCAGCCACCGACTTGCCGTCGCGTGCTCCCTCCAGCACGAAGTCTGTAATCAGCGCAACGCTTTCGGGATAGTTGAGCTTCACTCCCCTGGCCAGCCGCCCCCGAGCTACCATTGCCGCCAACGAGATCATCAACTTGTCTTTCTCACGCGATGTGAGGTTCATGAGTTTCTTCCTTCTGTGCAGGTTCTAGCATGACCACATTTTCGGCACCCGGAAAGGGCCGGCTCCAAGTTCCCCGCCGAAGTGCTCAAGCAGGCTGCGCAAAGCCAGCCTTAAGTCTCGCGCTGCCTCTGCGGCAAAGCGAACGATGATCAGTCCGCCCACGGAAGTTGCAGCGCAGTGGCAGTCCAGGGAAGCGGCGATGCCGCGCAGGAACTCCAACCGTCTGTCGTGGCCGGCGCCGTAATAAATCAGCGTAGCAACCGCCTTGCAATCCGAAAGCAGGGCCTTCCGGCGCAGATGCGGAAACGTCTCGTCCGTGACCCGGAAACCGTCCGCCCAGATCAGCCGGCCGTCCTTCCTGACGCGCCAGCTGTCAGTGATATGTCCGCCAACAACCTCTTCACCGTGTGCGGCACGTCCCAGCACCAGCCACTCGAGGGCCAATAGTTCTGCTCCGGAAAAGAGTTCGACTTCCGTTTTCCGTCTCAGGCGCGCCCAATTGAAGACAATGGTTTCCTGTGGAATCCAGGCCAGTCTTGCCCCTCCCCGCGCTTCCAGCCGGGTGAAAACGCAGGCCGGTTCGTCCAACGCCCGGTACACTTTTTCAGCCGCTTGCGTTGTCACCGTAATGGATGCACCGGCGAGCGCCGTTACCCTGCATGCCAGCCGGTCGCCGCCGGCAATGCCGCCCGCAGTATTGAGGAGAACCGCTTCTTCTATCGGTCCGTAACCTGTTTTCGGAAACATGATCCGGATGGGAGACCGTTGAAAAAGCTCCATAATGCGCGTTCCTGTTGCAGAGCCGCAGAGCACGATCCGCCCCGAGCCGTCCGCGCGTTGCAGGTCCTTGTCCGATGGATTCCCAGCGCGCGCTATGGGAAGCTCGAACGTGTTCGAACTCTCTATAAGATTGGGCGCTCCTGTGAACTCGAACATTGGCTTCCGGAAACGCGTGGGCTTGGTCCGAAGGGACCGCTCGGCCGCTCCCATCATACGACGCCAGGTTGTGGAAAGAGCCATGCCCGGCGATACGGTGCCGCCATCGCCTCGCTATTCGCCACTGCCAGTCAAGCTCGTGCCACTTTGTCTGGCGGGCATGGATGCAACCTTCAAGCCAAGGCAACTGAGAATCAGGCATATACAATGTCAGGGTCTTCCCGGAGCGATCGATTATCGATGGTTAACACAAACTGCAAAGATAAGGAAAAGGTCTTGGCCACATGGCGCGCCAGCAGGTTCCTCAATGTGCCCCGGCGTGCATTATGTCTGCTTTTTATTTTGGCTTCCTTTTGTAGCCCCACCGTCTTTGCCCACGATAAAAGGCCACCGTCAAAGCCCGAGGTCGTAGCCTACGTCTTCAAGCGCAACGACGTGATTCAGCCTGGCGAGATCGCCGCGGGAAAATTGACCCGCATCAACTACGCCTTCGCCCTCATACAGGGAGGGGAAATCGTCAACGGTTACGCCAACGACGATCAGAATCTGGCGGCGCTGGTTGCGCTGAAGCGGGAAAATCCCTCGGTGACTGTACTCATTTCAGTCGGCGGATGGCTGGGGTCGGGGAATTTTTCTGACATGGCTCTCAGCAAACAGAGCCGTCACCTCTTCCTCGACAGCGTGGTGAGATTTATCGATCGCAACCAGTTGGATGGGCTGGATATCGACTGGGAATACCCTGCCCAGCCAGGTGCGGGAAATCGTTTCCGCCCCGAGGATCGCCATAACTACACATTACTTTTCAAGGAGGCGCGCAAGCGCTTTGACAAAGAGGAAAAGCGCCTGCACCGGCGCCTGTTCCTTACCACCGCTGCCGGTGCCTTGTCCGACTTCCTGGCGAATACGGAGATGGCCCAGGTGCAAAAGTATGTCGATACCGTCAACCTGATGGCCTACGACTACTACGAACCCTCGGATGACCAGATTACCGGCAACCATGCGCCTCTCTTCACTGATCCCTCTGATCCCAGGAAAATCTCCGCCGACCAATCGGTTCGGGACTTTGAGCAGGCAGGCGTTCCAGTTTCGAAAATCGTTCTCGGCGTCCCCTTTTATGGCCACTCGTGGGGCGAAGTGGATGATGTCAATCATGGCCTGTTTCGTCCCGGGAAGCCGGTCAAGAATGCATTTGCCCACTACGGCAGCATTCAGGCCACGATGATCAACAACGGCTTCACCCGTTATTGGGACTCCGCCGCTTCCGTGCCCTATCTCTACAGCGCGGACAAGAAAATATTCGTTTCCTATGACGATCCCGAGTCGCTGGCGCTGAAATGCAAATATGTTCTCGATCACAAGCTGGGAGGGATGATGTTCTGGGAGTATGCTGCTGATCCCACGGGAGCCTTGCTGGACGCGATCGATACCGGGCTCTGGAAGGCTGCAGGCTCGAAAACTCCAGTCCCATCGGGTGATGCCAAATGAGCACAGTAGCGGAAACGCTACCCATCGCCGCGGAAAAGGTCGGCACGCAGCGTCTTGCCTCGGTCGATATTCTCCGAGGCCTCACCATGGTGGTCATGGTCTTCGTCAACGACCTGGCCGGCATTCGCGGGCTGCCCTGGTGGAATTACCACATGGCAGCCAACGTCGACGCCATGACCTACGTGGACATGGTTTATCCGTTTTTCCTGTTCGTCGTCGGCCTGTCGATCCCGCTTGCCGTCCGGCAGAGAATGCGGAAGAATCTATCGCTGCCGGCGCTGTGGCTGCACGTTCTTGTACGGTCAGTCAGCCTCATCGTTCTCGGACTCATCCTGGCCAATGCGGATAAGGCTGACAGCGCGCGAATGGGCATCGACAGCAATGCCTGGGGAATTCTCGCGCTGGCGGGCGCGGCGCTCTTCCTGAGTGTTTACGACGGGGCAGGGAACCGTTCCCGGCTGCACTTCTGGCTGCGTATCTCCGGCCTGGCGCTGATGGTTGCGATGCTCGCCATCTTTCGCCGCACAGCGCATGACGGGCACGCCGCCTGGATCGACCCGTCTTACCCCGAAATCCTCGGCCTGATCGGCTACACCTATCTGGCCGTATCCATTCTTTATATCCCGATGCGCCGCTGGCTCTGGGCTCCACTTGGCTGGTTCGTCGCATTGCTAACGTTTAACGCGCTCTGCGTGGCGCGGTGGCGCGCATTCATACATCACGTGCCGCTCTATGTGTGGCCATTCGGCAATGGGGCCATGGCCTGCATCACTATGGCGGGAGTTGTTACCTCGGTCATTTTCCTGGGGGCGCATCGCTGGCAGTCGCTTCGCCAGAAGATCTCCCTGGGGTTGGCATTCGGGGTCGCAACCCTTGTTGCAGGATGGTTCCTCGCCCCATTGGGTATCTCCAAGATTAGGGCGACCCCCACCTGGAGCCTCTACAGCGTCGGAGCCGCTGTTCTGTTATTCACCGCGCTTTACTGGATATGCGACGTGAAGAAGCACACGGCGTGGGCGTTCTTCGCCCGCCCGGCCGGGGCAAATACCTTGCTCACCTATTTGTTGCCGGACTTCTACTACTTCATCATCGGCTGGGCCGGAGTTACTTACTTCGACACACATCTTAGTTACGGTTGGCCGGGAGCTCTGCGATCGGCGGTCTTCACAGGTTTCATTCTGGCGATCGCCGCTCTTCTGACCAAAGCGAAAGTACGACTGCAACTCTAGCCGGGGTGAGGAGGTTGGCTTCAGTGATCGCCACTGAGCACGGTGAGGGGCGGCTCACTCAAATTCGCCACGTACACTCTGTGTGTCTTCGGATCGATGGCGAGCGCATAAGGATTGCTCCCGGCTTTTAATATCTTTACAAGCTTGCGCGTGCGGCCATCGATTACGCTCACCGTGTTCTGGTGCGTATCGGCAACGTAGATGAGGTCCTTCCCGGCATCCACCGCAATCGCCTGCGGATGTTCCCCTGCCTTTACCGTTCCCGTCACTGTCCCGCGATCATTCACTACGGTGACCGAACCATCGCCATAGTTCGCAACGTAAACTTCGCCGGTATTCGCGTTCACCGCCAGCGCGCACGGCATTGCGCCGGTAGGGATTTCTTTGAGCGCATGGGTCTCGACATCAATGGCCGCCAGGGTTGCTCCCTGCACATGGGTCACGTAGAGCATTCTTCCCGCCTCAGCGATTCCCCACAGATGCATTGCCCCCGCAGGCATCTTTGTTATCGCGCCCGTCTGTGGATCGAGAACTGTAAGCGTGTCACTCTCATATCCCAACAGATATACGCGTCGCCTTTTCTCATCCACGACGATCGCATCCGCCGAGCCGGTTTTCAGATTGCTGGCGAGATTCGTGCTGCCATCGATCACCGTCAGCATGTCGCTGAACGTGTTCGACACGTAAATCTTGTTCTCCTCTTCATCCGCCGCAATGGCGTAGGGGCGCGCCGCGGTGGCCACCGTCGCAACCAGAGAATCGCTTGTCCCGTCGATCACTGAGACCGATTGGTCCCCGGAGTTTGCCACGTACACGCGGCCGGTTCGCTCGTTGATAGCGATAGCCTCCGGCCCCATTCCTACTTGCACACTCTTCGACGTGCCCTGCGCATCAACCACCAAGATTGCGCCGCGCGCCTGGTCCACAACGTACACCTTGCCGCTACCGGCGCTATATACGATCGCGTCACGGTTGATCAGCGTTGCCGAAGGGTCCCCGCTCTGCGGTTCTGCAGGAGTCGCGAACATGCAGACCGCGGCCAGCGAGACTACAATGAAGGCCGATTTCAGCCGAAGGACTCGCACGCCCAAGAACATATCACGGAGCAGGATTCAGACTAGGAACTCTGACACGAGATTATGGAGTGATGATCCCGAACAAACAGAAATGCCCCTGGCCGTACGTTGCCGGCATTCTCCTCGTTTTGCTTGCGGTTGCCTCAAGCGCGGCCCAAAGCAAGTCGGCCGCATTCAAAGTGCTGGCAATCGCCGAGCTGGGCGGAATTCATAAGCCATTTGTTGACGCCGCCAAAATCTGGTTGCAGAAGGAAGCAGCCGCCGACAACTTCACCATCGACTACATCGAAAATACCGAACCCATCGACGCGTCCTATCTTGCCCACTACCGGCTCTTCATTCAGCTCAACTATCCGCCGTACAATTGGACGCCCGCAGCGGCTGCGGCTTTTACCAAGGCCATCGGGCAAGGCTCCATCGGCTGGATTGGCTTTCACCACGCCACTCTGCTGGGTGAATTCGACGGATTTCCCATGTGGCCGTGGTTCTCGCAGTTTATGGGCGGAATCCGCTTTACGAAATACATAGCGACCTTCGCCAGCGCCACCGTTAACGTGGAAGCCCCGAACCATCCCGCGATGAAAAATCTTCCTCATTCCTTCACCATCGAAAACGAAGAGTGGTACACGTGGAATCGATCGCCACGCTCCACCGTGCATGTTCTGGCCAGCGTGGACGAAAGCACATACTCCCCCGATAGCCCCATAAAAATGGGCGACCACCCTGTCGTCTGGTCGAACCAGCACGTCAAGGCGCGCAACATCTATATTTTCATGGGGCATCATCCAGAGCTGTTTCAAAACAAGGCCTTCACGACACTCTTCCACAACTCCATCCTCTGGGCGGCCGGCAAGTGAGGCGCGCTCGCCTCGTGCTCTTCGTAGTGGCGGTGCTTTCCTTAGCTGCGCATGCACAGCCGCCTTCCTTTCGCGTTCTGGCCTTCTATTCCGAAAACGTGGAGCACGATCACGTCGATTTCGCACATCAGGCCCTCCGCTTCTACTCCGCCGCTGCGCAGAGAGATCATTTTGAGTTTGCGTCCACTCGGAATTGGGATGACCTGAACCCGGCGAACCTGGCCCATTATCAGCTCATCCTCTGGCTCGACGACTTCCCCCACACGCCGCAACAGCGCGCCACCTTCCAGCAATACATGGAGCACGGCGGAGGCTGGCTCGGCTTCCATATCGCCGCCTACAACGACGGCGACACCGATTGGCCCTGGTTCGTTCAATTTCTCGGTGGAGCTGTCTTTTACAGCAACAACTGGCCGCCGCTCCCCGCCATATTGACCGTCGACGACCGGAGCCATCCCATCGCGAAAAATGTCGCCGGAACCTTTCTCTCTCCCGCCAACGAGTGGTATATCTGGAAGCCTTCGCCGCGTCTGAATAAGGACGTAAAGGTCTTGCTTACGCTTTCTCCCGCGAACTTTCCTTTGGGATTGAAAGACGTTCTGGCAGGCGGCGACGTTCCGGTCGTGTGGACTAACACGCGCTATCGCATGCTCTATATGAATATGGGGCACGGCGACAGGATTTTCACCAGCGATCAGCAGAATCGCCTTTTGGAAGATGCTATCCTCTGGGTCGGCACAGGCAAGTGACAATGAGCCCATCGCGACTCCATTCCACATTCAAGCGTCGCCGGCCCCTTCCGAATCAACCCAGGTAATCGCGACAGGAGGGATGAGATGCGAACGACGATTGGCAGAATGACGAGTAACAGAATGACGCCTAGCAGAATGCCGCATACTCTCGGCCGGCTTATCCTCAAGTCACGCTGCGCCCTCGCTTGCGTGGCCCTCATATTAGTCTCCCTGCCGTATCTGGCCGCCCAACAGTCTGGCGACCCCCTGAAGGATGGATTCGTTCAGCCCCCGCAATCCGCGCGTCCGCGGGTGTGGTGGCACTGGATGAATGGCAACATCACCAAGGAAGGCATCAAGCTCGACGAAGAGTGGATGCATCAGGCTGGTCTGGCCGGCTTCCAGAATTTCGATGCCTCTCTGTTCACCCCGCAGGTCGTGGACAAACGTTTGGCTTATATGACGCCCGAATGGAAAGACGCGTTCAAATACGCCACCACGCTGGCCGATCAGCTTGGGTTTGAGGAGGCGATCGCCGGCTCTCCGGGCTGGAGCGAGACGGGCGGCCCCTGGGTTCCGGCCTCGGAAGCCATGAAAAAGTACGTGTGGAGCGAAACCCGCGTCGAAGGCGGCAAGCCCTTCACCGGCATGCTGGCTCATCCCCCCTCGAACACCGGCGCGTTTCAAAATCTTCCGGTTGATGATGTCGGCGACGCTCTGGGTACGCCGTCCATCCCGCCGCAGTTCTATGCGGATAGCGAAGTGGTCGCATTCAGAGTTCCGGCAAGCGAAGTAGCGGCCGATGAAGTGCAGCCCAAGATAACCACCAGCGCTGGAACCATCGATCCCGCGCTGCTGAGCGATGGCGACCTGGTGAAGACCGTTGGCTTGCCGAAGGCCCCGGAGGGCGAGAGAGCCTGGATTCAGTACCAGTACCCTCAGCCACAGACGATTCGGGGCATCACCATCGTTGTGACCGGCAAGGGGCCGTTCGACGACTTTCTGCCGCCCGGTGGCGAGAGCGGGCAGGCCCTGGAAGCCAGTGATGATGGCCAAAACTATCGCGTCGTGACCTTGATTCCCAAGGGAGACTCCGAGGAACACACTCTCTCATTTTCGCCCGTAACGGCCAAATATTTTCGCGTAACCTTCAAGACTCTGCCGACCCCGCCCAATCCTTTCGGCGACGATGCCGACGCCTTTGGCACGATGCCGGAGCCCTCGCCAAACGTGATGGTGTCTGAACTGGTGCTCCATTCGGGCGCGCGCGTCAACCATTTCGAGGAGAAGGCAGCCTTCGTCGCCGTGGACGACTTGTATTCATTGGCCACTCCGGAGTTCGGTTCCAGCAATGTCATCAGGAAAAGCGATGTA
>Ga0335085_10016069_pt1 | contig 10836 bp, 2 predicted proteins | sample Lox_Sample_45_FD_206712 | JGI IMG/M metagenome (GOLD analysis project Ga0335085, IMG submission 206712) | Soil microbial communities from Loxahatchee National Wildlife Refuge, Florida, United States - Lox_Sample_4.5 | ecosystem: Environmental > Terrestrial > Soil > Wetlands | place: USA: Florida... | reverse complement strand
CGATATTGATCCCCTTCATCTTGAACGGCGTTTGCGCAGGGTGCACAACCACGGCCGTGGTATACTGCTGCCCGCCCTGAATGGCGGCTAACTTGTAACGTCCGGGGTAAGGGGCAATCGCGGTCAGGGAGCCGTCGATGTTTGGCTGCAATTGCAGGTCGAAGCTGGTGACCCACTCGGTGCCTGTATAACGGTCGGGATTATAAAGCTGAACCCAACTGTCGGGCACAACTTGCTGATTGCCGTTCATCAGGCGAAACGTCAATGTTTGCGCCGTAACCGCCGTGGTGGGGCCGACTACGGCAAGAGAAGACTGCGCGCATCCGGGCAAACAAACTCCCCATAAAAGGAGGATTGAAGAGACGAATGCAGTCATCACGCAACGCACGCATGGAAGGACATGCGGCTTCACCAGATTGTATAACAGCAGCGCTCAATCTGAGAGCTATGGTCTTTAATTTGCGAACAGCCCCTGAAACTCCGGACTGCCGATGAAGCCCTGGTTCGGCGTCCCCGGACCCAGAATCTGAATGCGCGTCCCATAGCCCGTGGCGCCCTGAAACAATACTCCCGCGCCGCCGTTGTTCGCCACTCCGGTCCAGAACGCCAGACCGGCCGCATCGGGGTCGCGGCTCACCGTCACGTAGTAGACCATTTGGACGTAGAGCGCGTTGGTGTGGTCGATGTGGAAACTGCCGGTACTCTGAAATTCGTTGTTGGGCGTATTCACCGGCGTGTTACTGGCCGGATAGCCGATCAGGATTTGAAACCAGTTGGCCAATCCGGCCGAATTGGCGTTGTTGGTTTCGGTGGAATTCGGCGCGCGGTTCAGCAGGTTCTGGTACAGCGTCGTGGCGGTGTAACTTCCGCCAATCAGGGAATTGAACAACTGAGTCACCGTCAGGCTGTTATTCCGGATCCTGGGGACCGCGGCGGCGTACTGCGCATAAGTCGGCGGAATGCCGGTGGCCGCCTGGTAAGTTGCCATGACCGCGAAATCGCTGTTGAATGCCTCCGGGCTGGTCAGGAACGAATCGGCCATCTGGCCCAGCCCCGCGCCCCCGCTGCCGGTCCAGAACGCAAAGCCGGCGCCATCCGGATCGCGGCCGAGGAGCTGTTCGTAAAGGGCATACACCTGGCGATACGCGCCGTTGTCGGCATTCCCCGCCTCATTCACGGTGTAAGTGCTGGAGGCGGAGCCGCTGGCGATCGTAATGGTGTAACTCTGTGCGGTGTTGTGCGTGTTCGTCAGCAGGTTGTAACTGACCGTCCCGGGTCCGTTGCCGCTGGCGCCGGAAGTAATCTGCAGAAATCCAGGATTCGAGGACGTTGCCGTCCAGCCGCCGCAGGACGCGCTCGGAGTCACGGTAAAGCTTCGTGCCGTCTCGGGCAGCACGCCGCAAGTCGGCTGGCCGGAACTGTTCGGGCAAGTCTCCTGAGTGGAGGTTCCGGTGGCGGGAAGGCTGGCCGACTGACTCAGCGACAGAGTGCATGTAGGCACGCTGAAGTTCGCGGTGACCGTGTGGGGCGCGCTCATCGTCAGGGTCTGCGGATTCGTGCTGCCGCTCAGGTCGCCCGACCAGCCGTTGAACCCAAAGCCGGCGTTCGCCGAGGCTGTGAGTTGCACCAGCGCGCCGGCATTGTAATAGCCGCCGCTGGATGATGGCGACGCACCGACGCTGCCGCCATTCGCGGGCGACGCGGAAGTGGTCAGCAGATACTGAGTCGTGTAAGTGGCTGTGTAAGTGGCCGCCGAGATGCCTACAGTGATGCTGTGCGATACCGCTCCGCCATCGCTCCAGGACGAGAATTGGTACTGCGTGCCGGCCGGTCCGGAGCGCAGCGTATTGACCGCGATCGTGTGGCTACCCTGCGAAAGGCTGAGCGTCTGCGGTGCGGTCTGCGAAGAGCCGCCGTCCACGGTAAACGGTAATCCGGACGGGTTGGTTTGGATGGTGATGCTGGAGGGCGCGGTGTCGATGACCAGGTTCGAGGCGACGCCCAGCGATCCGCTCGCGCCCGGCGCCGGCAGGGTCAGATTGACTGCCGTACCGCCCGGTCCTTTGATGGTGCCGCCGTTGAGCGTCAGCGCGCCCACGGCGGAGTAGTCCAGGTGCGAGGCGGTTTGTCCTGCGGCCACGGTGTAGAGGAAGGTCAGGACGCCACTGCCCGAGCCCGAACCATAAGCCGCCGAGCCGCCCGAATTCAGCGCCAGTTGCGGCGTGCCCGTGACGGTGATGTTCTCGTTGAAGGCTACTTGAATGGAGATGGCGGCGCCGGTCCCGTAGGTGCCGTTGGCGGTAGACGAGGTGACGCCGGTGACCGTGGCGGTGGTGGACGAGGCCAGCGTGTAGCCGACGGCATCCAAGACCATAATCTCGGCCGAAAACGAGATGTCCACGTTGCCTACCCCGGAGCACAGGACGGCATCCTGCACCAGCACGTTGCTGCAACCATTGGCCCAATCCCCGGCGTCATCACCATTGTTCAGGTTGTTGTACTGCTGCAGCATGTGGATACCGTCGAGCGAGAAACAGGCATTCGTCGAATCGGGGGTGGAGCAGGAATGGTTAGTGCCGGGGGCGAAACTGCGGGTACCGTCGCTGTGGTAGCGGTAAAGGTCGGCCGGGTAAATGATCTTGCTTTCGCAGGGCGCTGCGCCATTGCCAAAAGCGCACGACGGCGATCCCAGGATCTCGTCGGTCTCGTGCTCCACAACGGTGAAGAAATCGAACTGGCTGCCCCCGATCGCACCAGCGCGGAAATACAGCGGCACGTCATTGGCAACGATGATGTAGCCGTCGTAGCAGTTGGAGGTTCCCAGCGTACAATTGCCGCCGGTGGGCGTAGTCCCGGAGGTTATGGAAAAGCCCAGGGCGCGCGCCAGGGGACCCGTAAGTTGCACCTGGTCGGTGCCATAAGGATTGGTAGCGGGCACGCTGGAAGTAATGCCCAGCGTGTCGTTGGGGCCGGATTCGGAACTGACCAGAGCGTTGCGGAACGAAGTATAGCTGACGTTTTCAATCAGGAAGTTGCTTTCGCCCAGGTCCGTATTGCCCAACTTGACGTAGATGCGCGCGTTCACGTTGGAGAAGGCGGCGGCATACAGGCCCGCGATGGTGGTGTTCAAGGTGGTGCACGCGGTGGCCGAGACGGCGTTCACGGTCGAATCACAGACGTAGACCAGGCTCCCCGTGTTGACGGTCGTGGTGTCCAGCGGCGCGGGAGCCGCCGCCGTGTGGCCGGACGGCGGTAGGAAATAGGCGCCGGATGGATTGGCGGCAACCGGCCCTTTTCGCATCACGCGATGAACGATCTGTTGGCCTTCGAGCGGCCCGACCGCGCTCCAAAACAGCGCCGCCCCAACCCAAATCCATTTGCCCATCCCCGACCCTCCGTGTGATTTAGTCCAGCATACCCCAACGGATGGAAACGCACAAAAGCTCGCGCGGCCGGAGGTTCGGCACGGCGCCAAACTGGTCCGGCCCAGCTCAGGCCTAGTTCGCGAAGAGTCCCTGGAATTCCGGGCTGCCGATGAAGCCCTGGTTGGGCGTGCCGGGACCGAGGATCTGGATGCGGGTCGAGTAGCCCGCCGTGCCTTGGAAAAGAATGCCCGCGCCACCGGTGTTGGCGACGCCCAGCCAGAAGTTGAAGCCGTCCGTGTCCGGATCGCGGCTCACCGTGACGTAGTAGACCATGCGGACGTAGAGCGGGTTCGAATGGTCGGTGTGGAAGCTGCCGGTGCTTTGAAACTCGTTGTTGGCGGTGTTCACCGGGGTGGCGCTGTTGGGATAGCCGATCAGGTTCTCGAACCAGACGGCGAACCCCACCGGGTTTGCCTGGCTGATCTCGCTCGGGGTGGGAGCGCGGCCCAGCAGATTCTGGTAAAGATTCGTCGCACTATAGCCGGAACCGATGAGCGAGTTGAACAGCCCGGCGATCGTCTGCCCGCCCGACCGCACCGCCGCCACAGCAGCAGCATACTGCGCGTATGTCGGCGGAGTGCCCGTAGCCGCCTGATACGCCGCCATCACCGCAAAGTCGCTGTTGAATGCTTCGGGACTCGTCAGGAACGAATCGGCCATCTGTCCCAGTGCCGCGCCGCCTGACCCGGTCCAGAAAGCGAAGCCTGCCGCGTCCGGATCGCGCCCCAGTAACTGCTCGTAAAGCGCATACACCTGGCGGTAGACCTGGTTGTCGCCTGACCCGCTCTCGGTGACCGTATAATCCGTCGAGGACGCGCCGCTGGAAAGCGTGATGGTATCGGTCTGCGACCCGTTGTGCGTATTGTTCAGCAGGATGAAACTGACACTCCCCTGCCCCTCTCCGCTTCCCGATGTGATTTGCAAAAACTGCGGGTTCGAGGACGTAGCCGACCACGCGCCGCAAGCCGCGCCGGGAGTCACCATGAACGACCGCGGCGTCTCCGGCGCCACCCCACAGTTCGGCTGTCCCGAGTTGTTCGGACAGGCTTCCACCGCCGAAGTTCCCGTAGGCGGAAGATTGATGGACGGCGGATTGAACGTAAAAGAGCAGCCGCTGGTACCAGCCGAGGCTACCGAAGGGACCGAGGCGCCGCCGCTGACAAACGCCGTGTAGAGCGGCGAGGGCTGTCCGCTGACGTTGACCGTGACCGCAATACTCGGATAGCCGGCACCGCCGATTAGTGGATCGTAGCGAATACACGTGATGCCGCCCGCCGCACAGGTCCATCCCGCGCCGCTCATCGAGACCACGGTATTTCCCGGTGCCGGAGTTCCGGCCACCAGCACGGTGCCGCTGGTCGTGCCCGCTCCTGCATTCAATATCGTGACCGTGTAAGTGACCTGCGAGCCCGATCCGCCGGTGGAGGCGGCCCCCAGGCTCAACTGTGGAGCGGGGGCGACAGCCGGTTGGGCATTGAAGACAAACGGCGCGCTGGTCATGCCGCTCGATGTCAGCACCAATTGGGCAGACCCCGGCACCAGATCGGGCGGCATCAACACGTTGACCTGATTGGGGCTGATGTACGAGACATAGGCGCTCTCGCCGTTGACAGTCGCGCTGACGCCGTCCATTTGTACCGGCATCCGGCCGTTTGAAAAGTCGGACGCTTGCCACGCGCGCGTGTCGCCCGCGGGAGCCAGGCTCACTCCGCCGATGGCTACCCAAGTATTCGGCGCGACGGCCACTCCGGGGCCTGCCACATTGGTTACCGCAAGAATCGTCGGAACCAGCACCGGCGCCGATCCGATGGTGAGGCTCGCAAGACTGCTGGTGACGCTATTCACCGAGTTGGTCACCTGTACCGTAAATACCGCGCCGTTATCCGCGAAAGTAGTTACCGGAGTCGTATAAGTCGGGTTATTCGCGCCGGGTATGTTAGCAGCGTTGCGCTGCCATTGATAAGTGATGGCTGGCGAGCCGGCGGCGATCACCTTAAAGGTGGCCGTCTGGCCCGCGGCCACCGTCGTGGCAAGAGGCTGCACCGCGATGGATGCGCCGACCAAGCCGTTCGATACCGCCGGTGGACCGCTCGGGGCGCATCCGGCGAAGTTACAGCCGACTTGTACCCCCGCGGTCATTTCCGTCGCGCCGGGCGCCGTCGCGTTGTTGTTGACCATCGTGCAGGGGGTCCCGTATACGTTGACGGGGACGAATACCAGGTTGTCCTGGAGCAGCGTTGTGCCGCAGTTCAACACACCCTGGACAAAGATATAGCCGCCCGGTGCAACATCGGGAATGGAGTTGTTGTGGATATAGTTATTAAACGGTGTAGTAATACCATAACTCGACCCATGCAGCAGGATATTCTGGTACTCGTTATTCCAGATCACATTCTGGTCGACTTCAAACCCGCTTCCTTCTTCGTCGATATACATGCCGTTACGCGAGAAGCCCGGCGACACGTTGAAGGGAGTTTGCGCATCGTGCATCCAGTTGTGATGGATGCGGGTGCCGGACACTACCGTACCTCCCGAATAAATCGCGCCGCCGTCGGGCCCCAGCATCATGGCCTGAAACAGATTGTTGTAGCCGATATCGTCGTCGTTGGGTTCAACCGGATGACTATAGAGCTGGATCAGATAACGGCCGGCGGTGTGGATGGTGTTCTTCTCCACGCTGTGGCCGTTGCCGAACAGCGAGATTCCGCTGGCATTGTTGCCGGCGTACCCCGTGTTCCCGATCAGGTTGTTGGTCACGGTATTATGGCTCCCGATCAGGGATACTCCGTTGCCGGCGCTCCAGTTCACGGTGCTATCCCGCAGGATGTTGCCCGAGCCATCCAGGACAATGCCGGAGTCCATATTGTGGACATACCAGGCCGAGTTCGATCCCGTCGTATCCGGCATGTCCGTGAACTGGGAAAGATACTGGCCATTGATCCTGGCGAGGATATTGTTCGCGCTCGTGGAGCTCATGTTGATGCCGCAACCGAAGATCGAGATGTTCTGGATAATTACGTTGGATGCTCCACTCAAATCGAAAGCCCACTGACGGTGTTTGGCTCGAACGTTCAGCAGGTTCGGGTTGACTCCGCCGGGCGGCCAGAAGTACAGAACCTTGGCGGCCGGGTCGTAATACCACTCGCCAGGTGCATCGAGTGCGCCCAGGGACCGGTACAGATAGTAATAGCCACCGGATTGCGGCAGAATCCAAGGATCGAAGTCTGCGCCGTCGAGATGAATGGTGAGTTGGCCGGCGGCGGAACTGACCACCGTAGCGGTCTGCGGCGACCACGGATCGGGCCCGCTGAGGATATGCACCTTCGCTCCCGTCCAGTTGATGTTCGGCAGATTGCTATCGACTAATTGTGTGTCATTGGTGCCGCTTTGCGCCGTAGCCCAGTTCACGTGGAAGAGATCGCCGCCGTTGGGCCAGCGCGCCTCGGTCATCATTTGGCCGGACACGAATACCTGGTTGGTATCGTCGGCGGCCAGAGTTACATTCGCCTGGTAAATCGAACCCTGGTATACAGTCCAGCCAGTGACTGGATCGGTTCCATCGACCGTGACGGACTCGCCATTGTACGGCATAATGGTGATGCCGGAGTTGGGACTCACACTCTCGTGATAGGTTCCCGCTCGCACCATGCAGGTTGAGCCGCCGTAAGCTGACGAGGCGCATTTTTGAATCGTCAGATAGGGCTGGCTGAGCGTTCCGGGATTCCCGTCGCTGCCGTTGGGAGCGACATAAAAAGTCCCCGGCGCCGGAAAGACATTCAGCGTGAAAAGCCAGGTATTGGTGTGGCCGGAACCATCCGTGACAGTGACATTGAATGGAAACTGGCCGGTGGCGGATGGTGTTCCGGTGATCGTGCCGCCCGGCGAGAGGGTCAACCCAGGCGGCAGGTAGTTATAGGGAGCCAGTGCCCAAGTCAAAGTGCCGGATCCTCCCGACGCTGCCAATGCCTGGCTGTACGGCGTTCCGAAGTTCCCGTACGGCAATAAGTTGGACGTGGTCAAACTGATCGGCGTCACCGTCAGAACAAACTGGCGGAGACCCGCATTAGCCGGATTGTTTCCATCCGCGGCGCTTACCAGGAAGGAATAAGTGCCCGCCGTAGTCACCGTACCCGATAAGTTCCCGCTCGCCGAAAGGTTCAGTCCCGGCGGAAGCGTTCCGCCGGCGAGTGCCCATGTAATACTGCCGGCGCAGCACGCGTAGAGGTACAGATTGGGATTTGACCCGATTGTCCACGTGCCGAGATTATTGGCCGTCCCGATCGCAATTGAAGACGAACCGCCGCCGATGGCAAAGTAATGGGTCGCCTGCAGGGAGTGCGACGCGCCATCCGTGAATTGGTACGTTGCAAAGAAATAACCATTCTCGTGCGGCGTCCCACTGACCACCAAACTACTGCCGTTGAGCGACAGGCCGTCCGGCAGCACACCGCCCGTTTGGGTGACTGAATAAGAGTTACTTCCGCCGATCACCCGCAGTTGGAACGAGTACGGGGACCCGATCGTGCCGTTCGGCATATAGTCATTCACCGCCAGGCTGGAGACATTCAGGGGGTAGATGTTGGTCGTCGAGGCGGCGGTGCCGTCGGTAACTGTCAATCGTACGTTATAAGTGCCCAAGGCCGCCGGCGTGCCCCATAACTCCACATCGCCGGGTGAGATGTAAGGCGTCGTGACTCCGCTGCCAGACCTCACCGACATACCCTGCGGCAATCCGGTGGCCGACCAGGAGAACGGCGCGACGCCGGCCGCGGGATGCGCCGTCCGGCTGCAAGGAACGCCGATGGTGCAATCGTCCCAATTACCGTTCCCACCGATCGCGATGGCCGGAAACTGCGAGCCGGATACGAAATCCAGCGACACAGGCTTGGTGTAGGAGGCCCCTTGCGCGTCGGTGACGGTCACGGTGAATCCGAAAACGCCAGGCGGATTCTGGAGCGCGGTCCCGGAAATAATGCCCGACGGGCTCAGCGTCAATTCGTATGGCAAGCCGCTGCTGGTGAAGGTATACGGGCCCGTCCCTCCGCTGGCCGACAGAGTCGTGCCATAGGGCGCATTCCACCTGGCATTCGGCAGTTGCCCCGGCGTGGTGATATTCACGGCGTACACGTTCAGGTTGAACCCGGAAAACTCGGTGTCCACGCCATCGGTGAACTGGAGTGTCCAATTGTAAGTACCTGGAGTGGTGGGCGTGCCGGATAACACTCCGCCGCTACTCAATGTCATTCCGGGCGGCAGGCTGCTGTTACTGAGGGAGTAAGTGACCGGACCCGCACCGTTCAGCACCGTGTATTGGTAAGGCGGGTAGGCTGAGTTCACGAAAGCATCGGGAAGCTGATAGGTATCCTTGATCGTCAGCGCCGATATGTGCATGGTGGCAGCCTGGGTGGTGGACTGCCCATTGCTGGTCACCCTCAGAGTGAAGTTGTAAGTGCCGGCCGTAGTGGCCACCCCGATCAGCCCCGCGGTAGCTCCGGCAGGAAAGTAGCTCGGCACATCCGTCCGGATCGAAACGCCGGGAGGCGGCGATCCGCCGACCACCGACCAGGTGTACGACCCATTGCCGCCGCTGGCCAACAAGGCCTGGTTGACTTCGCCGATCCGCCAGCAACAGTAATTCGGGCCGTAGGTAATGGTGGGTTGCGCCCCGGCCGGCCGCGCCAGAACAAGCGCCGCGAACAAGAGCCCAGCGGCAATGAACTTGCCGGCTGGAGTTTGCCTAATTCGCGAACAGTCCCTGAAACTCCGGGCTGCCAATGAATCCCTGGTTCGGCGTCCCCGGACCCAGAATCTGAATGCGCGTCCCATAGCCCCCACTGCCCTGGAAAAGAATCCCGGCGCCGCCATTGTTCGCCACGCCGGTCCAGAACGCCAGGCCGGCCGGATCCGGATCGCGGCTCAGCGTCACATAGTACACCATCCGGACGTAGAGCGCATTCGAGTGGTCTGCGTGGAAGCTACCGGTGCTCTGAAATTCGTTGTTCGGTGTATTCACCGGCGTGGTGCTATTGGGATAGCCGATCAGCGTCTGGAACCAATTGGCCAGCCCCGCGCTGTTCGCCTGCCCGATCTCATTGGCAGCCGGCGCGCGGCCCAACAGGTTTTGATACAAGTTGGTCGCGCTGTAGCCCGGACCGAGCAGCGAATTGAATAAACCTGCGATCGACTGCGAGCTCGACCGCACCGCCGCGACGGCCGCGGCATACTGCGCGTAAGCCGGCGCATTGCCCGTAGCCGCCTGATACGCCGCCATCACCGCAAAGTCGCTGTTGAAGCTTTCCGGACTGGTCAGGAATGCATCGGCCATCTGCCCCAGCGCCGCGCCGCCCGATCCGGTCCAGAAGGCGAACCCCGCCGCATCCGGATCGCGCCCCAGTAACTGCTCGTAAAGCGCATACACTTCGCGAAATACTTCGGAGTCGGCCGATCCGCCCTCCGCCAGGTTGAAGGTCGCGGTCACTCCACCGCCCGCTATCGCGATGCTGTAATTCTGTTGCGAGGTGTGCGTGTTGTTGAGCAGCGTGAAGCCAACCGTTCCCGACGCGCCTCCACTCGCGCCCGAATCAATTTGCAGTAAGCCGGGGCTCGACGATGTGGCCGTCCAGGTGCCGCAAACCGGCGTCGCAGTGACGCTGAACGTGGCTGGCACTTCCGGCGCGAAGCCGCAATTCGGCTGGCCGGAGTTGTTCGGGCAAACCTCGGCCGTGGATGTCCCCGTGGCCGGCAACGTCAACGCCGCGGGTGCGATATTGATGGAGCACGGACTCGAAAGGCTGTCGGCTTCGGCGTTGCTCGAGGCCGCCGAACCGCCTCCCGAAGCGCTCACCAGGTTGGTCACCTGCGCGGGCGCATTCGAGGCGATATTCACCGTCACCACAATCGGCGGGTAGGTCGATCCGGGCAAAAGCGTGTCGCTCCGCGAGCAGGTGGTGTTGAAGCAGAACCATCCGTTGCCCGTCATCGATACCAGGCTCAGCCCCGGGGGAAGTGTCTCCGTCACCGTCACGGTGCTGGAGGTGGACCCAGTGCCCGAGTTCTTGATCGCCACGACGTACTGCGCGCCTTGTGTACCCGGTCCAAAGATCGCGCCATGGAACTGCCCCACGGTCAGCGCCGGCGACGCGCAGGCGGCCATGTTGAAGAGAGGCTGCGCTGCCGAGGTGTCCACGAAACGCGGCAGGGGCAGTGACGCCGACGGCAACGCCCAGTCCGCGACGCCGCCCACCGGCGGAGTAGCCGCGTACGACAGGTTGACGGTTGCGGACCCGGCGCCCGCATTCGGCGCGTACGATTGGTACAACCCAAAATCGAGTGTCTCGATCGCGTTGCTGTTGGTTTGCGTCACTTCCCAAACCGCCACGGCCGTGCCGCTCGCATCCACCGCCAGTTGCGC
>Ga0335085_10016068_pt1 | contig 10836 bp, 14 predicted proteins | sample Lox_Sample_45_FD_206712 | JGI IMG/M metagenome (GOLD analysis project Ga0335085, IMG submission 206712) | Soil microbial communities from Loxahatchee National Wildlife Refuge, Florida, United States - Lox_Sample_4.5 | ecosystem: Environmental > Terrestrial > Soil > Wetlands | place: USA... | reverse complement strand
TCGAGGTGGTCCGTGAATTCGCCGGGGTGTTCTTCTTCCACGGTCATCACGAGGCGGTCTTCTCCGATGGAGAAGCCGATGCCGGGGCCGGGGACTCGGGAGCCGAGGGATTCGGCGAGTCCGTCGTAGCGGCCGCCACCGAGGACGGAGTTCTGTGCGCCGAGGGCGCCGTGGACGATTTCAAAGGTGGTGCGCGTGTAGTAGTCGAGGCCGCGGACCAGGCGCGGGCGGACTTCATAGGCGATGCCGCGGGCGGCGAGCTGCTGCTTCACGGTTTCGAAATGGGCGCGGCAATCGTCGCAGAGGTGATCGAGGATCGACGGCAGCGCGTCGATGATGGGCTGGTCGTCGGGCACTTTGCAGTCGAGGACGCGGAGCGGATTCGTTTCGGCGCGGCGCTGGCAATCGCCGCACATGCGCGGGGCGACCTCCTTCAGGCGCCCGCGGAGCTCGGCGGCGAACGCGGCGCGGCACGGCGGGTGGCCGACGGAGTTGATGAGCAGCTTGAATCCGCTGAGGCCGGCGCGGTTGAGGATCTCCACCACCATCTGGATCACCTCGGCGTCCACCATCGGCGATTCCGAGCCGATGGCTTCCGCGCCAATCTGGAAGAACTGGCGGTAGCGGCCCTTTTGCGGGCGCTCGCGGCGGAACATGGGGCCGATGTAGTAGAGCTTCTGGAGGCCGGGGATCTGGTCGAGGCGGTGTTCGATCCAGGCGCGCATGACTGACGCAGTGGCTTCGGGGCGCAATGTGAGCGAGCTGCCGTCGCGATCCTCGAAGGTGTACATCTCCTTGCTGACGATGTCGGTCTCTTCGCCAACGCCGCGGGCGAACAGGGCGGTTTCTTCGAGGATGGGCGTGCGGATTTCGCGGTAGTTGAAGGCGCGGAAGACGTCGCGGGCGATGCGCTCGACGTGGTTCCAGACCGCGCTCGACGGCGGGAGGATGTCCCGGGTTCCTTTGACGGCTTTGATCATTTCTTCAGGCCTGCTCGCGCGCGGCTTCTTCGCGATACGCGCGGCAGGCTTCCACGTAATGCTGGCAGTTGAGCCGGAAGCGCTCCTGCTCCTCGGCCGTGATTTCGCGGCGGACTTTGGCGGGTACGCCCATCGCCATGACGCCGGGCGGGATTTCCATCCCTTCGGGTACGAGCGCGCCGGCGGCCACCACCGAGCCTTTTCCGATTTTCGCGCCGTTCAGCACGATTGCGCCAATGCCGATGAGGGCATCGTCCTCGATTGTGCAGCCGTGCAGCACCGCCATGTGGCCGACGGTGACGCGGTTGCCGACGATGAGCGGGAAATCGGGGGCGTCGCAGTGGAGGACGGAGTTGTCCTGGATATTGGTTTCTTCGCCGATGCGGATGAAGTGCACGTCGCCGCGCGCGGCCACGTTGGGCCAGATGCTGGAGCGCTCGCCGATGGTGATGTCGCCGACGATGGTGGCGCTGGGGTCGATGTATGCGGACGGAGCAATCGCGGGAGACCTGCCGCGGTACGGGCGAAGCATGGAAGTCTCAGGGTAGCATGCGCGAGCCACCCCGTACGGCGTAAAGGAAGGATCGAGACTGGTGGCAGAGCGGCACCCACCGAGCAAGCCGGAGCCCCCGCAAAGAGATATCCCGTTTTGATGGCCCATAGTTGCACATAATCCGTGTTACACTGATTCCGTGGAACGAGCGCGGCAGAATCTGACCATGGCAATCGAGGAGGATCTGCTGCTGGCGGCGCGGAAGGTCGCGCTGGAGCAGCGGACCAGCGTCAACCAGCTTGTGCGGGAATTCCTGACGACGCTGGTGGAGACGGCGGGCCGGCGAAAACTGGCACGGGCGCGCATGACCCGACGGTTCCGGGCCGGAGTGGTAGAGGTGGGCGAGCGAACGTGGACCCGGGACGAATTGTATGAGCGCTGAGGACGCGCTCGCGTTCGTTGACACAAATGTGCTGGTGTACGCGTTCGAGCGGAGCGAGTCGCCGAGGAAACGGATCGCGCAGGAGCTGCTCGACGGATTGATGAACGGCGATCGGCTGCGGCTCAGCACGCAGGTGATGCAGGAGTTATACATCACGCTGACGCGCAAGGTGGCGCAGCCGGCGACGGCGGATGAAGCGCTGGCGATCCTGGAGGACCTGGCGGCCTGGCCGGTGACGACAGTGGATTTCCCGGCAATTCGCGCCGCGGTGGAACTGGCTCGCGATGCGCAGCTCTCGTTCTGGGACGCTCTGGTAGTGGTGGCGGCGGCGCGGGCGGGCGCGGCAGTGCTGTACACAGAGGATCTGAATCACGATCAGGAAATACTCGGCGTGCGAATCAACAATCCCTTCCGCGATTCCAGTTAGCATGATTTGAGGTGGTGGCCTCCGATGGCAAGCCAGCGCCGGAGATCGACTGGGTGCTGCTCATGCTGAACGGCACGGAGCTGATGCTCAACACCGCTTACGAGAAAGAGCACCGGCCCGCGGCTCCTGACCCGGCGCGCATCGCGGCCCACCAGGATACCGTCATCTACCTGGGCTGCCCGGATGTGGACGGCGCGTGGGGTCACCTTTGCGAGAAAGGAATTCGCGCGCAGGAGCCGAAGGTCGCCTCGTACGGGATGAAGCAGTTGTATCTCGCCGATCCGGACGGTTACCTGCTCTGCTTCCAGTGGCCCGCCGATGCCCGCGCGGCGAGTTGAGCGTTTGACGTGCCCGCTGCCTTTTCTGGCGTATCGTGTAGGAATGGGAGCTGAGGCGGAATGCCCAGAGTAAAGGAATTCACGGTAACCATTGAAGACAAGCCAGGCGCGCTGGGGAGGTTCTTTCTCGCGCTGGCCGAGCGCGGGGTGAACGTACTGGCGTTTCAATCGTTCGTGGAAGAAGGCGAGAGCCTCGCGCGGTTGGTGACGGACAACCCGTCGGCGGCGAAGGCCGTGCTGGGCAGCCTCGGCATGATTTTCGAAGAGACGCAGGCGGTGGCGATCCAGGTGGCGCACCGGCCCGGCGAACTGGGACGGGCGGCCGCGCGGCTGGGCGAGAAGGGCATCAACATCGACTACTCCTACTGCGGCTTCGAGCCGGGCTCAGCGCTGGGGATGCTGGTGTTCGGAGTGGACAACCTGACCGCGGGCGCGGTGGCGCTGGATGAGCTGGCCGCGGAGGGCGGGTAGTAGTAGCGCCGCAGCGTTCGCGCTGAGTCTCAACCAGGGAGGAGAGCTGCGTGGAGGGTCACGGAATTGTGTCGATACCGGCGCGCGGGACCGTGGACGAGGTAATAGCGCGCGTCGAGGATCTGCTGCGGGCGAGGGGCGTGAAGCTGTTCGCGCTCATCGATCACAGCGGCGAAGCCGCGGCGGCGGGACTCGAGATGCCGCCTACGAAGCTGCTGGTGTTCGGGAATCCGAAGGCGGGCACTCCGCTGATGGTGGCCGCGCCGTCGATCGCCATCGATCTGCCGCTGAAGCTGCTGGTTGCCGAGGAGGCTGACGGGAAGGTCCGGATCTCCTGGAACGATCCGGCGTATCTTGCAGAGCGGCACGGCCTGCCGTCCGAGCTTGTGAAAAACATCGCCGTGGTGGCGGATCTGGCGGCGAAGGCCGGGGCGTAGCCGAAGGTCAGCGCGGCTCGCGGATGGTGAGCGTGCCGATCTCCAGGGGGGCTCGGCCGGTTTGTTATCCTGCGGCAATGAAGTATGTATTGGCTGCGGTTTTGATATTCGCGCTGAGCGCTTTCGCCGGCGAGGTTCCGAAGGAAGGCGATACAGCCCCACCGGTGAGCCTTCCGGGGCAGGACGGGCAGACCGTTGGGCTCTCGGACTTTCCCGGCAAGTGGGTAGTGCTGTACTTCTATCCGAAGGACATGACGCCGGGCTGCACCATTGAGGCGCACAACTTCCAGCGGGATCTGGCGAAGTACACTGAGGCAAACGCCGTTATTCTGGGCGTAAGCGTCGATTCCACCGAGAGCCACACCCAGTTCTGCACGAAGGAAAGCCTGACCTTCCATCTGCTGTCGGACACCGGGCACCAGGTGGTGGAGGAGTACGGCTCGTTCCGGAATCCGCCGGGCATTGCGATGCGGAACACGTTCCTGATTGGCCCGGACGGGAAGATCGCGAAGGTATGGACGGGGGTAAACCCGTCCCATCACAGCGAGGAAGTGCTGGCCGAACTGGCGTCGCTGCAAAAGAAATGACTGGCCATCCGCCGCCGGTATGTGATATAAAAAACTGACAAAAGTTGTTAAGAATGTTCCGGGTATGGTGTCCCGGAACGATGGACGTCCAATGGCTTGTCAAACGGCGGTCGCCGCCGGTGCCGTTTGTGGCGTCTCAGGAAAGTGTTTTCCGGTCCGACTGCCGGGCCGGTGGCATCAAGGCGATCCGTTCGAAGGCTTCCGGAAGCTCCAACAGAGAGAAAAAGGGTCCGGGCGCAACTGTGATTGAGGAAGCTGGGCGGTGTTGGGCCGCTCCGGCGTGATCGCTGACAAGAGCACTGTATTGGACCTCACCGGGCAGGCCAGGGTTAATCCGCTGGTTTTGCGATCTGCAGCTTGACCGGAAGAAGGCCGATACAGCATAGTAGTGGGAAAGCGTAATCGAAATTACTAGTTTCCCGCTTTGCTGGAGACTCCTGTCAGGGATAAGTACAGCATGCGCCTGGTATCATTCAAATTCCTTCTGACGCTGTTCGCGGCGTCGCTCCTGATGTTCTGCACCGCTTCGGCGGCAAATCGAAAGGCCAAATCCAAATCGCGCGCCCACAAAGTCGCGGTGGCGGAGGTCCGGAAGCCGGTCAGGAAGCAGGCGCGATACGCCGACGTCAGCCGCGTACGAGTGCGGCGGACGGCTTCCAAGCTGCACCAGCGGCGGCACGCCTACAGCAATCCGTACACATCGCCGACCTACGCGGATTCCACCGCCGGCGACCAGGTGGACGGCGAGGATCTGGTGGTGCGGCGGGCCGCTGTGCGGGCTCTTGGCCCGTATAACGGCGCGGTGGTCGTAGTGGACCCGTCGAGCGGGCGCGTTCTGTCGATTGTGAACCAGAAGCTGGCCTTCTCCAGCGGCTTCCAGCCGTGCTCCACCATCAAGCTGGTGACCGCGGTGGCCGGTTTGAGCGAAGGCGTGATCACGCCGGAGACCACCATCCGGCTGAGCCGCCGCAAGAGCTTCGACCTCGACGACGCGCTGGCGCACTCCAACAACCTCTACTTCGCGCAGATAGGCGACAAGCTGGGGTTCGAAAAGATTCAGCACTACGCGCGCATGATGGGGCTCGGCGAGAAGGCTGGCTGGAATATCGAGGGTGAAGAACTGGGCGCGCTGCCGGACGAGGAGCCAAAGGAAGGCATGGGCATGATGACCAGCTTCGGTTCCGGCATCTCGCTGACGCCTTTGCAGCTTGCCTCCATGGTTTCGGTGTTCGCTAACGGCGGGACGCTGTACTACCTGCAGTATCCGAGGTCGGAAGAGGAGATCGAGAACTTCCAGCCGAAGATCAAGCGGCAGCTCGACATTGCGAAGTTCGTACCGGAGATCACGCCGGGCATGAACGACGCGGTGGAATTCGGGACGGCCCGGCGCGCGGGCTATGTGACGACGCAGGCGATCTACGGGAAAACCGGCACCTGTTCGGACACGCGCACGCCCACGCATCTGGGCTGGTTCGGCTCGTTTAACGAGACCGGCGGCCGGAAGCTGGTGGTGGCGGTGCTGCTCACCGGCGGCCATGTGGTGAACGGTCCCAGGGCCTCCGGAATCGCCGGCCAGCTCTACAAGATCCTGAACGACGAGAACTACTTCGGCTCCGAGGAGACGGCCTCGCGCGACGTCCCGACGGTCGGCCCGTCCGGCTGCTGCCAGTAGCGGCTGACTAGAACAACCCCCGCAACTCCGCGAACCGCTCTACCTCCACCAGCCTGCGGCCGGGCCGCGGCTCGCCCACGTCCTGATGCTCCAGACGCCAGGTGTGCTCATGTGGGACCAGCACCGCGTTGAGGCCGACGGCAAGCGCTGGGTTGATGTCCGACTTCGGCGAGTTGCCGATCATCCAGGTGCGCTCGGCGTCGAGCGCGCGCTCTTCCACCAGCTTCCGGTACGACGCCGCGTCCTTCTCCTTCACAATGGCGGTGTGGCCGAACCAGCGCCCCAGACCGGAGCGGTCGATCTTCAGCTTCTGCTCCTCGGGATGGCCCTTGGTGAACAGCGTAAGGTGGTGGCGCGCGGCGAGGTACTGCAGCGTCTCCGGCACTCCGTCGATCACCTCCATGGGCGCGTCGAGAATGCGTTCGGCAAAGCCGGTCACCGTCTGCAGGTCGTCTTCGCTGACGTCGCGTTCCGCCAGGCGCTCGTAACACTGGCGCAGGTTCCGGCCGAAGTTCAATGAGCCGTAACCGTGCACGCGCGCGTTGGCCAGCTCGATCTCGTCGAGAATCGCGCGCACCTGCAGCGGTGTCAGCGTGGCGTGATCAAGGAAATCGCAGAAACCGGCGAAGGCGCGCTCGAAGTAGATGTTGTTCTCCCAAAGCGTGTCGTCGGCGTCGATGAGCAGATGCAGAGCAGTCACAGGGATTCGGAGTGTTTGCCGTGCCCGTTCAGCGGAGCCACGCTGCGCGCGTGCAACGTGCGGCGATGGCGCGGCACCCAGTCCTCCAGAAACTTCGCAATGCTCTCCATGCGCGCGGCTTCCGAGCGGCTGGCCAGCAGTTCCTGGCGGAATTCCAGATCGGGCACAATCTGCGCGAGCTGGAAGCTGAGCTGCGGGTCGGCGAATTCGGGATTCTGGAACGCGGGCGGCTCGGAGAGGTCGGCCAGTTCGCGATACTGGTCCAGCGCCCGCTGGCGAACGGTCATCTCCACCGGATCGAAGACGTCGTCGTCGAAGTACTCGACGGCGCCGCGCAGGAAGGAGCCCTCGTCGTCGAGCGACAGGATCTCGAAGCGGCGCTGGCCCACGGTGAGGAGGTCGAGACGGCCGTCCGGGTAGCGATGGAGCACCTGGCGCACCGCGGCCGTGCATCCCATGTTGGCGATTCCCTTCTCCGCCGCCTGCACAACGCCGAACTCCGCGCCTTTGTCGAGCACTTCGCGCATCATCTCCTTGTAGCGCTCTTCGAAGATATGGAGCGGAAGCGGGGTGCGCGGAAACAGGACCGCCTGCAACGGGAACAACGGCAACAGATCCTGTTGCATGTGTACTATTATGGCTTCTTACCGCTCAGCACGGCAATGAATCGCCCGGCAGCGCCGGTGTCTCGGGATGCAGATTCGCGACAAGGTTGTGCTCGTTACGGGCGCCTCGCAGGGCATTGGCGCGGCCACGGCGCGGGCGTTCGCGAAACGCGGCGCGAGGCTGGCTGTAACCGCGCGCTCGGAAGAGAGGTTGCGCGATCTGGATCTGGCCGGCGCGTTCGTCGCCCCCGGCGATCTGCTGAATCCGGCCGACCGGCGGCGGATTGTGGAATCGGCTCTGGCGTACTACGGGCGTGTCGACGTGCTGGTGAACAACGCCGGCATCGGCACGTATGCGCGGGCCTTCGACGCGCCCATGGATCAGGTGCGCAGTCTGTTCGAGCTGAACCTGTTCGCGGCCATCGAGTTGATACAGCTCGCCAGCGCGGGCATGCGTGAACGGCGCAGCGGAACCATTGTGAACGTCAGCTCCATCGTGGGCAAAGTGACCATGCCATGGTCCGCGCTTTACTCGGCTTCAAAGTACGCGGTATGCTCACTCACGGACGGTCTGCGCATGGAATTGCGGCCGTTCGGGGTGCACGCGATGGCGGTCTGCCCAGGCTATGTCCGGACCGGTTTTCAGGCGCACGTGCTGGCCGGAAGCGCGCCGGCAAATCTGGCAGGCGCGCGAGCCCGGTTCGCCATCACGCCTGAGCAGTGCGCGGAGGCGATTGTCCGAGGTGTGGAACGCGACGCGCGCACGGTGATGACGCCGCGCAAGGGATGGCTGATGGTGGCGGCCGCGCGGCTGGCGCCCGGTCTGGTGGACGCGCAATTCGAACGAATGTATCGGCGAAACAGATGATCCACAAACTCAAACTCACGCCCGGTATTTATCTGGTCGGCTTCATGGCCAGCGGAAAGACGACCATTGGCCGCCAGCTCGCTTATGAGCTGGGCTGGTCGTTCTCGGACACCGACGAGGATGTGGAGACGGAGCAAAAGGAAACGATCGCGCACATCTTCGAGACGAAGGGTGAGGATGAGTTCCGCAAAATCGAGTCGCGTGCCGTCCAGAAACGCGTGAAGACAGTGCGCACCGGCCGGCCGATGGTGGTCGCGCTCGGTGGCGGCGCCTTCTCCCAGCAGGAGAATTTCGAACTGCTGGAAGCCAACGGCGTCACCATCTGGCTCGATGTGCCGATGGCCCTGGTTCGTGCCCGGCTGGCGGCGCACGGCCAGGCGGATCGTCCCCTGGCTCGCGATATCGATACCCTGGAACATCTCTTCTTCGCACGCCGCGCCGCCTATCAGCGCGCCGACTACCGCATTGAGGTCACCGGCGACGATCTCAACGTCACCGTGAAGAAGATCCTGGCCTTGCCGATTTTCTAGTGCGCTCCGAGGCCCAGTTGCGGCGCGATGCGCTGCGCATCTACCGTGCGGCGTTGAAAGCCGCGGATCCGCGCGCCGCGACCCTGGCAGCCATGCGCCGCCTCCGGCTCGATCGATTCGAGAATGTCTACGTTGTCGGCGCGGGGAAAGCCGGAGCAACAATGGCCGCCGCACTGGAACGCGTGCCTGGGATGCGCATCGCGCGCGGGCTGGTGAACGTGAAGTATGGGCACACCGCGCGGCTGCGGCGCGTGGAGCTGTGCGAGTGTGGCCACCCGGTGCCCGATGCAAACGGCATGGTCGGCGCGCGCAGAATCGCGGAAATCGCGCAGGCCGCAGAGGCCCGCGACCTGGTGCTGTGCGTGATCTCCGGCGGCGCTTCTGCTCTTCTGCCGCTGCCCGCCGCGGGCATCTCGCTGGAGGACGTCCAGCGCACCACTGAATTGCTGCTTGCCTGTGGCGCTGACATTCATGAGCTGAATACGATTCGCAAGCACCTCTCCGCGATCGCCGGCGGTCACCTCGCGCGCATGGCCGCTCCCGCAACGGTGATCGCGCTGGTGCTGTCCGATGTGGTGGGCGACGATCTGGACGTGATCGGCTCCGGTCCGACAGTGCCGGACCGCTCGACTTTCGCGGACGCCCTGGCGATTGTGGAGCGATACAAGCTGCGCGACCGCGTGCCGCCTGCTGTGCTGCGGCGCTTCGAGCGCAGCATGTCCGAACCTCAGCCGCCGTTCGATCACGTGCGCAACATCATCGTTGGCAGCAATCGTCTGGCGGTGGATGCCGCGGTGAGAGCGGCGAAGGAACTCGGGTACCACACCGTCGTGCTCTCAACCGCCCTGCAGGGCGAGGCGCGCGAGGTGGCCCGTGTTCACGCCGCCATCGCGCGTGAAATCCGAGCCGCCGGCCGTCCTGTGAAGGCGCCGGCATGTGTGATCTCAGGCGGTGAGACCACCGTGACACTCGCAAAAGAGCATGGGCTCGGGGGACGCAATCAGGAGTTCGTGCTCGCCGCGGCGCGCGATATTGCCGGTCTCGAAAGAACAGTCGTATTCAGCGCCGGCACCGACGGCACCGACGGACCCACCGATGCCGCGGGCGCCATCACCGACGGCCACACTCTGGCGCGCGCGCAGGCACGCGGTCTGAACGCGGCCGGCGCGCTGGCCCGCAATGATTCGCATCCTTTCTTCGACGCTCTGGATGACCTGATCCGCACCGGTCCCACCGGCACCAACGTCATGGACATCCAGATCGTGCTGGCAGGTTAGGGGGGAGGCGTCGCGCATGGCCACGTATCCCTCATTCGGTCCCCCGCGGAAAAGCTGGTTTCAGCGGCACCTCGGCCTGACCATTGCGGGCGGGTGCACGGCGCTCCTTCTGGCGGTGGTGTTGTTCGTCACGATGATGGTGCTGCTGGTGTTCGGCCTGCTGCGGAAATCCGACGCGGCAAAACTCGCCATCGCGCGCGCGGAGTCGAACGTGACGGTGCAAAGGCACATTGGCCGCAAGCTCGAAGCCGGCCTCTTCGTCTCCGGCAACGTCAAGATCAACGGACCTTCCGGGCACGCTGAGCTGCAAATTCCGGTCCACGGCGAGAAAGGCAAAGGCACCATCTACGCGGTCGCCGACAAGCGCGCAGGCCTATGGATCTTCAGCAACCTCGAGGTGGCCTTCGACGACGGCGCGCCTCGCGTCGATCTTTTGCAGGAGCCGCGAGAGGTCGTCCAATAGCCTCGCAAGACTGCTAATCTCCAGTCATGGACATTCGCAGGCGGGATGCGCTGGATTACCATTCCTCGAATCCGGCAGGTAAGATCTCCATTACTCCGAGTAAACCGTGCTACAGCCAGCGGGACCTGAGTCTGGCTTATACGCCTGGCGTTGCCGTGCCCTGTCTTGAAATTGAGAAGGACCCGGCGCTGGTTTACAGCTATACATCGAAAGGAAATCTGGTGGCGGTGGTCACCAACGGCACTGCGGTGCTGGGGCTCGGCGACATCGGGCCCGCGGCCGGCAAGCCGGTGATGGAAGGCAAGGCGGTTCTGTTCAAACGCTTCGCCGACATCGACGTGTTCGATCTGGAGCTGGCCACGCGCGATCCCCAGGAGATCGTCCGCGCGTGTCAGCTTCTGGAACCAACCTTTGGCGGTATCAACCTCGAAGACATCAAAGCACCGGAATGTTTCATCGTCGAGCAGGAGCTGCGCCGCACCATGCAGATCCCCGTCTTCCATGACGACCAGCATGGGACCGCCATTATTTCCGGCGCCGCGCTGC
>Ga0335085_10016067_pt1 | contig 10836 bp, 9 predicted proteins | sample Lox_Sample_45_FD_206712 | JGI IMG/M metagenome (GOLD analysis project Ga0335085, IMG submission 206712) | Soil microbial communities from Loxahatchee National Wildlife Refuge, Florida, United States - Lox_Sample_4.5 | ecosystem: Environmental > Terrestrial > Soil > Wetlands | place: USA: Florida... | reverse complement strand
AGGCCACCCGAGGACGGACGTCAGTGGACCTGTTTGAGTATCAGGCGAAAGAACTGTTCGCCGAGTACGGGGTACCCGTGCAGCGCGGCCAGGTCGCGGCCACCCCGGCCGAGGCCAGCGCGATCTCGGCGGGCTTCGCGGCCGAGGGCTCACCCCTCGCGGTGGTCAAGGCCCAGGTGAAGACCGGCGGTCGCGGCAAGGCGGGCGGCGTCAAGCTGGCCAACGGCCCGGAAGAGACCGAGGCCAAGGCACAACAGATTCTGGGCATGGACATCAAGGGCCACACCGTGCACCGGGTCCTGATCGCCGAGGCGGTGGACATCGCCCAGGAGTACTACCTGTCCTACCTGCTGGACCGGGCCGCGCGGACGTTCGTGGCCATCTGCTCGGTGCAGGGCGGCATGGAGATCGAGGAAGTCGCGCACACCCATCCCGAAGAGGTGGCCCGGGTTCCGATCGACCCGCTCAAAGGCGTGGACCGGGCCAAGGCCGAGGAGATCATCGAGGCCGGCCGGATCCCGGCCGAGGCGGCCGAGCAGGCCGCCACGCTGGCCGAGCGGCTCTGGTCGGTGTTCGCCGACGAGGACGCCACCCTGGTCGAGGTGAACCCGATGGCGCTGACCGACCAGGGCGACGTGCTGGCCGTGGACGGCAAGGTCAGCCTGGACGACAACGCGGCGTTCCGGCAGCCGGACCACGCCAAGTTCGAGGACAAAGAGGCGGCCGACCCACTCGAGGCGCGGGCCAAGGCCAAGCACCTGAACTACGTCAAGCTCGACGGCCAGGTCGGCATCATCGGCAACGGCGCCGGGCTGGTCATGTCCACGCTGGACGTGGTGGCGCTGGCGGGCGAGCCGTTCGGCGGCATCAAGCCGGCCAACTTCCTGGACATCGGCGGCGGCGCGTCGGCCGAGGTGATGGCGGACGGCCTGGAGATCGTGCTGTCCGACGACTCGGTAAACAGCGTCCTGGTCAACGTGTTCGGCGGGATCACCTCCTGTGACGCGGTGGCCAACGGGATCGTGTCGGCCATCGGCATGCTGGCCAGCCAGGGCCAGGAAGTCCGGCACCCGATCGTGGTCCGGCTGGATGGCAACAACGCCGAGGAGGGCCGGCGCATCCTGGAGGAGGCGGCGCTGCCCACGGTCGAGCAGGTGGCCACCATGGACGACGCAGCCCGGCGGGCGGCCGAACTCGCGGCCGCCCCCGTGACAGGAGCATGAGATGGCGATTTTCCTGACCGGCGACAGCCGGGTCATGATCCAGGGCATCACGGGCTCGGAAGGCCGCAAGCACGGCCGCCGGATGCTGGCCGCGGGCACCAGCGTGGTCGGCGGCACCAACCCGAAGAAGGCCGGGCAGACCGTGGACCTCGGCGGCGCCGAGGTGCCGGTGTTCGGCACCGTGGCCGAGACGATGGCCGAGACCGGAGCGGACGTGTCGGTCGTGTTCGTCCCGCCGGCCGGGACCAAGGCCGCGGTGATCGAGGCCATCGATGCCGGGATCCCGCTGGCCATCGTGATCACCGAGGGCATCGCGGTGCACGACACCGCGGAATTCTGGGCCTACGCCACGGCCAAGGGCAACCGGACCCGCATCGTGGGCCCGAACTGCCCCGGGGTGGCCTCACCGGGCAAGTCGAACGCGGGCATCATCCCAGCCGACATCACCACCGAGGGCCGGATCGGCCTGGTCTCCAAGTCCGGCACGCTGACTTACCAGATGATGTACGAGCTGCGGGACATCGGCTTCTCCACCGCGGTCGGGATCGGCGGTGACCCGATCATCGGCACCACGCACATCGATTGCCTGGCCGCGTTCCAGGACGACCCGGAGACCGACGCGATCGTGATGATCGGCGAGATCGGCGGCGACGCCGAGGAGCGCGCGGCCGCGTACGTCGAGGCGCATGTCACCAAGCCCGTCGTCGCCTACGTGGCCGGGTTCACCGCGCCGGAGGGCAAGACCATGGGCCACGCCGGGGCGATCATCTCCGGGTCGGCCGGCACCGCGCAGGCCAAGAAGGAGGCGCTGGAGAAGGTCGGCGTGCGGGTCGGCCGGACGCCCAGCGAGACGGCCCGCCTGGTCCGTGAGGTGATGCAGGCCCGCGGCTGACGGCCCAGCGGCGCGCCTCCCCAGCCCCCGCCTGGCTGGTTGCCAGGATGGGTATTTGTGACCGCTTCTGCCCCGCCGTCGGCGCGGGCGGGCCACGGCGCCGGAACGTCAGGGCCGTCCGGCCCGGCCCGGCCGCTGGTGATCACTGGTGCCATTGCCGCCTGCGCGGCCGCGGGCAGCGGGCTGGTCCTGATCACCCTGCTGGTGCTGGCCGGGTGGATCGCGGCGCCGCACGCGGGCCTGGGCCTGCCCGGGGTGCTGCGCACCGCCGCTGATCTCTGGCTGGTCGGCCATCACGTCGGCTTCACCCTGCATGCGGGCAGCCTGGGCGCGGCCAAGGCGGGCGGCCGGATCGGCATGCTCCCGCTCGGCCTGGTGCTGCTGCCCGGCGCGCTGCTCTGGCTGGCCGGCCGGTGGGTGGTCAAGAAAGGCGAGGTGTCGCGGCTGCCCGAGGTCGGCTACGCCGCCCTGGCCCTGGCCGTGCCTTACGCGCTGCTGGCCGGCGCGCTGGCCCTGCTCGGCCAGTCTTCGCTGGCCACCCCGTCGCTGGCCCAGGCGGTGCTGGCGGGCTTCCTGCTCGCCCTGGTCGCGGGCGGCCTGGGCGGCGCGCGGGCGCTGGCGCCCTGGTGGCACCTGGTGCATCTGCTGCCGGCCCGGTCCCGGTCGGTGTTCCTCGGCTCGCTCGGCGCGCTCACCGTCCTGACCGGGGCGGGCGCGATCCTGGCTGGGGCCTCGCTCGGCACGCATCTGGCCGGCTTCCGGGCCGCGGACGCCGCGCTCGCTCCAGGCCTCGTCGGCGGCGTGCTGCTGCTCCTCATCCAGATCGCATATGTGCCTAACGCCATCGTCTGGTCGGTCTGCTACACGCTGGGCCCGGGTTTTGCCTTCGGGGTCGGCACTGTGGTCGCGCCGACCGGCTCGGCTCTGGGGTCGCTACCGCTGTTGCCGATGCTGGGCGCGCTGCCCACCGGCGCGCACACGGCCGTCCCGGCCTGGGCGTCCGCCGCCATGCTCAGTGTGCCCTACCTGGCCGGGGCGTTCGGCGGGCTGCTGACCGCGCGGGCCGCGCCGACACCAGCGGTCGAGCTGGCCCCGCTGTGGGGGTTCGGTTGCGGCATCGCCACCGCCGTGGCCACTGGCCTGCTGGCGGCGTTCGCGGGCGGCCCGCTGGGCAGTGGCCGGCTGGCCGCGGTCGGGCCGTCCGGGTGGCAGACGGCGGTGGTGGCCGCCCTGGAGGTGGGGGTGGCCGCGGCGGTGACCGCGGGCCTGGTCAACTGGCTGCGGATGCGGCGGGTGCCACGCCGGGCGGCGGCAGCCGGCGGTGCGGCCCGGCGGGGGGCCAGCCAGGATGACCCGCACCGCATCTACCTGGACCCGTGGGCCGAGGATCAGGACGGCGAGCCACCGGGGCCTGCGCCATCAGCCGGCCCGGCCGCGCTGCCCTGAGCCCGCGCTGTCCTGAGCCCACGCTGTCCTGAGCCCACTGGGGCCTTACGGGGTGACCTGCTCGATCGAGTGGGCGAACTGGTTACGGCAGGCTTGCTGGGCGGCGATGGTGTTGGCACCGCTCAGGCACCGGGAGTACGCGCTCGCCTGCTGGCCGAACAGCGCGAAGCCGAGCAGCAGGAGGCCACTGAGCAGCACCCCGATGCCGCCGATGACGATCGCGGTGACCGAGCCGCGCGGCCCGGCCGTGCCGGCCCGGCGGGTCCGGGCCAGCGCGGTGACCGCGAGCCAGATGGCCATGGCCCCGGACACCAGGGCGAAGCCCACGATGTACACGCCACGCTGGAAGTTGCTCACGCCCAGCAGGCCGAACAGGCTCAGCACCGACAGCACCAGCGCCGCCAGTGCCCGCTGCTGGTGGGCTGGGTCCGCCCGCCCGGTCCGCCGGGTCCGCGCCCGCGTCTGAGCCTGCTCGGGCGGCGGGGGAACGCTGGGGGCCATCGGTGGGACGCTCCAGGGATCGCGGGTGTGGACTGGGGCCAGCGGTGCCAGGCGCCGCAACCACCCATTCTGCCCCGTGCCGGCCACCGGGCGAACCTTGCTTCCGCCGCCCGGGCACGGCAACTGGAATGGGGCAGTGAAGAAATCCCCAATTGCTGTCGAGCAGCCGATCGGCCGGGCTGGCGGCGGTCATCGTGGTGCTGGCCCGGGCCGTCCGGGCTCGGGACGTCCTGGTCCTGACGTCACACCCCGGCCGGCCTGGCCAGCGCAGTCTGGCCAGGCCACCGGTGGTGGCCACGTAGGGTGGGCCGCATGTCGGCACGCCTGGTGGTTCTGGTCTCCGGCGCGGGCACCAACCTGCAGGCCCTGCTGGACGCGTGCGCGGACCCGGGCTACGGCGCGCAGGTGGTGGCGGTCGGCGCGGACCGGGCCGGGGTGCCCGCCCTGGACCGGGCCGGGCGGGCCGGGGTGCCCTCGTTCGTGCACCGGATCAAGGACTACCCGGACCGCGCGGACTGGGACCGGGCCCTCACCGGGTCCTGCGCCGGGGCGCGGCCGGACCTGATCGTGCTGGCCGGGTTCATGAAGCTGGTCGGCAAGGACTTCCTGGCCGCGTTCGGCGGCCGGGTGATCAACACCCATCCGGCCCTGCTGCCCGCGTTCCCGGGCATGCGCGGGGTACGGGACGCGCTGGAGCATGGGGTGAAGCTCACCGGGTGCACGGTGTTCCTGGTCGACGCGGGCACGGACACCGGCCCGGTGCTGGCCCAGGCCGCGGTCCCGGTGCTCGATGACGACGACGAGGCCGCCCTGCATGAGCGAATCAAGGTGACCGAACGCGGGCTGCTCGTGGAGACTGTTGGCCGGATGGTCCGCGACGGGTGGACGGTGACCGGCAGGAAGGCCAGGATCGGGTGACGAGAGTAGCCATCAGGCGCGCGCTGATCAGCGTGTACGACAAGACCGGGCTGGCCGACCTGGCGCGGGCGCTGCACAAGTGCGGCGTCGAGATCGTCAGCACCGGCAGCACCGCCGCCACCATCGCCGAGGCCGGGGTGCCGGTCACCGCGGTAGAGGACGTCACCGGTTTCCCCGAGTGCCTGGATGGCCGGGTCAAGACGCTGCATCCGGCGGTGCACGCCGGGCTGCTGGCCGACCTGAGCCGGCCGGAGCACGAGGCCCGGCTCTCCGAGCTGGGCATCGCGCCGTTCGGGCTGCTGGTGTCCAACCTCTACCCGTTCGAGGCGACGGTCGGCTCCGGGGCGCCCGCCGCCGAGTGCGTGGAGCAGATCGACATCGGCGGCCCGGCCATGGTCCGGGCCGCGGCCAAGAACCACCAGCACGTCGCGGTGCTCACCGATCCAGCCATGTACCCGGCCGCGGCCGAGGCGGCGGCCGCGGGCGGGTTCACGCTGGAGCAGCGGCGGCGGCTGGCCGCGCAGGCGTATGCCCACACGGCCCGCTACGACGCCGCGGTGGCGTCCTGGTTCGCGTCCAGCTACGCCCCGGACGAGACGGCCCAGGAGACCGGCTGGCCGGACGTGACCGCGGCCGTGTGGTCCCGGCGCGAGGTGCTGCGTTACGGGGAGAACCCGCACCAGCGGGCCGCGCTGTACACCGGAGCCGGCCGGGCTGGGCTGGCCGGGGCCGAGCAGTTGCACGGCAAGGCCATGTCGTACAACAACTACGTGGACGCGGCGGCCGCGTGGCGGGCCGCGTACGACTTCGCCCAGCCGTGTGTGGCCATCATCAAGCACGCCAACCCGTGCGGCATCGCGCTGGGCGCCGACCTGGCCGAGGCGCACCTCAAGGCCAACGCGTGCGACCCGGACTCCGCGTTCGGCGGCGTGATCGCGGCCAACGGGGTGGTCACCGCGGCCATGGCCGCGCAGGTCAAGGACATCTTCACCGAGGTCGTGGTGGCGCCAGGGTTCGACGACGGGGCGCTGGACATCCTGCGCGCCAGCAAGAACGTCCGGCTGCTGCGGTGCGCTCCGCCCGCCGGTGCGCGGCCGCCGGAGTGGCGGCAGGTGGACGGCGGGCTGCTGCTGCAGGCCCCGGACCAGGTCGACGCACCGGGCGATGACCCAGGCGGCTGGGAGCTGAAGACCGGCCAGCCCGCCGCCGCGGGCACGCTGGCCGACCTGGCCTTCGCCTGGCGGGCCATCCGCAGCGTCAAGTCCAACGCGATCCTGCTCGCGGCCGGGCTGGCCACGGTGGGAGTGGGCATGGGCCAGGTGAACCGGGTAGACGCGGCCCGGCTGGCGGTAGCACGGGCCGGCCACCGGGCGGCCGGGGCGGTGGCCGCCAGCGACGCCTACTTCCCGTTCCCTGACGGCCTGGAGGTGCTCATACAGGCCGGGGTCAGGGCGGTGGTGCAGCCCGGCGGCTCGATCCGGGACGCGCTGTCTATCGAGGCCGCCGAGCAAGCGGGGATCACCATGTACTTCACTGGCGTCCGGCACTTCTTCCACTGATGGCGGGGCAGATACGACCATGACAGCGCAGATCCTGGACGGGAAGGCAGCCGCGACCGCGATCAAGGCGGAACTGGCGGTCCGGGTCGCGGCCCTGGCCGCCCGGGGCATCGTGCCCGGGCTGGGCACGGTACTGGTCGGGGACGACCCGGGCAGCCGCGCCTACGTGAACGGCAAGCACCGGGACTGCGCCGAGGTGGGTATCGCCAGCATCCGCCGGGAGCTGCCCGCCGACGCCACCCAGCCACAGGTCGAGGCGGTGGTGGACGAACTGAACGCCGACCCCGCCTGCACCGGGTACATCGTCCAGCTGCCGCTGCCCACGGGCATCGACGCCAGCGCGATCCTGAGCCGGATCGACCCGGATAAGGACGCGGACGGGCTGCACCCGCTGAACCTGGGCCGCCTGGTGCTGGGTCAGCCCGGCCCGCTGCCGTGCACGCCACGCGGGATCGTGGAGCTGCTGCGCCGCTACGAGGTGCCGATCGCCGGGGCCGAGGTCACCGTCATCGGGCGCGGCATCACGGTCGGCCGGGCGCTGGGCCTGCTGCTGACCCGGCGCAGCGAGAACGCGACCGTCACCCTGTGCCACACCGGCACCAAGGACCTGCCCGCGCACACCCGGACCGCGGACATCGTGGTCGTCGCGGCCGGGCGGCCCGGGCTGGTCACCGCGGACATGGTCCGGCCCGGCGCGGCCGTGCTGGACGTTGGCATCACCCGGACCGAGTCCGGCCTGGTCGGAGACGTCGCCCCGGAGGTCCGCGAGGTGGCTGGCTACCTGGCCCCGATGCCCGGCGGGGTCGGCCCGATGACCAGGGCCATGCTGCTGGCCAACGTCGTGGACCGGGCCGGGGTGGAGTAAGCTACCAGCAAGTAACATAAGATCGGGGGACCCCGGCCGGACCAACCGGATTGCCGGTTTGGCACCCTTGAGGTGCCCAGCTCGGGTGAATGCAGACAGGAGGTCGGCCACCGGCATGAACATCGTCGTCTTGGTGAAGCAGGTGCCAGACACCTGGGCCGAACGTACCCTGCGGCCCGATGACTCGACGCTGGACCGGGCCTCGGTCGACGGGGTCATCAATGAGCTTGACGAGTACGCGATCGAGGAAGGCCTGCGCCTGGCCGAGGCACACGGGGGCGAGGTCACCATCCTGACCATGGGCCCGGAGAAGGCCAGCGAGTCGATCCGCAAGGCGCTGTCCATGGGCGCGGACAAGGCCATCCACCTGATCGACGACGGGCTGGCCGGTTCCGACGGGCTGCAGACCTCGGCCGCGCTGGCCGCCGTGCTCGGCCGGACCGGGTTCGACCTGGTCATCGCCGGCGCGGAGTCGACCGACGCCCGGATGGGCGTGATGGCCGCCATGCTGGCCGAGCGGCTCGGCGTGCCGCAGGTGTCGCTGGCCAGCAAGGTCGAGGTGGACGGCACCCAGCTCACCATCCACCGGCAGACCGACTACGGCTACGACAAGGTGGCGGCCAGCCTGCCCGCCGTGATCAGCGTGGTGGAGAAGATCAACGAGCCGCGCTACCCGTCATTCAAGGGGATCATGGCGGCCAAGAAGAAGCCGGTGGAAACGCTCAGCCTGGCCGACGCGGGCATCGACCCCGGCCAGGCCGGCCTGGCCGCCGCGGCCACCGAGGTGATCAGCTTCGCGAAGCGCCCGCCGCGGCAGGCCGGCACGGTCGTCAAGGACGAAGGCGACGGTGGCGTCAAGGCCGCCGAGTTCCTCGCCGCGCAGAAGTTCATCTGAGCCAGGAGAGGGACACTATGGCTGAGGTTCTGGTGCTCGCCGAGCATGACGGCGAGACGGTCAAGAAGGTCACCGGCGAACTGCTCACGCTGGCCCGCCAGTTCGGCGAGCCGTCGGTGGTGTGGCTGGGCGGCGGGGCCGAGGGTGGCCGGGAGCGGCTGGCCGAGTTCGGCGCGGCCAAGGTTTACGTGGCCGAGGGCAGCGACGTCGAGGACGGCGTGGTCGCACCCGCGGCCGAGGTGCTGGCCGGCCTGGTGCAGCGCACGTCGCCGGCGGCCGTGCTGCTCGCCGCGACCGGCGAGGGCAAGGAAGTGGCGGGCCGGCTGGCCGTCAAGACCAACTCCGGCGTGATCACCGACGCGGTCGGGCTGGCCCCGGGCGACGGCGGCGGCCTGGTCGCCGAGCAGTCCATCTTCGGCGGCGCGATCGTCACGGCGTCCCGGGTGCGCACCGGCACGCCGATCGTCGCGGTCCGGCCCAACTCGGTGGCGGCCGAGCCGGCCCCGGCGGCGGCCGCGATCGAGCCCGCCGGGGTCGAGCTGAGCGACGCGGCCCGGGCGGTCCGGATCACCGAGCGGGTGGTGGCCGAGCGGGGCGAGCGGCCGGAGCTGACCGAAGCGGCGATCGTCGTGTCCGGCGGCCGCGGTGTGGGCAACGCGGAGAACTTCGCGCTGATCGAGACGCTGGCCGACTCGCTGGGCGCGGCGGTCGGCGCGTCCCGTGCGGCCACCGACGCGGGCTGGTACCCGCATCAGTTCCAGGTGGGCCAGACCGGGAAGACCGTGTCCCCGCAGCTGTACATGGCGGTGGGTATCTCCGGCGCGATCCAGCACCGGGCCGGCATGCAGACGGCCAAGACGATCATGGTGATCAACAAGGATCCCGAGGCGCCCATCTTCGAGCTGGCCGACTTCGGCGTGGTGGGCGACCTGTTCCAGGTCGTCCCCCAGCTCACCGAGCAGATCAAGGAGCGCTCGGCCAACTAGGGCGGGTCCGGCCTGACCCGTGTGCCCAGGCCGGTACGCGCACTAGGCTGATGTCCGTCATGGGGTACATGGACAGCGCGGGCGGGCGCCCGGGACCGGCACCGGATCGCGTGGTGTACCTGGACCACGCGGCCACCACTCCGTTGCTGCCCGAGGCGCTCAGCGCGATGACCGAGGAGCTCGGCCAGCTCGGCAATCCTTCTTCTCTTCATAACGCCGGCCGCCGGGCTCGTCGGGTTGTCGAGGAATCCCGGGAGCAGATCGCGGAGGTGTTCGGCGCCCGGCCCAGTGAGGTGATCTTCACGGCGGGGGGCACCGAAGCTGACAACCTCGCCGTCAAAGGGCTGTACTGGGCCCGGCAGGGCGGCCGCCAGGGTGGGCCGGGTAAGCGCCGCCGGGTGCTGACCACCTCGGTGGAACATCACGCGGTGCTGGACTCGGTGCACTGGCTGACCGAGCACGAGGCCGCGCAGCAGGCGCTGCTGCCGGTGGACCCGGCGGGCGCACTGCGGCCGGGCACGCTGGCCGATGCGATCGAGACCAGCCCGGGCACGGTCGCACTGGTCACGGTCATGTGGGCCAACAATGAGGTCGGCACGGTCCAGCCGATCGCCGAGCTGGCCGCGATCGCGCGGGAGCACGGCATCCCGTTCCACACTGACGCGGTGCAGGCCGCCGGGCAGCTGCCGGTCAGCTTCGCGGCCAGCGGCGCGGACGCGATGACGGTCACCGCGCACAAGTTCGGCGGCCCGGTCGGCGCGGGCGCGCTGCTGCTGGCCCGCGGCGTGCAGCCGGTCCCGGTGCTGCACGGCGGCGGGCAGGAGAGCGAGGTCCGCTCGGGCACGCTGGATGCGCCGGCCATCCGGGCCTTCGCGGTCGCGGCCGCGGTGATGGCGGACCGCCGCGCGGACGAGGCGGCCCGGCTGGCGTCACTGCGCGACGACCTGATCAGGCAGGTCCTGGCGGCGGTCCCGGATGCCATACTGAACGGCCCGCCGGCCGGCCCGGGCCGGCTGCCCGGCAACGCGCACTTCTCCTTCCCCGGCTGCGAGGGCGACGCGCTGCTGATGCTGCTCGACGCCAAGGGCATTGCCTGCTCGACCGGCTCCGCGTGCACCGCCGGGGTGGCCCAGCCCAGCCATGTGCTGCTGGCCATGGCCGCCGACGAGGCCCGGGCGCGCGGCTCGCTGCGCTTCTCGCTCGGGCACACCACCACCCAGGAAGACGTGGACGCGCTCGGCGCCGCGCTCGGCGAGGTGGTGGAGCGCGCCCGCCGCGCCAGTCGCTGAAAGGTCCCAGGCTCAGCCGGCCATGTAGAGGGTTGACGGCACAGCCAAGCGTGAGGAGCGCAGGTGCCCGAGACCGAGGGACAACACGATGACCCGGAGCGCCGGTTCCGCGCGCTCTACACCGCGTACTACCCAGCCATGCTGGCCTACGCGATCCGCCGGACCGGGCCCACTGAGGACGCCGCGGACATCGTGGCCGACATCTTCACCACCGCCTGGCGGCGGCTGGATCAGGTGCCGGCCGCCCCGGCCGACCGGCTGT
>Ga0335085_10016066_pt1 | contig 10837 bp, 8 predicted proteins | sample Lox_Sample_45_FD_206712 | JGI IMG/M metagenome (GOLD analysis project Ga0335085, IMG submission 206712) | Soil microbial communities from Loxahatchee National Wildlife Refuge, Florida, United States - Lox_Sample_4.5 | ecosystem: Environmental > Terrestrial > Soil > Wetlands | place: USA: Florida... | reverse complement strand
GCGGCGATCTTGACCTCGGTCGGGGTGAGTGCCTTCCAGCCGGAGGCCGCCCGCTGGCCGCGCTGGCCGCGGGCGCCGCGCCTGATGCCATGGGGACGAAGCCGGCCCTCGGCCCGCCGGATATCCCAGTGGGCCTGCAGGCCCTCGTAGAGGCTGACCGCCTCGTTCACGGCGGCCCTGGCGTCCTCGTCCCGGCCGCGTCCGGCCTGCGCGACGGCCAGGTCCTCCAGCGCGGCGGGCAGTTCCACCGCCGACCCGGCCTCCCGGTAGTGCGCGACAGCTTCCTCGAGCGGGTCCGGATCCGCCTCAAGGAGTCCGTGACACCGCAGGCTGGCCGCGGCCGCCCGGGCCGGATTGGTCTCCGCCGCGGCCTCCGCCCGGCAGGCCTGCGTCGCAGCCCGCGCCATCTGCCGGTCGCCGGCGGCGAGCGCGAGCCGGACCAGATCCGGTAGCCATTGGTGGATCAGGGTCATCTCCCCGTCGCGGCGCGGCAGCATCGCGGCTAGCCTCAGCATGGCTTGGTGCGTCTGTCCGCTCTGTTCAAGGGCGAGCGCGTGCGCGGCGACCAGGAAGTCCTGGTTCTCCCGGTCGGCGACCGTCTGGATGGGCAGGGCCAGGCCCTGGCGAAGCTGCTGGGCGGCCAGCGTGCGCTCGTCCCGGCGGCCCGCGATGAGCGCGGACACGCCGTGCCAGAGCAGCGCGGACCAGCGTTCGCGCAGAAAGGAATGCGTCAGCCCGGGATCATCAGCGTCGTCCGGGCCCAGCTCGGCCAGGGCGTCATCCCACTGGCCGAGCCAGTACCGAAGCACCGCCGCGGTGACCCAGGTGGCACGATCCGGGTTCCCGCTTCGCTGCGAGGCCTCGCGGGCCCGCCGCAGGGTCAGTTCGGCCTCCGGCCAGCGGTCCAGGTTCTGCAGCGTGAAGATGCGGCCGTCAAGGGCGAACGAGCGCAGGTCGGCGTGGCCAGGATCGTCGCCGAGCACGCGCAGTGCCCGGTCGATGTAGTCGAGCGCGGCCGCATGATCGCGCCTGATGGAACGGGTCAGCCACAGATCGGTCAGGGCGTGCGCCGTCGCGAACGCGTCGCTAGCCTGCTCGGCGGCGGTCAGGGCCTGGATCGCGGTCGCGTCGGCCGTGTCCAGGTCGCCGGTGGCGGCCCGCTGCAGCATCGCCAGCAAAGCCAGCATCCGGGCACGCCATTCGCCGGGCAGGCCGGCCGATGCCAGGGCCCGCTGCATGGTCGTGATCGCGTCGTCGTTGCGGCCCGCGCTGACCTGTGCGCGCGTCAGCATCCAGTACGTCTCGGCTCGCCGGACCGGTTCGGTCATGACCGTCAGCGCCCGGGTGGCCTGCCTGGCCGCCTCCTGATGCGACCCGGCGGCGAGCAGAGCCCACACCAGGCTGGTCATGAGCCCGGCCCAGGCCTCGTCGCCGCTGGACGTCTCATCCAGCGCCCGCCGCAGCAACTCGGCCCCAAGCTGCGGGGCCCGGATAGCCAGCGCGGGCCCGGACTCGATGAGCCAGTTACGGACCCATGCCTCACCCGGCCACTTCGCGGCGGACAGCTGCTGCGCGACGCTCAAGGCATCCGCGCCCGAGGCCGCGAGTTCCCGGGCCGCCTCGGCGTGCAGCGCCGTGCGCAGCGCGGCCGGCATGCTCTCGTCGAGCGCCTGCTGGATGAGCAGATGACGGAACGCCAGGTCCGGACCGGAGCCGATCAGGATGCCCGCCGTCACCGCCTCCTGGACGCCGGCCGCCAATTCCGACGCCGGCCGGCGAAGCACCACGGCTAGATCGGTAACCGTGAACCTCCCGCCGAGAAGCGCGGCGGTCCGCAGCAGCTGCGCCGTCTCGGCGGACACGGAGCTGAGCCGGTCGTTCAGCACGGTGGCCAGCGACGCCGGCAGCCGTTCCCGGGCGGCGGAAACCTCGGCGGCGGCGGGACCGATGTCCAGCGCCTGCTCGCGCACCATGGCGTCGACCAGCTCGCGGACGTACAGCGGATTGCCGGCCGCCTGCTCCGTCAGCTGCCGCAGCGCATTTCCGGGCGGTGATCCGAGCATCGCCGTGACCAGGGCAGCCACGTCGGTTTCGGTCAGCGGCCCCAGCGTGACTACCGCACCCCCGCGACGGACGACGGACGCGCGGAGCTCCTGCACCTCCACCCGGCGCGGGGTCGGCCGGCACGTCCCCATCAGCAGCAGCGGCAACTGGTCGATCGAGGCGGCGAGCTGGTGCCAGACGATCAGCGACGTGTCGTCGGCCCACTGCAGGTCATCCAGGACGAGAACGGTGGGGGCGACCGCGCAGAGCTCGTCTACCAGGGCCACCAGCACCTCAATGCTGGTAACCGACGCATCTCCGTCCGCGAGCAGTCCCTGCCGGAGGCTACGGAGCCGGTCGGCGGCGCGCGCACGCCGCGGGTCAGGCGAACCCGGCCGCACCTGCAGGCAGTCCAGCATCACGCCGAGCGGCAGCCGCTCGGTGAGCTTGCCCGCGGTCCCCCACCCGACATCCCATCCCGGGCCGCTGCCTGCCGCCAGGGCTTCGGCCACGAGAGACGACTTGCCGATGCCGGGTTCGCCCTCGACCCAGACCACCGCTCCCTCACCACGGCTGAGGGCCTCGACGCCAGCACGGACAACGGCGAGCTCCTGCCCGCGGCCCACCCACTGCGACGGCCGGTCAACAGACCACATGGCAGTAACGTATGTCCTGTCCCGGGCCGCGACCCGCTTGGCCGATCAGCGCCTGCGCGGGGACGGTGCCAGCGGGCCAAGCGCGGGGCGGGAAAAGTGTCGTCATATGACCACTATTTCTCGCCCGGCCCCGCGAGTTCGCTGGAAGTATGCCCCGGACGTCATCGCGCCGCGGCCAGCAGGTCCCGCTGGTGCCGCTGGCACCAGCGCCGGGCCCGGGCGGCCGAGCCGGCCACCGCGCGCCAGTGGTCGGCGAAGCCCTGGTGGCCGACGGCGGCCGCTTCGGTGACAATCGCGTAGGTCCAGTCGTGGTTGGCCACCACCGCCTCGGCGACTTGGCGCCGAACGGCCCGGGTCAGGCCGCTGGCCTCCAGGAAGATCCTGAACCGCTCCAGCGCGCGGCCTTGCCGACTGTCAGCGATGTCCTCGTCGCCCTGGAGCGGCGCCCAGTAGCGCGCGGCCGCGGCGAAGTCCCAGGCGGCGCTGCCCGGCCCGGCCCAGTCAAAGTCGATCAGCGCGACGGCCCGGCCGGCGCGGAACACCAGGTTGGCCGGGTGGACGTCGTTGTGGCTGACCAGGCCGGTCCGGAACCGGGACGGGATCGGCCGGGGCCAGGAGTACCCGGACGGGTCGAAGGACGCCACGGCGAGGTGGTAGCGGCGCACCAGATCGGCCACGCTCACCAGCGCGACGTCGGTGAGCAGGTCCTCGGCCAGGGGCGGGACCGCGGCCTCCCCGTGCAGGTACGTCAGCACCTCGGTCGACGGGCCGACCGCCAGCACCCGGGGAGCCCCGTCGAAGCCGGCCGCAGCCAGGTGGGCGAGCAGCGCATGGGTCGCGGGCCAGCAGGGCGCGATCGGCCTGATCACGGTGTCGCCCACACGGACGACCAGGCCCCGGTTAGCCGTGGCGCCGGGTAGCGTCTCGCCGTCCGCGCGGAGCGCTGGCGGGCTTGCTCCTGCCGTCGCGCTGATCGGCCAGGCTGAGCAGGGCTCGGGCGAGACTCGCGTGCGTGACCAGGCCATGAACAAGCCCTCCTCGGATCGCCGCGCATACCGCGGGGCTCTTGGCGACGCCCCAGACAACGGCCAGGACGAACGGGATCCGTTCGAGGGCCGGGGCGGGCGTCACGATCATCCGGCTCTCGAGCGGCGTCGCCACGGGCCTGCCGTCCTCGCCGATGAACACCCCGGCCAGCTCGGCGCGCACCCCCAGCTCGGCCAGGGCGTCCCTCTCGGCTGGCGTGACGGCGTCGTAGATCGTCGACAGCCCAGGCGCCCAGACGCCGATCGCGACCACGGCGATCGTCACCGAGGGCAGCAGGGCGAAGGCCTCGGCGATGTCGCCCTGGCGGCGTATCGCCGCGGCCGTCTGCGGGTCGTCCAGGATCATCGGAGCGTAGAAGACGTGCGCCGGGCCGCCGCCCACCCGGGCCACGCTGCGGACCAGGTCGAGCAGGTCCCGGCCGTCCGGAGGCGGCACCGCCCCGGTCAGCTGGACGATCGGGCACGGCGGGATCTGGGTCAGCGCGGCGGCAAGCCCGCTCAGCGTGCGCGACCAGGACATGCCGAGCACGTCGCCGGGCCTGATGAGGTCCATCAGCGCCTGGCCCGCCGCCTCGCCCAGGCGACGCCGCAGCAGCGCCTGCTCGTCGTCGGGGAAGTTGAACACGAAGGCCTGCTTGAGCCCGTACGCCGAGCACAGCTCCGCCGACAGGCCCGCGTCCAGGCTGCCGGCGGGCAGGCCGATCTCGATCCGCACCATCCCCGCCTCGCGGGCGGAGTCGAGCAGGCGCGCGACCCGGAACCGGCTGATGCCCAGCCGATCGGCGATGTCGACCTTGGAGACGCCCTCGACATAGAACTGCTGCGCCACGCGCGCGGCCAGGACGACTTCGGATGGCCGATCCGCCGACAAGCCGGCCATGCACTCCTCCAGTCCAGCCGATCTGTGCGCTCATTTGAGCGCCTGGATCTCATATTGGCAGCTTTTCTTGACTTTGCCTAGCAACGAGATCACTGTTTTATTTAGCCCAAATGAGCGCATAGTCGCTCAGATGAGCGATGCAGGCGCAGTCACGGCAGCGCAGGAGGCTCCCCATGAGAAACCAGGACGTCGCGGAATATTCGTCCGGCTGGGCCGTCGCCTCCACTGACCCTGATCCGTCCCGCCCCCGCCAGGGCAATCTCATCGTTGCGGAGGTCAATTCATGAGTTCTTCCCGGTTCAGGCTCCGCGCGCTCGGGGCAGCGGGCTGCGTGGCCGCACTAGCGGCGATGGCCGCCTGCTCGAGCGGCGGCGGCACCAGCAGCAGCAACAACAGTAATTCGGGCACGGTGACGGTGGCGGTGGTGTCCAACCCGCTGATCACCAACCAGATGATCCCGCTGACCAAATCAAACTTCGAGAAGCAGAATCCCGGCATCACGGTCAAGTTCGCCACGTACACCGAGGGCGACCTGCGGGCCGCGATCGAGAAGAACGTCAGCACGCACAGCAACGCGTTCAACGTCATCATGATCGGCCCGTACGAGGCGCCGCTGTTCGCGAAGAACGCCTGGCTGACCAACCTGTCCAAGCAGTACATCGCGAGCGACCCGGGTTACGACGCCGGCGACCTGCTGCCGCCGATCGCGAAGTCGCTGTCGTACAAGGGAGACCTGTACGCGGTGCCGTTCTACGGCGAGTCGTCGATGATGTTCTACAACAAGACGATGTTCAAGGCGGCCGGGCTGACCATGCCGGACCACCCGACCTGGAACCAGATCGCGGGCTTCGCGGCCAAGCTCAACCAGCCCGGCAAGGTATCCGGCATCTGCCTGCGCGGCCTGGCCGGCTGGGGCGACAACATGGCGGCGCTGGACACCGTGGTCAACACCTTCGGCGGGCAGTGGTTCGACATGAACTGGAAGCCCCAGCTCACCTCGCCGCCGTTCGTGCAGGCGGCCAACTTCTACGTCAACCTGGTCCGCAAGTACGGCGAACCCGGCGCGGCCAACGACAGCTTCAACCAGTTGCTGACGCTGTACGGGCAGGGCAAGTGCGCGATGTGGTACGACGCCACGGTGGCGGCGACCTCCATCGCGACCACGTACCCGGACGTTTACAAGCAGACCGGGTACGCCCTGGCGCCGGTGAACCTGACCAAGTCCTCCGGCTGGCTGTGGACCTGGGCGCTGGGCATTCCGCAGGGCGTCTCCGACTCCGGCGCGGCCTGGAAGTTCGTGTCCTGGGCGACCTCGAAGCAGTACGACCAGCTGGTCGCGGCCAAGGACGGCTGGTCCGCGGTCCCGCCGGGCACCAGGACCTCGCTGTACAACAACCCCAATTACCAGAAGGCCGCGGCGCCGTTCGCCGCCATCACACTGGCCTCGATCAACTCGGTAGACCCGGAGCACCCGACCCTGCACCCGGTGCCCTACGTCGGCATCCAGTACGTCGACATCCCGCAGTTCGAGAGCCTGGGCCTGACCGTGGCCCAGCAGATCGCCGGGGCGATCGCCGGCACGGAGAGCGTGAGCCAGGCCCTGCAAGCAGGTCAGTCCGCCGCCTCGCAATACTCCCCGTCGCAGCTGTCCGGCGGTTAGCCGCCGATCTGGCCGAGCCCCGGAAAGCGAGGCCGGGGCCCGGCCGGCGGCCGTGGTCATCGAATGAAAAGGGACGTTCCATGACAGTTATCGAAGACCTGGCGCCACCTCCCAAAGTCGAGGTCCGGCCGCGTGGGGTCAGCCGCCGCGACCGGTGGCAGCTGCGGCTGCCGCTGCTGCCCGCGCTGATCTACACGATCGTGGTGACCCAGATCCCGTTCCTGGTGACGCTGTGGTACAGCTTCCAGAGCTACTTCTGGAACACCCCGGCACCCGCCCACTTCATCGGGCTGAGCAACTACAAGACGGTGTTCACCAACCCGGCCTTCCGGGGCGCGCTGGTGCGCTCGGTGGTGATGACTGTCACCGCCGTGATCGTCGCGATGATCCTCGGGGTGTTCTTCGCGGTGTTGCTGGACCGCAAGTTCCTCGGCCGCAGCATCGTCCGGACGCTGATCATCACCCCGTTCCTGGTCATGCCCGTGGCGGCCGCGCTGGTGTGGGCGGGCCCGATGCTGGACCCGCAGTTCGGGCTGGTGAACTGGCTGCTGCAGCCGTTCGGGGTCAACCACGAGGCCTGGCTGACCACGCACGCGCTGGGCTCGGTGATCCTGGTCATGATCTGGCAGTGGACGCCGTTCATGATGCTGATCGTGCTGGCCGGCCTGCAGAGCCAGCCGGCCGACACGCTGGAGGCGGCGAAAGTCGACGGCGCCGGCGCCTGGGCCACGTTCGGCGAACTGACCCTGCCGCATCTGCGGCCTTACATCGAGCTGGGCGTCCTGCTCGGCTCGATCTACCTGGTCAACGTGTTCGACGCGGTCAAGGCCATGACCCAGGGCGGCCCCGGGACCGCCACCACCAACCTGCCCTACTACCTGTACGAGCAGGTGAACAACGCGTTCGACATCGGCGGGGCGGCGGCCACCGGGGTGGTCACCGTCATCCTCACCATCATCGTGGCCACGTTCGCGTTGCGGATGTTCGCCCGCGTCTTCCAGTTCGAGGAGGCATGAGCATGACCGCCGTCCCGATCCGCGACCGTGAACCCGCGGCACTGCGGCTGCGCCGGATCACCGGGCAGGTGGGCTGGGGGGTGCTGGCCTGGGTGGTGGGCATCGCGTTCTTCCTGCCCGTGCTGTGGATGGTGCTGACGGCGTTCAAGCCGGAGTCGGCCGCCCAGACCTGGCCGCCCAAATTCATCTTCACCCCGACGCTGGCTCAGTTCCGGCTGGTGTTCTCCGGCTGGGGGCCGTACGTGACCCACTCGCTGATCGCCACGACCGTCTCCACCGTGCTGGTGCTGGTGCTGGGCGTGCCCGCCGCATACGCGCTGTCGGTGCACCCGGTCCCGCGGTGGCGGGACGGGCTGTTCTTCTTCATCTCCACCAAGATGCTGCCGATCGTGGCTGCGATCGGGCCGCTGTACGTGATCGCGCTCAAGACCCACCTGCTGGACAGCATCTGGGTGCTGATCATCCTCTACACCGCGATGAACCTACCGCTGGCCATCTGGCTGATCCGCTCGTTCATGCTCGAGGTACCCAAGGAAATGCTCGAGGCGGCCGAACTGGACGGTGCGGGCCGGGTCCGGGAGATCAACGAGGTGATCCTGCCGGTGATCTCGCCCGGACTGGTGTCGACCGCACTGATCTGCGTGATCTTCGCCTGGAACGAGCTGTTCCTCGCGCTCAACCTCACCACCACCAACGCCGCCACCCTGCCGATGTTCCTGATCAGCTCCGTCCCCCAGGAAGGCCTGTACCTCGCGCACCTGTCCGCGGCGGCCACGGTGGCCTCGGTACCCGTCATCCTCGTGGGCTGGGTAGCCCAGCGGTCGCTGGTCCGCGGCCTGTCCATGGGAGCCATCAAGTGAAGCAACAAGTCGATTGCGGAGGTGCCCGATGGCCAATGTGAAGTTCGTGTCGGCGACCCGCGTGTACGCCAAGGACGCACCGCCCGCGGTCGACGCCCTCGACCTGGACGTCAAGGACGGCGAGTTCATGGTCCTGGTCGGCCCGTCCGGATCCGGCAAGACCACCGCGCTGCGCATGCTGGCCGGCCTGGAGCCGCTGGACGGCGGGCGGGTCGAGATCGGCGAGAAGGACGTCACGTTCGTCCCGCCCAAGGACCGGGACATCGCGATGGTATTCCAGAACTACGCCCTGTACCCGAGCAAGACCGTCGCGGAGAACATGGGCTTCGCGCTGAAGATGCAGGGTGTGCACAAGGACGAGCGGGCCCGCCGGGTCCACGAGGCCGCCCGGCTGCTCGACCTGGACGACAAGCTGCTCGACCGCAAGCCCAAGGCGCTGTCCGGCGGGCAGCGGCAGCGGGTGGCCATGGGCCGCGCCATCGTCCGCGAGCCCCGCGTCTTCCTGATGGACGAGCCCCTGTCCAACCTGGACGCCAAGCTGCGCGTGCAGACCCGCAGCCAGATCGCCGAACTGCAGCGCCGCCTCGGCATCACCACGGTCTACGTCACCCACGACCAGGTCGAGGCCATGACCATGGGTCACCGGGTCGCGGTGCTGGCCGGCGGGCACCTGCAGCAGGTCGACACCCCGCGCCACCTGTACGACAACCCGGTCAACCAGTTCGTGGCCGGGTTCATCGGCTCCCCCGCGATGAACCTGCAGACGGTCCCGCTCGCCGACGGCGGCGCGCAGCTCGCAGGCACTACCCTGCCGCTGCCGGCCGCGGTGCGCACGGCGGCGGAGCGGGCCGGCCTCAAGGAGATCGTCCTGGGTATACGGCCGGAACACCTGCACCTGGCCAACGGTTCCGGGGAGCTGACCGGCGAGGTCCTGCTGGTCGAAGAACTCGGCGCCGACGCCTTGCTGCACGTGCGCATGGCCGGGATCGGGAGCCAGATGGTGGCGCGCGCCGAGGGGCGCAAGCCGCCGGCCCCGGGACAGCAGGTCACCTTCCGGGTCCAGCCCGACGATGTCTTCGCCTTCCACCCCGAGACGGGCGCCCGCCTTGCCGGTTAAGCCACGGCCGCTCAACGCGAGGACGCTGAAGCACTGGACCGACCAGGTAGCGCTGCCCGCCTACGACCGCGACGTCGTCACGTCCGGTGTCGTCCATGTCGGAGCGGGCGGGTTCCACCGCGCCCACCAGGCCATGTACCACGACCGGCTGATGAACCAGGGCACCGCGCTGGACTGGGGCATCTGCGGCGTGGGGATCATGTCGGCGGACCAGCTGATGAAGGAGGTGCTCGAGGCCCAGGACGGTCTGTACACGCTGGTTCTCAAGCACAGCGACGGGACGTACGAACCGCGGATCATCGGATCCATCGTGGAGTACCTGTTCGCGCCCGACGATCCGGAAGCGGTCATCGAGAAGATGGCGGCGCCCTCGACGCGGATCGTATCGCTCACGATCACCGAGGGCGGGTACAACCTCTCCGACGTCACGGGCGAGTTTGATGTGACCGGTGATCTCGAACCCGCGGCGGTTCCGCGGACCACGTTCGGCCTGATTACCGAGGCGCTGAGACGCCGCTGGAAGCGTGGCCTGGGCCCGTTCACGATCATGTCCTGTGACAACCTGCAGGGCAACGGTTACCTGAGCAAGCGGGTGTTCACCGCCTTCGCCCGGCTGCGAGACCCGGAACTGGGCGACTGGGTCGAGCGCGAGGTTCGCTTCCCCAACTCGATGGTCGACCGCATCACCCCGGTGACGACCGACGCCGACCGGACCGAGATCCGGGAGCGGTTCGGGATCGAGGACCGATGGCCGGTGGTCTGCGAGCCCTACACGCAGTGGGTGCTCGAGGACGCCTTCACGGCCGGACGGCCGCCCTACGAGCAGGCCGGGGTGCAGGTGGTGGCCGAAGTCGAGCCCTACGAGCTGATGAAGCTGCGGCTGCTCAACGGCAGCCACCAGGCGATGGCCTACTTCGCCTACCTGTGCGGGTACCGGCTGGTGCACGAGGCCGCGCAGGACCCCATGTTCCAGGCCTTCCTGCTCGGCTACATGAACGAGGAGGCCACCCCCACCCTGCCCCCCGTGCCCGGGGTCGACCTCGACAGGTACAAGCACACGCTGATCGAGCGGTTCTCCAACCCGCAGGTCCGCGACACCATCGCCCGGCTCTGCGCGGAAAGCTCAGACCGGATCCCGAAGTGGCTGTTGCCGGTGGTCCGCGAGCAGCTCGCGACCGGCGGTGATATCAGGCGTTCGGCGGCCGTGGTGGCGAGCTGGGCCCGCTACGCCGAAGGCGTCGACGAACAGGGCCAGCCGATCGAGGTGGTAGACCGGCTTCGGGATAGCCTCGTGCGGCTGGCCCGCCGCCAGCGCGAGTATCCTGACGCGTTCATCGCCAACCGGGACGTCTTCGGGGACCTGGCCGATAAGAAGCCCTTTGTCTCCGCCTACCGGTCTACGCTGGCCTCGCTGCACCAGCAGGGCGCCTGGGCGACGCTGGAGTCACTGGCGTGGTGACGGGCCCGCCTGTCCTAACAGCGGTGGCGGCTGACCAGGAAACGGGGTGCTTGCATCCCGGGCGTCTCGGGGGCAAGCCCCACCGGGATCGGCGTGTTCC
>Ga0335085_10016064_pt1 | contig 10838 bp, 12 predicted proteins | sample Lox_Sample_45_FD_206712 | JGI IMG/M metagenome (GOLD analysis project Ga0335085, IMG submission 206712) | Soil microbial communities from Loxahatchee National Wildlife Refuge, Florida, United States - Lox_Sample_4.5 | ecosystem: Environmental > Terrestrial > Soil > Wetlands | place: USA... | reverse complement strand
GGAGCGGGCGGCGCCCTACGTGCGATGCAGCAGCAGGATGCCGCCCATGATCAGCAGGAAGGCCGCGCCTTGGCCCCAGCCAATGCGCTCGCCCCAAAGATAATGCGCGGCGACCGCCACCACCGCATAGGACAGCGACACGGACGGATAGGCCTGCGAGAGCGGAATCTTGCGCAGCGCGAAGATGTACAGGATGGCGGACGTGCCGTAGGCGCCGAAGCCGAGAATGGTGAAGATATTGAGATATTGGTCGAGCCCTTCGGCGCCGCGCAGCGAGCCGGTCTTGAGCAGGAGCTGGCCGCCCGCGGCGATGCAGATGCCGACGAACAGCGCGGCGTAGTAGGGGGCGAGTATGCCCATCATGCGGGCCGCACGGCGATGATGTTGTCGGCCGACCGCTCCGCCGCGACGCGGCCGGCGCGATCGTTGGGCTCGCTGCACACGACGTCGCGCACGATCGCCTGCGGCTTGCGGTTCAGCGTCAGGTAAAGCCGCCCCAGATACTCGCCGATGAGGCCCAGGATCAGGAGCTGCACGCCGGAGAGCAGCAGCACCGCCGCAGAGAGCGACGCCCAGCCGGGCGGCGTCTCGTGGAAGAACGTCTCGCTCACCACCCAAGCGAAGCCGAAGATGCCGAGCAGGCTGAGCCCGAAGCCCGTGAGGGTCGACAGCCGCAGCGGCATCACCGAGAAATTCACGAACATGTTCATCCACAGCCGCACGAGGCGCCGCATCGTGTAGTTGCTGCCGCCGGTTGCGCGCGGGAAATGCTCGACCTCGAGCTGACCGATGCTCTGCGTCACCTGCATGATGAGTCCGTCGATATAGGGAAACGGGCCTTCGTAATCGGTCACCGCCTTGACGACGAACGCGGTCATGCAGCGGAAGCTCGAGAGGTAGAGGCCTTTCGGCTTTTCCAGCACGAAGTCGGCGACGCGGTTGGTGAAGCGGCTGCCGAGATTGCGCCACGGTTCGTGATGCTTCTCGGCATAGCGCGTATAGATCACGTCCGAGCCGGTGTCCTGCGCGTGGCGCAACAGGCGCACGACCTCGCCGGGCGGGTTCTGCAGGTCGTCGTCCATGGTGATGACGTGCTCGCCGCGCGCGAGGCGCAGGCCCGACATGACCGCGTTGTGCTCGCCGTAGTTGCGCGCGTGATTGACCAGCGTCATCGGCACCCGCGCGCGCTCGACCAGGGCGCGGCAAACGGCCGGGCTCTCGTCCGGGCTGCCGTCATTGACGAGGATGATCTCGTGCCCGCCGGGAACGTCGAGGCGCTCGAGCGCGGCCACCAGCTCGCCGATGCTGCGCGCGCCGTTGTAGACCGGAATGACAATGCTGAGCGCCAGTCTCGTTCCCGTCATGTCCGCACCGCCGTCGCGAGGATGGAGCCGCCGAACGGCAGCCTGATCCCCGACGCAACGAGCCCGCGTTCGAACGCAAGGCAGGCGGCGAAGAGCCGCTCCACCGCCGCCGGCAGAAGCGCGACCTCGGCCTCGTCGCTGCGCAGCAATTTACGCCGCAGCAGCATCAGGGGAAAGAGAACGAAGTTCCAATAGCGCGCCTGCACCGCCGAGAAGCCAGTGTCGGCGAGGAGCATCAACAATTCCTTTCGGTCGTAGCGCCGCGCATTGTCGACCGCCACGTCGTGCGCGGAATAAAGCCAGCGATAGGCGGGAAGGTTAAGAACGAGGACGCCGCCCGGCCGCAGGCAGCGCCGCAGCCCGGCGAGCGCGGCCCGCTCCTCGACCCCGGCATGGCACAGCACGTCGGCCGAGACGATGACGTCGAACGATTGATCGGCGAAGGGCAGCGCGTTGATGGTGCCGACCGCGACGGGGCAACGGCTCTTGGCGCGCGCAACGCCGCAGGCCACGGCGTCGAGCTCGAGCCCGAACGCATCCGCATCGGCCGCGCTCGCAGCGAGCCGCGTGAGGAAGCCGCCGGTGCCGCAGCCTGCATCGAGCACGCGCGGTCGCACCGACGTGCCGCCGCTGCCGCGCGCCGCGCGGCAGGCGGCGAGCAGGTTCGCGTGCAGCCCGCCGAACCACCACATCCGATCTTCGACGGCGGCGAGGCGCTCATACTGTTCGCGTTCCAAGGATGCCCCGCCCTAGGGTCCGCCGGCGAGCCGCGCGCCGTGCGCCAAAAGCTCGCGCCGGTCGATCACCAGCGACAGCAGCGTGTCGAGCCGCACCACGCGATAGATCACCTTGCCCGGCAGCGCCTTGTCGCAATTGTCCTTGGTGAAGGCGATGAAGAACTGCGCCTGCTCGCGGTCCGGCGTGTAGATGAAGTTCTTCGGGAAATAATAGCCGGCCGATCCGGGCGGGCCGCAGACCGCCACGGTGAAGTCATGGTCCATGAACTCCTGCCCGTACTCGTCGCGCAGATAATCCTCGAGGCCCTGCACCGCTTCGGCGTAGGAGTTGGCCCAGTAGTCGAGCTTGAACAGGCCGCGCGCGCCGTGCACGCCGCCGGTGAACAGGTTGTAATAGACATATTCGTCGGGGTGCAGCATCGCCATCACCCCGATATGGAACGCGCCGTAGAGCCCGAGCCCGGCATAGGCATAGCGCCGCCACGACAGCGCCGCGAGCCGGTCGAGCGCGCGGTCGGCGACGAGCGCCGCGCTCGCGGCAATCGGCGGCAGCACGAAGATGAAGTGCCGCATGCCGTCGAACAGGATCGCCCGGATCGCGATCGCATAGCCGACCGGAAAGACGATCGCGAATCCCACCAGGAACAGCGCCAGCGCGCGCGGCCGGTCCGGCCGGTCCCCGCGGCGCAGCGCGAGCCACGCCAGCACCGGCGCCGCCGCCAGCAGAATCAGCACCAGCTCCGGCAGCGCGAGCAGAATATGCACTGGCAAGTAAACCCACGGCAGGTTCGCCGGAAGCATGTAGGAGCCGGCGAACAGCGTCGGCCATGGAAAGCTCTGATGCGAAAACGCCGCCAGTGCCTCGAGCGGATTCTCGATCGGCGCCTGCTGCGCCCACGGCCAGAAGAACAGCATGATGGGATAGGCGACGGCGATGCACGGTAACAGAACGCGCCACAGGCTCGCCCAGCCGTCTGCGACGACAACCGCCGCGCGCCGCGCCGCGATCCCGCGCCACAGCCCCGACAGCAGCAGCGCGAGTCCGACATAGCCGAACACCATCAGCCCGCCGATGCGGATCGCCATCGTCATGCCGATCGCGAAGCCGAGCTTGAGCACGAGCGCGAAGGGCGGGCGCGGCAGGGTCGGCAGCAGGCGCACGATGAAATAGGTCGACCAGACCATCCCGACCGCGAAGGGAATGTCCTTCGGGTTGTTGAACATCTGGCCGTAATAGTTGGGAACGAGGCCGAGGAAGAGCGCCGCCATGAAGCCGACGCGGGGCCCGCCGAGCACGCGGCCCAATCGCCACGTGCCGACCAGGCCGAGCATGCCCACAAGCCCATTCAGGAGATGGCGCGTCTCGTAGGTGCCGAACGGCGAGACCAAATTGAGCGCCGCCGCAGTCATGTCGAACGCGCCGCCGTAATTCGTGAGGTCGAGCCAGTTGAGCGCGTGCAGGTCCTGGAAGTGCGACAGGTAGTAATTCAGAACGAAGACGCCGTACCAGTTGATCGCGTCCTCGTCCCAGGTCACGCCGTACTGGTCGAACGTGGCGAGGACGAGCAGCGTCGCAACCAGGAACAGGCCGAGCGCCATCCGGTCCCAGATCGGCCGGGCCGGCAAGGCCGGGATCGACAGTGATTCGTCCGCGTGGATCGCGCGGCTCATAGACCGCACCCCGAGAGCAGCGCCGAGACAACGCGGTCGCTGTTGAAATATTCCGCCGCCATCGCGCGTGCGGCGCGGCTATGGCGCGGGTGGTCGGCGGCGATCGCGGCGAACGCCTCGAGCGCCTCCGCCCGCTCGTCATAGCCGAAGAGACCCTGGCCCTCAGGATAGAACCGGCGCCATCCCGTGCGCATGGTGACGACCGGCCGGCCGGAGGCGAGGTAGCACACGCTGCGGTCGCTGAACCAGCCGCTCATCGGCCGGACATAGATGTCCTTGGCGACCGTGAACTCGCCGCGCGAGGTCCGGATGAAATCGGCGTAGGTGCCCATGTCGGCCGAGACCGGCCGCGGGTCGGTCAGGCGCCATCCCGCGGCGCGCACGCGTGCCTCGGTGGCCGCGTCCGGCGGCAGCATCGCCATCAGGAAGCATTCGCTTCGCTCCCGCGGCAGGTCGAGGAAGCGCAGGAAGTTGACATGCTTCGACCAGACGTAGGTCTCGCCGCCGAAATCGATCGTCTTGCCCTTGTTCTCCCAGGTGGCGATGGTGGTGAAGCACTGGCCCTCGCCGTCCGCCGCGGGCCAGAGGTCGAGCACCACCGGCGGGCGCGTCGCCTGCCAGGGAACGCCGCACAGCGGCACGATCCAACCGGGGCCGCCCACGTTCTCGCCATACGTGAAGAAATGCGTGTGCGCGTCGAGATAGGCGCGTGCCTCGGCATCGGCCTGGGCGTATTTGATCTGCTCGAAGACCGGATCGGTGTCGACCATCGCCCGGACCGGGCAGCGCATATGCTCCTCGCGGAGCCGTACCGCACCGCACAAATTCAACAACGCATCGGCGCCGCGATAGAGTTCGGCGACCTGCTCCCGGCTCATCCCGTGGTAGACGTCATTGATTGCGTCCCAATAGGACCAGCGCCCGGCAAGTCCGCAGCGCTCCATGGCCTGCCGCAGATAGGCGACATTGTAGTCGCAATCCATCACCACGCTGTTGCGGCGGGGATCGTAGGGGTTGGCGCCGTGATCCTCGACATACCACGCTTCGTAGCCGAGCCGCTCCAGCCCGACGAGGTATTGCGCCGCCTGCCAGGCGATGCCGGCCAGCGGCATCTGCCCCACGAAATGCAGCACGACAACCCGGCCGCGCGTCGCCAAACCCTGCTCCTCCGGCGCCGGCCCCGCGCGGCGCGGCGCGACCATAGCAAAGTTGCACCGCCGCAGCAGCGCGGAAAATCCATAGTCCGCCTGGGGTTGAACGGTGAGACATCGCGTGCTACGCCAGCCGCATGTTCGATCGGTTGCGGGCTTGGCTCGAAGACGAAGGGCAAGCCCAGACCGGGGGCCGCGACGAGCTTCAGCTCGCCGTGGCAGCGCTTCTGATCGAAGCGGCGCGCGTCGACGATGCGTTCGAGGAGAAGGAGCGCACGGTGATTGCGCGGTTGCTCGAGCGGCGCTTCGGCCTGGGCGCGGTGGAGGCGCAATTGCTCGAGGACGCGGCGGAACAGCGCGCCGAGCGCTCGGCTCAGCTCTTCGGCTTCACGCGCACCATCAACCAGCGCCTGCCGCGCGAGCGCCGCGTCGAGCTGATCGAGATGCTGTGGGAAGTCGCCTATGCCGATGGCGTGCTCGATCCGCTCGAAGATACGCTGCTGCGCCGCATCGGCGGGCTCATTGACGTGTCCGACCGCGAGCGCGGGGCCGCGCGCTTGCGCGTGATGGAGCGCCTGCGGATCATCGAACAGGAATGAGGAAGAGCAACGCGCCATGACCTACGTCGTCACCGAAGGCTGCATCAAGTGCAAGTACATGGACTGCGTCGAAGTCTGTCCGGTGGACTGCTTCTACGAGGGCGAGAATATGCTCGTCATCCATCCGGACGAGTGCATCGATTGCGGCGTCTGTGAGCCGGAATGCCCGATCGAGGCCATCGTCCCGGACAGCGAGCCCAAGGCTGAGAAGTTTCTCGAACTCAACCGCGAATATGCGACCACCTGGCCGAACATCACGCGCAAGGGGACGCCGCCCGCCGATGCCGATGCGTGGAAGGACGTGCCGGACAAGTATCCCAAGGAATTCAGCACCGAGCCCGGCAAGCGCTGACCGCCGGAGACCGGCGGGCGACCTCGGGCTGCAGCCGCCGCATGGCTGACGCGCTGGAATGAGCGCGGCTTTTATGCTATTGTAAAAAAAGGTGCTAGAGGCGCCTTCCCCCGGTGAAAAGGGGTCCGGGCGGTGCTGCCGGTCGCGGCGTGGGGACGCGTGGCGATCGGGGGGTAACGTTTTGACCTTTCAGATGAGGGATCGAGACTTGTCGCGCGCCAAAGTCGAAGACAAACGGGTCGAGGACAAGAAAACGCCAGACAAGCTCGGCTATGCCGCAGGGGATTTGGTCGTCTACCCCACCCACGGGGTCGGCAAGATCCTGGGCATCGAGACGCAGGAAATCGCCGGTTATTCGCTGAGCGTTTTCGTGGTCTTGTTCGATAAGGACCGGATGACGCTCCGGGTGCCGGTGGCTAAGGCCAAGGGCTCCGGCCTGCGGCGGCTCTCCACCCGCAAGGAGATGGACGCGGCGCTGGCCAAGCTCAAAGGCCGGTCGCGCGCCAAGCGTACGATGTGGAGCCGGCGTGCCCAGGAATACGAGGCGAAGATCAATTCCGGCGACCCGGCCTCGATCGCCGAGGTGGTGCGCGACCTCTACCGCAACGTGGGCCAGCCGGAGCAGTCCTACAGCGAGCGGCAGATCTACCAGGCGGCGCTCGACCGGCTGGTGCGCGAATTCGCCGCGGTCGAGAAGATCGACGAGAACACAGCGACCCGCCGCGTCGAACAGATGCTCAGCGCGGCCTGAAGCCCCGCGGAGGGGCGACTTGGCAGCTTCTCCTCCTTGCGATTCCGAGCCGTTCGGCCGGCTGGTCCGGGCGCGCCGCATTTGGGCAGTCGCCTGCGTGCACGGCGAAGCCGAGCGGCTCGATGCCCTGCACGCGCGGATCGGCGAGCAGTTCCGCCCCGGCGACCGGCTTGTCTATCTCGGCGACTATCTCGGGTACGGGCCGGATTCGGCGGGAGCGGTCGATTCCATCCTGGCGTTCCGCCGCGCCGTCCTGGCGCAGCGCAACGTGTTCCTGGGCGATGTCGTGCTGCTGCGCGGCAGCCAGGAAGAGATGTGGCAGAAGCTGCTGGAGCTGCAATTCGCCCCGAATCCCAAGGAAGTGCTGGCGTGGATGCTGGATCACGGCGTCGCCGCGACGCTTGCCTCCTACGGCATCGACGCGCGGCCGGGGACCGCCGCGTGTCGCGACGGCGTGCTGGCGATCACCCGCTGGACCGGCACGGTGCGGGCGGCGGTCGCGGCCCGTCCGGCGCACCGTCAGCTCCTGACGACGCTGCGCCGCGCCGCCTTCACGGAGACCGGCGAACTGCTGTTCGTCAATGCCGGGGTCGATCCGAAGAAGCCGCTGGAATTGCAGCGCGATGTGTTCTGGTGGGGATTGGGCGACATCCTCGAGCTGGGCCAGCCGTTCAACGGCTTCCGCCGCGTCGTCTGCGGCTATCACCGGCGCCACGCCGGCCCGGTCGAGACGCCCTACGTGATCTCGCTCGACGCCGGCTGTGGCTTCGGCGGGCCACTGGTGGCGGCCTGTTTTGCGCCCGACGGCGGCGTTCTCATGCGCCTGGAGGCATGAGCCGGCTGCTGGCCGGCCTGCTGCTCGCGGTCGGGCTTGCCGCACCGGCCTGGGGACGCTCGGCGCTTCCCCCGTTCACCGCCGGCGGCGCCGTCGCATTGGCGCGTGTGATCGATGGCGAAACCCTGGCCCTGGCCGACGGGCGGACGCTGCGGCTCGTCGGCATCGAGGCGCCCAGCGGCCGCATGCGCGGAGAGGCGGCGCTGGCTCAGCGAGCGACCGAGGCGCTCGCCAGGCTAGTCGCCGGCGTGCCGCTGGAGGTGCGCTTTGGCGGGGTCGAGACCGACCGGCGGGGCCGTGTCTTGGCGCAGCTCTTTGCCGGCGGGCGCTGGGTCCAGCGCGAGCTGCTGCGCCGCGGTCTGGCCAGGGTGCATGGCTCGGCCGACGCGCGAATCGGCCTTGCGGAGCTGCTGGCCGCGGAGGCAGGCGCTCGGAAGGCCAGGCGCGGGATTTGGCGGCGCCCGTTCTTCGCCGTCCGTACGCCGGACGAGGCGGCTCGCGATGCCGGCAGCTACCAGATCGTCGAGGGCATCGTGGCCGAGACGGCGTTCGCGGGCGGCAGCGTCCACGTGAATTTCGGCCCGGACTGGCGCACCGCGTTCTCGCTCCGCATTGGCGGCGAGGCGTTGAAGCTCTGCCGCGCCGCCGGACTCGACCCGCTGCAGTTCGCAGGCGCGCGCGTCCGGGTGCGCGGCTTCATCGACGGCACGCGTCGCCCGACCATCGAGGTGACGTTTCCGGAACAGATCGAGCGGCTCTGAGCAAAAACGAAGCGGCCCGAGGTCGCCCCCGGGCCGCAGTCTTTTCGCCTATGCCGGCGTCACGGCTGGTCCGGGACCAGGGGCGGCGCGCCGCCGCCGACCTCGTCCCAGATCTTCACATGGTGGTATGGCCGGCGCAGGAACCCGAGGCTCACCACGACCCCGATCGCGGCGATTCCCATGGGATAGAACAGGCCGCCCAGCGGGATGCCGGTCAGCGCCGCGATCGACGCCCCGGCCGCCGGCACGAGGCCGCCGAACACGCCGTTGCCGACATGGTAGGGCAGCGACATCGAGGTGTAGCGAATGCGGGCCGGGAACAGCTCGACCAGGAACGCGGCGATCGGGCCGTACACCATGGTGACCAGGATCACCATGTAGAACACCAGGATGGTCAGCATCACCGGGTTGTCTTTGAACGTCCCGAGCCAGGTGAAGACCGGCCAATACGTGACTACGGCGAGGGCAAAGCCGACCGTCATGATGTTGCGGCGGCCGATCCGGTCGGAGAGCGCGCCGAACACGATGAAGAACGGTGCGCCCAGGGTCAGCGCCACCATCATCACGAGATAGACCGTGACGTAGCTCACCTTGAGCACGGTCGTCATATAGAAGAGCGCGTAGAACTGCCCAGTGTACCAGACCACGCCTTCGGGCGCGGTGGCGCCGAACAGCGCGAACAGGATCAGGCCCCAGTTCTTGCCGCTGCTGAAGCTTTCCAGCGCCGGGTTGGCCGACGCCTTGCCCTGCTGCTTCAAGCGCGCGTAGAGCGGCGATTCCTCGAGCTTGAGGCGGATGTAGATCGACAGGCAGACCAACACCGCGGAGATCAGGAACGGCACGCGCCAGCCCCAGTCTCCAAACGTCGCGTCGCCAAAGCCGAGGCGGCAGATCAGGATCACCAGAAGCGCGAGCACGATGCCCATCGTCGCGGTGGTCTGGATCCACGAGGTGTAGAAGCCGCGCTTGCCGTCGGGCGCGTGCTCGGCGATGTAGGTCGCGGCACCGCCATATTCCCCGCCCAGGGCCAGGCCCTGGAGCACCCGCATCGACACGAGCAGGATCGGCGCCAGGTTGCCGATCGAGGCATAGCCAGGCAGCAGGCCCACGACGAAGGTTGCGGCACCCATCAGCAGCAGGGTGAGCATGAAGGTGAATTTCCGGCCGATCAGGTCGCCCAGATGGCCGAAGAAGATCGCGCCGAACGGCCGCACCAGGAACCCGGTCCAGAACACGAAAAGGCTCGCGATCAGCGCGACCGTCGGGTCCATGTCGGGCGAGAAGAAGTGCTTGCTGAAGAACACCGCGAGCACGCCGTAAAGATAGAAGTCGTACCACTCGATGAGCGTGCCGACCGACGATGCCCCGATGATGAAGGAAAGACTCTGGGCGCCGGAGGCGCTTCGGCCCCCTGCCGCTGCTGATACCGACATAGGCGTTCCCCTTGGCGTTGTTGGCCCGATGAGCATCGCCCTTTCCTGACGATGCGTGCCCCGAATCTACCCCGGCTGCAAATATTGCGCAATTGGAACGGCTCTAGGAGTCGGGATAGGGCGCTGCCCCCGCGCGGCGGCTGGGCGCCCGCCGGGCGCGGGTCTAGAATGGCTGCGCCACGAGAGGAGGACGGCATGAACAAGGAAATGTTCGACAAGGGCCTCGGCATCCGCCGCGAGGTGCTGGGGGCGGACTATGTCGATGCGCAGCTCAAGGCGGCCGACGATTTCAGCCGGCCGTTCCAGGAATTCATCACCGAGTATTGCTGGGGCGCGGTCTGGGGCCGGCCGGGCCTGCCGAAGAAGACGCGCAGCATGCTCAACCTCGCCATGCTCACCGTCCTGAACCGCCAGCATGAGCTCAAGGCGCACGTCAAGGGCGCGATCCGCAACGGCGCGACCAAAGAGGAGATCATGGAAGTGCTGCTGCAGACCGCGATCTATGGCGGCGTGCCGGCTGCGGTCGAGGCGTTCCGCAGCGCCCGCGACGCGTTCAAGGAGGCGGGGGTCTAGGTCCGGCTCACTTCAGGAAGAACCGTACCGGAGCGACCAGCTCTAGGCGGGCGTCGGCGATGTTCGGCGGAATGGCGGGCAGGGGCTGGGCGCGCTGGATCAGCGCCAGCACTTCCTCGTCGAGCGCGACGTGGCCCGAGCTGCGCTCGATCCGATAGTCCAGCACGTGCCCCTGCCGGTCCATGACGAAGCGGAGATAGGCGGTTCCCTCCTCGCCGCGCCGCAATGCCCCGATCGGGTAGCGCTTGTAGCGGTCGAGATGCGCCGCAAGCAGCGCCTCGAACGTGACGATCCCCGCGGCGGGCTGCTGTGGCGCCGGCGTCGGCGGCGCGGGTGCCGGGGCCGGCGCGACGACCTCCGGACGCGGCGGCACGATCTCGCTTGTCGCCGCGTGGGCGGCTGGCGGCTGGGGTCGAGGCGGCTGCGGCGTCGGGCGGTGGTGCACGGGGCGCGGTGCCGGCTTGGGCGGTGCGACCGGCTCGGGTGGCTTGAGCGGCTGCGGCGGCTGCACCTCCTGCGTAACGGGCTTTGGCGGCTCGATCTCCGGCAGGGGTTTGGGCGGTTCTTCCCGCACCGGCGCGGGTGGTGCCGGCATCGGCGGCAGATCGATC
>Ga0335085_10016063_pt1 | contig 10838 bp, 5 predicted proteins | sample Lox_Sample_45_FD_206712 | JGI IMG/M metagenome (GOLD analysis project Ga0335085, IMG submission 206712) | Soil microbial communities from Loxahatchee National Wildlife Refuge, Florida, United States - Lox_Sample_4.5 | ecosystem: Environmental > Terrestrial > Soil > Wetlands | place: USA: Florida... | reverse complement strand
CGAGCCTCTCGCCCTTCCGCCGCGCCTCGGCTGGCGTGCGGGCGCGGACGACGTACACGTTCTCCCAAGCGATGCAGCGGGGTCCGCGCTTCTTTCTCTTGATGTGCTCGATGACGAGGATGAAATGGACCGCGTACCAAGTGGCCGTTGTCTTCTTGGGTCGCTCGCGCCGGGTCATGCGCTCCATGAATCCTGGTGCACGCACGCGGGTCAAGGGACGACCCGGCCTGGTTGACGACTGCATCGGGTTTCGGGCCATGCCCAGCGCCACGTGCGGGGCTGACCTGATCAAGTCCATCGATGCCCTCGCTGCTGGGAAACGTGGGCGGTAGGATCCGGCCCCTAAGCGGCGGGGGTCACCACCTCGGCTGGAAGAACACGGACGGGACGGGCGCGACCGCGCGGAAACTTGAGGATTTTGCCCCGCGCCACGATCTCCGTCCGGAAGAAATTTCGAGGTCCCCCAACTCCAACCGCGTCGCGCCTCTGCGGTTGTCATGGCGGGCGCGCTCGTGCGACGCTCTGCCCATGAAACGGCTCGCGCTGGCTGCGATGCTGATTCTGCAAGTGGGATGCGCCTCCACGATCCGGGGCATGATGGGCCAGCGCCAGGACGAGACCGCGCCGCTCACGGAAATCCGCGAGAAAGCCGACGGCGTCTGCGCGTACGTCGACGCATCGGCGAGCGCCAACGGGAACGACCAGATCATGGCTTGCGCCCGTAACGACCCAGCCGGGGACCGTGCGGTCCTCTTCACCGAGATCCTCTGCCGGACGGAAGATCCGCGTTTCGATCCCACGACGTGGAGCGTCGTGGTCACCCGGCAGGATGACGGAGCCATCGTTCTCGAGGAGCGCAAGCTGCAGCCAGGGGAACTCTACCGCGTCGGCTGCGTCTACAGCGTGTGCATGGGACACAGGGCGTCCGCCGACCCGCTGAACACCGCCTGGGCGGCCGGGCGGTACGTCATCCATTACACGAACAGGCTCCAGGCCAAGGCGTACGACCTGAGCATCACGCTTCGGTAGCCTGCACGACGGGGCGATCCATTGACACCCCCTGCCCCCTTCGTTACAAGGTGCGCCTTTGCGGCGCGGCCCCATCGTCTAGCGGCCTAGGACGGAGGCCTCTCACGCCTCAAACATGGGTTCGAATCCCGTTGGGGTCACCAATCGCCCGCCAGAGTGGGACTGGCGGGCATTTTTTCAGGCGGCGCGCGCAGGCCGATCCGTCCGCGCCCACGTCTGCCCCTGCGAGCCCTGGCTGTACTTGACGAATCCCACCAGCAAGGCGGCATTCATCTCCACGAAGTGCGCGGCCGGGTCGGCCAGCGCGCGCACGTGGCGCGGGGTCATCCCCAGAAGGCTCAAGCCGGCCAGGGCGTAGGCGGCGCACTGCACGAGCAGCGCCCCCGCGTAGAAGGTGCCGCTGCCGGCGAGGAAGAGGTTGGCCACCAGCGCGACGACCAGCGCGTGGGGCACGAACCAGCGCAGGACCTTGTGCGACCAGAGGGCGAAGGCGGTGAAGCCGTGCCGCGGGGAGAGCAGGTCGCGGTGCTGCGAGAGCGCGCGGAAGCAGCCCGCGGCGATGCGCACCCGGCGGCGGTATTCGCCCGCGTGATCCGGCGCTGCTTCCTCGTGCCCCACCGCTTCCGGCTCGTACGCCACCTTGAACCCGGCCTCCAGCACGCGCAGGGCGGCCACGAAGTCGTCCACCACCGTGCCGGCGGGCAGCGGGGGAAAGAGGTGCTTGCGCACGGCGTAGATCCCGCCGTTGGCGCCCATCACGCAGCCGCGCCTCGACTCGTAGAGCTTGAGCAGGCTCTCCAGCTTCCAGTAGGCGCCTTCCGCCACCGGCGCCCCGGCCGGCGAGTGCAGGCGCAGGCGGCCGCAGGAAAGGCCCACTTCCTCGTCGCGCAGCGGCTGGACCAGGCGACGGACGGCGTCGCGCTCGAAGTGCGTGTTGGCGTCGGTCATCACCAGCACCTCGCCCTTGGCCAGCGCCACCAGGCGGCTGAGCACCCCCGCCTTGCCGCTGCGCTCGGCGCGGGAGAGCTTCACCCCGCGGGCCGCATAGCGCTGGACGATGGCGTCGGTTTCGTCGGTCGAGGCGTCGGAGCCCACCAGGATCTCCAGCTTGTCCGCCGGGTAGTCCTGGGCGAGGAGGTTCTCCAGGCGCTGCTCGATGCAATCCTGCTCGTTGTAGGCGGCCACCAGCACGGAGACGGTGGGCAGGCCAAGCTGGGCCGGCGGCCGCCGGCGCTCGTTGCCGCCCAGGTATCCCCAGGCGCCCCGCGCCTGGCCGATGGCGTCCAGCGCCACCAGCAGGAGCGGGTAGAGGAGGTAGGTGTGCAGGATGCAGGCTGCGGCGATCCAGAAGAGGACGGCGAGCATGGCCCTCCCGGGAGCAAGCGCCATGCCTTCATCCGCAGTCGGACGTACCCGCCCCTCCCGGGCGGGCGCTCCGCCCCTTGGGAACCGGAGTTCCCAACCGGGGCAACGGACTTCCCTCAGGGCGAGATGGCCGCCAGCATCAGCTTCGCGCGATCGTGCCGGGGATTCTCCCGCAGGACCTTCTCCAGGAGCGCCTTGGCGCCCGCCGGGTCGCCGGAGTCGAGGGAGATCGCCGCCAGGTCCACGTCCACCCGCAAGAGCCGGGGCTCCAGCTGCCGCGCCGCCGACAGCGCCTGCACCGCCCGGTCGCGCTTCTGCCCCGCCGCCGCGGCGGCTGCCTTCACGTACAGGGTCCAGGGATCGCCCGGCGCGGCCCGGTCGGCCTGCTCCGCGTGCGCCTCGGCCTGGTCCGGCTTGCCGCTGATCGCCTCCGCCAGCGCGGCCGCGCGCAAGGCCGCGGGCGCTTCCTGATCCTCCCCCAGCGCCTCGCGCGCCGCCGCCGCCCCCTGCTGCAGGAGCTTGGCCGCCGTCTTCTCCTGCTCCTCGCGCTGCGCCGCCAGCACGCGCAAGGAAAGATCCTTGTGCGCCTTGGCCTGCAAGAGGAGCGCGAAGGCCCGCTCCGCCTCCGGCACCGCCTGGCCGGGGGAGGCGCGCGCCGCCTCGGTGAAGAGCTTGGTCGCCTCCTGCAGGCTGCGCGTGTCGTCGCGCAAGAGGATCTCGTGGCCCTTGCGCATCCTCTCTTCCGCGCTGGAGCCCAGGCCGCGCTGGTAGAGCACGATCGCCGCCGCCACCGCCACGGCCAGCGCCACCGCGCCCGCCACCCAGAGCCGGCGGGAGCCGCCCCGCGGCGCCTGAGCGGGAACGGGAAGGGAAGCGGGAACGAAATCGGGAGGAGCGGGGAGCGGCGCATCCCGCGGCTCGTCGGCTTCCACCACCGCCTCCGCCGGCTCCGGCGACCACTCCTCCTCCACGGGGGCGTCGGCCTCCGCGGGCGAGGGCTCGGCCGGGGCCGGCTCCTGCGCGGGCTGCGCCTTGGGCGCGGCGGTGGTCTCGAACACCGCGCCGCAGCGCCCGCACTGCACCTGGAACCGCGAGCCCTTGGGAGCCACCCCGTCCTGCAGGGAGAAGACGGCGCGGCAGCGGCTGCACTCGATCAGCACGCTCAGCTCTTGGCGGTGTCCGTCTTGTCCAGGCCGAAGGCGGTGTGCAGGGCGCGGACCGCCAGCTCCGCATATTTCTCGTCGATCAGGCAGGAGATCTTGATCTCCGAGGTGCTGATCACCCGGATGTTGACCCCCTCGTCGGCCAGCACCTGGAACATCTTCGCCGCCACGCCCGCGTGGTTGCGCATGCCCACCCCGACGATGCTCACCTTGGCGATGCCCTCCTCGTGCTCCACCTTGCCGGCGCCGATCTGCTTGCCGATCTTCCGCACCAACTCCTGCGTCTTCTCCGCGTCCAGGCGGCCGACGGTGAAGGCCATGTCGGTGCGGCCGTCCTCCTTGGCCGGGGTCTGGACGATCACGTCCACCACCACCCCCTGCTCGGCCAGGCCGCCGAACACCTTGGCGGCGATGCCCGGCTTGTCGGGAACGCCCCGGACCACGAAGCGCGACTCGTCACGGGTGAGCGCGATGCCGCTGACCAGCACGTTCTCCATCGCCTTGTCCTCCTCGCAGACCAGGGTGCCGGGATCGTCGGTGAAGGACGACTTCACCCAGAGGGGCACCTTGTACTTCATGGCGAATTCCACGCTGCGGATCTGCAGCACCTTGGACCCCAGCGAGGCCAGCTCCAGCATCTCCTCGTAGGAGATCCGGTCCAGCTTGCGGGCCCGGTCGCAGATTCGCGGGTCGGTGGTGTAGACCCCGTCCACGTCGGTGTAGATCTCGCAGGCGTCCGCCTTGAGGGCGGCCGCCAGGGCCACGGCGGTGGTGTCGGAGCCGCCCCGGCCCAGGGTGGTGATGTTGCCGTGCTCGTCGATCCCCTGGAACCCGGCCACCACCGCGATCTCCTTCTGCTTCAGGCTCTCCCGCAGCTTGGCGTCGTCGATGCTGCGGATGCGGGCGTTGGCAAAGGCCGAGTCGGTGAGGATGCGCACTTGATGACCGAGGAAGCTGCGCGCCTTGCCTTTCAGCTCCTGGATGGCCAGGGCCAGAAGCCCCACCGTCACCTGCTCGCCGGTGGAGACCACCACGTCCTGCTCCCGCTCGCTGGGCCTCTTGGAGATCCCGGTGGTGAGCTTGAGCAGGCGGTTGGTCTCCCCGGCCATGGCCGAGACCACCACCACCACGTCGTGTCCCGCCTTGCGCGCGGCGCACGCCCGCCGGGCGACGTTGCGGATGCGCTCCGCGTCCGCCACCGAGGTGCCGCCGTACTTCTGCACGAGGAGCATCGCGCGGAACATACCGTGGACCGGGGCGGCCGTGGGCAAATGGTGTAGAAGCCCGCCATGCGCATCGTGCTTTCCGGGGACCGGCTGACGCTGGAGGAGGTGGGGGAGGCCGCGCGCGGGGGAGCGCGGGTCGAACTCGCTCCCGAGGCGCGCGAGCGGGTGCGGGCGGCCCGGCGCCTGGTGGACCGCATCGCCGAAAGCGAGACGCCCACCTACGGGATCAACACCGGTTTCGGGACCCTGGCCGAGGTCTCCATCCCCAAGGCCGACCTGCGCAAGCTGCAGCGCAACCTGATCCTCTCCCACGCCGCGGGAACCGGCGCTCCCTTGCCCCTGCCCGAGGTGCGGGCCTTGATGCTCCTGCGCGCCAACGTGCTGGCGGGCGGCTACTCGGGGATACGCGAAGGCACGCTCGACCTCTTGTTGAAGATGCTGGAGCGCGACCTGATCCCGGTGGTGCCGGAGAAGGGCTCGGTGGGGGCCAGCGGCGATCTCGCTCCCTTGGCCCACCTCGCGCTGGTGTTGATCGGCGAAGGGGAGGCATTCGCCGGCGGGGAGAGGATGGCGGGCCGGGAGGCGCTCGCCCGCGCTGGCCTTGCGCCGGTGGTGCTGGAGGCCAAGGAGGGCCTGGCGCTGGTGAACGGCACCCAGGCGATGCAAGCCGTGGGGGCGCTGGCCCTGCTGGAGGCCGAGCGGTGCGCGCGGGTGGCGGACATCGCCCTGGCGATGACCGTGGAGGGGCTCCTGGGGTCGCACAGGCCGTTCCTCGCCGCCATCCACCGGGTCCGCGGGCACCCCGGGCAGGCGGAGGTGGCGGCCGACCTGCGCGCCCTGCTCGCGGGCAGCCGGATCAACGCCAGCCACCAGGACGAGAGCTGCGGGAAGGTGCAGGACCCCTACTCGCTCCGCTGCGCGCCCCAGGTGCACGGGGCGGCCCGGGACGCGCTGGCGTTCGTGCGCCGGACCCTCGCCATCGAGGCGAACGCGGCCACCGACAATCCCCTGGTGTTCGCCGAGGCGCTGGACGACGTCCCCGAGGGGACCATCGTCAGCGGCGGGAACTTCCACGGGCAGCCGGTCTCCCAGGCGCTGGACTTGATGGCCATCGCCTGCGCGCAGCTCCAGGTCATCTCCGAGCGGCGTGTGGAGCAGCTCGTCAACCCGTCCCTCTCCGGCCTGCCGCCCTTCCTGGCGCGCAACAGCGGGCTCAACTCGGGATTCATGATCGCCCAGGTGACGGCGGCGGCGTTGGCGGCGGAGAGCAAGCTGCTGGCGCACCCGGCTTGCGTGGACAGCATTCCCTCGTCGGCGGGGCGGGAAGACCACGTGAGCATGGGGATGACGGCGGCGCTCAAGGCGCGGACCGCGGTGGAGAACGCGCGCAGCGGGATAGCGATAGAGCTGCTGGTGGCCGCGCAAGCGCTGGACCTGAGGGCGCCGCTGGAGGCGGGGAAAGGGGCAGCCGCCGCGCACAGGGTCGTTCGCGCGAAGGTTCCGCACATGGACGAGGACCGGGAGCTGCACAGGGATATCGCGGCGGTGCGCGAGATGATGGGGGAGATCGAAGCCGCCGCCCGTTCTGCGGCGGGCCTCGCCCCCTGAGGCGAGTGCGGCAGGCGCCTACATGGTGCCAGCCCGGACCGACCCTCTCCCAGAATCCCGGAGTCGCAATCACGACTTCACTCCCTTTGCAGTGATAGCCTCCTGCGCGAATGGACTCCCCATCCAGCCCCGACCTCCAGTCCGCCAGCGAATGGATTGCCCAGCTCCAGGAGCAAGCCCGCTCCCTCGGCAACACCGTCGCCGCCGCCCAGGTGCACCACGCGATGGGCCGCATCTTCATCGAGCGCCTGGGCGACCGGAAGAGCGCCGCCGTCTGCTACCAGAACGCCTTCCGCCTCAATCCCCAGTACCGCCCCAACCTGGAAGCGGCCCGGCGGCTCTTCGCCGGCAGCGGGATGGAGGAGAAGGCCCTCGCCCTCCACCAGCGCGAGGAGGAGCTGCTGCGCGATCCGGCCGAGCGCGCGGAGTCGCTGCGCGCCCAGGCCGTGCTGCTGCGGCGGCTGGGGCGGGCCGGCGAGGCCGACGAGCTGGTGGAGGACGCGCTCCGGCTCGCCCCCGACCATCCGGCGCTGCTCCAGTGGAGGGTGGAGGCGGCGGAGCGGGCCGGCGAGCAGGGCCTCACCGCCCGGCTCCTGCTGCGCTCCGCGGACGCGACGGTGGACCCGGTGCACCGGGCCCGGCTGCTGCGCCGCGCCGTGCTCCTCCTGGAGAAGCTGAGCGCCGCTCCCGAGGCCGACGAGGAGACCGCCGCGCTCCTCCGCGAGGCGGCGGGAAAGCTGCACCAGGCGGACGCGCACGACCCCCTGGCCTTCTCCGCCATGCTCCAGCGCGCCCTCTCCGCCAACGACTGGGAGGCGGTGCTCCGCCTCTACCGGCAGCGCGCCGAACGGACGGGGAGCGCCGCCGACCGCGCCCTGGTCGCCTCCATCGCCGCCTGGCGCCTGGGCCGGGTGTCGGAGGGCCTGGCGGAGGTGGCCGAGGCGCTGGAGGACCACCGGCGCGACGGCGCGCTGCTCGCCCTGCAGGGCGAGCTCGCCGCCCAGCAGGGGTCACCGCAGCTGGGGGAGATCCTCCGCCGGCAGGCCGAGGGGAGCATCGAGCCCAGCGAGCGCGCGCACCTCAAGATCCGCGCCGCCCTGCTCCTCGACGATGCGCTGGAGAAGGAGCAGCTGCTTTCCGAGGCGCTGGCCGACAACCCCGGCGACGCCGCCGCCATCGCCCTGCACGCGCGGCTCGTCACCCAGCGCGACCCCAGCTCGGCCGCCGACCGCTTCCTCGCCCTGGGGCAGGCGCTGGAGTCGCACTCTCCCGAGGAGGCCGCCAGCCACTACCTGGAGGCGGGCGCCTGGCAGGAGCGGGCCGGCAACAAGCAGGATGCCGCGGCGCTCGCCCGGCGCGCGCTGGAGCTGGTGCCCCGCCATCCCGCCGCCCTCCGCCTGCTCACCCGGACGCTCTCGGCGGTGGGCGCGGGCCTGGAGATGGCCGACCTCTTGGAGCGGGTCTCCGGGGAGCTTCCCCGGGCGATGGGCGCCGAGCTATTGGCCCGGGCCGCGGCGCTGGTGAGCGATGAGGAGCCGCTGCGCAGCAGCCACCTCGCCCGCCGCGCGGCCGAGATGGCCCGCGGCCTGGTGAGCCCGCGCTGGCTGGAGTCCTGGTGCACCTTCGCCTTCAAGGCGGGCGACTTCGACCAGCTCTCGCAAGCGCTGGAGGCGCGCGCCGACTCCACTTCCGGGTCCGACGCGGCCGATCTGCTGCTGGAAGCGAGCGAGCTCTCCCGGGCCTCGGGAAACGACGTCCGCTCCACCACGCTCCTGCGCAAGGCGCGCGGCGTGGACCCGGCCTCCTCGGCGGCCCGGGCCGCCATGCTCTCCCTCCCCATCCTCCCGCCCCGGGAGAGGGCCGACCTGCTGCAGGAGGAGGCGCGGGTCACCTTCCTGGAGCGCGCCGCCGCCCTGCAGGCGGAGCGGGCGCTGGTGCTGACCGAGGAGGACCAGGTCGACGAGGCGGTGCAGGCCTGCGCCCAGGCGCTGGCGCTGACCGGCGTCGACCTGGCGGTTCTGCGCCGGCTGGCGCAGCTCCAGCTTCGCCGGGGCGACGACGGGGCGGCCCTGGCCGTCCTGCTGCAGATCGCGGAGAGCGTGCCCGAGGGCCATCCCCGCGCCGAGGCCTACGGGCGCGCGGCGGAGGTGGCCGAATGGCGGGTGGGAGATCCGCTCCGGGCAGCGGACCTCTACCGGGCGGCGGCCGGACAGCATCCCCAGTCCTCCTTCGCCTGGGCGCACCTGGCGCGGCTGCTCGCCTGGACCGATCGGCCGGCGGAGGCGGCGGAGGCTTGCGAGCGGCTGGCCCACGCCTCCCAGTCCCTGGCGGAGCGGACCGAGGCCCTGCGCCAGGCCGCCTCGCTCTACGCGCACCGCGCGGGGCAGCCGGCGAAGGCCATCACCCTCTTGCGCGCGCTCCTGGAAGAGGCGCCGGCGGACGTGGAGGCGGCGGCGCAGCTCCTGGAGCTGATCGGCTCTGACGCCGAGGCCGCCGGAGAGCGCGCGGACCTGCGCGCCCGCCTGGCCTCGCGCTGCCAGGATCCGCGGGTGGCCGCCGTCCTGCGGGCGGAATCGGCCGAGGACCGGATGGCGGCCGGGGAGAAGGACCAGGGGATCGCCGACTACCGCCGCGCCCTGGCGCTGAACCCGAAGGACCGGGTCTCCCTCGACCGGGTGGAAGACGCGCTGCGCGCCGGCGGCGAGAGATCGCTGCTCGCTGACCACCTCGCCTTCCGCTGCGCCTTCGCCGAGGGGGAGACGCGGGCGGCCCTGGCCCTGGAACAGGCGGAGATCCTCGCCGGGCAAGGGCGCATCGAGGAGGCAGCGGCCGCCTGCCGCCAGGCGCTGGCGAGCGATCCCGATTCCCTGCTGGCCCTGAGGAGCGCGCGCCGCATCGCCGAGCTGAAGGGCGACAAGGAGGAGATGGCGAGGCTGCTGGCCAAGGAGGCCTCGCTGGCCAGCGACGCCGGAGGGCTGATCGCCTCGGCGGCGCTGGCGGCGGAGGCGGGGCACCGGGAAGAGGCGATCGCCCGGCTCGGCTCGGTGCTGGAAGCCGACCCCGCCAACGCGGAAGCGGCGGAGAAGCTGCGCGAGCTCTGGGGGGACGAGGCCCCGTCCTCGCTCGCGGGACTCTTCGAGCGCATCGGCCATGCCCACTCCGACGCCAGGCTGGGCGCGCTCGCCTGGATCCACTCGAGCCGCATCCAGCTTCGCGAGCTCTCGGACGCCCCGGCCTCCTTCTTCGCCGCCGGCCGCGCGCTCGCGCGCGACCCGGACAGCCTGGAGGCGCTGGAGCTCCGGGCCGACGCTGCCGAGGCGGCCGGACGGCCCCGCGACGCGGCCGAGGCGCTGCAGAAGCGGCTGGCCCGCGACGGCGGCGGCGCGCTCGCCGACGGCTGGAAGCTCCGGCTGGGAAGGCTGTACGCCGAGGCGGGCGAGACGGAGAAGGCGGTCCCGCTCCTCGGTTCGGCGCTGGAGACGCTGGAGCCCGCCACGCTGATCAGCCTGCTTTCCGGCGTACACGCGCTGCCGGCGGGTGACGCCATCCGCCTCTACCGCCGCGCGCTCGACGCCTTCGAGGCGGGAAGCGACGAGGCCCCCGCCTCCGCCCAGCTCGCCGCCTGGTGCGAGGGCCTGGGGCGGCGGCTGCTGGAGCAGGGGGAACGGGAGCAGGCGCTGGAGGCCTTCCGCCGCGCGCTCCGCCACGAGCCGGCCAACGTGGCCGCCCTCCGGCACATCCCCGAGCTGGGGACGCCGGAGGAGGCGGTGAAGGCGCATCTTGCGCTCTTCGCCGCGCACCCCTCGGCCGAGCCCATCCGCGCACTGGCCCGGCTCCACGATCTGCAGGGGCGGTCCCAGGCCGCCTTCTGCGCCTCCGCGGTGCTGGCGGGCCTGGAGTCCGCCGGCGCCGAGGAGCGCGCGGTGTACGAGGTGACGGCCAGCAAGCCGCCGCCCGTGGACCTTCCCCGCATCGCCGACGATTCCGCCGTGCACGCCGCCGACGACGAGGGGCCGGCCCGCGAGCTGTTCGCGGCCGCGATGCCGGAGCTGGCGCGCGCTCTTGCCACCGACATGAGCGGCGGGCGGGGCGCGCTGGTGAAAGGGGACAACCCGGTGCGGCGGGTGGTCGCCGCCATCGCCCGGGCGCTGGGGATGCCGGAGCCGCAGATCCACCTGGCCCGCTCCGAGCCCTCGATCGTCGCGCCGCTCTCGGCGGAGACCGGCGGCATCCTGGTGGGAGCGGAGGTCCCCAAGCGCTGGTCGCCGCGGCAGCAGCGGTTCCTCTACGCCAGAGCCCTGGCCCACATCCGCCGCGGCTCGCAGGCGCTGGCGCCGCTCCCGCCCGAAAAGCTGGCGGCGCTGGCGGGAGCTCTCTTGAAAATCGCCGGCCTGGAGGCGGAGGCGCTTCCCCCGGCGGATCCGGCGCTGGCCGATCGGCTGGCGCG
>Ga0335085_10016062_pt1 | contig 10838 bp, 7 predicted proteins | sample Lox_Sample_45_FD_206712 | JGI IMG/M metagenome (GOLD analysis project Ga0335085, IMG submission 206712) | Soil microbial communities from Loxahatchee National Wildlife Refuge, Florida, United States - Lox_Sample_4.5 | ecosystem: Environmental > Terrestrial > Soil > Wetlands | place: USA: Florida... | reverse complement strand
GAAGCAGTACAAGGGGTCCCCGTGCTTTTCGTGCCGTTTACCGGGTTAGCCGGCTCCAGGCCTGACAAGGCTTCCCGGTCAGCCCCTATATTAATTTTCAAATAAATCAGGCAGTTGCTGTCTGGTCTTTCTGTATTGCGTGAAGACCTGGCCGGAGGGGCTTATCCGGCGGATCGCGCTCCTGAGCGGAGGCGTACGGGCTGCATGGCGGCGATAAGGAATATTATTCTTGCTAGCTATATATTTCCGGTAGTAAAAGTGATTTTCTAACGTTAGAAATATATGGAATAATGGCCTGAAAAATCACCCGTTTTCCGCCTGGAGCTCGCCATGTCCCGTCCGGCCGCCGCCACCCCTGAACAGATCCGCGCCACCGTGCTGGCGATGCTCGCCGAAGCGGGTGACGCGACGCCCGTGAGCGGGGCGCGCTTCCGGCAGCTCGTGTCGGTGCGCAAACTGCGCGCACGGCTCGGTGCCGGCGACCCGGCCACGCTCGCGCGGGCCCTCAACGTGATCGAGGCCGAGGTCGTGCGCGCCGGGCTGGCCGAAATCGCGATCCCCGGCATTCCGCCGGATATCGCCGAGCAGATGCACGCGCTCTGGCAGGCCGCCATCACCGTCCAGCTCGACGACGTCGTACGCCTGAAGGCCGAGGCGCAGCAGGCGGTCGCTGCGGCCGAGTCGGCGCGTACCGACGCCGGGCTGCGTGTCGAGCTGCTGCGCCAGGAAGTGACCGAACTGCGCGCGGCCCTCACCAGCCGCGACGCGGAGCTGGCTGAGCTGCGCGCGCAGCACGCCCTGCTGCGCGAACGGCATGCCGCGCTCGAGACGGCGCTGCAGGAGCGGCAGAGCCAGCTCGATGCCGCCACAACCGAACGGGCGACGCTCGAGCACGCGCACGCGCAAGGACTTGCCCAGGCGCAGCAGCGGTACGAGGCGCTGTCGAAACAGCTGCTCCAGGAAACGGCGCACCAGCGCGAGGCGCTGAAGAAGGAACACGGGCAGTTCGCCTCGCAGCTGAAGTTCGCCGAGCGTCGTATCGCCGCGCTCGAGGGCGAGCGCGAGCGGCTCGAAGCGGAGCTTGCCGGTGAGCGGGCGACACGCCAGCAGGCGGTCGGCGAGGCGCTCGCGCTGAAGGCCGTCAACTCGAGCCAGCATGCGCAGCTCGACGAACTGATGCGCGTGGTGTCCGGGCTCAATGTGCCGCGTCGGCCGCCGGCCGCCTCCGCGGGGCTGGCGAGCGCCCGGCGCACAAAGACCGCAGCGAAAGGGAGTGCCGCCACGCGCGCGAAGAAAGCATGAGCGCCCCGATGAACCCGTCGGACTGGATCGATCACGGCACGCTGCCCCCGCAGCGCCTGCCGGCCGGCGCCGGAGATGCCATCGCGTATCTGGCCGATGTGCTCGGTCACGTCGTTTATACGCGCTGGACGCTCGGCATGATCAGGCAGCGTCATGCCTCACTGGCCGACGCGAAGGCGGCACGGCCGGCCGTCATGCGTGTGCTGCTGGATCATGAGGCCGCTGTCGAATACTGGGACCGCGGGCGTGTGCGTACGGTTGCTGCCAATGAGGCGCCGGCGCCCGACGCTGTGCTGGCCCGCGTGCTGCATACGCATCGCCGGCGCTTCAAGCCGGTACCCGAAGGCGGGGAGCTTGTTGCGACCGGTGAGCCGAAACGGGAGGCCACGGCCCTGATGACCTTGCCCCGGCCGCTGGTCGAGTGGCTCGCGCGCGCCGGGCGTTTCGCGGCGGTGGCGAGCCCAACGAATACGCTCGGCGTCGGCGACGACGCCCAGGCGGCGGCGCTGTTCCTGCGCGACCGGGCGAGCCGTTCGCCGCACACACTGCGCGCGTACCGCACCGAGCTGCGCCGCCTCGTCACCTGGTGCGAGGCGCGACAGCTCGGGCCGCTGTCCGACCTGACGCGCCATGACCTGCTCGCGTACCGGCAGGCCCTGCGCCAGCCAGCGCCGGAGACCGTGGGCGATACGCCGCGCAGGATGTCGGAGGCATTGCAGTCCCGGGCGCTCGCCGTCATCGCGAGCCTGTTCCGTTACTGGACGGAAACCGGGTATCTGAGTGCCAACCCCGCTGCCGGCCTCGTGCGCGGCGGCCGTTCGCGCGCGAGCTTCGCGCCCCAGCGCATGCTGCCGCCGGCGTTGCTCGCCGCATGCGATGCGTGGGTGACCGAAGCCGCTGCGGGCGACGATCCCCTGGTCACCGCGCGGCGCCGTGCGATCTGGGCGCTGTACCGCTATGCCGGCGTGCGGCTGATCGAACTCGTGTGGTCCGACGAGGCGCAGTTGCCGAAGGTCGAGGTCGACGGGCATGGCAGTTGGACCCTTCACGTGCTGGGCAAGGGCCGCCGCACGCGCGCGATTCCCCTGCCGGCGGTCTGCGTGTCCGTGTTGCGGACCTACCGTGAGTTGCGCGGCCTTCCGTCGCAACCACCGCTCCTTGAACACGCCGCGCTGGTCCATGGACTCAAGGGCGGCTCGCTGAAGGGTTCAGGCCTGTACGACGAAGTCAAGGCGATCTTCGTGGCGGCCGCGGAACGTCTTGCAAACGCGGACCCCGAGGGGGCCGCCCGCCTGCGGCAGGCGTCGCCGCACTGGCTGCGGCATGCCTACGCGCGACAGATGATCGTCGACCACCAGGTACCGCTGCCGGTGGCGCAGGCGCTGCTCGGCCATGCGTCGGTGCAGACAACCGCTGCGTACGCGAAAACGGATCTCTCGCAGTTGCGCGCGTTCGTCGAGGGGACGTTCGCGTCGCACGACGCACCTCATTCGGGCGCGAGGCCCAGGGCGTCCCAGAGAAACTGAAGCGACACGGGCTCGCGCTGCTGCAATTGCGCCTGCCGGTTCTCATCGCACTGGTAGGTGCGCAGCAGGCCCTTGACGCGCTCCAGCCCGGCGGGCGTGACTATCGCCTCGCGAGGCGATCGCCCGTCCAGGATCGGCATCGGTTCATCGGGCCAGTCCGCGTAGATACGCATCAGCGCCTGCCGGATAGCCGATGTCGCGAGCTCGGGCGGCAGATCGGCGGCCCCGGATGTGGGGGATGGATCGTCGCCCATGCGGCCGAGTGCGGCGACGGGATCCTGGATGTCGCGAATGCGAAACTCGACGGCGTCTCTCATGATCGCGTCGAACCAGTTGCGGCTGTCATCGGCATCGTGCTGCGTGCGGCAGAACACGATGAGATGTTCACCGTCGCGCGTGCGGCTGATGCCCGCGGCGCTGCGGACCTGACCATTATCGCAGTCGATGCGCCGTTCCCAGCCCTGCCCGGGATTGCCCTCGACATCGGGCTGCGCGGCGAGCACCGCAGCCACCTTCTCCCAATCACGCACGCGATAGCGGTCGGTCACGAGCAGCAACGGCTCGTTGCTCGCGGCGTCGATCAGCGTGGGCGGCTCAAGGTCCTCGAAAAACTGCGCGAGCCACGCGCGACGGATCATGAAACTGAGCTCCGAAGCGGACGGCTCCTGTCCGGGTTCGCTGGTCTCGCGAATCCACCGAAGCAGATGGGCGGCCTGCATCGGGACGAAAACATGCATCGTGCCCGACAGGACGAATGCCCGGTTCTCCCGGATCACGCGCAGGCCGATGGTCGCGCCGAGCAGGTCGGCCTTGCTGCCCACGCTTTCGGAGACGATAACGGGCTCGACGTCCGGATCGAGCACATCGCACACGGTCATCGATCGTTGAGGCTTGACGTCGGTCACGGTGTAGAGCCGCAGCGGCGTTGTGGCCAGCTGCGTGAGCCAGGCGCGCTGGGTGTCACTGAATGTCGGGCCACCCGTGCCGAGCAGCAGGTCGGCGACACGACGCGGCTCGCCGCGCACCTGAATCTCGCCTTCGGCCAGCAACCACTCGTAGGTCTGACCGATGATGAACTCGCGGATATCCTCATCCAGGTCACCGAAATCCTCGAGATCGTCATCGTCGAGGTCTTCGAACAAGGCATCGTCGATCGCCTCGCGCACGGCACGTCCGTGCCGGCTCTCGAGCCAGGTCAGCGCACGGGGAACGGCGCTGGACGGATCCTCGTCGCGGGGATGGTCGGCATTGAGGCAGCAGTGCTTGTACTTCCTGCCGCTGCCGCAGGGACAGGGATCGTTGCGGCCGGGGCGATGGGTCATGGTGGTGGGTTACCGTGGTCACGACAGCCGCATGTTACCTTGCCCCGGCGAGGGCCGATACCGGAACGGCGATGGTGCTGGGCATGAGGCGACTGACGTACTGGGCGACCGGGAAATCGAACGTGCCGCGCAGGTTGATGCCTTCCAGCGCGGTGGGCGCAATGCGTCGCATGTGTTCGCCGATGACAGGGGCCTGGCCAAGCCGTTCGATGGTTTCGAGTGCGTGCTGCATGTGCATCGTGTTCCAGGCCATGACGGCGTTGGTAAGCAGCGTGAGCGCGGAAGAAACCGCGACCAGCGAATGCGGCTGCCGCGCGAGTTCGAGCGCAATCTTGCCCTGATGGATGGCGCGCTGCACGGTATGCACCGCTTCGCCGCGATTGAGCGCATGGTGCAGTTCGCGCCGAAACGCCGGGGTGGTGAAGTAGTCGATCAGGAAGATCGAGCGAAACAGCCGGCCGAGATGCACGCCGCCGTCATAGAGGGGCTGGCCGCGCGCATCGGAACCGAAGCGCGACAGGGCCTGGACGGCCGTGCAGCGCCCGCTGCAGACAGAAGCGACCACGCGCACGAACTCATCCCAGATGGCCTCGATGGCCTTGACGCGTACGTCGCCGTCGGTGACATCCCTCAGCAGTTCGGGTACCGCGTGTCCGGCGGGCACATGCAGTCGCCGGTCGCGCAGATGCGCCAGCCGGGGGCACAGATCGAAGCCGGCCCCACGTGCGAGCGCCATCGCGAAATCGGTATTTATATGGACATGTCGCGTTTTTGATCAATCCGTGTTCGGCATCAATCGGCGTTCGCTCAGCCGAATCAATGGCAGAGGGGGTCACCGTCAGGTTCTCCCAGATCGGTCAGAAGCCGTGTGATCCGATCCGCAACTGACCGATGCCGCGCCTGCTCGTTGGGCCAGCCGTGTGCCTGTGCGTCCTCAGCCAGCGCCATTTCGAGCTTCCAGCGCTCCCGCAGGCGTGGCACGTACGCGGGCGTCGTCACGAACTTCGCGCAGGTCAGATACATGTCACACTCGCACGGCCCCTCGGCCGGCAGCCGCAAACAGTGGCCGAGTTCCAGTTCGGTTTTAAAGAAGTTGCACTTCAGCCAGTCTACAGAAGCCTTCGGCAAGGCGCCGCTGCGAAGCTGTGCGGCTGCAGGACCCGCAATGATTGAACCGGGCTCCAGAACGGATTTGTAGTCACGCAGCACTTCTCGATCGCTGATCTGGGCATATACGAGTGACATCGACGCACTGCGATGTCCCAGTATGCTCATGATCGTATGCAGCTTTGCTCCACGCTCAGCCAGTTGCGTACCGACGGTATGACGGAAGCGATGGGGGCTGATGGTCCGACGGCCGTTACCATCGACGATGCCTGCTGCCTGGCACGCCTGCTTCAACGAAACCTGGAAGAGATACGAACACGACAGCAGTCTGCCGTGCGACATGAACACGTATCGCGTTGGGGTGCCTGTGAGCTCGTCCGTCAGGGCCCGCTCGCCTGCCACATCCCGATGGGCAATCAAGTCCCGAAGCGCATTTGCCGCCTCTTCGTGCAATGGCACCATGCGTTCGCGGTAGGTCTTGCCCGCTGGCAGGCGCAGCCGGGCCGTTCCGTCCGGATAGCTATCGAGGCAATCGACAGACAGTCGCTGGATCTCTCCCTTTCGGGCACCAGTCCAGCGTGCAATCAGTAACGCGGTCCGTTGATACAGACATTCAAGACTGGCGACGGCGCCCATCAGACGTGCAAGCTCGTCTGATGGAATGAATCTCGGCACACGCAAAGGAATCTTCGGGATGTCGCCGATACCTAACAACGGTCGGGCGGGTGTATCGTCCCATTCCCACGTGGCGGTATTACGGAAGAATTGCGACAGCGCAGAAATATGTCCGCGTCTAGCCAGTGTTCCCAGGGGCTGTCCCGTTCTCGGGCTCGGTTGCTCAGACAGCGCAACCACATATTGCAGCACATCGTCCCGTGTGACCCGCGCAAAGCTTTCAATTTCCGGGCGCTCATTGTTCAGCCACACCATGAACCGGTACAGCGCAAGCTCGAATCGTTTTAGGCTTAGCGGGCGATCCGTGGCGCTGCGTGCGACGAGCCAGCGGTCCACGACTTCCTGCATGCGCGGCATTACCGGCTGCCGTTCCTTGATGCTACGAATGAACTTCCTTGGCTCAGCATGCAATTGCCCGCGATGGAACAAGAGCAGCTCGAGCTGATTTACGCGCAGCGTCCAGCTCTTACGGAACATCTCGAACTTTTTCGACGCGCTCGGATAGAACTCCACCAGATCGTCACTGGCGAGAAACGCCGCTACCGCTTCGCGCAGCCCCCGAATGTGCTCACCATCGAGCTCTGACACGTGAAGGCATCCGGTGTGTAGCATGATCCGGCTCACGCTCCAGCGCACCGTCGCGTCGATGCCGATTGTGCCGAAGCCAAGTCGTCGGGCGTCGGCCTGGAGGGCATCGATTCCGAGGTCCAGTCCCATTTCTCGCGCCGCTTCCGGAACGAACAGCGGACTGCAGGCGAATAGCCATCGATAGTCAAACTGGACGAATCCGTGAAGCGCCAGAAACAGAAGAAACGGTTTGGCCATGTGCGATAGCTCCGCGTCAAGGCCGTACTCCTTTCTCGCCGGAATATTGCCGACGCGGATTGCCAAGGGCTCCGCAAACCAGCCCCGGAGATCGGGCCAGCGACGCACGAAGCGGCGCATGTCATTGAGCTTGCGATGGGCCCGACTGGGAGAACCAGGCAGCGAGTTGGCGAACGCCGCATATTCCGATTCCGGACAATACGAACATGCGCGACGTGGTATGTCGCTTGATCTGGCCGTGAGGTTTCGCGATCGTGGCATCGGTATTAGACCGCTAGGCTGGACGCCGGGACGTCAGTCACGGATTCAATCCGCTCAAGACCCAGTGCCCGCCGGTAATCGGCTACAACCTCCCGATCGGAGACGCGGGTATAGATACGCGTCGACTCGGGCGATGCATGCCCGAGCCGCTTCTGGAGTGTCAACTCGCGCATGCCCGCTTCCCACATGCGGGTGGCGTGGGTGTGACGCAGGCTGTGTGGCGTCACCCAGGGCTCCCGAATTCCAGCCCGTTCGCACGCACGGGTAAAGAGCTTGAACAACGCAGGATAGCCCGGTGGCTCAAGCCGTCGTGTTCCAGCGCCGCCGATGAGGAATACGAACGGACTGTCGCCATCGCTCGGTCTTTCGGTCATCACGTACCTGTTGACGATTTCCAGCGTGGCGGGTTCGTGAAGATCAACCACACGCTCGAAGCGTGACTTGGCGCGTACGCCTTTCGGATGGTCGTTGCGATATCTAATCATGACGCGACGCTGGCCGTAGCGTATGTCCTCCAGATGCAGGCCCAGTGCTTCCCCTGGCCGCAACCCGCCATCCAGCATCAATCGCAGGATGGCCTGGTCACGCTGGCTATGCAGTTCCGCAAAAAGCGCATCGATCTGTTCATCCGACATCGGACGCGGCAACCGGTCCACGGTCTTGACGGAAACGCGCCTGCGCAATGGCCTCTGACGACTCGCTCCGTCCATGAAAGGTCGATGTCTGCCGCTCACTCGCTGCTGCTGATGATCGAGCGTCTTCTCGAGCGGGTTGGCGCTGTCCAGCTGGGCCGAGAGGATGGCGAAATCATAGAATGATGAGACGGCGGCAAGTATCCGGTTGACGGTGGTCGCGGCCAGCTGTGTCATTGGCTTGCCATCAATCGACCGCGCCTCTGCAATCGATCGTCGGCGCGGTGACAATGGGATCCTGAGCGATCTCAGATAGCCGAGAAATTCGACGGTATGCCACACCCTGAACTCCCGCCACTCCAGATGGTGTTGCGAGAGAAAGCGCCACAGGTGCTGCAGATCGTGAGCATAGGCAACCAGTGTGTTCGGCGAACAGTTCCGAGCTGCCAGATGCCGCAGGTAGAGGTTGAAGACGGGCACAGATTCGCCAGCGTCATCCAGCAACTCGACACATCTCTGTCCGCCCGGCAGAAATGTCTTGCGAATCTCCATGTCGGCCTCCTTTCCAGCGACGGGAGCGACACCTCATGCCGGTGCCGCTGATGTGCCGCACGCGTCTCGGACATCTCCAGGCCGGCTGGCCCGCTTCGGGCTACGCCCTGCGCTGGCCAGCCGGCCTGGAGATCGGTCTGTTGCTCCCTATATGCCCTGTGTCGATGGCAGAACGATGACGGTGTCCATGTAACAACAAAGCCGTGAGTATCCACCGCAATTTGCGCGACGTCGTCAATGCTGTCCTGGCGAATCACGCCCTCGATCGCGGCCCCTGCCTGCCGCTGGTTTAGCAGGATGGGCTGATCGTAGAAGACGCCCCAGCGGTCGTGCACGTGCGTGTACATGCCGATCGAGCGCGTGCGCCGGCGTGGGTCGGCGCGGGCCTGCCAGACCGTTCGGGCAGTCTCGAGCGACATCATGTCTGATGATGCGAGATCCGCTCGCCCCCAGTACTGGGTGACCGGATGGCTGTGCATAAACTGCAGCACGGCGTCGGCTGCCTGACGCAGCAGCCGTTCATCGGCAATGCGGCGCATCATCTGGCGGATCGCCTCGGCCGACAGCTCGGGTACCATGCGCGCGATGTCGGCGGCGGACATCGAGGTGCCATGCGCGAGGATGGCGGCGTAGAGCATCAGCAGTTCACTGCGCGAGCGCGGCTCGCGCCCCAGCAGGATCCAGCTGAAGCGCACCTCGCTGTCCACCTGCAGGATGATCTCGGGCAGCTGCCCGTCCGGGCGTGACGCGAACAAGGCTCGGCGCAGGTCCTCGACCGCCTTCTGTCCCGGCTCGGCCCTCAGGGCATCGAGATGAACCGCGTCGTCGACGTGGACTTCGCCGCGTTCGACCGCTTCGCTCAGACGCTCGAGGCCTTCGTCAAGGTGCCTCATGACGGGTTCGAGAAACACCCTCGGATCCTGCGGCAACCCCAGCTGCCCGTAGAAATGGTTGCGCTGACGTTGCCAGTCGTCAGCGGGGATCAACAGCATGCCGAGGCTGCGAAACGAGAAGCTGTGCTCGACATAGACCGATCCATTGCGCAGGGCCACCCGCAAGGCAAAGAGCGTCGCCCATTCGAAGGCGATCAGCGCGTCGGTGCGGTTCTCGCTGGCGATCATCCGCTGCCAGGCCCGTCCAAGCGGGATCTGCGTGTCCGTCGGCAGATCGACCGCCTTGTTCGAGTAGCGCTCGCGCAGCAAGGCGAGCGCATCCATGACCGGATGGGCGGTCTGGGCCTGGAAAGGCAGGTCCAGCAGCTTTGCAAGCAGTGCACGCGCGACGCGCCGCTTCGAGACGAGCTGTGCCCGCATCAGGCTGGTCCGACTGGGTGCATCCTGTTTGAGGACTGCGTCCGCCAGTTCGCACAATTGCCTGGCAAGCGCATCGCGTGTCAGATCCTTGTTGCCTGCGAGCGCCTTGACGGCCGTGGCAAATTCGCGCAGCTGCGCCTTCAGATCCGGGCGCGAGGCGGCCACCCGATCATTGGCTGTCCTGATCGCCTTGCGGACCCAGTCGCCGAGCATCGACAGGAGCTGGTCGGTTGCCGAGCACAACGCGTAGCGCATGAAGCAGGCGGCCTCGAGCCGCCGTATGGCCGGCTGGATGCGGTGGCTCACCGAGGGTTTGCGGTCCGCGCAGCGCCGCGCATAATGCCGGACGATAGCTTCGTTGCATGTGTCGGGCCACTGCACCTGTACGCCGAGCTCGACCAGACAGTCGAGCTTGCGCAAGAGTTCGCTCATCTGTCGCGTCGAATTGCGCAGCGGCACCGACCACAGCCATTGCTGCAGGCTCGATGCCTCGCCATGGGGCTTCGGCAGCAGCTTGCCCCAACGATCCAGTGTGGCTTCGCCAAAGGCCTGCGTAAGCTCGCCCGTGAGCGTGGCTTCGACGTCCCGGATGGCCTGCACGATCAGTTCCCGCAAGGTGCGATCGCGCGGCAACAGGATCCGGTGTTCGTAGAGCCAGCGTTTGAGTTCGTGCAGCAGACCATTACGATCCTGCCGGCCCGAGAGCGCGGCTTTGAGCCAGCGCATCACGTAGCGGCGTTGGTGTTCGGTCATGGAGCCGAAGCCGAGCGCCTGGTATGCGCAGGCCTGATGTTCGACCAGCGTGTCGGTATGGCCGTCGTACAGCGACGTCATCGTCCCGAGATCGGGCGGTTCGATGCCGAGCTGTTGCCCCAGGTGCTGCCAGAGATTGCGTGGCACGTACCGGCAAGCATCGAGCGTGCGACCGGTCATGCGCACGAAACCGATGTGAAGCGCCAGCGCGAAGCGGTAGACGTGTCGGCGACGCGCATTGATCAACGCGCATTCCCTCGCGGAAAACGTGAAGAACGTGGCGAGCTCGAACTCGTTGAGCGTGTGCGGGATGGACCGCATCCCGAGATAGGCCTGCCGCCAGTGTTCCATCGCCGTCCGCTCCGCAGCCGCAAGAGGAACCGCTCAGGCTATGCCAACAATATCGCCTTGACAATTGGGGGCGAGGCACTGCGGGCTACCGGGGAAGGCAAACAGCAAGCTCTTGATTTTACGGAGACTTTATAAAGGGCTAGACCGCAAAGCCTTGTCAGGTCTGGAGCCCGCTAACCCGGTAAACGGCATCAAAATCACGGGGACCCCAGAATGGGA
>Ga0335085_10016061_pt1 | contig 10838 bp, 10 predicted proteins | sample Lox_Sample_45_FD_206712 | JGI IMG/M metagenome (GOLD analysis project Ga0335085, IMG submission 206712) | Soil microbial communities from Loxahatchee National Wildlife Refuge, Florida, United States - Lox_Sample_4.5 | ecosystem: Environmental > Terrestrial > Soil > Wetlands | place: USA... | reverse complement strand
CGGCGACGCGCGGCATGCCGGTCAAGCCGCTGCCGGGCGAGAACGGGCCGGCGCTGGTGAGCTATGGCGCCGCGCCGCCGCCGCCCGGCGCGCCGCCGGGCGCCTATCCGGCCGCGCCATCACCGGCGCCGGCGCCAGCCTCGGGTCTGCGCAATCTCCTCGATCGCATTTTCGGCGGCGGCTCGGCAGAGCCGCCGGCGCGGGCGGCACCCTATTCGAACATGCCGCAAGGCTGAGGACTGCGCCCAAACCCTGTGCCATCCGCGCCGCGCCGTGACGCCGGCTACAGGGCTCATGGTATGGCGAGCCAAGAACCGATCTGATTATTTCGGGCGCTGGACCGCCCGCGCTAGCGTCGATGAACACCGGGGAAATGAGGGGCGGGTTCGGTAGGAACCGCCCATGCACAATCGGATCGGCTGGATAAGGTGGCTGCCGGGATTGCTGGCAGCACGCGACTATCGCGCCGCGTGGCTGCCCCACGACATCGTCGCCGGCCTGGTGCTGTCGACGATGCTGGTGCCGGTCGGTATGGCCTATGCCGAGGCGTCCGGCGTGCCGGGAATCTACGGCCTCTATGCCACGATCGTGCCGCTGCTGGCCTACGCCGTCTTCGGCCCCAGCCGCATCCTCGTCCTCGGACCCGATTCATCGCTGGCCGCCGTCATTCTGAGCGTCGTCCTGCCGCTGTCCGCCGGAGACCCCGCGCGCGCGGTGGCGCTGGCCGGCATGATGGCGGTCGTCTCGGGCATTGTCTGCATTCTGGCGGGCATCGCGCGGTTGGGCTTCATCACCGAGCTGCTCTCAAAGCCGATTCGCTACGGCTATATGAACGGCATTGCGCTGACCGTGCTGATCAGCCAACTGCCCAAGCTTTTCGGGTTCTCGATCGAAAGCGACGGTCCGCTGCGCAACCTCTGGGCGATCGCCGCGGCGCTCATCGCCGGCAAAACCAACTGGGTGGCGTTCGCCATCGGCGGCGCGAGCCTCGTCGTGATCCTCGCCTTGAAGCGGAGCAAGCGGGTACCGGGCATCCTCGTCGCCGTAGGCGGCGCGACCATTCTCGTCGGCGCTTTCGACTTGGCCGCGCGCGGCGGCGTGTCGGTGCTCGGCCCGCTGCCGCAGGGACTGCCCGCCTTCGCCATCCCCTGGATATCGCCTGGCGACGTTGTTTCGGTTCTGATCGGCGGCGGCGCTGTCGCCCTGGTTTCATTCGCCGATACCAGCGTGCTCTCCCGCGCCTATGCGGCGCGCACGCGTCAGCATGTCGATCCCAATCAGGAAATGGTGGGGCTCGGAGTCGCCAATCTGGCCGCCGGATTCTTCCAAGGGTTCCCCGTCAGCAGCAGCTCGTCGCGGACGCCGGTGGCGGAAGCGGCGGGCGCGCGCACGCAGCTGACGGGTGTCGTCGGCGCGCTCGCGGTCGCCCTGCTGCTGCTGACGGCGCCCCATCTGCTTCAGGATTTGCCGAACGCTGCCCTGGCCGCGGTCGTCATCGCCTCGGCGATCGGTCTGATCGAGGTCAACGACCTCGTCCGCATCTACCGCATCCAGCGTTGGGAGTTCTGGCTCTCGATCGTCTGCTTCGTCGGCGTCGCGGTGTTCGGCGCGATCCCGGGCATCGGCATGGCGGTCGTCATTGCGGTCATCGAATTCCTCTGGGATGGGTGGCGTCCGCATTCGGCCGTGCTGGGCCGCACCGGAAGTGTCGCGGGCTACCACGACATCACGCGCTATCCCGATGCCCGCCAGGAACCCGGCCTGGTGCTTTTTCGGTGGGATGCGCCGCTCTTCTTCGCCAATGCCGAATTGTTCAAGGAGCGCGTGCTCGCCGCCGCGGCGGATGCGCCGACGCCGGTGCGCTGGCTCGTCGTTGCGGCAGAACCGGTCACCAGCGTCGATGTCACCGCAGCCGATGTCCTCGTCGAGTTGCATCAGGCTTTGGCCGACCGCGGCATCGCGCTGCGCTTCGCCGAGCTCAAGGATCCGGTAAAGGACAAGCTTCGGCGGTTCGGGATCCTGGCCCGGCTCGGCGAGGCATGTTTCTTTCCCACCAAAGAAGCCGCCGTCGACCACTACCTTCGGCTCGCGCCGGCGCCGATCCAGGCGTTTGAGGCAGCTTCCGAGCCGTCTTAAACCTGCTTGCCCTCGAGCCGGCGATAGAAGCCGGCAATCACCGCGGCGCACAGCGCCACCACCAGGACATTGCCGCAGGTGCTGAGCACGCCGCGCAACAGGAAGAAGCCGAGCGGCGGAAGCTGGTCGCCGGCCGCGTCGATATGGAAGCCGGCGAAGAAGGCGCTGACGATCATCGCGGTGATGAACACCAGCGGGATGCTGACCAGCATCACGGTCACGAACAGCCGCCAGGTATTGCCGCCGAGACCGCGCCACGCCGCGCCGATCGAGAGCGGCTTGCCGATCGCCGCCGCGGGGAAAAGCAGCATGCAGCGCACGGGGATGAGCCACGCCGCCATCATCGCCGCGCCGGCGACCAGCCCGACGACATCCGGCACGCCGTCGCGATCCGTCAGCAGCAGAACGACCAGCAGCGCCGCGGCGATGAGATAGAGCAGCACCGTGTACAAGAGGAAGCGCAGCCAGGCGCCGAGGAAGATGCCGGCCGGGGCGCTGCGCCCGCCGGTAAAGAGCGAGACCTGATACCAGCGCACGGCGAAGGCGGTGAGGCAGAGCAGGCCGGTAAGCGCCTCGATCAGATTTTCGGCGGTGAGGCCGAACCGGTCGCCGCGCCACGCCGGGAAGCCGGCGATGCCGCGATAGAGGTGGAGATAGCCGGGCAGGATCGAGGCCGCGAGCAGCAGCAGCAGCGGCAGCCAGGCGACTTCGAGCAGCAGGCTGAGCTGGCCGAACACCCCGCGATAGGCTTCGACCATAATCTCGGCGACGGGCACTTTGATGCGCGTGCCGGCAGCGGCCACGGCGCTTCTCCGCTTGTTGAGGATGCGGGGCAAGCTAGCGGATCGTCGCGGCGCGCGACAGTAACGGCGTGGCGAACGCGGTCGCCGGCCGGTCAGGCGGCGGTGACGCCTTGGTCGAGGGCGTAGCCCGCGGCGCGCACGGTGCGGACCAGGTCTTTGTGGCCGCCCTCGTTGAGCGCCTTGCGCAACCGGCGGATGTGCACGTCGACCGTGCGCAGCTCGACCTCGGCGTCGCGGCCCCACACGGCGTCGAGCAATTGCTCGCGCGAGAAGACGCGGCCCGGCCGCTCGAGGAAGAAGCGCAGCAGCCGGAACTCGGTCGGGCCGAGATGGATCGGCTGGCCGGCGCGGCTGACGCGATGGGCCGAGAGATCGAGGGCGAGATCGCCGAAGCGCAGGATCTCGGCATTGGCGGCCGGCCGGGCGCGGCGGATCACGGCGCGCAGCCGCGCAATCAGCTCGCTCGTGCTGAAGGGCTTCGTCACGTAGTCGTCGGCGCCGCTGTCGAGGCCGCGCACGCGGTCGGTTTCCTCGCCGCGCGCCGTCAGCATGATGATCGGCACTTCGCGCCACGCCGAGCTGCGGCGGATCTGCCGGCAGAGCTCAAGCCCCGAGATCCGCGGCAGCATCCAATCGAGCAGGACGGCGTCTGGCGTTTCCTCCTTGAGATGGAGCAGGGCTTCCTCGCCGTCGCGCGCTTCGGCGACGGCAAAGCCCTCTTTCTCGAGATTGTAGCGGAGGAGCGTGAGGAGCGCGGCTTCGTCTTCGACCACGAGGACGCGGGGCTGCATCAGGCGACGTCCTCCTGATGGCCGTTGTCATCCGTCGGCGCCGCCTCGACCGTGCGGTCGCGCTTGGGCCTTATCTGCGCCAGCGGCTTGCCGTGCACGAGGAAATAAAGCGTTTCGGCGATGTTCGTCGTGTGATCGCCGATGCGCTCGAGATTCTTCGCCATGAAGAGGAGATGCGTGCACGCCGTGATGTTGCGCGCGTCCTCGATCATGTAGGTGAGGAGCTCGCGAAAGAGGCTCGTATACATCTCGTCGAGCTCTTCGTCGCGCAGCCAGACCTGGAAGGCCTTCTCGGCGTCGCGCTCGACATAGGCGTCGAGCACATCCTTGATCATGGCGAGGCAGACCGCGCCCATGCGCGGCAGGGCGTAGACCGGCTTCACCGGCGCCGTCTGGTTGAGCACGAGCGAGCGCTTGGCGACATTCGCGGCGTAATCGCAAATCCGCTCGAGATCGGTCGAGGTCTTGAGCGCGGCGACGATCTGCCTGAGATCGCGCGCCAGCGGCTGGCGCAGCGCCAGCAGCCGCACGACCTGCGCCTCGACCTCATGCTCGAGCTCGTCGACCTTGGTGTCGGCCTCGATGACGCTCGAGGCGAGATCGCCGTCGCGCTTCGAGACGGCTTCGATCGCCGCTTGCAGCTGGCTTTCGGCCATGCCGCCCATCTCGGCGATCGAATTGTCGAGCCGCTGCAGCTCCTGGTCGTAGCTCTTGATGATGTGTTCGGCGACCATGGTGTAACTCCTTCCGACAACGCCCCCCGATCACTCAGCCGAAACGGCCGGTGATGTAGTCTTCTGTCTGGCGTTCCTTCGGATGCGTGAAGATGGCTTCGGTCTCGTCGAACTCGATGAGCTGGCCGAGATACATGAAAGCGGTGTAGTCGGAGCTGCGCGCCGCCTGCTGCATGTTGTGCGTGACGATCGCGATCGTGTAGTCCGACTTCAATTCGGCGATCAGCTCCTCGACGCGCTGGGTCGAGAGCGGATCGAGCGCCGAGCACGGCTCGTCGAGCAGCAGGATCTCGGGCTTCACCGCGACGGCGCGGGCGATGCAGAGACGCTGCTGCTGGCCGCCCGAGAGCGAGAGGCCGCTCTGCTTGAGCTTGTCCTTGACCTCGTCCCAGAGCGCGGCGCGGCGCAGCGCCTGCTCGACGCGATTGTCGAGCTCCTGGGCGGAGAGGCTCTCGTAGAGGCGGATGCCGAAAGCGATGTTGTCGTAGATCGACATCGGGAACGGCGTCGGCTTCTGGAACACCATGCCGATGCGCGCGCGCAGCAGGTTGAGGTCGGTGCGCGGATCGAGAATGTCCTTGCCGTCGACCAGCACCTGGCCGGTCGCGCGCTGGCCGGGATAGAGATCGTAGATGCGGTTGAGGATGCGCAGCAGCGTCGACTTCCCGCAGCCCGACGGGCCGATGAACGCGGTGACGCGGCGGTCGTAGAGCTCGAGGTTGATGCCTTTCAGCGCCTCGTAGTTGCGGTAGTAGAACCGCAAATCCTTGATCACGACCTTGGTTTGCGGCACGCCGCGCTCGGCGGTGCGGTTGATCGACACCATCGGCGCGGTGCCGAGGGGCGGGCGGGCGGGGCTTTGGGTGGGTGTGTCCACGCGGTTCACATCGATTGTCATCGGCTGGTTGAGCCTCCACTCCAGTTTGCCAGGAACCGCGCGCCGATGTTGAGGAAAAGGATGGCAAAGGTGATGAGCAGCGCGCCGCCCCAGGCGAGGCGCTGCCAATCGGCGTAGGGGCTCATGGCGAATTGAAAGATCACGACCGGAAGGTTGCCCATCGGTCCGTTCAGGTTGGTGGTGGAGAACTGATTGTTGAGGGCGGTGAAGAGCAGCGGCGCGGTCTCGCCGGCGATGCGCGCCACGGCCAGCATCACGCCGGTCATCATGCCCTGGAGCGCGGCGCGGTAGGTGATCATGACGACCACCTTCCAGCCCGGCGTGCCGAGGGCGAAGGCCGCCTCGCGCAGTCCCGAGGGCACCAGATTCAGCATGTCCTCGGTGGTGCGCACGACCACCGGCACGACCAGGATGGCGAGCGCGATCGATCCGGCCCAAGCCGAGAAATGGCCCATCGGCACGACCATCAGCGTGTAGACGAAAACGCCGATCACGATCGACGGCGCGCTCAGCAGGATGTCGTTGACGAAGCGCACCAACGGCGCGAGCCAGGTGCCGCGGCCATATTCGGCGAGATAGGTGCCGGTGAGGATGCCGACCGGCGTGCCGATCAGGGTCGCGACCGCGGTCATGACGACGCTGCCGAAGATCGCGTTGCTGAGGCCGCCCTGATTGCCGGGCGCCGGCGTTGCTTGCGTGAATGTGCTCGGGGACAGCGCCGGAACGCCGTGATAAAGCAGCGCGCCGAGGATGAGGAAAAGCACGAGCAGCCCGAGCCCGGTCGCAAACAGCGACAGCGTCAGGATGACGAGGTTGGTCGCGCGGCGGCGGGTATAGATCGTCATTTCGCGGCCTGCCGGTCGAGGCGCAGCAGCAGCAGCTTCGCGATGGCCAAGACGCAGAAGGTGATGATGAAGAGGATGAAGCCCAAAAGGACCAGCGATGGGATGTAGAGGGGACCGACGGCCTCGCTGAACTCATTGGCGAGGGTCGCCGAGATCGTGGTGCCGGGCGCGAGGAGCGAGGCGCTGATGCGATGCGCGTTGCCGATGACGAAGGTCACGGCCATCGTCTCGCCGAGGGCGCGGCCGAGGCCCAGCATGACGCCGCCGACCACGCCGATCCGCGTATAGGGCAGGACGATGTCGCGGACGACCTCGGCGGTGGTGCAGCCGATGCCATAGGCGCTTTCGCGCAGGATCGCCGGCACCGTGAGGAAGACGTCGCGGGTCACCGCGGCGATGAACGGCAGCACCATGACGGCGAGGATGAAGCCGGCGGTCAGCACGCCGATGCCGAGGGGCGGGCCGCGGAAGAGAAAATCGATGAGCGGGATATTGCCGAGCGTCTCTTTGAGGAAGGGCTGCACCGTCAGCTGCAGGAAGGGCGCCAGCACGAACAGGCCCCAGATGCCGTAGATGATGCTCGGGATGGCGGCGAGCAGCTCGATGAGGATGCCGATCGGCCGGCGCAGCAGCGGCGGGCAGAGCTCAGTGAGGAACATCGCGACGCCAAGGGCGAGCGGCACGCCGATCAGCATGGCGATCAGCGAGGTGATCAGGGTGCCGTAAATCGCCGGGGCGCCGCCGAAAATCTGCTTCACCGGGTTCCAGACATCGCCCCACAGGAAGGCGAAGCCGAAAGCCTGGAAGGCCGGCGCGCCGCCGATCAGCAGCGACAGCATGACGGCGCCGAGAAGCATCAGCACGCCGAACGCAAAGAGCCGGGTGGTGCCGCGGAAAAGCAGGTCGGCAAGGCGTTGCCGGCCGGAATTTGCGCCAGCAGTCGTGGTATCTAGAACGGCATCCACCATGGCTAGTGATCCAGCCCGGCAAGCTTATTCGGCATGAAATGCCCCAAATTCTTCCGCGCCGGGTCGCGTATCGCCATTTTAGGCAAGAAGTACCCGGCCTCCGTTGCGCTTTTATGACAGTTCGGTTGCTGCCTTTGTGACGCCCGGCAGCACCCTAGGAGGCAAATCCCCGTCAACCGGTCGCGGTTGCGGCCGTCCGACGCTCAGCCGGTCGCGGTCGCGACCGGCAGATGGACGGTAAAGACCGAGCCCTGGCCGAGCTCGCTGTCGATATCGAGGGCGCCGCGGTGGTGGTTGACGATGTGCTTCACGATCGCGAGGCCGAGGCCGGTGCCGCCGAGCTCGCGCGAGCGCGCCGGGTCGACGCGGTAGAAGCGCTCGGTGAGGCGGGGCAGGAAATCGCGCGGGATCCCCGGTCCGTGGTCGCGCACCGCGATCGCGACCGCCGCAGCGCGCGGGCCCGGCCGCGCCGCCGGCAGCAATTTGCTCGAGGCAAACCCCGCCACTTCGATCGCCGTGCCCGCCGCACCGTATTTGATCGCATTGTCGAAGAGGTTCTGGAACACCTGGGTCAGCTCGTCGGCATCGCCCAGCACCGGCGCGAGATCGGGCGGCAGCTTGAACTCGAAGCGCATCTGCCGCGCCGCCGCGCGCTGCTCCAGCGTGTCGGCGACGGCCTGCAGCACGTTGCCGATATCGACGGGGTTGGTCGGCGCGCGGTGCTCGTTCATCTCAATGCGCGACAGCGACAGCAGATCGTCGACCAGCCGCGCCATGCGTCCCGCCTGCTCGGCCATGATGGCGAGGAAGCGCTCGCGCGCCGCCGTGTCCTCGCGCGCCGGGCCGCGCAGCGTCTCGATGAACCCGACCAGCGAGGCGAGCGGCGTCCGCAGCTCGTGGCTGGCATTGGCGACGAAATCGGCGCGCAGCCGCTCGCTGCGTTTCAAATCCGTCAGGTCGTGCAGCACCAGCACGGCGGCGGCGCCTTCCGCCGTCGGCGGCGACAACGGCGCGAGCCGCGCCGAGAGATGGCGCTCGACCGGGCTCGCGATCTCGAATTCGACGGTGCGCAGCCCTTCGCCGCGCAGCACCGCATCGGTCGCGGTCAGCACCGCCGGGTGGCGCAGCGCGCCGGCGAGATCGCGATCGACCAGCCGGTCGCCCAGCAGCTGCACCGCCGCCTCGTTGGCGCGGACGATGCGGCGGCCTTGATCGAGCAGCAGCATCGGCTCGGGCAGCGCGGTCTCGACGGCGCGCGCCGCGGCCAGCTCCGAGGCGCGCTGCTGCAGCGTCGCGCGCGTGCCGCGGGCCCAGCGCGCCAGGCTGAGCCACAGCTCGCGCGCGGTCGGGCTGAGGGTCTCGACCTCGGGATTTGCCGTCTCGTCCTCGTTCATGCGCTGCAAGGCGATCTGGATCGCATAGAGCCCGCCGATCAGCGGCCGGAACAGCAGCACAACGCCGCAATAGCCGAGGATCGCGGCAAGCCAGGCCGAGGTCGCGTCGAGCGCTTCGGTCATGACCAGCACGAACAGGATGAAGAAGAAAGGCGATGACAGGAGAGCCGAGCCCAGCAGCAAGCGCGGCAAGGCGCTCATCGCGGCATCGCCGCCGCGGCGCGCGTCACCGATACGATAGGCGATACGATTCCGGCCATTGCTGGCCGGAATCTAATCGAAGTGCCTGGCTTAACGCCAGCGCAGGAAGAAGCGCTCGAGCGAGCTCAGCGCCGTGCCGATGAAGAGGCCGAGGATCGAGAGGATCACGACGCCGGCCATCAGATCGTCGGACTGCATGAGATTGCCGGCGGTGAGGAGGAAGGCGCCGATGCCGTATTGCGCGCCGATCATCTCGGCCGAGACGACGAGGATCAGGGCGATCGACACCGAGATGCGGAAGCCGGCGAGGATGCCGGGCAGCGCCGAGGGCAGGATGATCTTCCAGATGATCGACCGCATCGGCATGTTGAAGCTCTGGCCCATGCGGATGAGATTGCGCGGCGCGCCGTCGACGCCGGCCAAGGTCGCGATCACGGTCGGGAAGAACACGCCCGAGGCGATGGTGACGACCTTCGGCGCCTCGCCGATGCCGAGCCAGAGGATGAGCAGCGGCAACAGGGCGATTTTCGGGATCGGGTAGATCGCCGAGACCAGCGGCATGCCGATGGCGCGGCCCGAGGAGGTGAGGCCCATGACAATGCCGAGGATGACGCCCAAGCCCGAGCCGATCACCCAGCCCGAGCTGATGCGGACCAGCGAGATCGAGAGATGGCGCCAGAGATCGCCGCTGATGGTGAGCTGCCAGAGGGCGTCGACGATCGCGAGCGGCGAAGGCAGGAACACCGGATCGATCCAGCCAAGCGAGATCGCCGCTTGCCAGATCGCCAGGATCGCGGCGAAGGCGATCCAGGATTGCAGCGGCTTCGGCACATCGAGGAAGCCGCCGCCGCGGAAGGCGACTTCGCGGCGCGCCGCGGTGCCTTGGGTTTTGATGGCGATTTCGTTGGCGGTTATCTCACTCATGGATCACCTCTCGGTCGGCCACAGCGGCCTCGTCGCGGATCAGAGACCATAAACGATCGCCCAACTCGGCGAGTTGCCCGAGCGCCGCCTTTTCCTTGCGCTCGCGCTGGGGGATGGGGACTTCGAGCACTTCCTTCATCCGGCCCGGCCGACGTGACAATACCACGACGCGGTCGGCGAGTCGCAAGGCTTCCTGGAAATTATGCGTGATGTAGATGCCGGCGGTGCGCTCGCGCAGGAGGAGGTCGAGGAAATCCTCCATCAGCAGGTCGCGGGTCTGGGCGTCGAGCGCCGAGAGCGGCTCGTCCATGAGAAGGACGGCCGGCTTGACCACGAGCGCCCGGGCGATGCCGACCCGCTGGCGCATGCCGCCCGAGAGCTGTTTCGGCAGGGCGTCGGCGAAGTCCGAAAGCCCGGTGCGGCGCAGCGCATCGGCGACGCGCGCGTCCCTTTCCTGGGCGTCGATCTTGTGGTGCTCCAGGGGCAGGGCGACGTTCTTGGCGACGCTGCGCCAGGGCAGGAGCGCGAAATCCTGGAAGATGAAGGTCAGCGGGTTGAGACAGTCGCGCGGCGGCTGGCCTTCGAGATAGACGCCGCCCTCGCTCGCCTTGAGGATGCCGCCCACGATGCCGAGCAGGGTGGACTTGCCGCAGCCGGACGGGCCGATGACGGCGACGATCTCGCCTTCGCGGACATGCATCTTGATGTCCTCGAGCACGAGCAATTGATCATAGGAATGGCGCTTGACGTCGACGATCACATCCATGGCGGCGTCTATTCAGTCCTCTTACTCATGGGGGGCCTCTTACTCATGGGTGGAATGGGGCGGTGGCACGATGTGGCACGCGCCATGGCGGCGCGCAACGCCTCACCCAACGCCATGCTGGGGGCGTTCTCGCTTTCACCGGGCCTCCCTTCCCACGTTTGCCGCGCCGGGATCGGACGCGGTCTGTCGTTGTTTGGCCGGGACCTTAGCATAAAGGGCGGCGGGCGGGTGGCGCAATCCGGCGGCGGCGGCCTCAGAAGGCACCTGCGCGCCGGCGGTCGTCGGCGCCGGGAGCGACGGCGCGGCGCATCAAATGAGGGCGTCTCGACGGCGTAGCGCCGCGCATCGGCCTGGCCGCCGGATCAGCGCGAAGGGCAA
>Ga0335085_10016060_pt1 | contig 10839 bp, 9 predicted proteins | sample Lox_Sample_45_FD_206712 | JGI IMG/M metagenome (GOLD analysis project Ga0335085, IMG submission 206712) | Soil microbial communities from Loxahatchee National Wildlife Refuge, Florida, United States - Lox_Sample_4.5 | ecosystem: Environmental > Terrestrial > Soil > Wetlands | place: USA: Florida... | reverse complement strand
GTAGGTCCGTGAGCGGTAGGTCCGGGTCACCCGCGCGTCAAGCTCGTCCTTGGTCAGCCGGCCGTGCACGAACGCGGTCTTGAGGATGTCGATCACCCGGTTGCGGTCGGCGTGCGAGGCCAGGAGCCGGCCGACGCCCGGCGCCGCCTCGTCGTTCGCTCCTGTCATCACCAGCACCTCCCCGAAAACGAAGGCAACACGAGCCTAACGTGGCTTCCTCCCGGCGGAAAGCGGGCATGGATGCGGTTCAACAAGCGACTGCGGGCCTGGATCCGCTGCGCCCCGAGACCCTGGGCAGCCGTTGTCCCCGCCTACGAGGCTTTCACGGCACCCTCCTCCGCGGTCCTCGCGGCAGCCTCCAGCGTCCTCATGATCGGCGCCGCGTGCTTCTGCAGGATGTTCTCGGCCACTCTGTCCAGCGGCGGCCGGCCAGAGATACACCGAAGGTCCTGGACTTTCGTTCACTCCCGATATGCCATCTGGTCAACCCTGCATGCCACTGCATTATGAACCTACGGCGCGTCAGCGCGCTATGCTAGGGCCAAAGGGCCTGTGCCATTGAGGGCAAGGTCACCATATATCCCGACGGGACCGTGCGCGAGCTCGAGGAACAGGACGCGCGGGCGCGTGCCCGGGAACCGGTAGCCGCACCTCCGCGGCGAAAGCGATGGCAGCAGCGCCGCCCGGCTTTGATCGCGTAAAGCAAGCGCCCGGGCAGTCATTACGACCACCCGGGCCCGGATCAACTTCTCGCATCGATCAAACTACCATTTCCTGTGGCGCCGCAATTTTCGGGTTTCACTTGCGCCCGGGAATGGCTTAAAGCCATGCACTATCTGCAAGGTCAGCGACTATTGTCAAAGCGAGGAGCCCTAGGAATACGCCTGGAAAACGATGAACGTTCCAGGTCTTCTCTGTTTGACTTCCGAATGACCTCAGTATCCGGTCCTGGTGGCAGGTCCTCCACCAGATCAAGATCCGAACTGCGGCCGTTTATCCCGGCATCGTCGCTATCTCCTGATTTCACATGTTTGCCCAATTTTTTACCGCCTTCGCTGCTACTTCGCAGGGGTAGCGAGCTCGGCGAGTCCGACCTGACTCCGGCACCCAGTGAATCCCCGAAGCAGACAGCTACCTCGGGATACGTGTGGAGTCATGCGGAACGGGGGGGCAGGACCCCGCTGATCGGCCTCATACCTTACCTGCCCAAAGCCTTGTGGACTGTCGGGGATCGCCTCCCGTTCGGGATCCTCCCCCTAGGTCATAGGGATCGGACGAGGACTGTCTGAGGCGACTGCCCTGAGCCGTTCATCGCTCAGAGCATGATGATGGTAGCAAGGTCCTGCGGTCAGGCGGGGGCGGTAACTCACAGTTTATGATGAAAATGTTACAACTCTGGTGTGTTCGATGTGCATTCTACGCACCATGGCCATCCTGGCAAGGTGCATCTGGACAAAACTACCCAGATTGGGCAGCATGATCGTGGTGTATCACCGACGCATGGTGGACGTTCTAGTGGCGTAGGAGATGTGGGCCTAGCGCGGACCTAAGGCAGCATGCGAGACAGGTGGTGAGCAAGTAGCTGCACATGGTGATGACCTTGGCCGAACGCTACAGTCAGCGACAGCTGTGGGACACAGAGGCGGGAAACATGACGGCGAGGAGAGCATGCTGGGATCCATTAGGCACGATCCACCCGAAACGGTGATGAACATGGCCATACCTACACCTAGCCTTTCCGGCACCGGCCCCCCACATGCGGGTGGCGTTGTTCAGTCGGCCCCCGATCCGGCGCGGGAGAAAGATCAAGTGGCGCCCGTCTCAGAAGACTCCGACGTTAACCGGGATAGCTCAGAAGACCAGGAGCGCTCGGTCCGCTTGTCGGTCAACCTCAGTGTCGAGTCCGCAGAAACCCTCAGAGCTCTAATTCGACGTAAGGGGCTTACCATCACCGAAGGCGTACGGCGTGCCATCGCTGTATGGAAATTCGTAGAAGACGAGACCAGTAAAGGCAATCAAATCGCCGTCATCGAAGACGATGGCAGCATCAGCAAGGTAGTCCTGCTTTAGGACGGCATCGGCGGGCGGCGGGTTGGTCTTCCCAAGACCGAGCCCGCCGTCGGCGCCGGAACTTACGGCGAGCGTCAAGATGCCCTGGCCGCTCGTGCCCCCGCTCCCGATAGCTGCCACTCCGCACCGCGGAACCCGTCAGAGGACGGCCCGTGTCGTCGTCCGCTGACTGAGCGTGTCATCAGGCCCGTCGGCATCATGCCAGGTCAGGAGGATTTCTGGCTGGTAGTGGGTGGCGCCCCCAGCAGGATTCGAACCTGCGCTCACGGCTCCGGAGGGCAATGCCCTCGAACGCTACGATCAGCGCTGATATATCAAGCGAAGGTCCCCTGGGGGGTAAATGGCGGGGGCCAGCCAAGAGGACACGGGCACGGCCCGCGCTGGCCGTCAGGTACTGGAAGGCAATATTTCGGCACCGCGTGCCGAAATCACCCTAGACATGCATCAGCGATAGATGCTCGCGGCGGGTCCCGAGGTGGTGACCTGGCGTGACCACGCTGACGAGCCTGCACGCGGGTCATGACGTCGCCTACTTCCTGAACGGGCACGGCGCCGGCGGGTGCGCCGGGGCGATGAGCTATTACACGGCGTCCGGTGAGCCTCCGGGCGTGTGGGCCGGAAAGGCGGCGGCCAAGCTGGGGCTCACCGGCGAGGTGGACCCAAAGGTCATCGGCAACCTGTACATGCACGGCATCGGCCCTGGCGGGGAGCGTCTGCGGCCGGAGCTCAAGAATCGGACGCCCAAGGAGGAAGACGAGCGCGAGGCGCAGCTCGTGGCCGCGTTCCGCGACGCTCACCCGTTCGCGTCCGTGTCCGAGATCGAGGAAGAGCGGGCGAGTATCCGGGGACGCGCGGGTCAGGTGAAGGTCCCGTACCTGGACCTGACGATCTCTGCGGTCAAGTCGGTGTCCGTTCTTCATGCCTCGCTGAAGGTGGCGGCGGCCCGAACCGACGACGAGGTAATCGCGGCGCGGCTCAGCGCGCTCGCGGACGGGATCGAGGCGGACCTGGTGGAGTCGGCCAGGGCCGCGATCGCCTACGCCGAGGAGCGGGCGTGCTACACCCGCACAGGGCATCACTCGGCTACCACGGGCGAGTGGCGGGACGGGGACGGACTGGTCTCGGCCCTGTTCGCGCACCACATCAGCCGGGATGGGGACCCGCAGCTGCACGTCCACGCGGCGATCGCGAACCTGGTGCAGCGCGCGGACGGGGCCGATGGCAAGTGGCGGGCGCTGGATGCCCGGCAGGCGTATCAGATGCGGTTGTGGATCGCGGCGCATGTGGACCGGGAGATGGAGGCCCGGCTGATCAGGCGGGGGCTGATCATGGTCCCGCGAGAAGACGGGAACGGCTCAGAGGTCGGCGGGGTGTCCCGGGAAGTCACGGACCTGTTCTCCTCTCGGGTCCGGGGGATCTCGCCGGAGCTGGACAAGCTGATCCAGCAGTACACCCGGGCGCACGGCAAGCCCCCGTCGGTGCGGACCCGCTGGCTGCTGGGGCAGCAGGCGGCGCAGAACAGCCGCCGGTCCAAGGCCCGCGCCCGGCAGCGCGCTGGAGGCCAGGACCACGGCCAGAACCTGGACGACGCCGCCCGGCTGAAGGCGTGGGAGGAGCAGACCGCCCGGGAAGAGACCAGGATCCTTTCCCAGGTGTGGCGTGATGTCGAGGCGTTCGCCGTGGGGAAGTCGCATCGTGCTCCGGAGATGGAGGACCTGGCGCGGGCGGCCCGCATCGCGATCGCCGAGGTGCAGCGGCAGCATGCGGTGTTCACCGTGGCCGAGCTGACGTTCGAGGTGCACCGGGCGCTGCCGCCCGGCGCCAGCCCCGCGGACATCGACACCGCGGTGGCGCTAGCCACAACTGACCCCGACGTCCTGGAGGCGGCGCCCGCGCCCGATCCGATGGACGCGTCTCCCCTGGGCGTACGGAAGGACGGGACGAGCATCTACCGGCCGCCGAACGAGGCCCGGTACACCACCACAGGCCAGCTCGACCTCGAGTCGCGGATCATGGAGCTGGCCAGGCGGACCAGGGCCCCGCGGGTCGACGAGGCCACCGCCAGACGGGCGGTTGCCGCTTACGACCTGGATGAGAGCCAGCGCGCGGCGGTCGTCGCGATGCTCACCTCGGGCCAGGCGGTAACCGTGCTCACCGCGCCAGCCGGGGCGGGCAAGACGCACACCGTCGCGGTGTTCGCGCAGCTGTGGGCCAAGCTCACCGGTCACCGGGTGATCGGGCTGGCCACCTCGGAGAACGCGGCGCGGGTCATGGCCGGGGAAGGCCTGTCGGCCGCGTACAACATCGCGGCCTTCCTGGGCAAGATCAAGGGCTCTGACGAGCTGCGGTACCCGGTCAGCCTGAACCCAGGGGACGTGCTGGTCCTGGACGAGTCCAGCCAGATCTCGACATCCGACCTGGACCTGGTGATGAGGTACGCCGACCGAGCAGGCGCGTCGATCGTGCCCACGGGCGACGTCGAGCAGCTCGGCGCCGTCGAGGCCGGGGGCATGTTCCGGGCTCTCGCCGAGGAGCTGGGCGCGATCGCGCTCACCGAGGTCCGCCGGTTCGCCGAACCGTGGGAGGCGACTGCGTCGCTGCGCCTGCACGACGGGGACAAGAGCGTGCTGGCCGCGTACGCCGCCCGGGCCCGCATCCGCGGATTCGACCGGCAGGCCGCCCAGGCCCGCGCGGTCGGCGCGTGGCTGGCCGACCACCTGCGCGGTAAGGACGCGCTCCTGCTCGCTGGGTCCAACGAAGAAGCCGCGGCCCTATCCGCGATGGTGCAAACCAAGCTGATCGCCCTCGGCCGCGTGCAAGACCCGTGCACGCCGCTGGCCGACGGGAACCTGGCCGGGACCGGAGACCTGCTGCGGGCCCGGCTGAACTGCACGATCGACGCGGGCGGACGGCGGCTGACCAACCGGGACACCGTGCGCGTCACTGGCTGGCAGTCGGGGAACGCCCGAGCGGTCCGGCAGCTACCGGACGGCGGCTGGTCGGAAGAGTTCGTCATCCCGCAGGCCAGGCGCTCCGCGAACGGCAGCTGGCGGGGCAGGACATCCGGGAACTGGTCGCGGCCATCACCAGCGAGCCGCTTGACGGCGCCCGCTTGGTGGCGAGCGTCCTGCACGCGCGTCTCGCGCAGCTGCCGCGCATCCACCAGAGCCCTTCCTGGGAGGCCCGCACCCCGGCCAACGCCCCGGAGTTCGCCAGGGAAGCCGCCAGAGTCCTTGACGCACGGGAAACAGCTCTTGGGGAACGGCTCCTGGAAGCCCCCGAGCCCTGGCTGGTGGCTCGGCTCGGGATGCCGCCGCGGCCGGAGGAATCCCCGGTGCTGCGCGCCGAGTACGCCTTCCGCGCCGGCAAGGCGGCCGCATACCGGGAAGCCGCCGGGATCACCAGACCGGACCAGGCCATCTCCCCCGAACCGCACCGGGACCGGCCCGAGATCGAGGCCATGCGCAAGGCCACCATTACCCACCTGGAGATCCGCGACGACGCCGAACTCCTGCGGGCAGCTGGCCGCGGGGAGCTGGAGGCCCGGGTCCTCGAGGGGGAGCGAGCCCGGGCGAACGCCCCCGAAGACGTCTCCGGGAAACTGAAGGCCACCGCGCAGGCGGAAAGTGACACCCGGCAGCAGGCCCTCGACGCCGACCTCGCCGGCGACCGCCAGGGCGCCGGGAACGCGCGCAAGCTCGCCAGCATCCTCGCGCACGAGAAGGCCCGCCTGGAGGGCATCCGTGGCGAATACGAGGCCTGGGAGACCCGCACCGCCGAACGGCGGGCAGCCGCCGACCAGGCCCGCGCCGAACTCCGTCGGCGCGGGCCGGAACAGGAATCTCCGCGCGAGGAACCCCCATCTCCCGAATCCCATACCGACTGGTGGGCGCCGTTCAATGCCGACGCCGAGGCAGCCCAGCGCAGCCTCGCCAGGCAGAAGGCGCAGGCCGAGGCAGAAGGCCGACCGTGGCCGCCAGAGCCTCACTCTGCACCTGAGCTGGACACCCAGCGCGCCCCGCAAGCCGGCGCCGCCAGCGAACCCGAATGGCAGGCCCCCGAGCCCGAGGAGGCCAAGGCAGAGACCGGCGAATATCAGCGCGCCGCCGAGGCCACAGCGGATATCGAGGCCGAACTCGCCTAGCACGAGTCTCCCGATGACGGTCGGCAAACCATCAGATCCGTAGACCAGTGCCATCCGTCCGGCCAGTGAGCCAGAATCCGTAATCGCAGGTCAGCATCCCTGGTCAGTGTCCGGCACAGGTGCCATAGTCCCGTGGCGTTCGGCCAGGCCGTGAGAAAGCTGTGAGAGATTCCTACCCTTTGGGCACCGGCCGCGGACGACGGTTGGCACCACGGCGCCTAGTCCTGGCCGGCGCCACGGCGCCTGTGCTGGCGCGCGGACCGCGCCCTTGTCCTGCCCGACCTCTCCCCCGATGGGGGTTTGGCCTGTCAGCTCCTCGCTAAGCACTTCGGGGGCGACGATACTGGGGACATGAGCGCGGAGCGGGTTGATTTTTTCATCAGTCATGCCGGGAGTGACCGGGCGTGGGCGGAGTGGGTAGCCTGGCAGCTGACCGAGGCTGGCTACCAGGTTGAGCTGGATGTGTGGGACTGGGCCGCCGGTGACAACTTCGTCAAGGCGATGAGTGACGCGCTGGACCGGTGTGACCGGGTGGTGGCGCTGTTCTCGAAGGCCTATTTTGACCGGGACCGGTACACCACTGAGGAATTTACGGCCGCGGTGTTGCATATGCCCGGTAAGGAGGAGGGAAGGCTCCTCCCGGTGCGGGTGGAGGATGTGCCCGAAGCAGACATGCCTGCGCTGCTGCGGCCGCTGGCGGCCCGGAATCTGTTCGGGATGGCGGAGGACCAGGCCCGGCGGGAGCTGCTGGAAGCCGTAAGAGGACCGCGGCGCCCGGACCAGGAGCCAGTGTTCCCAGGACATGGCACGCCAAGGGCGTTTAGTCGGCTCGGCGCCCCGGGTCCGCAGCTGCCCGGGAGCATGCCGCGGATCTGGAACATCCCGGCCCGCAATCCGGGCTTTACCGGGCGGGACGTGCTCCTGGTGGCGATCCGGGAGCCGCTGCAGGCCGGGGGCAAGACTGTGGCGGCGCTGCAGGGGATGGGCGGCGTGGGCAAGACCCAGCTGGCGATCGAGTACGCGCACAGGTTCGCCGGAACTTATGGCCTGGCCTGGTGGGTGAGGGCCGAGCAGGCCGGGCTGATCGGACAGCAGTTCGCCGCCCTGGGGTCCGCGATGGGCGTGGAGGCCGGGGCAGGCACCGAGGCCGTGCGTTCAGCGGTGCTGGGGGAGCTGCGGGCACGGGGCCGGTGGCTGCTGGTCTTCGACAGCGCCGAGCACCCTCGTGATGTGCGCGATTGGCTGCCCGGCGGTAGCGGGCACGTGCTGATCACCTCTCGGGAACCCGGCTGGGGGCAGATCGCTGACCCCGTTTTTATCGGCGTCCTCGCCCCGCCCGAATCGGTCGTGATCTTGCGTGACCGGGTGGGTGGGCTCAGCGACGTCGAGGCCAACCAGCTCGCCACCGAACTCGGCAACCTGCCTCTGGCCGTGTCGCAAGCCGCCGGGTTCATGGGAGAGACCGGCATGCCAGCCGCGGAGTACCTAGACCTGCTTAAGACGCGGGCCGCAAAGCTCCTTGATAAGACCCCGCCGGAGTCCGACCAGCGGTCGCTGGCCGCCGTAACCCAGCTGATCGCCGACCGGCTAGCCCACGATGACCCGGCCGCCGCCGAGCTAGCCAACATGTGCGCGTTCCTGGCGCCCGATCCCATCCCCGGGGATCTGTTCACCGGCGCTGCCGCCGAACTGCTGCCCGACGAACTGGCGGCCCGGGCGGCCGACCCGCTGGAGTGGCGTTCGACCCTGGCCAAGCTGACCAGGCAGTCGCTGGCTTTGATCGACCATCGCGGGATACTGCTGCACCGGCTCACTCAGGCCATCCTCCGCGACCGCCTCACCCCCGCTCAGGCCGCCGCTACCCGGTCACGCGCTGAGGCGATCGTGGCCGGGAACCATCCCGGTGACGCTTCTGATCCCGCCACCTGGCCCAGGTGGGCGCGGCTGATGCCGCACGTGCTGGCCATCGACCTCGCTGCAACCGACGAGTACGACCTCCGCGAGCTGGCCTGCGGCGCGGCCTGGTACCTGCTGAAGAGCGGCGCTGTCCGCGAGAGCCGCGACCTCGCCGACGGCCTCTACCAGCAGTGGAAAGACCGGCCTGGTCTGAACGACCGGTCCGGCCCGGACGACCACCACAGCATGTGGGCGGCCAGCATCCTCGCCTATGCGTTCCGGCAAATGGGTGACTACGAGAAAGCGCGAGAACTCGATGCGGACACCCACGAGCGGAACCGGCGTCTTTACGGCGACGAACATCCTCGCACCACCCTGATTTCGGCCAGCAACCTCGCCAACGACCTACGCGGCCTAGGCGACGCGATGGCCGCCCACGACCTGGACGAGGACACCCTCGCACGGCGGCGCCGCGTACTGACCGACGACCACCCCGACACCTTGGGCTCGGCCAGCAACCTCGCTGCTGACCTGCGCGCCCTGGGCCAGGTGCAGGCTGCCCACGACTTGGATGAGGATACCCTGGCCCGCCGCCGCCGGGTCCTGGGCCCCGACCATGCCGACACCCGCCTCACTGCCCGCAACCTCGACGCCGACATGCGCGTGCTGCGAGAAGCCGATTATGACTCCTGAGCCTGGCCCGCCCCGAGTACAAGGACGCGCCGCGGGTGTTCGTCATCGTCGATAACGGCTCAGATCACCGCGGCCAGGCCGCCATCACCCGGCTGGCCCGGGCCTACCCGAACGCGATCATGATCCACACCCCGGTGCACGCGTCCTGGCTGAACCAGATCGAGATCTTCTTCTCCGTCATCCAGAAGAAAGTCGTCACCCCCAACGACTTCGGCAGCCTCGACGCGCTATCCGCCACCCTGCTGGCCTTCGTCGACCGGTACAACCAGACCGCCCGCCCGTTCAGCTGGAAATTCACCGCAGCAGACCTACGCGACCTCATGGACCGCATCAGCCGCCACGAGCAGCAAGACGCCCAAGACGAACCGCTACCGAAGGCCGCATGACAAACCCCGACGAACTTCCAGGGCCACCCACTTAAGCGTCAGGCAAGCTCTGGCTGCGGCAGCAGCAAACGGCAGCAACCGCATCGTCCTCGGGTGCCCTCGATCACCCGGCATCAACACTCTGACCTGCCCGAATGACCTCTATTGACCTTCCAGCCGCTAGTTCACACCTAGGCGGTCACGTCACTAGGCTAGAGTGCGGGATGTGCAGCGACCAGGACCACCGAGACACCAGGTTCTACGAACCGCCGCCGTTGGCCATCACCGTAGGGCTTACCGACTGGAGGACGGAGCCGGACGCCCGATGGCCTTGAATGCCGACAATACACCAGAGATTATAAAGATACTGAACATCAAACGGTACGGGGCCATTATGAGAGTTGCGCTCCAGAAAGAAATGGGTTTGATGGCGTCAAAATCAATGTAGATCGAAGCCAGCCCGAATGACAGCCCATCAGCTAGTTGTGAGAAGCCGAATTGGAGCCAAGGGCTGATCCCACTGCCAGGCGAACTAAAGCCTCCGGCCGTCATGAATACGAAACGAGAAAATTCCGAGAAAACGACGACGTCCATAAGCGCCAGTACTATGAAAGTCAAGCCAAGAGTGCCTAGCCAACTGCTCATGCTGAATTGGTACTCTCCACCGACGGGACCTCCGTTCATCACCTGGCTCTGAGAACGAGTGGAGATCATAATGGCAAGGAACACAGTTGTTCCCCAACATATCAGCAAAGCAATCCCAGATGCTATAGCGGCGGCGACAATTACGTGATGCGATATAAGCTCGGCTGCTGCAAGTATGACCACGGACACGATAAAGTAGAAACATCCGGCCATAGAATACATCGCGAGAATTGCTTTGCTTGTCTCAGTTGCAATCGGGTCGGGTTCCTCCGGAACCTGCGAGTTCTCCTCCATCTCACTCCCTAAGTTTGCACATCGCGTACTAACACGACTGTCATATCCAAATGGCAGGCGTACTTCAGAGCCTCACCCTGGGTACCCTCTCCTATGCGCTCTCGGTATTAGGCAGTCTGGACCGCCAGCTGGACGTCGGCGGGGTTGTCACCGATAGTTGCTGTCTTCCTCTCAGAGCGCCCCGCCCCCGACCTGATACATCATCCGGTCGGCGAAACAAACGATGGGTGGGGTCGTGGTAAGCCCGCTACGCACCTGGAGATGGCGCCTCGCAGGGCCGATTCGCGGGCGATGTCGGTACGCGACTGGGCATCGAACTCTTGAGGATCGAGTGGCGTGCCCTTCTCCGTTGTTCACCTTGCTGCCGTTAGTTCACACCGAGACGGAGGTGCGGAAGCGTCTAGGGACCGCCTGCCGAGAACCTGGTGCCAGCGACGTCGGCCCAGGCGCGGCCTTCACCGGCCGTCGTCCCAAGCACGGTGGCAGCAGCCAGGGCGAGGATGGCGTGAATCTGGGCGACAGCGGCCCAGACAGCGGCGCTCTCCTGCCTGTCTCCCTGCCCGAGGTACTCGTGAGCCTTTCCCGTGAGTTCTTCAGCCTTGCGATAGTGATCGGGGCCCGTCATCGGTCCTCCAGGTGGGCTAAGAGCTTGCAGATAATTAACACGCATTCTTGATCTCGTTCTCGCTGTTGCCGGTCGCCTGGGGGACGTACGGGGGGATGCGTGGCGGC
>Ga0335085_10016059_pt1 | contig 10840 bp, 6 predicted proteins | sample Lox_Sample_45_FD_206712 | JGI IMG/M metagenome (GOLD analysis project Ga0335085, IMG submission 206712) | Soil microbial communities from Loxahatchee National Wildlife Refuge, Florida, United States - Lox_Sample_4.5 | ecosystem: Environmental > Terrestrial > Soil > Wetlands | place: USA: Florida... | reverse complement strand
AATCGATAGTACAATGCGCTACCTCACGAATCAATCGTTCCGCCGCTTCGCAAAAAGTTATGGGTCTAGTACTTGCCAGCGTCATAGCCACTCTAAAACGCACAAAAAATCGCGAATTTTCAGTCTTCCAGACTTAACGCTTTCATCCGGTTCTGCCGATCATCAGCCTGAGGTTGGACGATGTCAGGTCGCTTAACAGGTTTATTTGCCTCCATTTTGCTCTCAGTGACCGCCGCGCCTGGGGCACCTCGCCGTGAGCCACAGATTCCTTTTACCTTCGTAGAAAATCATGGACAGGCCGATCCCGGCGTCCGGTATGTCGGTGAAGGACCAGGACTCAAAGTCTCATTTCTTGATACAGGCGTCGTGTTCCGGAATGCGGCAACGGCTTTTAGTATGTCGTTCGCGCTCGCAGGGTCCGCTCAGGTAACCAGCAACCTTCCAATCGGAGCAAAGGCCAACTATCTGCGCGGAGGGAATCCTGCCGACTGGCTCCGCGATCTGCCCATGTTTGGCGCTGTGCGCTATACAGGGCTCTGGCCCGGCGTGGAATTGATCTGTCGTGGCGAAGGCAGTGGGTTCAGAACGGAGTATCTCATTGATTCCACCGCCGACGCCGGCCGTATCGGCCTGCTCTTTAGTGGCGACACGAGGGTTCAGGCAGATGGCTCACTCGTGGTCAGCAGTGATGGGGATGACCTCACGATCCCCCCACCTTTCCTATTGCAGCGGACGCCCCGAGGCCAGAAGGCGCTGGGCGCAGCATACCAGCAAAGGCCCGACGGCACGATTTCCGTGATTCTGAAGCCGCAAACCTCCGTTAGACAGACAGCCCGCGGCCCCAACATTCTCATCAGCGGATATTTCGGTGGCAACTCGGAAGACAGCATAACCGCAATGACCGTCGACTCCCTGAATAACGTCATTGTCGCCGGATGGACTACCTCAACCAACCTTCCCAGCTCAGCCGGAGCGCAGAAAAAGTATGGCGGAAGCGTCGATGCTTTCGTCGCCAGTTTCCTGCCAAACGGGGGCGGTCTGAACTACTGCACCTATTTAGGCGGGTCCGGCGACGATCGCGCGTTTGCAATCGCCGTCGACAGTTCACGCAACGTCTACATCACCGGCTGGACGTCCTCTACAAATTTCCCTCTCGCCGGTCCAATCAAAACCCGCCTCGGAGGGACCCGCGATGCCTTTGTGGCAAAACTTGCAGCGGCAGGCAATGCCCTCATTTTCAGCACCTATCTGGGTGGCTCAGGTGTCGATGCGGGTTATGCCATCGGTCTCAGCCTCCCCACCGGAAACGTGGTTGTCGCCGGGGACACCGCATCGACCGATTTCCCGGTTACGGCCGCCGTTGCCCAGCCCCACTCCGGGGGCGGACAGGACGTTTTTGTAGCTACCATTTCTTCGGCAGGAAATACCTTGGTGTATTCCTCCTACCTGGGTGGAAGCGGAATCGACCACGCTTCTGCATTAGCCCTCGGCCCCAGCGGAGGCATATTCGTGGGCGGCTATACCTGGTCCGCTAACTTCCCAGGAGCGGTAACGCCGCTCATCCCTGGCGGCCAATACGGTTTCGTGGCTAAAATGGGCCCCTCCGAAAGCAAGCTTTCATGGAGCACCTACGTCGGCGGTTACGGTTCCATCGGCGCTCCTCAGGAGGTGACTTCAATCGCGGTGGCGCACACTTCGCTTTGCAACCTTATTGTCGGGGGCGTCACCGGATCGCCAAATTTCCCGGTTACATCAGGAGCGTTCCAGACAGCCCTCGCTGGTGAGGCTGACGGCTTCGTCATCTACCTTTCGAACGCTAACGGCTCTATCCTGCAGGCTACCTACTTGGGCGGCTCCCTGGGGGACAGCGTCACCGGAGTCACGACCGATTTCTATGGAAACATTTACGTCACCGGATCGACCTCCTCGCCTGACTTCCCGGTTCAGTGGCCTTTTCAGCCGCTGGGCGCAGGCTCTATGGACGCCTTCGTGATCAAGATGAACTCAGCCCTTTCGAGCCTGCTATTCGGAACATATCTCGGCGGGTCGGGCGCCGATCAGGCGAACGCGATCGCGGTCGACTCCGAAACGTCGATCGTTGTCGCGGGCCAGACCGGCTCGCAGGACTTTCCGGTTACCGGCAACCTGCAGCCTTACTTACCCTCGGTCCTCACCTCCTTCATAACCAAAATCAGGCCCGACTTCACCTTCGGTGTGGCCTATCCGAATGCCGGCCAAATGGAATTCACCGCTGATCCCTGGCACGTCATGGCCAACACCGCTTCCACTTTCTACGGCCTCGCCACAGATATTCCGGTTGTCGGCGACTGGACAGGTACAGGCGTGAAGCGCATCGGCATTTTCCGCAACGGTACCTGGATTCTTGACACGAACGGAAATGGAGTTATCGACGCGGCTGACAAGACCGTCGTTTTCGGACAGGCCGGAGACGTTCCCGTCGTGGGCGATTGGCGCGGCACCGGCCAAATCGCGCTCGGGCTTTACCGCCACGGCACTTTTATCCTGGATTACAGCGGCCACTTGACCGGCGTTGCAACAGGAATGAACGATGTCACGATTTCAAGCTTCGGTCTCGCCACCGACATTCCCGTCGTGGCCGACTGGAACGGCTCGGGCACAGCCAAAATCGGCGTCTTCCGCAATGGCGCCTGGCTGGTCGACTACAACGGAACGGGGGCTGCGACCCAAACGTGGAACTACGGCCAGGCCGGCGATTTTCCCGTTGTCGGCGACTGGGACAGTTCGGAAAAAGCTGCCAAAATCGGAGTCTATCGCTACGGTCTTTGGATCCTCGATTATGACGGCGACCATGTTCTCTCGACACCGGGCGTGACCGAAATGTCAGCCGGGTTTGGCTTCCCGGGCTATACACCACTGGTATTCTGATCCCCGAGCCTTGATCCGCAAGCTGCAGCTTTTCCGTTCGATGAGCCCCGCCATGCGATGGATGATTTTCCAGGCCTTGGTATTACCATGCTGCATCTGGCTGGGCTTTCGCTTGGCCGGGGTTTCGCGCACTCAGGCTCTGCTGCGGGGTTGGGCGACGCACACGACTCCTGGCCGAACTGACGATGAAGAGACGACGATGCGAATCCACGACGCTCGCCGCGCACAGCGGCTCGTCAAACGAACCGTCGGTATTTCCGGTAACTGCCTGGTACGCTCCCTGACTCTATGGACATTGCTCCGGCGCCGCGGCGTCCATACCGACCTACGGGTAGGCTTCCGCAAGCGAAGCGGCCGCATCGAAGGTCACGCCTGGCTGGAGTTTCACGATGCCCCGATTAATGAGACCGTCGCCGAAGCGAGCTCTTATGTCCCCTACCATCAGCCTGTGACTTTCGATCTCTGGCGGCACATCCGGGGACCGGTCACGCCGAATCGCTGAATATTTTCGCCTCTAAGGCATTGAAAGCACTGCGATACATATCTCCGTCCCGCCCGGATGCCCGAGTCGCGGGTGCACAATAGGCTCGGAATGTCATTCGCACTTGCTGCTATCCCGATCGCTACAGAAGCCCCTCTCCAGGACTCCCTTCGGCCCGGATCGGATCGGGAAGAGCGCCTCGCGAACTTAATTTTTCCAAACAAACCCAAAATAGGAAAACTACCGATGCCCTTCGGATCGCAGCGAAGAGCGCAATCGAATCCGACGGCGCAGCCGCCGCAGCTTCGAAAACTCCATGCTGAAGACTGGCTGACCGGCGACTTCCTATAATTCAATCAAAGGACTTTCTGTGACCGGCAACGATATCCGTCAGCGCTTTCTCGACTTCTTTCACGCCCGCGGCCATCGTGTCGTTCGCAGCAGCTCACTCCTGCCGGCCAACGATCCCACGCTGCTGTTTACCAACGCCGGCATGAATCAGTTCAAAGAGGTCTTCCAGGGCCTCGAAAAGCGCGACTACACCCGCGCCGCTACCGCGCAGAAATGCGTCCGCGCCGGCGGCAAGCACAACGACCTCGAAAACGTCGGCTACACCCGCCGCCACCACACTTTCTTCGAAATGCTCGGCAACTTCTCCTTCGGCGATTACTTCAAAGCCGAAGCCATCGAGTTCGCCTGGGACCTCGTCACCAAAGATCTCGCCCTCCCCAAAGACCGTCTCTACGTCACCGTCTTCCGCGACGACGATGAAGCCGAGCAGCTCTGGCAGAAAGTCGCCGGCGTCCCCAAAGACCGCATCTTCCGCCTCGGCGAAAAAGACAATTTCTGGCAGATGGGCGATACCGGCCCTTGCGGCCCCTGCTCGGAGATTTTCTACGACTTCGGCCCCGAAGCCGGCGAAGGCACTTTCCCCGACGATCCTGGCGAGCGCTTCGTCGAGATCTGGAACCTCGTCTTCATGCAGTTCAACCGCGACGCTTCCGGCGCCATGACGCCTCTCCCTCGCCCCTCGATCGACACCGGCATGGGCCTCGAGCGCACCGCCGCCGTCCTCCAGGGCAAGATCTCCAACTACGAGACCGATCTGCTCCGCCCCATCATCGACCGCGCCGCCGAGCTCTGCGGCGTCGAATATGGCGCCGATCTGAAATCCGACACAGTTCTGCGCATCAACGCGGACCACGCCCGCGCCACTGCCTTCTTAATCCACGACGGCATCCTCCCTTCGAACGAAGGTCGCGGCTACGTCCTGCGCAAGATCATGCGCCGCGCTATGCGCCACGCTCGTCTCATCGGCAGAAACGAGCCTTATCTTTATGAGCTCACCGGCTTCGTTGCCGAACTCATGCGCCCCGGCTACCCCGAGCTTCTCGAATCGGCCCAGCGCGTCGCCCGCGTCGTCAAAGACGAGGAGCACCGCTACGCCACCACTTTCCTCGTCGCCGAAAAAGTCTTCGCGGACGAAATTGCGCGCCTCTCGAACGGCGCCGTTCCCGGCTCCGTCTCCTTCAAGCTCTACGACACCTACGGCCTCGCCCTCGACGAGCAGGAAGACATGGCTCGCGAGCGCGGCGTCGCCATCGATCGCGAAGGCTTCGAATCCGAAATGCGCCTTCAGCGCGAACGCGCCCGCGCCAGCTGGAAAGGCGGCGAGAAAGGCGCCATCGCCCCCGCTTACAAAACGCTCCTCGAAGGCGGCCGCACCAAATTCCTCGGCTACGAGCACCTCGATGCCGTCTCCACCGTCCGCGGCCTGCTCCGCAATCAGGAACTCGTCGACGAACTCCCCGGCGGCATCGAAGCCGAAATTGTGCTCGACCAGACGCCTTTCTACGCCGAAACTGGCGGCCAGATCGGTGACCGCGGTTCTCTCTACAGCGCGCACTCCGGCGAAGTCGTCGCGGTCGTCGAAGATACGCGTCCGGCCGTACCCGGACTCACGGTTCACAAAATACGCACCACGGCGAGCATCCGCATCGGCGATGAGCTGCGCGCCGAGGTCGGCATCCCCGAGCGCTGGGCCACCATGCGCAATCACACCGCCACCCACCTTCTGCATGCCGCGCTTCGACAGGTACTCGGCCCGCATGTCAAGCAGGCGGGCAGCGTCGTGGAGCCGCCGCGTCTGCGCTTCGACTTCACCCACTACGCCGCGCTCGATCCCGCTGAGATTCTCGAAATCGAGCGCCTCGTCAATCAGCAGATTCTTCGCAACACTCAGGTCGCTACCAACGTCATGCCCATCGATCAGGCCATCGCCACCGGCGCCATGGCACTTTTCGGCGAAAAGTACGGCGAGGAAGTGCGCGTCGTTTCTATTCCCGATTTCAGCAGGGAACTCTGCGGCGGCACCCACGTCACTCGCACCGGCGACATCGGCGTTTTCAAAATCGTTTCCGAAAGCAGCATCTCCGCCGGCGTGCGCCGCATTGAAGCCATCACCGGCGAAGGCGCGGTCGCGCAGTTTCAGGATCAGTCTGAAGCTCTGCACCGCATCGCCGGTCTGCTGCGCGTTGCCGAGCCCGAACTCGTCGAACACGTCGACCGCCTCATCGCTGAAAAACGGAATCACGAGCGCCAGATCGACGATCTCAAAACCCGTCTCGCCCAGACTGCCGCGCGCGATCTCGAATCGCAGGCCAAAGAGAAGAACGGCGCGAAATATCTCGTCGCGCAGGTCGATGCTCTTGACCGCGCCCAGATGCGCATTCTCGCCGATACGCTGCGCAACAAATGGAAGTCCGCCGTCGTCGCTCTCGCTTCCGCTGAGGACGGCAACGTTTCGATCGTCGCCGCCGTAACCAAAGATCTCACGCAGAAAATTCAGGCCGGCAAACTTGTCGGCACGCTCGCCCAGGCCCTCGGCGGCAAAGGCGGCGGACGACCGGACATGGCTGAAGGTGGCGGCAAAAATCCTGCCGCTCTCCCTCAGGCCCTGTCCAGTCTGATCGCCGAGGTTGAAAGCAAGTTGTGACAGACACAGTCCGGAGCGCACAGGCCGAAGGGTCCGTTGTGCGCGATCAACAAATGGACGCCATTGTTATCGGCGCCGGACCCACCGGCCTCGCCTGCGGCCTCGAACTCGAACGCCGCGGCGTCCGCACGCTCATCATCGACAAAGGCTGCGTCGTCAACTCGCTCTACAACTACCCGACGCACATGACGTTTTTCACCACACCCGAGCTGCTCGAAATCGGCGACATCCCGATGACCAGCATGTATGAGAAGCCGACTCGCACCGAGGCTCTCAAGTACTACCGGCGCGTTGCCGATCATTACAGGCTCGATATCCATCAGTACGAGCGCGTGAATGCGATTGACGGCGCTGACGGCGCCTTCACGCTTCCGACGACGGATCGTCTCGGCGCGAACCATTGCTATCGCGCGAAGAAAGTTATCATCGCCACCGGCTATTACGACGTGCCCAACCTCCTGAGCGTGCCGGGCGAAGAACTTCCCAAGGTCATCCACTATTACAAAGAGCCGCACCCGTATTACAACCACGACGTTCTGGTCGTTGGCGCCAAAAACTCCGCCGCCATTGCTGCTCTCGAACTCTACTGGACCGGCGCGCGCGTCACGCTGGTCCATCGCGGCCCGGCTATTCACAAACATGTCAAATACTGGATCAAGCCGAACATCGAGAATCGCATCAAAAACGGCGAGATTCGTGCATTTTTCAACTCTCAACTGTCGGCAATTCTTGCCGACACCGTGCGGATTCTAACGCCTGCGGGCGAAATCGAACTGGCGAACGATTTCGTTTTCGCCATGACCGGTTACAGTCCGGATCTGACCTTTCTGAATGCAAACGGAATTGTGCTGGAGCCTGCAACGCTGAAACCCCGCACCGATCCGCTGACGCTTGAAAGCGACCGGAAAGGCGTTTACCTTGCCGGCGTAATTGTGGCTGGAATGCACACGAACGAAATTTTCATTGAGAACGGGCGGTTCCACGGCAAACAAATCGCTGACGCCGTCGCTGCCCTGATCGCATAAATCACAGATACATTTCACTCTGTATCGGCCCACACGTTGCCATTCATTCATTGGCCGTGAGCGTGCTGTTGTGAATCTGCGTGCTGTTTCGCTGAATCCAACGAAGTGAAAATTTAAAGGGGCTATATGTTGAGTTCACTTATCGACAGTATTTTCGGTTGCGCACACCATCGCACGACCTTTCCGATTACCCCGTCCCGCAACACGAAGCGTCCGGAGGGAGCGCGCCGCGGCACTTACATCGTCTGCCTCGACTGCGGCAAAGAGTTCGATTACAACTGGAAGGAAATGCGAATCGGAGGCCCGAGCATGCCCCCCGTTGAAACGCTCCCGATTCATGCCGAACACCGCCCCGCGCACTGACGGACAGGTCTCAGGCTCTTTCCGGGCCGTGCACTATCGCATTCTGAACCGATGCAACTCGGCGATGATCTCGCCGCCGAACGACTGCGCCTTCTTCTCCCCAATGCCGCTCACGTTGAGCAGTTCGTGAACGGTCGCGGGTTCTTTTCGGCACAGGTCCGCGAGCGTCGCGTCGGTGAGGATCATGAACGCGGGAACGCCGCGCTGTTTCGCGAAGTCGCGCCGCCAAACGCGCATATGCTGGATCAGCGCGGAGTCCGGCGCCGCCGAAGCAGCGCGCGGCGTTGGCGGCGCCGGCCGATGGCCTGCCGTCATCCACTCGAGCGGCGGCGCGCAGACATCGCACCGGTCGCATCGGTCCCATTTCGGAGTCTCGCCGAAATGCAAACAAATCTGACGATGCCGACAGACATCGCTTTCGGCGAACCGCCGGATCGCATGATACGAATCCCAGGCTCTCTGCCGCTCCTGCGCGTCGGCAATCTGCTGATTGAAGTAAGCGAGCAGGCCCGCATCGCGCGCCTGCCATAGAAGCACGCAGTCGGCGGATGCGCCATCGCGCCCCGCGCGTCCCGCCTCCTGGTAATACTGCTCGATCGATTTCGGGAGCGCCAGATGAATCACTGCTCTCACCGATGGCTTGTTGATGCCGAGCCCGAATGCGATGGTGCCCACCAGCACGCGCACCTCGTCTGACATCCAGCGTTCCTGGTTGCGCGCCCTCTCCTCGCTCTCCATCTTTCCGTGATACGGGAGAGCTTCAATGCCGTGCCGCGCGAGTAGCGCGACAGTCTCACCCACTCGCGCAATCGTCGGCGAATAAACGATGACGGTCGATTCCTCGTATTCGCGCAGCGCTGCTATCAGCAGCCTGGGCTGCGACTTCGAATCCGTCATCCTGACCTGGTAATTCAGATTCGGCCGGTGAAAGCTCGCGATGAACTTGTGCGGTTCGCGCAACCCGAGCTGTCGCAGAATATCGTGCCTCACGCGCTGCGTCGCGCTCGCCGTAAACGCCGCGATCGGCCGTTCCGGAAAAAGCTCGCGCAGTCTTCGCAATTGTCTGTACTCCGGACGAAACTCGTGTCCCCATTCCGAAATACAGTGCGCTTCATCGATCGCGAAAAAGGCAAGAGGCACGCGATTCAGAAAATCGATGAAGTCGTCGCGCAGCAGCCTCTCCGGCGAAACGTACAGCAGCCGGTACTCGCCTTTCACGGCGCGCCGCATCGTGTCCTGCTGCTCGGCGCGGTTGCTCTGGCTGTTGAGCGCCGCCGCCGGGATACCCATCTGATCCAGCGCCGCCGCCTGATCCTGCATCAGCGAAATCAACGGGGAAACCACCACCGCCGTTCGCCCCGAGATAACCGCGGGCAGCTGGTAGCAGAGCGATTTTCCTCCGCCCGTCGGCATCACTACCGCGCAATCATGGCCCGCTATCAGGCTTTCGACGATTCGCCCCTGCAAAGGCCGGAATTCGTCGTAGCCCCAGTACTTCCGCAGAACGGCTTGCAGATTATCCGGCAAGTTGCTGCAGTATGTTCCAGAATTCGGGAAAAGAAACCGACGCGGCTTCTGCATTTGCAATGCCCGATTCCCCATCGCCCGCAAGCGCCGCCACGGCAAACGCCATAGCGATGCGATGATCGCCGAATGAATCGAACTCAGCCGCGCGGAACTTCTGTTTCCCCGGTACGCACATGCCGTCCGGCGTCACTTCAACCATAATTCCCATGCGCGCGAAGTTATCCGCCACAGTCGCGATCCGGTCGGTCTCTTTGATTCGCAGCTCCTGCGCATCGCGAATCACGATGCCTTCTTCCGACGCCGCGCCCAATACCGCAAGCACCGGGATCTCGTCGATGAGCGCAGCCGTCAGTTCCTTTTCGATGATCCCGCCGCGCACCGGCGCATATCTCGCTTCGATATCGCCTATTAACTCCCCGTTCACCGATTCGATCCGCTGCACTTTGATGGCAGCGCCGATCGAAACAAGGAAATCCAGCAGCGCCGACCGCGTCGGATTCAGCCCGACATTCTGAATCACCAGCTGCGATCCGGGAACCAGCAATCCCGCGACGAGAAAAAATGCCGCCGATGACAGATCGCTCGGCACAACCAGTTCGCGCCCCGTCAGCTTCGGCCGTCCTTTAAGCGTGATCACGCGCCGGCTGACCTGAATCTCGGCGCCAAACTCGCGCAAAGCGATTTCGGTGTGATCGCGCGAGCGAATCGTCTCCCGCACGATCGTCTGGCCTTCGGCGAACATTCCCGCGAACAGCACGCACGTCTTCACCTGCGCGCTTGGCACCGGCAGCGCATAGTCGATCGCATGCAGCTTCGTTCCGTGTATGACCAGTGGCGGAAACTGATTCTCCCGCGCTTCGATCCGCGCTCCCATTTGCTCAAGCGGCTTAATGACGCGTCCCATTGGCCGGCGCGACAGCGATTCATCGCCGAGGATGCGGCTTTCGAACGGCTGCGCGGCGAGGAGGCCTGTCATCATCCGAATCGTCGATCCCGAGTTGCCGGCATCGAGATCTTCCGGCGGCTTCCTCCACCCTTCGAGCCCGCGACCGTGGATCGAAACGGTCGTCCCCTGCTCTTCCACGCTGATTCCGAGCGCGCGCACGCACTCCAACGTGGAATGGCAATCCGCGCCGGTCGAATAATTGGTGATTTTTGAAGCGCCTTCTGCCAGAGACGCGATCATCGCGTATCGGTGCGAAATCGATTTGTCGCCTGGCAGATTGACCGCGCCGATGAGACGCCCCGCAGGGCGAACGGTCTGCCGCATGAAGCTCCATTGTAGACTTGAACACTTAGGAACTTCTGGCGGCCGCGCTGAGTTGGTTTTATGCGGCCTGACTGAAAAAACTACGATAGGCGTGCTTGGGAAAACGAAAGTGATGGAGCATAATAGCGATTTGGCCGTTTTCCCCTCGAAAAGTTAGACCTTCATGTCACAGATCTTCAGATCGACCGCAAACTCGTACGCGCGGGTCAGCATTGTTGTCGGCGTCGTAGCGCTGGCCGCTGTAGGCGGGGCCCTTTTTGAGCTGATTGCCG
>Ga0335085_10016058_pt1 | contig 10840 bp, 11 predicted proteins | sample Lox_Sample_45_FD_206712 | JGI IMG/M metagenome (GOLD analysis project Ga0335085, IMG submission 206712) | Soil microbial communities from Loxahatchee National Wildlife Refuge, Florida, United States - Lox_Sample_4.5 | ecosystem: Environmental > Terrestrial > Soil > Wetlands | place: USA... | reverse complement strand
TGGGCTGCGTCTACGTGCCTCCGCGTGAGCCTTCACGCGAATTCCAGTCGGAGAGCCGGATGCGGGAGATCCGCACGCCCGGTTCGATGAGCGGAGAGGGGAAACGCAGTGATGGAGTGGAGTGAGACACCGGCATTGCGGCGAAAGTCGCCGGTCAACAGCTATCCCCACTTCCTAAATACCACCGCGCCTCTCTTCGACTCTACCAAGTGATTCGATTTATCGGATAGGTAAGATAATGGTTTGGGCAGGCGGGAAGGAGAGGTGATGAGTGAGCAGCGGACGTTCGCATCGCTGGCGTGGGCGCACAAGGGCAAGGTGACCCGGCGCGAGCGGTTTTTGGCCGAGATGGACGCGGTGATAAGTAATTCCGCTTTTTTCCACGCTTCGGTTCCGTAGAGGGCGAGCAAGTGGGCCCTTGACAGAGACCCGTCATTTGCGAAGAGCGCAGCCAAGCCGGTAGCTGCAGTCTGCGCACACGTGACCATCGAGCACGTCAATGTACTCCCACGGCGTCGACTCCAAGCCGCAAAGCTTACATACCTTGGTCATCGCTCTTCCTATCTTAACCGTCTTTCGAGTCAGCTTGCTACGAATACATTGAAAGGGATGCGAGCACCGACGCGTTCAACAGTGCTTGGACGCAAGCCGCGGAGTAAGGAGGCCCTAGCAAACGGCTCGGCCAGGCTCGCCGACTCGTATCCATTCCCGGGTTGGTCGAGATGCGGAACCAGCGAGTGTTGGCGCCGACCACGAGAATCGCTGCGCTGGGTTGGAGCTTCGCCTTCGTTACGGGTGCGAGCATCCTGTTCTGGGGATTTCAAAATTCCGATGTTGCAGGTTACGTGGAACAGAGGCCGTCACGGAACACTTGGTAGCCGAACGCGACGCCCTGGCGCGATGGGTCTCTCGATGTCATGAAAAAGTAAGTAAAATTTGAATGTCGCGTTTCGCAAGCTGGCCCGCGACGTTGGCATCAGCCCCGACCTCAAAGCCGGCTATGTCGAGGCAGCGGCAATGCTCGATTCGATTCTGGCAGGTAGGTCCAAAGGGCGCTGGGATCCTAAGCGAACGCAATGGAGTTGAACTCAGTCTGCCGGCATTTGAGAATGTGATGCCTTTCGTAGTCTGACTACGATTACGAGAAAGAAATCAAACAGATTCACGAGACGGATGCCTCGATAGCGTCGCAGGATTCGATTCTGAGCCAGATCCACTGTGCCCAATTTTGTGCCCTGCTGTGCCCAAAATTGTGCCCTCACTATTTACCGCTGCCGGTCACTTGATGGCGCTCGGTGGGATCTATGAAAGCGCCTGAAGTCCCTCTCCCCCAAGGGGTTTTGTTGATGGCGCCGCGGCAATTCCGGGAGCGCAGAAAACTTACCGCTATGGTTCGGCGCACGAGGATTTATTCCCTGGCCGCGCATCCAGAGACCATGCGCCCGCTCCGACGCCAATCAGGAACAGGAGGCTCATCGTCATAGCGAAATCGGTTCGCGCGTCGCTCACCATAAACCAGAAGCCCTGATCCGGATGCCATAATTCGGGATTCTTGGTCGTCGCGATCGCGGTCAGAATAATAACCAGCAGCGCAACGCTCGCGAGCCTGGCGAATAGGCCGATCAGGACCAGGAAGCCGCACGCGATCTCGAACGTGCCCACCATATGCGCCGTAAAATCGGGATACGGGAATCCAATCCTGGTAAACCGCAGGACGCCCATATGCGGGTCGATGTACTTCAATATGCCCTGCGTAAAGAAGATGACGCCCGTCGCCAGGCGCACGAAGACCACGCAGTCCGACAGCTCTGCGGCAAGCTTGTCCATGCCAATTTCTCAGCCGGCCTGCCGCCGGGCGGAGCGGCGCAAGCTGAAATGCCCCTGCCGGCGTTTGGATGCGCTCGCATCTTCGAACAGTTCTGCGAATAGCTCCGAAACCTTCCGCCGGGCGTTGGCCAACGCTCTTTTTCCCGATGCGGTGGCCCGATAAACGCGGCGGGCAAGTTTGCCGGAACGTTCCGCGGCCGAGCGCAGGTACCCCCGCTCTTCCATGTTGTGCAGCATCGGATAAAGCGTGCCTGAGCTCAGCTTGTAGCCGTGCCTGGCCAGCTCTTCGATGAGCCACAGGCCGTAGACCGGTCCCTGGGCGGCATGATGGAGCACGTGCAGACGGATCAGCCCGGAATACAGCTGCTGATCCTCGCTTGAGCCATGCGCTTGGGGCTTTTTCGACGCTCTCATCTTTGGCCCTATGCCCAGGCGCTATCCGAGCACAATCGCTCCGGATCCTTGACACATTTCGTGCGATAGTCGAGATTCGATGTCGATGTTCGATAACCTATTTGGCCGGAGGCGGCAGATCAAGGGCGCGGCTACGCATCCCGGCGTTCCCGGGGATCTCGCCGTGCCGTTTCTACGGCTCGGGCTCACTGCGTTTGGCGGTCCCGCCGCGCACATCGCGATGATGGAAGAGGAATTCGTGCGGCGGCGCGCCTGGGTGTCGCGCGCGGATTTCCTCGACATGCTGGGCGCGTCCAATCTCGTGCCCGGACCGAGTTCGACCGAGGTGGCGATTCATATTGGCCATCAGCGAGCCGGGTGGCGAGGGCTGGTTATTGCGGGCGTCTGTTTCATTGTTCCCGCGATGCTGATCGTCATCGTCTGTGCGTGGATCTACGCGACGTTCGGGTCGCTTCCCCAGGTTCAGAGCATCATGTACGGCGTGAAGCCGGTGATCATCGCGGTCGTGCTCCACGCCCTTTGGGGCCTGGGCCGCGCCGCCGTGAAGAATGTCTTTCTGGCGGCGATCGGCGTGCTGGCAACGGCGGCCGCACTCGCCGGAGGGAATGTGTTAGCCGTATTGTTCGCGGCCGGTCTCGTGTCGCTGCTGCGGGCGTGGTTCGTCGGGCGGCATGCCGGGGTTCCGCTGGCGGCACTTTCGACGAACAAATCGTTGCTGACGTACGCGGTTCCATCGGTGGCCACGGTTCCAATCGGTCTTGGATCCCTGTTTTTGGTGTTTCTGAAGTTCGGTGCTGTCGTTTTCGGGAGCGGCTATGTCCTGTTGGCGTTTCTGCAGGCCGATCTGGTGACGCGGTTGCACTGGCTGACGGAAACCCAGTTGCTCGACGCGGTAGCAATCGGCCAGGTTACTCCGGGGCCGGTGTTTACGACGGCGACCTTTATCGGCTACCTGCTCGCGGGCATCCCCGGCGCTCTGGTCGCCACCCTCGGCATTTTCCTGCCGGGCTTTTTCTTCGTTGCCGCGAGCCGGCCGTTGATCCCGCGAATCCGCGGATCGAAGATCGCAGGCGCATTTCTTGACGGCGTAAATGTCGGCGCGGTCGCGCTGATGATTGCGGTGTCGCTGCAGCTTGGCCGCGCCGCCGTGATCGATTTTCTAAGCGGCGGTATAGCGGCGCTCAGTGCGGTCATCCTGATCACTGTTCGGATCAACTCCGCATGGCTGATCCTCGCCGGGGCGCTGGTCGGATTTGCGCGAACGAGCTGGTTCGGGGGATGACGGAGGTTTTCGAGGCGCGCGAATTTTTCCACGGTTTGCCGGGCCGCTCGATTTGAGCGTCCGCACGAACGCGGCGGCTGAAAAAACTACTCTTGGAGCAGGCGGGGATCCGCGATGCCGTCAGTATCGGCTGTCACACCTCCAAAGGCGTTCTCGTTACGCCTGCAGCCGGTGCAATCGAGAGACCTGAGCGCGAACGCATCGCTTGAGGGCGGATCATCCTCTCTCCGAACTGTATGTCTCGCGACAGCTGCAACAGTCTTGAAGGGTGCGGTGCCTATCAACTCTCGTGGTGCCGACGCTCAAGAAATCGAGATGCCTTGTGTGAAGCAGCTTCGGGCAGGACGCGAAGCACGGCCATCATGCCGTTGTCCTCGTGGTCAACGAGGTGACAGTGAAAGGGAATATCGCCGGCGAGAGCTTCGGGAAAGGTCAGCTTGATTCGCACTCTGCCCGGCCGAACCGGTCCCTCCTTGCTGTGATAGCCGGTTGCCGTCGCGTAGGGAACGTTGACCACGTCCAGCAGAGGAGGGTCGGCGATTTTCTCGCCGTCGACTTCGAGCAGCCGGAAATGCAGCTGATGGATGTGGAAGGCATGGAGTTCGTTGGTCCAGTTCTCGACGATCCATTCCTCGGTTGTGCCCGCCTGCACCGTGATCGCCGGCGGGTCGCCCATTTCGTATGGTTTGAAGACCGCGCCGGGCCGTCGTTCGGCGATGTAGAAATCGGTCTGGTCCTCTGTGCCGGGCCGCGGATATTCGGCAAATGCGATCACGCGTTCGCGATCGGTCTTGCGCGACATCAGCCCGGCGAACAGGTTCGGCCGGGGTGTCAGCGCGGGCCACGCAGTAGATCGGGCCGCCGGATCGCCCGATGACGCGACGACCACGGCCAGTCGCCGTTCCGGGAGCCGGTCGCCGGCGCATCCGGTGTCGACGGCACGGGTGATGAGGTAGGCCTTTATTCCCGCTGGCGGCGACGCGACCAGAATTTCGATCCGGCCTGACGGCGGCACCAACTGTGGCTCAGTGGTCGGTACCGGGCGAAGCGGCCGACCGGTATCGTCGATGCGCGGCGCACCATCGCGGGCAACCACCTGGAGCGGTAGCGGCGTGTCACGTTGATCGACGATCGCCAGGTTTAGAAACGCGTCAGTTGCCGCGTTCAGTATGCGCCAGAGTTGCCTGCTTCCGGCCCGGATTTCCAGTCGGGCGAGGGCGGAATCGGGCGCGTCGCCGATCGGCACCGGCGTTCCATTGAGGCTTATCCGATCGACTCCGGAATTGGGCGCACAGAGAAGCTCGTGTGCGGTGTCGACCGCGGTCGCCGCCGCACCCTTGAGCGCTCCGGCACGGGGCGGTGCTGCCGGAGCGCCGGTCATGGCCGCGTTCTGTGTCTTACCCGCGTCGAGATCCTGCGTCTGGCGCACGATCAGGATGCGCTCCGCGATGCCGGCGGCGCGTCGCGCATCATCCAGCGGCCCTTCAACCACGATCGCACCGCTGAGCCCCATCAGCATTTGAGCCTGAACCTCTCCATGAACGTGCGGGTGATACCAGTACAGACCTTCCGGCATGTCGGGCGGCACATGATAGTGATAAGTGAACTCGCGCCGCCCGCAGTTGGCAGGCCCCACCGCAGGGTCGACGCAGGTCATCAGCACCTCATCCTGCGGCGCGACCGGCGGCACTGCGAAACCGTGGACGTGGAGGTTCGTAGCGCCGGTCGCATGGTGCCGCACGCCCGCGATCACTCGGTAAAATCCGTCCTGCTCCGGCGCCGCATCATTCGATGTCCTGAGGTGGCCGGGGGCGGTAACAGCGTCGATCGCCGCGGGATCGGTAATCTCGTTTCGCAGTATGACGGTCAGCTCGCTGCCCTGCCGCACGCGTATGACAGGCGCGTCGGCGCTGCCGTCGGCTACGTAGCACAGGCGGTTGCTATCCTGCCGCACCGTCAGTGTGATTCGGTCCGGCGGCGAACGTAACTCGGGCAGGAGCTCTGGCAAGACATGCCCGGGCGGCGGAATCCCGACGCCGCACGGCCAAGCTGGAGTGCTACGCGGGTCGAACCTTGTGCAAGCCGCAACCGCGGCTGACGCGAGCAGCGCGGCCAGTGCGGCGCAGGATGCCTTGGTTGGACGGGTCATCTAAGAGTATGGCCGGAGGCAGAATGCCTCCGGCCATGAGGATTCAGCCCCTATTCGTTTCTAGTCCTGAAAGAGGTCGGCCATGACGTCCACGCCTTTGTCGCAGGCGTGGTTAAGACAGGGCAATCCGAACGCGCCATCGAGTGTCCTGGTCAGCGAGTAGTGATCGTAGAACTTCGAGCTCTGGATCTTGTGCGGCCCATAATTGGTGTCGACTATGAACACGACCTGGTTCACGGTGCTCGTGCTGTAGTCGTTCTCGTCCCACAGGATGACGATCGCGGACTTGCTGCTCGACCACACGGGAGACGCCTTGATCGCGGTGACGATGCGCTCAACCGCGAGATCGCCCTCCAGGATGAGCGTGGGATTGAGACCGGTCTGCGTGCCGTTGTCATCGGCGTCGTAGTTACAAAACGCCGTGCCGTTGCCGCGCCCGTGCATGTCGTTGCACTGGTTGGGCGCGATGAACGCGAAGTTTGGCACCTTGCCCGCCTTGAGATCGGCCCAAAGCCCTCCTTTGCCTTCGAAGGGGACGATGCGTTTCAGGCTGAGATCCGGGTTTTTGCCTTTCTGAACCGCGGCGAAATAGGCGAAAGGGTCATGCTTCACTGCGTACAAATAGACTATGTCGGACGCACTGGTCGGATTCCCGGCGGTCGTCAGGCTGGAGAAATCAGTACTGACCGAGACACCGGCTGAGTTTGCGCCGCCGATAATGTAATACCCGTCGCTGACATTGACCCCGTCAGAGCCGATGATCGGCAGGCCCTCCTGGTAGCTTTTCCAGGTTTTACCTGCTTCGACCAACTGATGGGCGATCGTCTTAGCGACGATGTTAGTATCCGGTGGGATACTGAGCTTTCCGTCGATGTTCGTCAAAGGCGGCGTGCCTTCATTGTTCGTCGTGTCCGCTACGGGAGTGTCGGCGTCGGTGCCGCCCTTGCCGGCGATCGGGCATACCGGACCCACGACGGAAGGATAACCTGCCTGGAACACGTCCACATTAGTGATGCCGGACAGCATGTTCGGCGTGCAGGACGTGTTGTGCCAGTCGGGATATTGGTCGGAAAGATTGTTGAAATTGGACCCGCCGGTCACTTCGAGATAGTTAGTCGAGCTCGGGTGCGCGACCGCAAAGTAGTTAGTCGCCGAGTTTGCCGAGCCCATAAGCTTGTTGATGAACGGAGCCTGCGGGTTCGTCGAGATCTGACTGAAGACGTGATTCTCCATCATGATCACGAATATGTGGTCCAGCGCGGGAATACCTTTGGGCACCGGACCCTCGCCAGCGCCAGCGCTGCCAGCCGCGAGAAGTACTGCCACGATCGCCGCGAGAATGCGACTCTTCATGAGACGGTTGCTCCTTGTTGCGTCAGACGATCAAACCTCCGGTCCGCCGGGAGGCGAGACCGCGGCTTGTCGGCGGCGAGACTTATAGAAAAGCGGTGTTACGTGATTATGTCGATTGGATTATTGTTCTGTGAGGCATCGCACCTGGTAGTGAGATTATGCGACCCGTCAACAGGCGGGCGCCTCATTAACTGTGGCAGGATTATTGGTTCGTTCCTGCTTCGTTTGTTGCTGCAGACTATGGTGACTGGCGTGCGTGATCGAAGTTTATGGCGGGAGGAGGGTCATCCTCGCGCGCGATCTGATCAGCGAGCAGACCCAGCAGGCGGCTCACCGCCGCAGCCTGGGTATCGTAGCTCGTGTTTGCAGCTGTGCAGGCGAGATTGATGTCGTGTGCACGAACAGTTTTGGGCGGTTCGCCCTCGAGCACTGCCCAGCTGCCCTCGAGCTTTACCAGCTGATGCGACTCTTCTCTGAAAACGGAGATCGTCACAACCAGATGGCGGGCCGAGGGCGGCGAAGGAGCGTCGGGCAGGATGACGGCTCCGGGCGGCATGCGCCGGGCAAGATCCTCTGCAAGCACGTTACGCGTCATTTCGCCGAGCGGCGCGCCCCATCGCGTCTGGTCATCGATCGAGAGCGAATTGGCGCCGGTTTGACGAACGACGGCATCGCGGTCGAGCACCGCCGGCAGGTGGACAAGGTCAACCTGTATTGGAGGCGACGGGGCCGCTTCTGCGTGACCGACGGGAGAGACGGGCGACAAGGTTATGAAATGAGTCGGCGGGCTGGTTCTGCAGGCTGCGAGCAGCAGAACAAGCGGGAGCGCTACCAGTGAATGCTTCATTCGGCGGGCTTGCCTCGCAGCATCGCTTCGGGATGGCGATCGAGATAATCGGCAAGCATCCGGACCGAGCGCGCGGCTTCGGTCAACTCGTAGAGGGTCGCCTGGATGTTCCTGTCCTGGCTCGTCGGACTATTACCGAGGATTCGATTGGCTGAGAGTGAAGCTTCGTCCAGTTCATCCCCGGTCTTCCTGAGTGAGTCGATAAGCTCGTCAATCTGCGGACCGGTGCGTTGTACCGTGGTGTCCATCTGCGCGAGTGAATGATCGAGATGTTTCAAGCTGTCCTGAAGCTGCGGCGAGGAGACGACGGCCTGCACCTGGGTCGTGATCGCGATCACAGGCTGAGCAATTTGATCGATTGGCACCTGGTTGATGCGGCGCACGATCGAGTTCAAGCCACCGCCCGGATGTTGTAGGAAACGTTGCTACCGTTCCATCGACATGAAGGCCCTCTGTGGGTTGACCAGGGACGAAATCGAACGAGATTGCGTAGCTGCCGACGAGCGGAGGATTCTGAACCAGGCGCGCGCGGAGACCCCCTTTGGCCAACCGATCGAGCACGATATCAAGCAAGGCGCGGGTGCCAGCATTCGACGGGATTCCCTTGATCACGAAACCGGTCGGGTCGAGACCTACGATCACAGGGGTCAGCAGTCTGTCGGCCGAGGCGTCGTATTCGAGCCAAAACTTTTCGACTTCGCCGACGGTGAAGCCCCGCAGAGTCACCGGCGCGTCTTTCTTCAGCCGTCCGACGTCCCCTTCAAAGTAGAGGAAATAGGGCACCAGGCGATCGCGGTTGCTTACGATTGGGCGATGATCGAGACCGGTGAAATTGCGGGCCGAAGCGCCGCCTCCCGGAACCATAATTATCGTGGGACCGGCGACTACCGCCTTCAGCGAGTCAGGATCGCTGAAATCAGGCGACGCGCGCTGGAGCCAGAATTGTGTATCTGCGCTCAGGAATTTTTAGCGTCGTCATCGATGTTGACCCTGGCCTTTATATGGCGCCCGTCTTTTTCGAGCGACAAGTCTTCGACCTTTTCGACCTCAAGACCGGAAGACTGCACTGACGTCTCGTTAGCTTTCATTCTGGCTGCGGTATCGAAGCGAATAGTTATAGCGCCTCCGCCGGTAGTCATCGCGCGCAGGCTGAGCCAAGTTACGATACCGAGCGCCGCGATCGGCACCGCCCAGATCCATCCCGGCCATCTACTCTGCTGGATCAAGACGGCGGTTCGCTGGTCAGACCGCGGTTGTTGCGGCTCACTCATGGCTTCTGCAGCGCAACGTCCCACATCAGGCGCGGATCGAAGGGAATGGGAGGCCAGTAGTGTAAGCACTACCACCAGGATAAAGGGAGTCGCGCCGGCGCCGCCCTGCTGGTTGACCAGCGAACCGAAGTTCATCAGCGGAACGAAGACGGCGATGGTAAAAGGGTCGACGTTTGACCAGCGCCCGAGCTCGTCGATCAGGCGGAAGAGCTTGGTTTTATAACGAGGTGCTTCTGTGATCGGCGGCGGATCGAAATCAGGCACCATGCGAGGCCAAGGATTTTTGCCGCTGGAATCGCGATGCTCGTAAAGAAAATCAATACACCCAAGGGCGCGAGACCGGCATCGAACAGATCGCGGATACCGTCGATGATCCGGTACCTGGCAATCGTTCCCATCTGCATGGAGATGCTCATTGGATAGATATTCGCCGGCCAGAAAAGGATGAAAGCGCCGAGAATCAAGGCCGCAGTGCGGATCGGCGAATCGGTCTTGCGTGTCACCAGCCGCGCATCACAGCGTCGGCAGGGCGTTCCCGCCGCGCTTGCAGGCATTACCAGGTCGCAAGTGAGGCAGGACAGCATCGGAGCGTCACCGCGGGTCTCGCGATCGGGCGCGATCGTGCGCCAAACGGTTCGCCGATCGAGTGCGGCGCGCGAAATCATCGAGAGAAATGCCGCGGCGATGAAGCAGTACCCACCGAGCATCACTGTCACGTTGGGATTGGCAGCGACACGGCTATAGCCGACGAAGCATCCGATAAGAAACATGTCCGGCATCGTCCATACGTCGAGCCATAGTGCCCAGCGAAAAGCGCGGCCGAGCCACCAGGGCCGATAACCGAGATGAATTGCGCCAAGAGTCGCGGTTAGCAGGCCGAATCGTATGAACGGCAACACAATCGCGAAAGCAGCGATAAATGCGGCAAGGACGATCCAATTCTGGTTCCATAGCGTTACGACGCCCGATCCGAGCAATGTCGAGCGCTGCATCCCCAGCATCGAGACACTCAGGATCGGAACCAGGTTAGAAGGAAAAAGGAGAATCAGCGTGCCGATCGAGCAGGCGAGTGCACCCGTTATGCTGCGGCCGCTGGTGGCTTCAAGCTTGTTATCGCAAATTGGGCAGAATGCCAGACTTCGCGATGCGAGCGGCGCGAGTTCCTCGATCGCTCCGCAATCGGAACATGCGATAGTCATCGTTCGACGCGCTAAGTTGTCGCGCGGTAAGAAACGTAACAGCGCTGCAGCTCGTATTGGACCCTGCACAATCCGTACCCGGACGAGGCCGGCGAAACCCTTCTTTTGTTCTGGCGGGCGAGAGCCGCTCATGTGTCGCAACTATCTGGCGATCTGAAGTTTTTACACGGGTTTGCGAAGACGCTAGTCTGGTGTCCTTGAAATAAGTTTCATCCCAAAGAAATAAGTTTCATCCCAAATCTCAAGGCTGTCATTCCGAGCGTAGCGAGGAATCCCGGCGTCCACGAAAAACGAATAAATTCGGGATTCCTCGGTCGCTGACTACCCTTGGAATGACACCTTGACGCCTTTCCGGATATGCCGGATATGCAAGTTATTAACGGGACATCACACTATTGACACATGTATAAATAATGTCCCATACTGCGGGCCGATGGAGGATGCGGATGCGGCCGGTAGGAAGTGGGAGGCAGTTAGAACGGCGGCGCCAGCGCGCGA
>Ga0335085_10016057_pt1 | contig 10840 bp, 10 predicted proteins | sample Lox_Sample_45_FD_206712 | JGI IMG/M metagenome (GOLD analysis project Ga0335085, IMG submission 206712) | Soil microbial communities from Loxahatchee National Wildlife Refuge, Florida, United States - Lox_Sample_4.5 | ecosystem: Environmental > Terrestrial > Soil > Wetlands | place: USA... | reverse complement strand
GCTGGCCGGAGTTCGCCGGAATGCACCCGCTCGCGCCGGCCGCGCAGGCGGGCGGCTACCTGGAGCTGATCGAGTCGCTCGAGGTGCGGCTGGCCCGGCTCACCGGCTACGACGCGGTCTCGATCCAGCCGAACGCCGGCTCGCAGGGCGAGCTGGCCGGCCTGCTCGCCATCCGCGGCTACCACGCCTCACGCGGCGAGGAGGGCCGTGACGTCTGCCTGATCCCGGAGTCGGCGCACGGGACCAACGCGGCCAGCGCGGTGCTGGCCGGGCTGCGCGTCGTCGTGGTCAGGTGCGACTCGGGCGGCACCGTCGACCTCGGCGACCTCCAGGCCAAGCTGGAGGCGCACGCGGGGCACGTCGCGGCGATCATGATCACGTACCCGTCCACCGCGGGCGTCTACGAGCAGAACGTCACCGCCATCTGCGCGGCCGTGCACGCCGCGGGCGGCCAGGTCTACATCGACGGGGCCAACCTCAACGCGCTGGTCGGGGTGGCCGACCTGCCCGCGTTCGGCGCGGACGTGTCGCACCTGAACCTGCACAAGACGTTCTGCATCCCGCACGGCGGCGGCGGTCCTGGCGTCGGCCCGGTCGCGGTCCGCGCGCACCTGGCCGGATTCCTGCCCGGGCGCGGCGACGCGGGCCCGGTGGCGGCCGCGCCCTACGGGTCGGCCGGCATCCTGCCCATCTCGTGGGCGTACGTCGCGATGATGGGGGCCGCCGGGCTCCGGCAGGCGACCCAGGTGGCGGTGCTGTCCGCCAACTACGTCGCAAAGCGCCTGGCGCCGCACTACCCGGTCCTGTACACCGGGCGGAACGGCCTCGTCGCTCACGAGTGCGTCATCGACCTGCGGCCGCTGGCCCGTGACACCGGGATCACCGTGGACGACGTGGCCAAGCGGCTGATCGACTACGGCTTCCACGCCCCGACGATGTCGTTCCCGGTCGCGGGCACGCTGATGATCGAGCCCACCGAGAGCGAGAGCCTGACCGAGATCGACCGGTTCTGCGACGCGATGATCGTGATCAGGGCGGAGATCGCCCGGGTCGCCTCCGGCGCGTACGACGCTCTCGACAATCCCCTCAAGAACGCCCCGCACACCGCCGAGATGCTCATCGCGGGGGAGTGGAAGCACCCGTACGACGCCGAGGAGGCCGCCTACCCGCCCGGTGTCGACCGCCGGTCCAAGTACTGGCCGCCGGTCCGCCGCGTCGACCAGGCCTACGGCGACCGGAACCTAGTCTGTGCCTGCCCGCCGCCCGAGGCCTTTGCCTAGCCGGACCAGACCGGGAGGTCGAGGCGGGAATCGCCGCCGAGGCTGAGGGTGAAGGTCTCCTCCGCCGGGCCGTACCTGGTGAAGCAGGAGGCGTCGTGGCCGGCGACGGCCACCCTGACCCGGTGGCCGGCCGGGACGACGGCGGAGACGGGCAGCAGCGGCACGGCCAGGTCCATGGGGTCCCCCGGAACCACGGGGAGGGCGTCCGACCGGGCGAAGGTCCGCGGCACCCCCAGGTGGGCCGGGTCAGCGAGGCCGGCCGTCCCGCGGTGCAGGAAGCGCAGGCAGCCCTCGGTCAGGTAGCTGACGCCGCCGCCGGGATCGACGCCCTCGAGGTAGACGTAGGCCGCGCCGTCGGCGCCGGACGTGGCCAGACGCAGCGTCACGACCGGGAACCCGAGGACATGGAGACCGGCGTCCAGCGGCTCGCTGGTGAAGGTGAGCAGCGCGTCATCGGCGTGCGCGCGGCCGGGGTAGGCGGGCGCCCGGTCCAGGTCGATGGCCAGCCACCTGTTCACGGCCCCGGTGGAGGCCGTGGCGTCCACCCGGTGCGTCACGATCCCGGCCCGGCCCGCCTCCCGCGCTAGGCCGGGCCCCTGACCCGGCGGGCTCAGGTACCACCGCTGCGTTCCGGTACCCGCGGGCGGCCAGGAGGTGACGGTCTGCCACGCGTCCGTGCCCAGGGTACCGAAGGCCAGGGTGCCTGGCCCGGCGGGCTCTCCGTCCCGCTCCAGGTACCTGGCGAAGAACTCGACAAGGCGGCGGTCCTGGCTCCCGGGACTCAGCGGATCGTGCTCCATGGGGCCCGTTGCCTCCGGTCCCGGCGACCGCCCAGATGGTCGCAGCGTGTCGGCGAAGCTGCCGCCGCCGTGGCCCCAGGGCCCGATCTCCACCTGCTGATGGCTGGCCTGGGTCACGAACCGGGCCAGCGCCCCCGCCGCGAAGCCGCCGTCGAGCCAGCCCGCGCGTACCAGCACCGGGACGCCTGAGGACGCGATAGCCGGCCAGGAAGCGGCGGGTGCGGTGGCTTCCCAGTCGAGGCCGACTACCCGGTCGTCGCGGAACGGCACCCGGCCCATCAGCGCGTGCGCGTCGGTGTTCGACTGATGCTCGCCGACAGCGGCGCCGAGCAGGGCCGGGCCCTCAGGGCCGTCCACTGGCTTGACCGGCGCCGGCCGCGCGATCGTCTCCGCCGGCTGCCCGGTGGCCGCCGCGAGCCGGTCAAGCGCGCCGGCCACGCCGTCCTGGAGCTGGCTCTGGTACATCCACCGCGCGTACCGGCGGTCGGTGCCGCACCCGCCCGGGTAGAACAGCTCGCGGTAGGGGTCATACGGGCTGAACAGCGCGGCCACCGCGACCAGGTGAGCAGGGCCGAGCCCGGCGATCAGTTCGGCCGCCTGGCCTTCGTAGGAGCCGCCGTAGACCCCGACCCGGCCGTTCGACCACGGCTGCGCGGCGATCCAGCCGATCAGGCCGGCGTAGTCCTTGATCTCCCGCTCGCTGAGCTCGCCGACGCGCGTGCCGAACGATGCTCCGGTGCCGCGGGCGTCCGCCACGACCAGCGCGAATCCCGCGCCATTGAAAAGATCCCCGGCCGCCGCGTTGGTGTCCGCCTCCGGCCCGGGCTCGTGCGGTGCCTCGGCACGGTGGTAGCGGGTGACCCGCATGACCGTGCCGACCGGGCGGCCCGCCGCCGTGCGCTCCACCGGCAGCCAGACATCCACGGCGATCCGTACGCCGTCCTCCGCCGGCACGTACACCGACTGGAGGCGGCGCGACGTGTCGATCAGCACGTCACGGATCCTCGCACAGGCGCCCAGGTCCGCGGGCGCTCAGGTCCCGCTCGCGCCCGCCCCTGCCGCGAGCGCCGCGGCGCCCTGGGACGGGGGCACTGGGAAGAGATGCGGAGCTCGGGGCAGCGGGAGGCGGGCGGGCGCGGTGGGGAGGCGGCGGCCGGGCCGCTCGGAACGGGATACCACGATCCCGGCCGCCGTGTACGACGGGTTCTGGCTACTGGCTGGCGAGCGGGACCTCGTCGAGATCGGCCAGGTGCGGCGGCAGGCTCAGCGGGACCACGCTCTCCTGCTCCTGCGCGTCAGTGCGGGCGACCACGGCCACGGTCAGGACGTCGCTGCGGTTCACCGGGAGATGCGGGATGCCGGGCGGCACGTACATGAAGTCCCCGGCCCGGACCACGGTTCGCTGCATCAGGCCTTCGCCGTGCCAGACCTCGGTCTCGCCGCTGACCGTGTAGATGGCGGACTCGTGCCCCTCGTGGACGTGCGGCACGCCCCGGGTCCCGGGAGGAATCGTCACCAGGTGCAGGCACAGCCCCCGGGCGCCCGCGGACTGGCTGCTCACGCCGGTGGCCAGGTTCATGCCCTGCTTGCCGTCATAGCTGCCGCCGGAGCGGATGACGATGACGTCGCCGACCTGGCCGGCCGCCACGGCGGGAGTGTAGAGCGCCCTCTCCCATTCGTCACTAACTCTGAGCATTTGACCATATCCTATCCGTGATGTTCGCAATGACAGGTTATGGCTCTATGTAGTCAGATAGATACTCTTTGTAAGGCCAGTGTGGGCTAACTTTTTAGTTAGATAAAGCTTGCTATTAGGTAAGGCCAGAGGCCTGGCGCAGTTCGTCGAGCACCCGCTGCCTGGCCTGGACCGGATCGATGCCCAGGTCGCGGAGGGTATCAAGGGTGAACTCCCCGCGCGGGCTGGCCTGGGCCGCGTCCAGCAGGCCGAGCAGCAGGTGCTCGTCGCCCAGGTAGGTATGGCGCAGTGCCCTGGCCTCCTTGATCGCCAGGGCCGTCGACTGCCTTGCCTCCGCGGTCATCGTCATCCGGCCGGATCCAGGGGCCCGGCTGGCCGGGCCCGGCACCGCCGCGCCGCGGCCGAGCGCGCCCGGCCCGAAGCTCTCCTCGACCCGGCGCCTGATCTCGTCCAGGTCGATGCCGATGGAGGCCAGGGCCTCGGCGTCGGCGCTGTCCGCTTCGCCCGCGAGCGGCCGGCCGCGCGGCGCGACCCGGTCGAACTGCCGCTCGATCGTCCCGGCGTCGACCCCCAGCCCGGCCAGCGCCCGGGCGGCCACGCCCTCGCCCAGCGCCACGGCGTGCAGCAGGTAGACCGGGCGGATCTGATCGCCGCGCTCGGCCGCCGTGGCCCGGGCCCGGATCACGGCCGCCCTGGCCCGGTCGGTGAATCGCTCGAACATCGTCGTTATCCCTTCGGGGGTCAGCACGCCCGCGCGCGGCGCGCGTGCTTCTTGTGGACGGCCTGCCGGGACACGCCGAGGATCTCCGCGATCTCCTGCCAGGACCAGCCATGCTCCCGGGCGTTGTCCACCTGGAGCGCCTCGAGCTGCTCGAGCAGCCGCCGCAGGGCGGCGACGGCCCGCAGCCCGGTACGCGGATCTGAGCTGTCGGCCGCGGCGGCCAGGGCGGGTGCGTTGTCCATGGCTGTCAATCTACGTTGACAGCTATGGAGATGTCAACTTTGGTTGACGTGGACCTGGCGGCCGATTACGAAGCGCTTACAAGGGCCGGCTGAACCGTGCAGAATGGCGCGACGTAGCCGTAACTAGGGGAGGGCGGCGGATTCGGGACGAGGCCGCCGGTCCTTGTGAACGTACGATTCCAGCTCGGCAGACCCGACGGAGGTGCGGTGACCAGCGTTGCCAGGCGATCTGGCCCGGCTCGCCAGGCCGGGGCGCAGGCGTCCCCGGGGGCATACCCGGGCGCCAGGCCCGCCGCGGCGCCCCGGCCGGATCCGTCCCGCCGGCCGTCGGCGAGACCGGCCCCCGTTCCTTCCGGGAGCCGCCCGGCCCGGGTCGGCGAGCGCGGCGCGCTGACCGTCATCATCGCCGGCGCGGTCGTGGTCCTCGGCCTGTGGTGGCACAGCACGCCCGGCGTGCACGGGCTCGGCGGCTGGCTGACCGGCGCGGGCGAGGTCCTCGGCCTGCTCGCTGGCTACGGGGTGGTGGTCCTGGTCGCGCTGATGGCGCGGCTGCCGCCGCTCGAGCGCGGGCTCGGCACCGACAAGCTGGCCCGCTGGCACGCCATGGGCGGCCGGTACGTCGTCAGCCTCATCGTGGCGCACGCCCTGCTCATCATCTGGGGCTACGCGGTCACGGCGCATGCCGGCGTGGTGGGCGAGAGCGCCACGCTGCTCACCCAGTACCCGGACGTGCTGATGGCGACCGCGGCCGGGTTCATGTTCCTCGGCATCGGCATCGTCTCGATGCGCGCCGCCCGGCGGCGGCTCCGCTACGAGACGTGGTACTACCTGCACTTCTACACCTACCTGGCCATCGCCCTGGCGTTCAGCCACCAGTTCGCCGACGGCGCGGCCTTCGTCACCAACCTGGCCGCGCGGTTCTGGTGGTCCGCGATGTACCTGACGGTCCTCGTCCTGGTGCTGTGGTACCGGGTGGCGGTGCCGCTGCGCTCGTTCCGCCGCCACCGCCTCGAGGTCCTCGGGGTGAAGGAGGAAGCGCCCGGCGTCATCTCGGTCTACATCGGCGGCCGGCGGCTTGACGAACTGGACGCCGAGCCGGGGCAGTTCTTCCGCTGGCGCTTCCTGACCAGGTCGCTGTGGTGGTCCTCGCACCCGTTCTCGCTGTCCGCCGCGCCGGGCGCCGACATGATGCGGATCACGGTGAAGAACCTGGGCGACCACAGCCAGTCGCTGGCGCGGCTCCAGCCGGGGACCCGCGTCTTCGCCGAGGGTCCCTACGGCGCGTTCACGCCGGGCGAATCGGGCCGCGGCGTGCTCCTGCTGGCCGGCGGGGTCGGCATCACCCCGCTGCGGGCCATCTTCGCCACGCTGCCCGGGCACGTCACGCTGATCTACCGGGCCACCAGCGAGCAGGACATCGTGTTCCGCGACGAGCTCGACGCGATCGCGGCCGCCCGCGGCGCGACCGTGCACTACCTGGTCGGCTCGCGGGCCGAGATCGGCGGCGACCCGCTGTCCCCCCGCGTGCTGCGGTCCATGGTGCCCGACCTGGACCAGCAGGACGCCTACGTCTGCGGCCCGGCCGGCATGACCTCGGCCGCGGTCGCGGCGCTGCGCGCCGCCGGAGTACCCAGGCAGCGCATCCACTTCGAGTCGTTCGAGTTCTGAGGAGGATCCGCGACCATGCGCCGGGTGATCCTGGCCGTCACCGGCACCATCGCCGGTCTCGCCGCCCTGCTGTCGTTCAAGTCGCACGTGCCGTCGAGCCCGCTGGCCGCGACGGCCAGCGGCTCGGGGGGCACGTCGGCGGCCGGGGCCTCCCCGTCCGCGTCCTCGCCGGCCAAGGGCGGCGGGCAGACCGAGGTCGTCCCCGGGGCGTTCCCGCAGGGGTCGATAGCCAAGAACCTGCCCGCGGGCGAGACCGCGGTCGACGGCAAGGTGGCCAACACCTCCTACGGGCCGGTCCAGATCCAGCTGATCAAGCGCAGCGGCAAGATCGTCAAGGTGGCCGTGCTCGTCCAGCCGACCAATACGCTGCACGACGTGCAGATCGGCGAGTTCGCCTTCCCCAAGCTGATCTCCGAGACGCTGGCGGCGCAGGACGCCAAGATCGACGCGGTGTCCGGCGCCAGCTACACCAGCGCGGGCTACATCCAGTCGCTGCAGAGCGCGCTGGACAAGAGCACCTGACCCGGTGACCGGCGGGGCGGTCCCGGCCCGGCGCAGGCACGCCGAGCACGTGATGGGCACGGTCGTCTCGTTCGACGTGCCCGCCCGGGCCGGCGAGCCCCGCGGCGACGGATCCCTGGCCCGGGCGGTGCGCTGGCTGCACTGGGTGGATGCCACCTTCTCGCCGTACCGGGACGACAGCGATGTCAGCCGGTTCGGCCGCGGCTCGCTCCCGCTGGCGGACTGCGCGCCCGAGCTCGCCGAGGTGCTCGAGGCGTGCGCCGCCATCAGCGCGCGGAGCGGCGGGTACTTCACCACCACGCCGGGCGGCGCCTTCGACCCCTCCGGCTACGTGAAGGGGTGGGCCATCGAGCGGGCCGCCGCCATCCTGACCGCGGCGGGATCGGCCGAGCACAGCGTCAACGGCGGCGGCGACGTGCAGTGCACCGGCGAGCGGATGTGGCGGATCGGGATCGCCGACCCGCTGCACCCGGGGCGGCTCGCCCTGGTCGTGGCCGGCCGGGACTTCGCCGTAGCCACCTCCGGCGTCGCCGAGCGCGGCGCGCACATCATCGACCCGTACACCGGCCAGCCCCCGGCCGGCCTGGCCAGTATCACCGTGGTGGGAGCGAGGCTGGCCGAGACGGACGCCTACGCCACGGCCGCCTTCGCGATGGGATCCGGCGCCCGCGACTGGGTGGAGGAACTGGACGGCTACGAGGCGTTCGCCGTCACCGCGGCCGGGGCGACGTGGCAGACCAGCGGGTTCGCCCGGTACCGCGGCTAGCCCGGTCCCGTTACAGCAAGGTGGCCTGGCCCGCGTCGTAGACGAGCAGGCCGTCCTCGCGCCGGCGCAGGCCGGGGGAGAGGCGGTGTTCCTCGGTCCGCCCGTCGGGCAGGAGGTGACGGACCGGCAGGCCGCGCGCCGCCACCACGAAGTCGGCGAGCAGCCGCCGGTGGCAGCGCCACCACAGGCTCTCCGCGCACATCACCGCGGTGAGATCGGCGCGGGCCTGGTCGAGCACCTCGTCCACCGCGGCGCCGAACTCCGCGGTGCGCATGTGCGCGGCGTAGCCGCGGAACATGTCCTCGCGCCAGGCGGTGTCCGGCGAGTCAGGCGCCGCCTTCCTGAAGCCGCCGAGCCGTTTCTCCCAGCGGTAGGACAGGCCGGCCTCGGGCAGCCAGCGCTCAAGCTCGGCGTGCGCCACATGCGGATGGCGGCGGCTGCCGGGCGCGGTCCTGACGTCGACGAGCACGGCCACCCCGGCGTCCCGGAGCAGCTCGGTCATCTGCGCGGCGGTGGCGGTGCCGTGCCCGAACGTCAGCAGCATGTCGCCGCGATCCTACGCCAGGCCGCCCGCCCCGCCTCGGCCGTCCGTCCCGTCCGTCCCGTCCGGGCTGCCCGCCGCCTGCCCGGCGGCGATGAGGTGCACGGCGAGGTCGCGGGCCGCCTCGGCGTCGAGCGGCGCGTGTCCGACCAGCAGGCGGTACCACAGCACGCCGTACGCCAGGTCGGTCAGCATGGCGAGATCGGCGGTCGGGGCGATGTCGCCGCTGGCGACACCGCGCTCGAGCAGCGCGTGCAGCGCCGCGCGGCGCTGGGCGGTGAACTCGGCGAGAACGCCGGCCACGTGCTCGTCATGGACGGCCGCGGAGGCCAGTTGGCGCAGCGCCCGCCTGGTGCCCGGATCCTGCAGCGCGGCGAAGCTGTCGGCGAGGAAGCACCTGAGGTCCCCGTGGAACGAGCCGGTCGCGCGGGGCGGGACCATCGCCCGCGCGCTGCGCGCCATCGCCTCGGCCACGACCGCGCCCTTGGTCGGCCACCACCGGTAGATGGTCTGCCGTCCCACCCCGGCCGCATCGGCGATGGCGTCGATGGTGACGCCGCCGGTGCCCTGTGCCCGGAGCAGCTCGAAGGTGGCGTCCAGGATCGCTTCCCTGGCGGCGGCGTTCCTGCGTCGCCCGGTGTGCGGCCGCGGCGCGGGCCGGTGCGGTCCCGGGTCGGCCGTGGGTGAGGTCATGCCGGCCAGCCTAGCAATTTTGACGAGACCGTTAGTACCGGTAAAGTTTGCCGAGACGGATAGTTCCGGCAAATGAGGGAGGACGGCATGTCCTTTGACGGGCAGCAAGTCATCATCGTGGGCGGCAGCGCGGGCATCGGCGAGGCGGCCGCCCGGGCGTTCGCCGCGGCGGGCGCCCAGGTCACCATCACCGGCCGGGCCAAGCCGAGGCTGGACGCCGCCGCGCAGCGGATCGGCTACCCGGTCGAGGTCGCCGAGTTCGACGCGACCGACGGGGCGGCCGTGGCCGGGTTCTTCGGGACGGCCGGGTCCTTCGACCACCTGGTGCTCGCGGCCAGCCCGGGCGCGGTCGGCAGCGGGCCGTTCGCGAGCCTGGACGAAGGTGACCTGCGGCAGGCGTTCGACGGCAAGTTCTTCGCCCACGTCAAGGTGCTGCAGGCCGCCCGGCCGCGGTTGCGGGCGGACGGCTCGGTCACCATCGTCAGCGCGGTCTCGGCGCGCGCGGCCTACCCGGGCGCCGCCGGCCTGGCCGCGGTCAACGGCGCGCTCGAGGCCATGGTGCCCGCGCTGGCCGTCGAACTCGCCCCGCTGCGCGTCAACGCCGTGTCGCCCGGCGTCATCGACACGCAGTGGTGGGATGCCCTGCCGCCCGGCCAGCGGGCCGGCTTCTTCCAGGCCGTCGCGGCGGCCAGCCCGGCCGGCCGGGTCGGCGAGCCCGGCGACGTGGCCGCGGCCATCGTGTACCTGGCGAGCGCGGGCTTCGTCACCGGCACGGTCCTGGAGTGCTCCGGCGGCGCGAACCTGACCGTCGGCGCGCTAGCCAGCTAAGAACCTCAGCCGCAGAGCCCTGTCCCGAACAGCATCAATGCCACTTTGGTGTCGCTACAGCGACACCAAAGTGGCATTGATGTCGTTACCGGGAGGCCAGGGCGGGCGACCGGTGGGGTTGCCGGGGCTGGTGCGGCAGCTGGGCTATGGAATGGCCGCCACCTCCACCACCGGAGATCGTTCGGGGCGCGCGGCGGGCCTCGGCGGTCCGGTTCCCGGGTCCGGTCCGGTTCCCGGGTCCGGGCCGGTTCCCGGGTCCGGGCCGGTGCCCGGGTCCGGGCCGCCCTGGGATAGCATTCTCATCGTGCACCGGTGCTATCCCATCACCCCACCACGCTCCTAGCGGGGCGTTAGTCCGCGCACGCCGGGTTCTCAGTATCCGGGCATCGCCTGTTCAGGCTTTCCCGCCCGCCCCGTCGTGTGCCTGCCGCATGGGCGAACGGGCACGCCCCGCTTCCGCGACCATTTCCCTTCTCGTCGCAGGAGCGATTTCCCGATGCGCGTTTTCACCACCGGGCTCGCGGCCGTCCGCCGCCGGCCCGGTTCTGGCCTGCTCTACCTGGTGCTATCCGGACTCTTGTGGGGTACGGGCGGGCTGACAGGCAGCCTGCTCGGCCGGTCCGCCGGGCTGTCCGCAATCGCCGTCGCCGCCTACCGGCTCACCGCCGGCGGCCTGCTGATCGTCGCCTTCCGCGCGCTGGCTGGCCGGCCCTGGCCCGCCGGGCGGGCGGCCTGGACCCGGATCACCGTGATCGGCCTGCTGGCCGCGCTGTACCAGAGCTGCTACTTCACGGCCGTGTCGCTGACCTCGGTGCCGCTGGCCACGCTGGTCGCGATCGGCGCCGCTCCGGTCATCGTGCTCGCCGCCGCCCGGGTTACCGGGCGGCCCGGCGGGCGGCACGCGGCCGCCACCACCGCCCTGGCGGTAACCGGCCTCGGCCTGCTCGTGGGCCTGCCCTCCGGGTTCGGCGAGACCGCCGTCCTGGCCAGCTCGGGCATGGCCGTGCTGGCGGCGGCGGGCTTCGCCGCGGTCACCGTGACCAGTTCCCGTCCGGTGCCAGGCCTCGACGACCTGGCCGTGAC
>Ga0335085_10016056_pt1 | contig 10840 bp, 8 predicted proteins | sample Lox_Sample_45_FD_206712 | JGI IMG/M metagenome (GOLD analysis project Ga0335085, IMG submission 206712) | Soil microbial communities from Loxahatchee National Wildlife Refuge, Florida, United States - Lox_Sample_4.5 | ecosystem: Environmental > Terrestrial > Soil > Wetlands | place: USA: Florida... | reverse complement strand
CATCGCACCGCGCTCGGGGTGTGTGACGGGCTTGGTATGCGCGTCCGCCGGAAGAGATCTGATGAGAGCGAGATTCCAGTTGCGCGTTGCGTGAAAGGCCGCCAGAGCGTCCCGGACATCATAGGCGTCGTAATTGACTGACCACTTCTCCTGGTCGAACGGTTGGATTGTATGGTTGTCTTCGCTGAGAGTCTGGCGCAGGCGGAAGCCGAAGGTCAGCTCGCAGTCAGCGAGATGGCAAACGATTTCCCGTGCACACCACTTGCCGGAGGCCGGCCGCTGGTCGATTCGTTCGGCGCCGAGCTCTTCCAGGATGGCTTCGATCTTCCGCGCGGTCGCGGGAAGGACCCTAAGCGGATCCTGGTCGCCTAAAAACTCGGCGTACGGATTTTCCTTGCCCATAGAAGCACCTCACGGTTGGCCAAGTATCCCATAGTTTCCGGCGCTGCGAGCTCGGAGCGTCAATTCTTTATGGGGCGGATAAACATGAGCCGCGAGCCGATTAGAAAGCAAGGATGAGGAGAGTACAGAAGGAGCGATGGAAGTTAGCCGAGTGATTCGGGATGAAGCGCTATACCGGTTTCTCCGGCGGCTTTCTTCTCCCAGTACTTGCGCACCCAGGCTTCAAAGGACTTGCCGGCTGCGGTATCGCGGCCTGAGAAGTTCAGTCCGGCAATATCGGAGTACGCGATGGTCAGCTTCGTGCGCTCCGCAGCAGGAATGACGCGGACGGCGGACGCGGCCAGGGTTTGTCCGGGGCGGCGGTCAAAGATATATCCGTTGACGACGCGGCCGTCTTTCAACGTGATGGTGACGTCGCCACGATAGTCGAAGGCCTTCTCGAGGGCTTCACGAATCTCGTCATCAGAGGCGAGAGACGGAATCCAGCCTTCGAGCTGTTCCTTTTCGCGTCCTTCGGCAACTTCGAGCTGATCGGGGTTCACAGCAGGAGCAGTCATGCCGTGGTCCCTTCCTTAGCCGTCGTCCGCGTCTCAATCCGCACCAGCGGATTGAAGCCGTGCACCGGCTTCACCGGCTGGTTGAGCAGATCAAGCGCTCCGCGGTCCTCGTACTTGTCGAAGAGGGTCGCGATAGCCGTGTCGAGCAGGCCGCGCAGCGAGCCGAAGGTATAGTAGACACCGGACGCCTCGTACCCCGAGTGCACCATGCAGTTGGCGCACTTGGGATTGCCCGACTCTGTCCCGTAGTTCGACCAGTCGGTGGTCTCCATCAGTTCCTGGAAGGTGTCGGCATAGCCGTCCTGCAGAAGGTAGCAGGGCTTCTGCCACCCGAACACGCTGTATGCCGGCATGCCCCACGGCGTGCAGGTGAACTCGCGCTTGCCCATCAGAAACTCCATGTACATGGGCGAGGCATTGAAGCGCCAGGTCTTCTTGCGATTCGACAGGATGGCACGGAATAGCCGTCGCGACCGGGCCCGTCCAAGGAAGTGCTTCTGGTCAGGCGCCTTCTCGTAGGTATAGCCGGGTGCCACCATCATGCTCTCGACCCCAACCGTCATCATCTCGTCAAAGAAAGCGCGGACGGAGTTCGGATCGGCGCCGTCGAACAGGGTCGTGTTGGTAGTCACGCGGAAGCCACGCTTGACAGCCTCACGGATGCCTTCGACCGCGATGTCGTATCCGCCCTCACGGCAAACGGAGAAATCGTGGTGCTCGCGCTGCCCGTCAACATGGACGGAGAACGAGAAATACTTGCTCGGCTTGAAGAGGTGAATCTTCTCCTTGAGCAGCAGCGCATTGGTGCACATGTACACGTACTTCTTGCGCGCCACCAGACCCTCAACGATCTTGTCGATCTGGGGATGCAGCAGCGGCTCGCCGCCGGGAATCGCCACCATCGGCGTCCCTGCCTCTTCCACCGCGCGGAAGCACTCCTCGGGAGTGAGTTCCTGCTTGAGGATGTGGGCCGGGTACTGGATCTTGCCGCATCCGGCACACGCCAGGTTGCAGCGAAAAAGGGGCTCGAGCATGGTTACGAGCGGGAAGCGCTTCCGACCCTTCATTTTCTGGCCGAGCACATAGGTGGCGACGGTCCAAGCTTGTGAAATAGGTACTGCCATCTTCCTCCGTTATGCCTCTTCCCGCTCTATAGCGCGCTTGTAGTTTGTCAGCGCCAGCAGCGGGAAATATTCGCGATAGAGATGGTATGCGAGATAGAAAACTCGCGGAAAACCGGTTCCGGTATAAAGGGCCTGGCGGGTCGAACCCTGGCCAGTGCTCTCATCCCAGGATCCATCTGTATCCTGATGGGTCAACAGCCATTTGATGCCCTTGGCGACCGAATCGCTTCTGGTATCGCCTGCGGACAGCAATCCGAGAATTGCCCATGCGGTCTGGGAGGGCGTACTAGGACCGACACCGCGCGTGGTGGGATCGTCGTAGCTGCCGCAAGTCTCTCCCCATCCGCCGTCGGCATTCTGGACTGAGCGGAGCCACTCGGCGGCCTGTTGGATCTGCGGCTCATGATTCCAAACTCCGATTGCTTCGAGCCCGCGCAGGACGAGGAATGTCCCGTAGATGTAGTTGACTCCCCAGCGGCCAAACCAGCTTCCGTCAGGCTCCTGCTCCTCGTAGATGAACTTGATGGCGCGCTCTATACGCTTGTCCTTGCGGGTGTAGCCGTAGGTGGCGAGCGTTTCAAGAATGCGGCCTGTGATGTCTACGGTCGGCGGATCGAGCATCGCATTGTGATCGGCGAAGGGGATCTGCTCGAAGATCATCTTCGTGTTGTCTTTGTCGAAGCTCGCCCATCCGCCATTCTTGCACTGCATGGAGAAAATCCAGTCGATGGCACGCTGCGAGACGTCGTATTGGTAGCGCTCGCGTGGGTTGTCCACCTTGTTGAGAGCGAGCAGCACCTGGGCGGTATCGTCGACGTCAGGGTAAAACTCGTTATTGAACTCGAAGTACCATCCACCCGGCTCGGCCTTGCTGTTCTTCACGGACCAGTCGCCTCTGTGGCGGACCTCCTTCGAGAGCATCCAGTCTGCGGCTTTGAGCAGACGCGGATCGTTCCGCTGTACTCCGGCTTCGCCGAGCGCATAGACGGCCTGCGCGGTATCCCACACGGGTGACATGCAGGGCTGCATGCGGAAGGTGGGTACGGGATAGTCGGATGTGCCATTCGGTTCATCGATGCCGAGCCTCTCGAATTCGTCTATCGCGCGGATGAGCTGCGGGTCGTCAAGCGAATATCCAAGGCAGCGTAGCGCGATGATGGCGTTGAGCATGGCTGGATAAATGGCACCCAAGCCGTCGGACATCTCAAAGCGCTCGAGCATCCACTTCTCGGCCTTCTTCAGAGCCATCTTGCGCAGAGGACGGATGTGGACGCGCTCAAACCAGTGCGTCATGCGGTCGCAGAACAGGAAGAAATTGCGCCAGCTGATCAGCTTCTTCTTGTCCCAGCGAAGGTGCAGGCTCGCGTTCTCGCGTCCGCCAACAAAAAGCTCGTCAATTCCCTGCTCGGGACGGATCTTCTTGAACGGCTTTTTCGCGTAGGCGATAGACAGGGGCACGAGGATGGCCCGGGACCAGGACGAAATCTCGTAGATGTTGAAGTAGAACCAATTCGGAAAGAGCACGATCTCCGGCGGAATAGCAGGAACCGCGTCGTACTCGTACTGGCCCATGAAACACAGATAGATCTTCGTGAAGGTGTTGCACTCGACGACTCCGCCGTTGGCGAGAATCCACTCACGCGCCTTGACGAGGATCGGCTCATCCGCGCTCATCCCCATGAGCTTGCAGGCGAAGTAGCACTTGACGGAAAGGCTGATATTAGAGGGTCCGCCGGGATAGATCGACCAGCCTCCCTCGTCATTCTGGTAGCGGAGAATCTCCGTCAATGCCCGCTTGAACCGCTCCTGATCACCGGTGCCGAGGAGCATGTGGGCGAAGATGTAGTCCGCCTCGAGCATCGGGTCGGCCTCGAGTTCGCCGCACCAGAAGCCTGCCGGGTCCTGCATGGAGAAGATGTAGTCTCGTGCACGCGCTGCCGCGGTATCTACTTCAGAGAGGTCGGCGTCGATGCGCCCGAACTTCACTTTCGGCGCGGTCTCAGTTGCTACGGATCTCAGGGTCTGCGGCTGCCGTACCGCTGCAAATGCCGGTACGTCTGGAATTTCGGATTGGGGAGCTTCAGATTTTGTACTCATGCTATTCGTCCGCGGCTGCGAGCAGCGGCGGCCAGGTTAACAAACCTACTAGACGGATGCCGCAGTGGTTGCGGGAGCAGACTGAATCGCCTGAACGATCTCAGGAGGCAGACCAAAGCGGACATTTTCCGGCATCACTTCCACTTCTTCAACAGAGCCGAACCCGCGGTCGCGGAGATACGCAACCACGTCTTCCACAAGGACTTCAGGAGCCGATGCTCCAGCAGTAACAGCCACCGTAGAAACGCCCTCGAGCCATTCGGGATCGATGGCGTTTGAGTTGTCGATCAGGTAGCTGCGCGTACCCAGATTCTCGGATACTTCAACGAGGCGATTTGAATTAGAACTATTGTTGGACCCAACGACGAGAACCAAATCAGCGTTGTGGGCAACGTTCTTGACGGCAGTCTGGCGGTTCTCCGTCGCGTAGCAGATGTCCTGAGAATGCGGGCCCACGATATTCGGGAACTTCTGCTTCAGGGCCTGAATGATGTCGCGCGCTTCGTCGAGGGAAAGCGTCGTCTGCGTAAGATACGCGACGCGGTTGGGATCGGGAACCTCCAGGGACTCCACCTCTGCAGCGTTCGATACGACCGTCGTAACGCTGGGAGCCTCGCCCAGCGTGCCTTCGATTTCGTCGTGATCGCGGTGTCCGATCAGTACGAGGGAGTATCCCTGCTTTGCGAACTTGACGGCTTCGACGTGAACCTTCGTGACCAGCGGGCAGGTGGCGTCAATCACCTTGAGATTGCGGTGCTTCGACTGCTCGCGGACGGCCGGCGATACTCCATGAGCGCTGTAGATGACTCGCATGCCGGCCGGAACCTGGTCGATATCGTCGACGAAGATGGCGCCCTTTTCAGCGAGTTCGTTCACAACAAAGCGATTGTGGACGATCTCCTTGCGCACATAGATCGGCGCGCCGAAAGTCTCAAGGGCAATTTTCACGATATCAATGGCACGAACCACCCCAGCGCAGAAGCCACGAGGCTTGAGCAAGAGAACTCGCTTGTCTGATTCGGAGGCGTGCGATGGCGAGATGGGGGTAAGGGTGTCGACAGTCGTAGGGGTCACTCATGTAGTATATCGTGCCGCGACCTCCGGCGAAAGGAATCAGTAACCTTCCGGTAACACGCCTGAGTCCCGTACAACCGACGTCAACTCATTGGATTCCATAGAGATTCACCGCCGTGCCCCGCAGAACCATGCGCGCGATTTCTCCGGCCCGCGTTCGGTTGATTTCTCCGTCCCGCACCATTCCGGTAAGTGCCAGGCCCAGGGCCAATCGCCCGTTGTGAGCGCCGAGCCAGGTCCACTCCTCCCACCCCAGATAGTCGGCAAACGGATAGCCGTCCGTGCCGAACAGAATCTTGTCCGGATAGGTCTCCAGCCACTCGCGCAGCCAGACAGCCATGGTCCGAGGAGGAAAGATCAGGCTCTCCTGCGAAAAGTCGAGGTAGACGTTCGGCTTCTGCAAGAGAGATCCGGCTTCGCGCACAAATGGCCAGCCTCCGTGGAGCATGACGAAACGAGTCTTTCGCAAGGCTGGGTCGTTGAAGACGGATTCCAGCAGAAAGGGATTGTCTTTCCCGATGTCGAAGTAGCCTCCGCCGCCGGACATGGTGTGCAAATGCACCGGCATGTCGAGCCGGCCGCATTCGGCGGCGATATAGCGGAAGAGGAAATCCTGAAGCGCCTTGTAATCGACCGGATCGGGATGATCGCGCCCGACCCACTGTGCATAGATCCGCGCAGCCTCAGCGCGGGGCGTGTTCGCGAAGTCGAAACCGCGCAGGTAGGCGACTTCGAATTTTTCCGCCACGGCACCGCCGGCTTTCTGACGTTCGAGGGTAGGAGTCACGACGCGGGACAAATATTCATCGAGTGTCGCGGGCACGCTCTGCAAGCCGACTGCCTTCAGGTACTGCGTTCGCAGCCGCTCTTCGAGAGGAAAGAATTGCTTGCGGTCGGGATTGGTCTCCAGCGTCGAGTTGTCAAAGGGAAAGAGAAGCGCGTCAATGTACGGAACCCATGCAAAACGCGGTTTCGAAAGGCCCGGCCCCATGGCCACACGATTGGCGAGCATGGTGCCGACGCCGGACTTGTCCAGAATCCAATCCGCGTAGTGCTGACCCTCACGCGACTTAACGGCCGCTCGAGCCGCGTTGAGGCGTTTCATTCCCGCTGCGTCGAGGGGAGGCGCCTCGGAGATTCCCCATAGTTCCTTCCAGACAAGGGCTAGTTGCGGATTGTCCGGACGCCACGCGGCAGGATCGGTTTCCGGCTCCATGTTGTCGACAGGCAGAGCATCGAAGTTGCGATCGGTAGTGTCGTTTGGAGGCGGCAGCACCGGGTGCGCGTGATTATCAATGGCCGGCGTTGTCGCGATGATGTCAGCGATTTCAGGATCGATGTCATGGATGACACCTGGTTCGAAGCTCTGGGCTGGGTGCGGCGTTTGTGCCCAGCATGGCACGGTAAGCGCCGCAACGAAAACGGTGATCAGAAGGAACTTCACTGTCTTGGCTTCCACGTCTGTCCCGGACGCGCCACAGCGTACATCTGCGCTGCGATGGTGTCGAAGAGTCCCCGCGAATCGTCACCCACTTTGTAGAGATCGAAATGCGTGCGGTCCGGGACATAGGTGAAATGCGGATCGGCGTTGAGGGTCTTGAGTAGAGCCTCAAATTTGTGCGCGGCACCGTCGAGATAGAAGGTGTCGGCGGTTCCGACGTAGAGGTGAATCTTTCCCTTGAGATTCGGGCCACGCACCGCCCAATTTTTCTGGACGATGCGGGCAAGGTCATAGTGATCGCCCCAGTATGCGATAACGACTGGGTCTACATCTCCGGTTTCCCGGTTAAACATCTGCAGGGGGCGACCATCGGCTCCGCGCGGTGAAAATACCCACTCGAAGGAGGCTAGCTGTCCACCGTAGCCTCCGAGGACGCGCTCCTGGTGAGCAAGTTGCTCCATGGTGGCCATTACCTTATCGTGATCGCGGACGATCGGAATCGCGCTGCCGTCGGGACTACGGAAAAGATTGGCATGCGAGGCGTAGAGATCGACGGTCGAGAAGACGTGGAAGTCGCTGGGGTCGGGTGAAGTCGACCAGGTGCCGCCGAAGATCTTCGGATAGTTGACCTGAAGTTGCAGCGTAGCCCAGCCGCCGGAGGAATGACCCTGCAGGAAGCGCCCGCTGGACTTCGCATCCATGCGGTATTTCGCTTCGAGATGAGGGATGAACTCCGTCGTCAGCGCGGTTCCCCAGGGACCGTCATTCACTGAATCGGCAAATTCATGGGTACCGGTTGGAAGGGATTCATCCAACATCACCCAGATCATGGGCGGCATCTTGCCCTCGGCCATGCGGCTGTAGAGGCTTTGGCCCATCATCTTGCAGGACGCCAGAGTCCCGCCAAATCCGTGCGTCCAGTAAACGCTGGGATAGCGAGCGGCCGTGTTCTCGCTGTATCCGGGCGGCAGAATCACCCATGCCCGGATACGGGTTTCGCGGCCTGAAAAGCGCGTCAGGACAGGACTGACGAAGTCTTCGAGATGCGAAGCTGCATCGGCGGCCTTCTGCTGTGCCTCAGACGGGTTGGATTGGGGGGTGCGCGCCGGTACAACGCTGCTGAGCGTGAGCTCAGGCTCGGCTCCCTGCCCCGGTGTCCACGACTTGAGCGCGACAACACTGCTGACGAGGTCGCCTTCGGATCGTCCGCTGTAGTTGTAGTTGTGATTCACATCAAGGACGGCCTGAGCTTCGTAGTCGCCGGGCTGGAGACCGGAGAACCCGGCCGGAAACGCCAGTTCGTCAGTGTCGATGTCGACGGGAGTTCCGGCCTTCCAGTAATAGAGTTCCTTCGCGGCGATCGACACGCTGGTGGGCAGAAACGGGTTCACGTCGATATCCTTGCCGTCTGTTCCCTGCTTCAGAAAGACAAGCAACCGTCCCGACACTGGCGCCGTGATCTGCGGACCGAGGTTTACGCGAAAGAAGAGATGCTGTGGCTGCTGGGCGAACGCTGCGGTAACGCAGAGGGCTGAGACAAGAAAGAGCAGAAGGCTTTTTCGAACGTACATTGCGCCGCAGTTTAGCAGGAGCAATCGCGGAGTGTCGTCGGTCTTTGGGTTGAGGCAGGGTCAGTTCCCTGTTTCCAGATCGTGTTTCATCCGCGCGAGCATGTCTACCGTGTGAGTGGCATAGCGGCTTATCCAGCGGTCGTAGATTTCCTTGATGGGTAGCGGGTTGATGTAGTTCCAGCGGTGACGGCCGGATCGTTTCACGATGATGAGATCAGCCTTTTCGAGCACCCCAAGGTGCTGCATAACGGTGCAACGGTCAAGCTCATCGAAATGCGCGCATATCTCCCCAGTCGAGCGCGGAGCATCCCGCAGCAGATCGAGCATCTCGCGCCTGCGGTAGTCGGCGAGTGCCCTGAAGATGCGCTCCTGTTTGTCACGCTCTTTCTTTGACGTTGACATGTTATAAAAATACAACATAATATGACCGGCGAGAGTTGCTCAGAACAGGAGGAACCATGGACCTAAAGTTTCGAATTCAGACAAAGATTCAGAAGCCTATCGACGAAGTCTTTGACGCCGTTTACAACCCGAAGAAGATTACGCAGTACTTCGCCACCGAATCGGCCAGCGCGCCGCTGGATGAAGGGACAAAGGTGATCTGGCGATTCGCGGATTATCCCGGCGACGCGCCCCTTTCGGTCACGAAGACGATTCCGAACAAACTGATCGAGTTCGAGTGGGAGACGATGGAAGGCGGATACGACACGCACGTCCGAATCGAGTTCGAAGCCCTTGGCCCCGAAGAGACTCTGGTCAGCATTTCGGAGGGCAACTGGAAAGAGAATCAGAAGGGTCTCGACTCTTCTTATGGCAATTGCTACGGCTGGATGCAGATGAGCTGCTGCCTCAAGGCGTATCTCGAATACGGGATCAACCTGCGGAAAGGGTTCTTCCCTGTCCCGGCCAAAGCGTAAAGGCTAGGTCCGGCTGGATTGAATCATCTGCTCGGCGTGGCGGAGTGAAGTGTCAGTCACCGTAGCTCCGCTGAGCATGCGGGCGATCTCCTCGGTACGGTGGGCATTTTCAAGCAAACGGACAGAGGTCCTGGTGCGGCCGCCCTGTGATTTCTTCTCGATGACGAAGTGCTGATCGGCAAACGCGGCGATTTGAGGCAGATGGGTGACACACAGCACCTGCTGGGCTTTTGACAGGGCTTTCAGCTTTTGACCAACGGCTTCGGCGGCGCGGCCTCCGATGCCGATATCGATTTCGTCGAACACCAGCGTGCGTGGAACCTGGGTCTTCTTCTTTCCTCGCGCCGCGCCTTCTTCCACACTGACCTTGAGAGCCAGCAAGACTCGAGACATTTCGCCGCCCGAGGCGATTTCGTCGAGTGGCTTGAGGGGCTCTCCGGGATTGGTGGCGATGCGGCACTCAACGATGTCCCAGCCATGCGCTGACCAGGCGGCGGATTCCCCATTCGCCGTGACGGTGATGGTAAAGCGCGCTTTCATGGCCAGATCGTTGATTTGGGCTTCGGCGGATTTTTCGAGCCGCCGCGCGGCGTCTGTGCGTTGCGCGTGGAGGTATTGAGCCGCTTCGCGGTAATTTTCCGCGGCCTTGTCCAGCTCAGCGCGAAGTGCCTTGATGATCTCGTCGCGATTTTCGACTTCGGACAGCTTGCGTGCGACGTCTTCACCAAATGCGATCACCTCGGGGAGCTTCGGACCATATTTACGCTTGAGGCGGTCGAGTGTGGCGAGGCGCTCTTCGATCTCAGCCATGCGCTCGGGTGAGGCCTGGATGCCTTCGGCGTAGTCACGCGCGGTGGCGCTTACATCCTCGACAATCGCGAGCACCGAACTGAGCTGCTGCGCTGCTTCCTGAAACTTTGAGTCGTAGCGCGCCAACTCCTCAATCTGCTTGAGAGCACCGCGCAGACTCGATTCAGCCGAACCGCTGCCCTCGTAAAGCAGCTCATACGCGTTCATCGCAGCCGAATAGAGCTTTTCGGCGTTCATCAGAACCCGGCGCTCGGATTCAAGTGCGGCGTCTTCGTCGGGCTGAAGATGGGCCGCCTCTATTTCCCGGCTCTGAAACTGCCAGAGGTCGACCATGCGGAGCTTGTCCTGCTCATTGCTTTCGAGCTCGGCTAGTCTCGTCTGGAGGTCGCGCCAACCCGTGAAAGCCTCTGCAACGTGTTCGGAGGAAAGCCCTGCAAAGCGGTCGAGAAGACCGCGCTGCTGCGCCTGGTCGAATGAACTGAGAGTCTCGCTCTGCGCATGCACCAGCGCCAATTCGGGCGCGAGCTGCCGCAGAACAGCAACCGTCGCCAGCTGATTGTTCACATAGACGCGCCCCTTGCCGTTTTCAAGAATTTCGCGGCGAAGAATGATCTCACTGCCGTCCGGATCAATGCCGTTGTCTTCGAGAATGCTCTCTGCACCCGGCGTGCTCTCGAAGACGCACGAGACTACAGCCTTGTCGGCTCCATGCCGCACCACATCCGATGACGCTTTCGCTCCGAGAAGCAGCGCCAGCGCATCAACGAGGATGGACTTGCCCGCGCCGGTTTCTCCCGTGAGCAGGTTAAGCCCGGGACCGAAGGCAGCGATGGCGTGGTCGATGACG
>Ga0335085_10016054_pt1 | contig 10841 bp, 12 predicted proteins | sample Lox_Sample_45_FD_206712 | JGI IMG/M metagenome (GOLD analysis project Ga0335085, IMG submission 206712) | Soil microbial communities from Loxahatchee National Wildlife Refuge, Florida, United States - Lox_Sample_4.5 | ecosystem: Environmental > Terrestrial > Soil > Wetlands | place: USA... | reverse complement strand
CAAACGTGTGCTGGTGAAGATCATCGGGGACTGATCGCGAAAGCTCTATCCCGGTTCAGCCGTCGACACGACTCTCACGACGCGAACTTCATGCCCGCGCTTCAGCCACCAGCCAATGCAACCGTTCGCCCGACGCCCGTCGCACCAACAGGGCCGCCAGTGCGAACGCCGTCATAAACGCCCAATCGCCGATCATCGTCCCGCGCAAGAAGGGCAACCCAGCGGTATAACAGCCCAGCAGTCCCGCCAGTGTTTTCGCGTAGTGTTCATTCGCCAGATTCAGCCCGTACAACCACACGGCGAAGTTACTGATCAGAAAGAACGCGAACGGCGTGGCCAGCGCCGCGCCGACCTTGACGCCGAGTTTCCGGTCGCGGGCCCACAGCCCCAGTAAACCCACCAACATAAATGCCCCATAGTCGAACACGCGCGGCCAGTAGAGGATGGGATACCCCATCCGCACGTTGAGCACCAAATCGGTCGACGCCAGAATGGTCAGGGGCACCCACAGGGCGTAACGCCGACCCAGGTACATGCCTCCCAATAAGGCCATGGCGGCCAGCGGCGCGATGTTCCAGCACTGGAAATCATGCGCCACCAACCGGAACACTCCGGCCACCACCACCATCAAGATCGCCAAAACCATAAGTTCTCTCTTTCAGGTTACCACTGATTCTGCAAGTGCCCCTCCGGAAAATCAACATGAAAAGGAGCAACGGAATGGTGCCCGCAGCGGTTGATTCGCGCGACTCCGCAAGCTGTGGTAAAATAGGCCATGGTCCCCAGCGAGCAGGCCTACCGCAGGTTTCAGCGACGGGTTGATCGCTTGTGCTTCCTGATCGTGGCTACCGAGGTTTCCGAACGCGACATTGCCATCGAGCGGTTGTTCCTCCGCACCGAAGCGGCGCGCCTTTTCCCCGATCGGCTGCGATTCTACGAGATGCTATACGAGAGCCGATTCCAACGGTTGCTCGATCAGTTCCGCCGTAACGCCTAGGGGCAGCGTTTTCTATCTCGGATTTGAATCCTTCCCGCCGAGGAACTGTGCCAGCCCGCCCGCAACCGCATCGGCGTATTCGCGAAAGATGCTTTGGTAGCGGTGACCCTCAATCTCCCGCTCGCCCTCGTAGTCACCCCCTTGAATGCGTTGATACACGATACGGTTGTTCATGTAATAGGGTTCGAGGTAAACAACGGGACCATTCACGAGCCGATTCGCGGCCAGATTGCGGACGTAGATATAGGGGTTTTCCCCGACACGGATTGCGCCGCTGTTCGGGCCGTATTCGACGGGTGGAAGCTTGGTGGCGCTAGCCAGCGCCGAGGCGACCGCGTTCGCTGCGGCCAATTCAACAGGATGTGACCGCTCGAGCAACTTCGAAAACAACCGCAACTTTTGATCGTCGTCCGCCAGTTCCGACTCCAGATAGTCACCGTGGATGAAGACCACAAGGCGGTTGTCGTCCACCAGACTCTGACATTCATCCCACTCGACGGCGTTGAAGTGGATGCACAGCGTGATGTCGGGTCTGATCTTTTCATTGAGGATCCGGGCGCGTGCCGCGATCTCGGCGCCGCGGTAAAACAGCAACTCGGCCTGCTTGCGGATTGCATCGGCAACGGCAGCCTCACGGTCCAGTATCGGAAACGATTCGAAGCGCGTGAGGAGAGCAATCTGCTGCGCGGCTTGCGCTCGAAAATCCTTGGGGCGCTTCTCGGTCACGGGCGCGAGGTCGTCTTTGGTGAGGAAGACTTCCGCACCCGCCTTCTCCAGACGGGCTTTCAGTAAGCGGGCGACGGTGAGATTGAGCACAGCCTCTTGGACAGGTCGATCTGTGCCGCGGACGAAGTAGCGTTCCTCCATGCGCGCCCACTCGCCGCCGATGTGGCCCGGGTCCAGCGCGATGCGGCGAAGAGCGTCGCGGGAAGGGCGAAGGGCGGGGGGCGCGCTGGCAAAGCGCAGAGTGAAAATCGGAGGATTAGTCTTGTCGACAGTCGAAAAGACCGCAACGCAGTTCGTCCCATACGTCAGATAATTCGTGAGCGCGTCGGAGGGGCAATAAACGTGCCTGAGAAGAGTCCCGAACTCCGCGCGGGAGATCGTCTCTTGGTAACGTGCGAGCGCCGACCAATCAGCAGCAAACACAGGCAGCGACGCCTGTGCCACGATCAAGCAGAGTAGGAATCGTCCCATTCGGCGGGACTCCAGTGGAGAATTTCGTTGATCTCATCGAAACAGTGAATGTCATCGGAGGTGAAATATCGGTCCCGGTCGAGGGCATCGAGTTCCTCCTGCATTTCGAGGTCGGTGCAGGCATGCGCGTAGTGATGCGTCGCGTTGAGCCTGCGTATCCGCGCGGCGGTAACCGTGTCGAGAAAGTCGTAGTAGGGTCCCGTCCCCTCTTCGCCGATCAGGGGGAGCGCGAAGAGTTGGTCGACGGAGCTAAAGATATTGCCGTCCACGGGTGCAAGACGAAGTCGATCATCAGCCAACTCGGATTCGACCTGAAATAACTGGAATGCGGCGCTGAGCAGTTGGCGACGGTAGCCGTGGGCTTGATATTCGTCCAACAATTCCACCATGTATGCGACCTGACGCGGATCCATCAGGCCCCGGGCCCCTTCGCATGAATAAACGTCAGAACTGGCTTCAGCGAGCCACCAATTCATGTCGTCACCGAGTTGGACGATGATCCACTTTGGCGGAGTAGGTTTACCCGTCGTCATGCTCGGCCAACATTTTGCCAAATCGGCTTTGCATTTTGCAACGGGCATCGCCAGAATTTGCAAGCATGGACAATGTGCTCGAGTACCTTGGCAAGCGGCCCCAGATCGGTCCCGGGGTGTTCCTGGCAGACAACGCGCGGGTCATCGGCGACGTCGTAGTCGGCGAGTGGTCGAGCATCTGGTTCGGCACCGTGCTGCGCGGCGACATCAACCGGGTTGTCATCGGCCATCATTCGAACGTTCAGGACAACAGTGTGTGCCACGTAGCTGATGAATTTGCGTGCCTTGTGAGTGATTACGTAACCGTCGGCCATCGCGCAATTCTGCACGGGTGCACCGTAGGGGATGAAGTCTTGGTCGGGATGGGTGCCGTGTTGATGAATGGGGTGGTGGTCGGCGAGCAAAGCATCATCGGGGCCGGGGCGCTGCTGACCGAAGGCTTGCAAGTGCCACCGGGGTCGTTGGTGTATGGCGCGCCCGCCAAAGTCGTCAGCGCACTGGGTCGGCGGGAGCGCGCCCAGATTCGGGGTTGGGCGGAGAAGTACCAGCGCGTCGCGGCAAACTATCTGGGGCGAACGGATCGGGACAAGATCATTTGACTGATACGTTCTCCACGCCGGCAACCCGCATGGAGGCAGCAGTTTCGGCCTGGGCCGTACGGATCTGGATCTGATCGTTTTCTTCGGTGTGCGAGGTTTCCAGCGCACCGACCGGCAACTCGAGCACGTACACAGCCTTCTTCACAATGGACGTGCGGTACGGCGGAAGTGCTTTCACGGCCCGGATCACGCGCAGATCTTTGTCGAGAAACAACACATCGATGGGAAACCGCATGCCGAACGTGTGAACACCGTAGCAGCGATCCAATAGCAGTCCCTCGCCTTTGGCGAACTTCCGCCGGTTCAGCAATCCGACCATGCGCTTGAGCACCGTGTTCGCGAAATGGCACTGATCGGATAGAATTGTCTTCCGTGTTACATTAACCAAAACCATGGAGATCGACTCCCGGGTTCGTCACATGCCCATCTGCCGCCAAATGCTAATGAGCGCGGGTCCAAGCAGCACAACGAACAAAGCGGGAAAAATAAAAAATACGAGCGGAAACACAATCTTGATTGGCGCCTTCATGGCTTGTTCCTGGGCACGCTGACGGCGGCGCACGCGGATGGAGTCGGCCTGAATGCGTAATGTGTTGGTGATGCTGCCGCCCAAGCGGCTGGCGTGCACAACCGCGGTGATGAAAGTCTTCAGATCGTCGACGCCCGTCCTGTTGCCCAGGTCTTCGAGAGCCTCCAAGCGGGGTTTGCCCAGACGGATTTCATTAAGCGTCTTGGAAAACTCCTCGGCGAGCGGGCCCTTGATCTTGCGCATCGTGTAGCCAACGGCGGCATCGAAGCCCATACCTGCCTCAACGCTGATGGAAAGAATGTCGATTGAGTACGCCAGCGCGAGCAGGATTTCCTCCTGCCGTTTTGCCACTCTCTTACTCAAGACAAACTGGGGAAGAATGTACCCACCGAACAGTGCGACCAGCAAATACAATATGTTGATCGGGTCCTTGAACAGGGCGCTCAAACCACCTCTCGTACCCCACGACAGTAGTAAGACCAACGTGAGCACGAAGAACCCAGCCGCGCTGGACCAACAAAGGCCCAACAACTGCACCGCCGTCACGCGCGGATACAAGCCCGCCATGACAAGCTTCTTGTGCATGCGTTCCGTGATTTCTGCCGGGGCGTAGCCGCGGAATAACTTTGCCACGGATTCGCCCAAGGGCAATAAGACACGCTGGACAAACGGCTTGGCGAGTTCCTCTTCCGTTGTCTGCGCCTCGGCGATCATCACTTGTTCAATACGCTTCTTGACCGCAAACGGGGCCGATGTCCGGTAGAAGCCGACACCGGCGAGCGCAATTGCCAAGATCGCTGTGATGATGAAAAGTGCGAGCATGTCAGACCTTGATGGATATAATCTTCTGAATCAGGTACGCGCCGAGAAGCTGCCAAAACACGGCCGCGGCCAACATCACTACTCCCCAGGAAATGTCGAACTTCCCGAGATGTCCCGCGATGGGCGGGCCGAGCATCACACTGAAGTAATCCGGGGCCGCCATCACCAAGAACAACCCCACACAGAAAGGTAGAAGGCCGACAACCAGTCCCGACAGCCGGCCCTGAGTCGTCAGCACCCGGATATCGCCTTGAATGCGCAATCGTTCGCGAATCGTTTCCGCCACCTTCTCCATGATCTCTGTGAGATTGCCGCCGACGTCCTTTTGCACCAGGTAGGCCCCGATCACGATGTCCAGGTCCTGACTGTTCACGCGACGGCCGAGATTCAGCAGGGCTTCATCGACGGTCGCTCCGAGGTTCACCTCGCGCAACATGCGGCTCAATTCCTTCGCGATCGGATCGCTCATTTCCTTGGCCACCAGCTCCAGTCCCTTCAAGAAGCCGTAGCCGGACCGAAGCGAATTGGTCAACAGCATCAGCGCATCAGCCAACTGCCTCACGAACTTGGCGCGACGACGGTTCTGGTGAACCCGCACGAAGACCGCCGGCCCAAAGAAACCCGCCACCGCGATAATAATACCGCTGTGGAAATAACCCAAAAAGTATCGGCCCACCAAAAATCCCACCCCGGCCAGAACCAACCGCAGCAAAACATATTCGGTCGGCCGCATGGGAATGTCGGCACGGGCCAATTCGTCCTCCAGCCGCGCCATGTACCCACGCCCCAACACCAAGTTCATGATCCGCGGAACAGCGTGCAATTGCCGCATCTCGGCTTCCGTGGCCCGCGCGGCTTCCTCTTCGACGCCGGCATAAGCTTCGAGGCGTTCCGCCAGAATGGCCTTGCGTCGCGTAGCCAGCAAGTACGTCCCGTAACCGAGTAAGGCAAGAGCCACCACCAGCAGGCCAATAACGATGGGGAGCATGCTGTCCATGATTATCGAGCCTCAACACTTCTCTTAAATATCTCGTTGGGGAGGCGGACGCCAGCCGCAGTGAACCGTTCGATGAATTTCGGTACCATGCCTGTCGCCTGCATGGTGCCGAGTACCTTGCCGCCTTCACCAACTCCCTTTTGCTGGAAGGCAAAGAGGTCCTGCAAGACGATGACGTTACCCTCCATGCCCTGAACTTCGCACACGCTGGCGACCTTGCGGCTACCGTCGCTCAGACGCGCGATTTGGACAATCAGGTGAATCGCGGCGGCAATCTGCTCCCGGATTGCCCGCGAGGGCAGTTCCATACCCGACATCATCACCATCGTTTCCATGCGCGCCAAGGCGTCACGCGGCGTGTTGGCGTGAATTGTCGAGATGGAACCCTCGTGCCCCGTGTTCATCGCCTGTAACATGTCCAGCGCTTCGCCGCCGCGTACCTCGCCGACGACGATGCGATCGGGGCGCATCCGCAGGCAGTTGCGCACGAGATCGCGAATCTTGACTTCACCCCTGCCTTCAATGTTGGGCGGACGCGACTCGAGCCGCACCACGTGCGGTTGGTGCAACTTCAATTCCGCCGCGTCCTCGACCGTGACCACGCGTTCACCTTCCGGGATAAACGAGGACAATACGTTGAGAAGCGTGGTCTTGCCCGCGCCGGAACCGCCGGAGACGAGAATGTTGAGTTTCACCTTCACGCATGCGGCCAGAAACGCCGCCATCCCCTGCGTGATTGTGCCGAATCCGATCAGGTCTTCCACCGTGTATGGATCGACGGAGAACTTGCGGATTGTCAGCACGGGACCATTGAGAGACAGCGGTGGCACGATCGCGTTGACGCGCGAGCCATCGGGCAAGCGGGCGTCCACCATCGGGCTGGACTCGTCCACGCGGCGGCCCAGCGGAGTCACAATCTTGTCGATAACATGACGAATGTGTTCGTAGTCGCGAAACTGGATATCCGTCAACTCGAGCTTGCCAAAGCGTTCACAATAGACCTGGTCCGGTCGGTTGATCATGACTTCGGTGACGGTCGGATCGCGCAACAGCGGCTCGATGGGCCCGAACCCGAGAATCTCATCTGCCATGTCCGACACGAGGCGATTCCGCATCTGCCGCGAGAATGGCAGCTTTTCAGAACGCAGCTTCTCCTCCACCAATTCCTCGACCCGTCGGCGCAGTAGCGCTTCGTCGCCTTTTTCGAGGAGCTTCTGGTCGATGTTCTGCACCAAGTACGCAAGGATTGCGTTCTTGGATTCCACGTACAACTGCGTGCTGATCTCCGGAGTGGAAGCCATAATTTGCCGCACCTCCTCCTAGGTCACTTTCATTGCATAAACGAAAACCATCGTCCCGGGCGCTTCTTGCCCGCGGCGACCGCCATCGGTCCCAGTTTTTCGGCCAGACCGAAAACCGCTCGGGAAGCCGGTCTATTCGGACTGGACGCCACGAACGTCTGTCCCAGATTCACCGACGATCCCACCAGCATGTCGTCGCTCGGAACCTGAGCGGTCACGGAGAATTCCAGAATCGCTTCGACTTCTGACGACGAGATTTCCTTCGAATTGCCAGCGCGGTTGACGACGACGCGAATTTTTTCTTTGGGGTAATTTGCAGCCATTAAGTTCTTCAAATACAGTTTCCCGTCGCGCAGTCGCGGCAGATCCATCCCCACCACGACCAGAATCAAATCTGAGTAATCCATCGCGGCCAGAGTGGACTCCAGATTGGCGTAGCCGGTATCAACGACCGTGAATTCGTAGTGTTCGCGCAAGGCCTCCAAGATACTCTGCACCATGTAGCGCGACAGCGTCGAACCATCGAATGTGCCTGTCAACGGCGCTGCCAACACCGAGACTCCTGAAGTATGTTTGCTCATTACGCTGTCAACGACGTCGTAGTCAATCCCGCCGAAACCCGGCAGCAGGTCGCCCAAAGTGCGCTTCGGGGTAATATCCAATAGCATCGCCACATCCCCGCCCCACAGGTTCAAGTCGACGAGGGCAACCTTCTCGCTGTTGTTGGCCAAAGCCACCGCGAGATTGGCCGCAATCACCGTCTTGCCACACCCACCGCGAGGACCGGTCACCGTAACGATCTGACGTTTGGGCCCCTTGGTCTCGGTCGTTGTGGCGCCGGCCGTCGTCGCCGTACGCTTGGCCGCCTTCGCCTGGATGGCAGACACTTTCCGCACTTCGTCGAGAACACGATCGGCCGTATAGGGCCGGGTGATGAACTCCTTAATTCCGGCCCGCAGCATTTTGTGCCAGACTTCCTCGCCTTCCGAGCCGCTGAGGAGCAGGATGACCCCAACCTCAGGCATTTCCGTGGCGATTTGCTCGGCGGCGGTCAGGCCATTGACGACCGGCAGGTCTTCCTTGATCAGAACGACGCTGGGACGCTGGCGAGTAGCAAGATCGAGACATTCCTTGCCGTCACGGGCTTCGCCTACGACTTGAATATCCTTCTCGCCACTGAGCAAGCCCTTGATCTTCTCGCGCTCGCTCAGTTCATTCTCGGCGATAATGACAGTTATCGAATCCATGGTACTCGTCTACATCGCTCCCGCTAGCACTCCTTCGGCGCCTCAGAATACCCCATCAATCCCCGTGTCATTCCCCCGCAGGTCGAGCCGGCGAAAAATTCGTTGTCGGTTCCTCTGGAGGAGCTGCAGAGGTAGAACTCTTTGTCGCCGGTTTCTCGGCTGCCGGTTGCTTTACAGGTTCGGGTTTGGATGTCGCCGGCTTCGAAACCGCAGACGACGACTTTGCAGGCGCGACCGTCTGCTTCACTGGCGCCTTCTCAGCCGATGTCTTCTTGGCCGGTGCCGCGGATTCCTCGTGCTTAATCGGGAAACCTAGCCCATCCAGGTGGTGCAGACCCCAATCATCTTTACCAGGCGCTGGGACAATGCCCCCCTTGTTCCACGTCGCAGTCCAGTGCTGCATTCCGGTTGTCTGCGCCGCAGACGCCGTGTCCGCGTCCGTATCTTTAATCACTTCCGGCGTCATAAAGAACAGGATCTCGCGTTTTGCCTGATCAAACTGCTTGTCGCGGAATGCCAAACCGATGATCGGGATGTCCCCCAACCATGGCATCTTCCGCAGAATATCGCGACTGATGTTGTTTTCCAGCAAGCCCCCGATTACGATTGTTTGCCCGTCGTTGACCTGCAGGGTAGTGTCAGCCGTCTTCGAATTGATAATCGGGATTCCGTTTACGCTGGAGCCGGAAACCGCGCTAACTTCCGCGTGGATCGTGGTATTGATGCGATTTTCGCTGTCAGCCGTGGGTTTGATTTTCATGCGAACTCCCACCTCTTTAAACTCCACAGTAAACGACTGGGGCAGCTGTTGAACGATGGGAATCTCCTGGCCAACCAGGAAACTTGCCTCTTTGCCGCTGAATGTAACCAACGTGGGCTCCGAAAGCAGCCGCGCATAACTCTTCGATATAAGAAGATCCAAAAGTACTGTCAGCGTCACGGTATTCGGCTCGATCGTCTTGCTGCCCGTGCTGCCAAACTCGCTGGCCGTCGGGATAAGACCATGTATGATCGACCCGCCGCCGATGTACTGCATGGCATACTGCACTTGGCCTTGGGGTCCAAACCACTGCAGCCCAACGTTCTTAATGGCTTCCGTGTTAACTTCCGCAATGCGGGTGCGCACTCTGATCTGGCGCGGCTTCTCGATCTCAACGAGATTGAGAACTTTGTCCTTGTACGCAGATGCGATCAAAGCCGCACGTTGCGCTTGGAGTTCATTATCCACGTGACCATCGAGTACCAGTGTGTCGCCAACAGCCCGCACGTTGATACCCGTCTGGCCGATCATTTGGCGAATCGTGGTGGCGGCGGCATCGTTCCCGACCTCGATGCGATGCAGTTGGGTGGCCGAGCCGTCACCCTTGACAATCGTCAGTGTCGTGACGCCGGCCTTCTTGCCAATGACGCTCAATTCCTTGTCCGAGAGCGGCACTACGTCAGCTACCGCCGGGTCGGCAATGGCAATCTTTGAAACGTTCTCACCTGGAATCGTCACCGCCTCGCCAACGCTGACCTGAATTGTGTCCGCCTGCGCTGGCGAGACAAACAGGACCCCGATCACAAACAGCACCACGATAACCCCAATTCCTCCCCATTGAATCTTCTTCATTATTGTGTCGTCCTTTCGTTCTTTGGAGATTCTCTTCCGTCCCTTATTCGGTCGTCACCGTTTGCACCTGCGTGCCCCGGTATATCTTGACCTCAGGCCGTTGGTGACTTGACGGTGGATTAATAATAATCGGCGTAGCCTTGCCAGAGTCCGGCGCTTGCGCGGACATTTCGAAGGTCCTGCTCCCCAAGAAATCGCGAGCCTCTACGCCTGTACTCGGTATGATGGTCTTGTCCTGCACCGGACGCAGGGCCACTCGCAACGCCCCGATGCGGTCCGCTGCCGTCAGCAACTCGGCCTCTTCAGGTTTGACGGCCAGAGTCATCGAAGTGTTGGCGCCCACATTGCCCTGCGTGTCGGTCTGGCCCCGATTGACCGCCAGCACAAGTACGTTCTGCAAAATCATCTGTGTCGTCTCCTGCCGCGAGACCGGATGTACATACGTCGCTAGAATATCCACCCGGTCGCCCGGTTTGACCGCCGTGCCAACGGCCATAACCTCTCCTGCTTGGATGGCGATCGCACGCATCCCTTTGGGAATGTCATAGGCCAAGCTCGGCCCCCGACCTTCATCGACTAGATCGGAAGACCTGATTTGGTCCTTCGCGCGGATGCGAGAGAGTGTAATGCGGCCTTCGACTTCCTTTGGATCAGTAATGGCTCCCGCCGCGATCAACTCTTTCGGATAGCTGGTAAGCGTGACCATCTCGCGAGTAACTTTCGAACGGGCAGGAATATCCTGAAGGGCAACCACGACCGGAGTCCAGTTCTTCTTGGCTTGCTTGTCGCGCTGCCGCTCAAGGTTCCAAATCAAGTACACGGCGATCAGACCCAATACGACAGCCGCCAAAATGATCCCACCTGCACCAGGTTTTTTAGCCATTGAGTCCTCCTTGTTCGACTCTGCTTCCTAGCTTTCGGTCTTTTAGCTCGTTCTTGTCCAAAAAAGCAACTACATTGTTACCCTGAGATCGCTGAGAGAGAGCAAGCTACAGGCCAAGGTTCAT
>Ga0335085_10016053_pt1 | contig 10841 bp, 7 predicted proteins | sample Lox_Sample_45_FD_206712 | JGI IMG/M metagenome (GOLD analysis project Ga0335085, IMG submission 206712) | Soil microbial communities from Loxahatchee National Wildlife Refuge, Florida, United States - Lox_Sample_4.5 | ecosystem: Environmental > Terrestrial > Soil > Wetlands | place: USA: Florida... | reverse complement strand
GCTTCGCACGCCGTCGACTCCGGCTACACCCTGCTCATCCTCTCCGATCGCGGCGTCGATCCCACGTACGCGCCCATCCCCAGCCTGCTTGCCATGGCAGCGGTCCATAACCGCCTGATCAAGGAAGAAAAACGCACCCAGGTCGCGCTCATTATTGAGAGCGGCGAGCCGCGCGAGGTCATGCACTTCGCTCTGCTCATCGGCTACGGCGCCAGCGCCATCAATCCGTACCTCGCCATTGAGACCATTTACGACCTCAAGCAGCGCGGCCTCCTGCCTGAAAACATCACCGCCGAGCAGGCTGGGAAGAACTTCCTCAAGGCCATCGAAAAAGGACTGCTCAAGACCTTCTCCAAGATGGGAATCTCGACCCTGCAAAGCTATCGCGGCGCGCAGGTCTTTGAGGCTCTCGGCCTCAACAAGCAGCTTGTCGAGGCCTACTTCCCCGGCACCGCATCGCGCATCGAAGGCGTCGGCCTCGAAGTGCTGGCCCGCGAAGCCCAGCTCAAGCACAGCTATGCCTTCCAGCCCCTCACCGATTCTCAAACCGAGCTTCAGGTCGGCGGCCAGTATCAGTACCGCGAAAACGGGGAATATCACCTCGTCAATCCGCTCACAATCAGCAAATTACAGCACGCCGTTCGTCAGAATAGCTTCGCCACCTTCCAGGAGTTCGCCGATCTCATCGACAATCAGAACCGCAATCTCTGCACCCTGCGCGGTCTGCTCAGGCTGAAGTACGCTGACAAACCTCTCCCCATTGAAGAGGTCGAGCCGGCCAAGGAGATCGTCAAGCGATTCACCACTGGCGCCATGAGCTTCGGGTCAATCAGCAAAGAGGCCCATGAAACCATGGCCATTGCCATGAACCGCCTCGGCGGAATGTCCAATACCGGCGAGGGCGGCGAGGACGAAGAACGCTTCAAGCCCGACCCCAACGGCGATTCGCGCCGCTCGGCCGTCAAGCAGGTCGCCAGTGGACGCTTCGGCGTCACCACCAACTACCTGGTGAACGCCGACGAGATCCAGATCAAGATGGCCCAGGGCGCAAAGCCCGGCGAAGGCGGCCAGCTGCCCGGCCACAAAGTGGACGAGATCGTCGCTAAAACCCGCCATTCCATCCCCGGCGTCGGCCTCATTTCGCCTCCGCCTCACCACGACATCTACTCCATCGAGGATCTGGCCCAGCTCATCTACGACCTCAAGAACGTCAACCCCAAGGCGCGCATCGCGGTCAAGCTTGTCGCTGAAGTCGGCGTCGGCACCGTGGCGGCGGGCGTCTCCAAGGCCCACGCCGACGTCGTGCTCATCTCCGGCGACTCCGGCGGCACCGGCGCTTCGCCGCTCAGTTCCATCAAGCACGCCGGCCTGCCCTGGGAGCTCGGCCTCGCCGAGACGCAACAGGTCCTGCTCCTCAACGATCTGCGCAGCCGCATCCGTGTGCAGACTGACGGCAAGCTGCAGACCGGCCGCGACGTCGTCATCGCCGCCCTGCTCGGCGCCGAAGAGTATGGCTTTTCAACAATGCCCCTGGTTGCAATGGGTTGCGTCATGATGCGCAAGTGCCACTTGAATACCTGCGCCGTCGGCATCGCCACCCAGGATCCGGTCCTCCGTGCGCGCTTTGCGGGCACTCCTGAGAACCTCGTCAACTACTTTTTCTTTGTCGCCGAGCAGATGCGCCAGTACATGGCCAGGCTCGGCTTCCGCACCGTCAACGAGATGGTCGGCCGCGTGGAAAAAATTGATGTCTCACTCGCCGATTCGCACTGGAAGGCCAAAGGCATCAATCTCTCGTCGATCCTCCATATGCCCACGCTGCCTTCGCGTGTCGCGCGCCGCCGCACCACCAGCCAGGATCATGGACTCGGCCCGGCTCTCGACCATGCCCTCATCGCCAAGGCCAAGCCGGCGCTCGAATCCAAAGCCCCCATCACTGGCGACTTTGCCATTCGCAACGTGCACCGCACCGTCGGCGCCATGCTCGGCGGCGAAATCGCCCGCCGCTACGGCTCCGCTGGATTGCCTGACGGCACCATTCACTTCCGCTTCCACGGCTCGGCCGGCCAGAGCTTCGGCGCCTTCGTTCCCAAAGGTGTCACGCTTGAACTTGAAGGCGACGCCAACGACTACCTGGGCAAAGGCCTCTCCGGCGGCCGTCTCATCGCCTATCCGCCCAAGACCTCCAGCTTCCTGCCCGAGGAAAGCATCCTCGTCGGTAACGTCGTCCTCTACGGCGCAACCAGCGGCGAAGCCTTCATCAACGGCATCGCTGGCGAGCGCTTCTCCGTTCGCAACTCCGGCGCAACCGCCGTTGTTGAGGGCGTCGGCGACCATGGCTGCGAATACATGACCAACGGCTTTGTTGTCGTTCTCGGCTCCACCGGCCGCAACTTCGCCGCCGGCATGAACGGCGGCTTCGCCTTCGTCTATGACGATAAGGGCGACTTCTCCACGCGCCGCTGCAACACAGCCAGCGTCGATCTTGAGCCGCTCGTCGATCCCGCTGAGGTCGATCGCGTGCGCGCACTGCTTGCCCGTCATTGCGACCTCACAGGCAGCCCTCGCGCCGCCTGGGTCCTCGAGCACTGGGCCGATGCGCAGCCCAAATTCATCAAAGTCTTTCCTCACGAGTACAAGCGCGTCCTGGGCGTGGCGCGCGCCACCGCTATTTACGCTTCGCCGGCAAATTCGTCGCCTCTGGTGACGGTTACCGCATTGCCCGGACTCGCATCATGAGAAAGCCACATACGCCGAGTGGATTTTTCCCCAGGAAAAATCCACCTTTCATAGAATTTCGCAAGTGTACGATAGTCCGGGGAATGCCAATAGAGGTTCAACATGGGTAAGGTCACAGGATTTCTTGAGATTCAACGGGAGCAACCCACGCGCCGCAAAGCCGATGAGCGCATTCGCGACTGGTTCGAAATCTACGAGCCATTCCCCGAAGAGAAGCAGCGCCAGCAGGGCGCGCGCTGCATGGACTGCGGCGTGCCCTTCTGCCACAGCGGCTGTCCGGTGAACAACCTGATTCCTGACTGGAACGATCTCGTCTACAACAACCGTTGGGAGGCAGCCGTCCGCCGCCTCCATTCGACGAATAACTTCCCTGAGTTCACGGGCCGCATCTGCCCCGCTCCCTGTGAGGCCGCCTGCGTCCTCGGCATCAATCAGCCAGCCGTCTCCATCAAGCTCATCGAGCGTTCCATTGTCGAGCGCGCCTGGGACGAGGGCTGGATTCATCCCGAGCCTCCCGAGCAGGCCACCGGCAAGCGCGTCGCCGTCGTCGGCAGCGGCCCCGCCGGCCTTGCCGCCGCGCAGCAGTTGCGCCGCGCCGGCCACTCGGTCACCGTCTTTGAAAAAGCCGACCGCATCGGTGGGCTGCTCCGCTACGGCATCCCTAACTTCAAGCTTGAGAAATATGTCATCGATCGCCGCGTTGAGCAGATGAAGGCTGAAGGCGTCATCTTCCAGACCAACGCGCACGTGGGCGTTAATGTTTCCGTCGAGTCGCTTATCGATGGCTTTGACGCGATCCTGCTTTGCGGCGGCGCCGAGCAGCCCCGCGACCTGCCTATCCCCGGCCGCGAGCTCAAGGGCATTCACTTCGCCATGGACTTCCTGCCTCAACAGAATCGCCGCAACGAAGGCGACGCCGAAAAAGCCATCCTCGAATCGATGCAGGCCTCCGGTTCGATCCTGGCCACGGGCAAGCGCGTTCTTATCATCGGTGGCGGCGACACCGGAGCTGACTGCCTTGGCACCAGCCTTCGCCAGGGCGCCAAAAGCGTCACCCAGTTTGAAATCATGCCCAAGCCGCCGGATGACCGCTCGCCCCTCACGCCCTGGCCGCTCTGGCCTTTGCAGCTGCGCATCGAAAGCTCTCATGAAGAGGGCGGCATGCGCGATTGGGCGATCAACAGCGTCAAATTTACTGGCGACGCCAATGGTAACGTCAAGCAGGTTCACGCCGTCCGCGTCGGCCCTCCGCCCAAGTTTGAGCCCATTTCTGGCACTGAGTTCACCCTCGACGCCGACCTCGTTCTGCTCGCCATGGGCTTCACCGGTCCGGTTCAAAATGGCATGATCGAGCAGTTGGGCCTCGCTCTCGACAACCGTGGCAACGTGGCTGCCACCGACTACATGTCCTCGCGCGAAGGCGTCTTCGCAGCCGGTGACATGCGCCGTGGCCAATCCCTCGTTGTCTGGGCCATCGCCGAGGGCCGCAAGGCAGCCGCGGCCGTCAATGAATACCTGGCGGCAAAGCAGGAACCCTTGCCTCGCGCCCGCCACTCCGCCGCGCACACGCGCGCCTGAAATGCCGTTGTCCCCGTCGTCCTTCAGTGCGTAAAACCGGCTGCGGGCTGCCAATCCCTGCAGCCCTGCCCGGTGGTAGTATCATCTTCAATGCTGTACCCCGGAGGTCTGAAATGCCACAGCTACCTGAAAACGTTGTCCGCTTTAAGAGCAATCACGAGGAAATTTGGAGCGCCTTCGAGCAGATGGGAAAGGCGTGTCATCAAGGTGGTCCGCTCGACGAGAAAACCCGCCGCCTCATCAAAGTTGCCATCGCAGTCGGGGCAGGATTGGAAGGCGCCACACACTCCGCGGTGCGGCATGCCAAGGAAAGCGGCGCCACTCAGGCGGAGCTTGAACAGATCGCTATTTTGGCGATTACCACCATCGGTTTCCCTCCAGCCATGCGAGCCTTGATGTGGCTGGATGGCATCAGCCGCTCCTCGACCTTCTCAACCTCATCCGAGGAATAAATTCCCGGATCGGCCCCCATCCATCGTGTAACCTTCCGCGCGCTGGATGGGGAAAAACACCTCTCAATGCTCTGCGCCGCACACGCACGCCTGAAAAGCTGCTGCCTCATCGTTTTTCAGCGTGCAGGTATACTGCGGCCAAAATAACTGCAACTCTGGCACGCTCATGCCTGTGCCGTAGTTGCGTATGTAGCTCTGGCTGGCACTTGTCTGCGCTGCGCTGTCCGCTGCGAGCCCTTCGATCAAACTCTTCAAGGCCGCCGCCGAGAACTCACTCCTCTTGTAGGCCCGCGCAAAATCGTATTCTTCCCTCCACGCCGTAGCCACGCCCGTCTGGTTTGAAGCGGCAATCACGCGATAATCCACGAGCCTTGCCGTCGCGGCGTCGATCTTCGCCACCGTGAACGACGGGTTGTTCCCATCGATCGGCGAGATCGAGGCGACGATCTTCGCGGCCACGCCTGGCCGCGCCCCGTCTGCTTTCTCCGGCTCCAGCAGCCGCATCTCATCCATGTGCGTGTGCGCAAAGATCGCCAGCCGGATTACATCCCCGTAACCCGCCAGCAGCTCCGGCAGCGCCTCCGATGCGAGAAACATTCTCGGATTGCCCCCGCCGCAAATATTCACTCCCCTTATCGCCGTCGAGTACACATCCACACCCGGCGGAATGTGCGCCATCACCCACACCTTCTCCTTCCTGCTGCGCGCCGCGTTCAACTGCTGCTCCAGCCATGCAATTTGCGCCGCGGCAGGCGCTGCATCGTCCTTGCCGGAGCAGGTCTTATAACGCTGCGACATAAACAGATCGTCCAGCACCACCAGCCGCGCGCGCTCCATCGGCGCCGGCAAGCTCACGCTGTAATAGCCTCCGGCCGCAAAGGTGAGCAGAGCTTGCGCCTGTTCTGCTCCGCGCACATCGGCCGCAAAAACTTCGCCGCTCTCTTTGAGAAATGCGCCGTTTGCGTCAAGCTGATAATCGCCGCAGTCGGAGTCGTTATTCCCCAGCGCCGCATAAACCGGAACGCCGCGAACCGCCGCGCGCAGGCTCGTCACCACATAATCGATCGTCTTTTCCGCGAATCTTCTTTTGTCCTCTGGCGTTCCCTTGGGAAACAGCGCCGCATACTTGCACGAAAAGGAGTGCGCAAGCAGGTCCCCGCTTACGATCGCGAACCTCGCCCCCGCCGCCTGTGCATGAATGGCCCGCAAACTCGACTGCAACAAGATGTAGGAAGTATCTTCGCCGCGCGCATGGCAGGTCTTCTCGAGCTGCGCAAATTGGGCCTCGCGGTCAGCCGTCGATGGCGCTGCGAAAATCGTATTCCATTCCGCGACCGGCGCAGCCGCCAGTTGCGCCGCCTTCGCCGGATCCCAAAACGGCTCAAAGTGGATGTCGCTCACGAACAGCGCCTGGATCGTCAGTGCACTGCCCCCGTTCAATGCATGAGCAGGAGCCTGCGCAGTGAATGCCCAGAGCCCCAGAACACAGGCCGAAAGAAAAGCGCGCGATTTCTCCCGCTTCCACATGCCTTTTATCACGACTCCTTCGCCGCGGATTCGCATTCTTAGCCGGTTTTCGTAGGATAACCCGAACCCCCTGCGCCGCACGCTTCTCCCGCACGAATCCCGCGGCCAACTGCCGGAAACAAAATCGTTCCTGCAATGATCGTGGACCTTCGGCCCTTCTGCCCGAATCCCAGCCCCGATGTGCGAAACTATTCTGTCTGCAAATCAGGCCAGAGTCGACGCGCTTGCCATCGGGGATACGTAATGCCAGTTCTTCGTTCCGCCTTTATTGCACTCTCCCACAACCGTTCATTACGCCGCTTCTGCGAGCACTCCACACTGGGCGCCCGGCTCAATGCGCGCTTTATCGCCGGAATGGAGCTCAACGACGCCTTGCGCGTGGCCGAAGCTGTCAACCGTCAAGGCATCGCCGCGACTCTTGACTCGCTCGGCGAAAGCGTCACCTCCGAGAGCGAGGCGCATCGTGCAGCCAGCGTCTACCACAAGCTGCTCGATGCCATCGCCGAACGCCGCCTCGACGCCAACATCAGCCTCAAGCTCACGCAAATGGGACTCGATCTATCGCCCGCGTTGGCCGAGTCCATCGCTGCAAACCTCGTCCAGCACGCCCGCACCACACAGAACTTCGTTCGCATCGATATGGAGGACTCGCGCCTGACCGAGGTCACTCTGGACATTGTGCGCCGCATCCATGAGCTCTCAGGCATGCGCGGCGCGGTCGGCGTCGTCATTCAGGCCTATCTCTACCGCTCCCAGGCCGACATCGAGCAATTGCTTGCCCACGGCATTCGCGTCCGTCTTTGCAAAGGAGCCTATAACGAGCCTCACAACGTCGCCTTTCCACGCAAGGCCGAAGTGGACTCAAACTTCTTCACGCTGGCCAAGGCGCTTCTCTCGAGCCCCATCTATCACGCGCTGGCCACACACGACGAATCCCTCATTGAAGCGATCAAAGCGCACGCCGCCGCGCACGCCATCGACCCTGGCCATTTCGAATTTCAAATGCTGTATGGAGTGCGCCGTGATCTGCAGCGCAGGCTGGTACAACAGGGCTACAAGGTACGCGTTTACGTTCCCTTTGGCACGGAGTGGTACCCGTACTTTATGCGTCGCCTCGCCGAGCGGCCGGCCAACGTCCTCTTTCTGGCCAAAAACCTCTTCCGCTCCTGAAAAGCAGGCCTTATTCGACCGTTTTTCTATGCTTCGATCGCGCCCGGTTGCGCTTGCAAAGCATCATGTGTTCTCCGCAACCCTTGCACACCCAAGGATAATATCCAAAGCGCGGATAAACCGTCACCTGCATGAACCCCCTCCGATGTACCCGGAAGACTCGGTCGCTGCCGCATTTGCTGCAATAAACCCGGTCCGTGAATCCGGCCTTTTCAAAGACTTTTTCTGCCAGTGCATCTTGCACGCCTGCTTCCTGCACTTCAGCCCCCATAACCCTTCAATCCCTGGCAACGAAAACGGCGATCTTCTCTTGTGGTCCTCAGACCGGCCCCTTGTGATTCGTGCTCGCCGTTGCAATGGAAATCTACGGGAGATATGAAATAGTGATGAATTCTTGCGTGATTTTAACACTGAAATGCTCTTCAGCGAAGAAGATCCGGCCGGAAAGTAATACCGTAGTAACCCGCCATCAATTGACTTGGGAAACCATATAGATCAACTTCCCATGCATGGGCTCTGATTCTGCCGCAACCGTCTCAGCCCTTCGCACGCCAGCTCCGCAACCGCCTTCGCCAGCTTTCCTGAGGCATTCAACGATTCCGGGCGTTCCAGCCGCATGCCCAATTTGGCAGCATATTCTCGAAAAAGCCGATCCACATCAAAGAGAATCTCGATGTGGTCGCAGAGGAATCCAATCGGTTGCAGCACAAGCGCCTTAATGCCCTCGCCTGCAATCGTCTCCAGAGTCTCCTCCACGCTTGGCCCCAGCCACGGCCCTCCGCTCGCGCCCTGACTTTGGAAAGCAAACCACCATCGAGGAATCTTTGGAACTCGCTCCGCCACTAACTTCGCCGTCAGCCGCGCCTCCTCGGCATAAGGATCTTTGCCTTTCCCTGGCCAAATCGGTTGGGCGGCCGCCGTCGCACCGTCTCTGCTTCTGCCGCCGGCGGGGGGGCCTGAACCTGGCTCGCCATCTGCCACAGTCTCCACCGTTCTGGTGGGGACGCTGTGCGCGGTAAACAACACCGGCACGGCCACGCCAACCTCGGCGCTAAGCTTAGCCAGAGTAGGCCGCAGCCGCTCCGCGAACGCATCCGCCAGCAATGGATGCCCCGCCCAACCCTCGGTAAAGTCAATCCGGATTCCTGCGGCCTCAGCCTCCACCGCGCGCCTGTAAAGCCCCACGCTGGTTCGCGAGTTCTGCGGCGCCATCGAAATCACCGCAGCCTCTTCCACCCCATCGGCGCGCATCTGGCGCACCACCTCAGGAATGTACGGCCGCCAGTTCCTCATCCCCACATACACCGGAACCGCCACGCCCGCGCTCGTCAGCTCCGCCTCCACCATCCGTGCCTGCGCAAAGGTAATCTCCGTCAGCGGACTGCGTCCAATCAGCGCATACCGGTGTTGAATCTCCTCCACAACCGCCTGCGGTAGCGGCCGCCCGCTCACTACATTGCGCAGATACTCGGGAATCTGCTCCACCGTCTCGGGAGTCCCGTGCGCCAGCAGCAGAACTGCCTGTTTAGCCACGCGGGCCCTCCAGGCGAAACTCCTTGACCATCCGCACCACCGCCTGCACACTTTCGACAGGCGTCCCGGGCACAATGCCGTGGCCGAGATTAAAAATATGCCCCGGCCGCCCATTCGCCGCGCGCAAAATCTCCTTCACGCGTTCCTCGAGTACCTCCATCGGCGCAAACAGCGTAATCGGATCGAGATTTCCCTGCACGGCGCGCGCGTGCCCAACCGCTCTCCATCCCTCGTCGAGCGGCTGCCGCCAGTCCAGTCCAATCACGTCCGCTCCCGTCTGTGCCATCTGTCCCAGCAGTCCAGCGGTCTCTACGCCAAAATAGATCACCGGCACGCCCATCGCCTGCACTGCCCGCACCAATTGCTGCGTTGCCTCAAATGCGTAGGCGCAATAATCGCTCAGCCCCAGCGACCCCACCCAGCTATCGAAGATCTGAATCACATCCGCGCCCGCTTCTACTTGCTGCCGGCAGTACGCTGTCAACACGGCAACCAACTTGTCCAAAAGCCCGCGCCACGCAGTGGCGTCGGCATACATCATGCGCTTGGTGTAGATATAATTCCGCGAGCTGCCGCCCTCAATCATGTAACTCGCCAGCGTATACGGAGCGCCGCAGAACCCGATAATCCCAAGCCGCTCGCGGAAGTGGGCTGCCACCTTCTCAATCGCACGCGCCACGTAGGCCAAGTCGCCGGCGCGATCCGTGCGTAGCGCGTGCACATCTTCAGCCGTCCGCACAGGCCTGTGCACAACTGGCCCCTCGCCCGCTTGAAACTCGAAGTCCAGACCCATCGGCTCCAGCGGCAGCAGCAGGTCGGCAAAGATAATCGCCGCATCCACGCCCAGCTTCTCCGCCGCGGTAATCGTCACCTCGGCCGCCAGCTCCGGCTGCTTGCAGATCTCCACCAGCGTGTGATGCTTGCGCACCTCGCGATATTCCTGCATGTAGCGGCCCGCCTGCCGCAGAAACCACACCGGCGTGCGGTCCACGGGCTTGCGTAAACACGCGCGCACAAACCGGCTGCCATCCAGGTTGCTGTCAGGGATCGTTTCGCCCAGGGCGCCGCCATTGTTGGCCAATGTCATATTAACTTCGATTTTACCGGGCCACAGCACATTGAACAGCCTTCCTGAATGATCTCTGGACTCGAGCCACCTTTCTGACGTACGCTTCCTGCAGAACGCTCCTGTGAATCCTTGTCAGCGGTCGGCAACCAGTCCATCGAAGTGCATCACTCTCTTCATAACTAAATGGAGGCTTTTGATGACGCTTTATCGGCTCTTTCCCGCTTTTCTTCTGGTGGCCTTGCCGCTTTCCAGCGCAGTTTCCGCACAGCAGTTAAATTACAGCGCGCCCACGGAATCCCAAGACATTAGGCTCAACGTGCTGGTGACGGCCAAGTCGGGCGTGCCCGTCTCCGATCTCGCGCAGCAGGATTTCACCGTCCTGGACAACAAGGATGCGCGGCCGATTACCTCATTCAAAGTGGCCAGTCCCGCCCTGGAGCCCGTCGAATTGATCCTCTTCCTCGATGAGGTCAACGCGGACTACAACACGGCGGTGATGCAGCGCGACGGCGTGGTCAAGTTTTTGCGTTCCAACGACGGCAAGCTGCCTTTTCCCACGTCCGTTGCCATCTTTACAGATCGAGGCGTCCAAGTCATACAGGACCTCTCTACCGACGGTACCATCGCCGCCAATGTGCTCGCGCATTCCACTATCGATCGACGCGAGATTGACAATGGAACTCAATTCGGCTTCTTCGACCGCGTGCGCCTTTCGCTGACCGCGCTTCACCAGATCACGCACTTTGCGGCCAATCTTCCCGGCCGCAAGATAG
>Ga0335085_10016052_pt1 | contig 10841 bp, 13 predicted proteins | sample Lox_Sample_45_FD_206712 | JGI IMG/M metagenome (GOLD analysis project Ga0335085, IMG submission 206712) | Soil microbial communities from Loxahatchee National Wildlife Refuge, Florida, United States - Lox_Sample_4.5 | ecosystem: Environmental > Terrestrial > Soil > Wetlands | place: USA... | reverse complement strand
GTGGCAACCACGGTGTGGGCGGGGTTCGTTGCACCCCCGGAAGAGGTTGGCGGCAAGTATTGCGAAGACTGCCATGTCGCGGCGGAGGAGAATGATCCGCGCATGCGCGACGGCGTGCGGGGATACGCCATCGATCCCGAGCGTGCCAAGGCGCTTTGGAAAAAGAGCGAGGATATGGTGGGCGAACACTTCTGAGCACTTAATTATTGGCATGCGCGATTGTAGCGCTGTTCAAAGACGCGGCAGCCAATGATCTGATGCTATCGCACTGGCGGCCTAACGTTGGGGGACGAAAGTAAGGTCAACGAGGGATCGCGGTTCCGTTTGCTCCCGATTGTCTTTGAGAGCACCGGTCTCAGTTTCGGCGCAGCGGTGATGGGGGAAATCAAAGGCCAGCTCCGCATGCTCGCCGCCGGGTTCCCGACGACAGACGTTTTGTGGCCGCAAGCCGAGGGAACCGAGGAGGAAAAATGGCACCGGCACGAAGAATAGGCACCGTCGATGCCAAAGCGCGATCTCGGCTGATCAGGGCTGCCGCTCAAATTATTCGGGGCGGTGGTTTAGCGTCCCTGACTACGCGGCGTCTGGCCGAAAGAGTGAACCTGAAGCGACAGATCGTGCACTATTATTTTTGCACAGTGGAGAACCTGCTCGTAGCGGTCGCTCGATACGAATCTGAAAAGTTCCAGAGACGCTTATACAATGCGTTGAAATCAGGCGATCCGTTAGGGGCACTGAAGCTAGCAAGCCGCGGCTCTGCGCCAATGTTTGAGTTTATTGCTTTCGCATTGCGGAGCAAAGCCATGAAAAACGAGATAAGACGCTACTTCGAGGAGTTGCATAGGCTGGAATCCCAGGCGGTTTCGAGCTGCCTTAAGTTGGGCGTCGGCACCCGATTTCCATCCCCGCTCATGATGTATGTCTCACGGTGCCTAACCCAATACATGGCCATCGAGGCGGCAATTGGTTTTTCGAACGGTCACGCAGAAGTCATGGCTCTCGTGGAGGAGTGGTTCTCCACATTCTCCAAAGAGGCCGCGCCCCCGCTACAAGGCCTCAAACACATCAAAAGTCCTTCAAGGGAAGTCATGTGTCAGTGGACTAGATAAAGTCGAGGTACTTTGGAAGGCCATCGTGGCATGCGGGTCGAAAGCAGTGGGAGTGGGAGGGTGTCATCAACAACCGGGAGCGAGAGGACATGGTGAATCGTCGCGCAATTGTAACTGGGGGCGTAGTCGGGATCGGAGCGGCAATTGCCGAGGCGCTCTCAGACGATGGCCTGGAGGTCATCGCTGTCGACGTTTCGGACGAGAAGATCGAGAGGTTCAAGGCCGACACCGAGCTTGCCGCGTACCGTTGCGACGTCTCGCGTTTTGCCGATGTTGAAGCGGTCTTTGGGCGGATCGAAGCCGATCATGGCCCCGTGGATGTAGTCGTTAACAATGCCGGCATTACGCGCGATGGCATGCTGCACAAAATGAGCTTCCATCAATGGCAGCAGGTTATCGACGTCAACTTGACATCCGTATTCAATACCACGCGCTGCCTGGTCCCCGGTATGCGGGCGCGAGGTTTTGGTCGCATCGTGAACATTTCCTCGATGTCAGGGCAGAAGGGAAATATCGGTCAAGCCAATTATGCTGCTGCAAAGGCCGGCATGATCGGGCTCACGAAAACGCTCGCGCTCGAATTGGCACCGAAGGGCATAACGGCCAACTGTATTGCACCAGGGTTCATTCTCACTGATATGACGTGCGCAATGCCCCAGAGCGTGCTGGAGGAAGAGAGGCAAAGGATACCTGTGGGCCGCCTAGGCGCTCCTGGCGACATCGCAAGAATTGTCGCCTTTCTGGTCCACGACTCCGCAGAGTTCGTTACCGGACAGGTCATCGCCGCCAACGGAGGACAATACATGTGACCGATTCGAGCATTGCGCGCGGCACGTGACGTAGCCGGCGTTCACTCGGGCAATGGAATAATTCATGAGAAGACGGGCATCAAATTTGGAAACGCCCGCCACGGTCGCCAGCATGCGAAAGCTCTGGCGCAAGTCGTATGGCCTGGAAAACAGATGGGACGAAACGTTTTAATCAAAAGGTCGACGGTTCGATCCCGTCCGGTAGTAGTTCTCAAGAATACTCGGTTTGACCAAAGCGATGGGATCGCCAGGTCGAGGTCGCCGGGGTCGAAATCGCAGGCTCGCACCGTTGAGGTGTTCCTTGAAATCGAAAATGCGAGCTGACTGACCCGCATGATCGGTATCCGACTTTTTCTATGCGGTGATGTGATGCTGGGGCGCGGCATAGACCAAATCCTGCCGAACCCCGGCAATGCGACATTGCATGAAGCATACGTGAAGTCGGCCACGGATTATGTGGCACTGGCCGAGCGGAAGAGCGGATCAATCCCGAGGCCGGCAAGCTACGATTATGTGTGGGGTGATGCGCTGGCAGATCTCGAACGGGAGGATATTGCCGCGCGGATCGTCAATCTCGAAACCAGCATCACAGCCAGCGATGATCACGTGCCCAAGGGCATCAATTATCGGATGCATCCCGCAAATGTCGCTGTACTTTCCGCCGCGAAAATCGATTGTTGCGCGCTTGCAAACAACCACGTGCTCGATTGGGGAACGAGAGGCCTTGAGGAAACGCTGCATACACTGGATGGCGCGCGCATTGGCCATGCCGGCGCAGGGTTGGACGGAGACTTCGCGTCGGCGGCCGCACAAATACCCTTGTGCGACGGTCGGCGGGTCCTCGTTTTCGCATTTGGCCTCGCTTCGAGCGGGATTCCTTCGTCATGGTCGGCATCGGCGAGCACGCCTGGCGTGAATTTTCTCGCTGATCTTTCAGGCGCAACTGTGGAGAGACTTGCGCGAAGCCTCGAGATCGTTCGCAAGGAAGGCGACGTTGCGGTGGCATCAATCCACTGGGGTGGCAATTGGGGCTACGAGATTTCCTCCGAGCAGCGCGGCTTTGCCAGGGCGCTGCTCGATGCTGCCGGATTCGACATCGTGCATGGGCATTCTTCGCATCACGCTAGGGCCATGGAGATTTATCGCGGTCGGCTTATTCTTTACGGCTGCGGTGATTTCATCACCGACTACGAGGGTATCACCGGGTACGAGGAATTCCGGGGCGACCTCGCGGTGGCATACCTGCCCGAGTTGTCGCCGTCCGGTGCCCTCATGGGCCTGAAATTGCTCGTCTATAGATTGCGGAAATTCCGGCTCGAACGCGCCGTTGTGGATGATGTGCACTGGCTGGAGCGGCGCCTGGCAAGAGAGAATGCCGCCTTGGGCCCCAAGTTGACCTCAATCGGCGGCAACGTGCTCAGCCTGGCTCGTGAATTTAATCAAAATCAATGATTGCCGATGCGGCTAGCTCAAAGTGCCGGAGCATTCGCTACGCTGAGCCCAAATGCCCTGGCCGATCATTCACAAATCGTTCGGTCCACAGAGTTCAAACCCGCACGGCTACGCCGCCATGTGCCGGGAGTTCTCCTGGGAAAAAGCGCGCAGTGAGTTGAATGGCTTGCCGGGGGGCGGCCTCAACATCGCCTATGAAGCCGTCGATCGCCACGTTGCCCGCGGGGACGGTGCCAGGCTCGCGCTGCGATGGCTGTCCAAGACAGGTGAACGGCGGGATTTCCGCTACGCAGACTTGGCTTCCCTGAGCAGCCGCTTCGCCAATGTTCTCAAGCGGGCCGGAGTGGGCAAGGGCGAGGTGGTGTTTTCGCTCGCGGGGCGCGTGCCCGAGCTCTACATCGCATGTCTAGGCACGCTCAAGAACGGCAGCGTCTTCTCGCCCCTGTTCTCCGTCTTCGGTCCTGAACCGGTCCGCACGCGTATCGAACGCGGCGACGGTCGCGTTCTTGTTACCACACGCCTGCTCTACGAGAAGAAGGTGGCGCCATGGCGCAAGGATGTACCGGGCCTGAAGCATGTCTTTCTGATCGATGTCGACGAAAAATCTGCACCTGCGGGAACGATCAGCCTGGCTGCGGCCATGAGCGGCTGCTCCGACGTCTTCGATATCGTTCGCACCCAACCCGAAGACACGGCGCTCCTGCATTTTACGAGCGGCACCACGGGTAGACCCAAAGGAGCCATCCATGTGCATGAGGCGGTCGTCGCCCATCACGCAACGGGCAAATATGCGTTGGACTTCCAGCCCGGTGATGTCTTCTGGTGCACGGCCGATCCCGGCTGGATCACGGGTACATCCTATGGGATCATTTCTCCCCTCACGAACGGCATCACGCTGATCGTCGACGAGGCGGAATTCGATGCGGAGCGCTGGTATCGCATCCTGCGCGAACAGAACGTCAGCGTCTGGTACACCGCGCCCACCGCGATCCGCATGTTGGTGCGGATCGGTGAGGGCTTCATCCCCAAGGGCACGTTCGACAATGTTCGCTTTCTTGCGAGCGTCGGCGAGCCGCTCAACCCCGAGGCTGTCGTCTGGAGCCAGCAGCATTACGGCAAACCGTTTCACGACAATTGGTGGCAAACCGAGACCGGCGGCATCATGATCGCCAATATCGCGGCAGAGGATATCAAACCAGGGTCGATGGGGCGGCCTGTGCCCGGCGTGGTGGCCGCCATTGTCGAACGCTGCGCGGACGGCGTTCGCGTGCTGGAGACACCAATGACGAGCGGCGAGCTTGCGCTGAAGCGCGGCTGGCCCTCGATGTTCCGCGGTTATCTGCACGAAGAGGAGCGCTATCGGAAGAACTTCGTCGGCGATTGGTATCTGACTGGCGACCTCGCGATGCGAGACGAGGACGGATACTTCTGGTTCGTCGGGCGAGGGGACGACGTTATCAAGTCCGCAGGCCACCTCATCGGCCCGTTCGAAGTGGAAAGTGCCCTCCTCGAGCATCCCGCGGTAGCCGAAGCGGCCGTGGTCGGCATTCCCGATCCAGTAGCAGGAGAGACCGTCAAAGCCTTCGTGGCGCTCAAGCCCGGATTTGAACCGGGCGAGGATTTGCGCAAGGAAATTCATGCGCTGGTACGCAAGCGCCTGGGGCCTGCGATAGCGCCTAAGGATATCGCCTTTCGAGCAGGTCTCCCGAGAACGCGGAGCGGTAAGATCATGCGCCGGCTTCTCAAAGCGCGCGAGCTCGGCTTGCCGGAAGGCGATATTTCCACGCTCGAGAGCGACGAAAAATGAACGAAAGCGCGCCCAAGCTTCATCTTTCCCGAGACAGCCTGCTCCATCTATTGCATCAGATGCTGCGCGTGCGGCGCTTCGAGGAGAAGTGCGACGAGCTTTATCAAAGCGAAAAGATTCGCGGATTCCTGCATCTCGACATTGGCGAGGAAGCGGTCTGCGTCGGAACCATGGCTGCGCTGGCGCCGGAAGATGCGATTGTGGCGACGTATCGCGAGCACGGCCATGCGCTGGTGCGCGGCGTGTCCGCCAGGGACATCATGGCCGAGATGTACGGTAAGGTGAGCGGATGCTCGCGCGGGCGCGGCGGCTCCATGCACCTGTTCAGTGCACGCCATCGATTTTACGGCGGATACGCCATCGTCGGCGGCGGGTTACCGATAGCAGCCGGGATTGCACTCGCAGACAAGATGCGCGGCGAACGCAAGGTAACGTGCTGCTTCTTCGGAGACGGCGCGGTCGCCGAAGGCGAATTCCACGAGACGATGAATCTGGCGGCATTGTGGAAACTGCCGATTCTGTTCGTCTGCGAGAACAACCTCTACGCGATGGGAACGCGGCTCGAACTGTCGGAATCCGAGCCGGACCTCCACGCGAAGGCGAAAGTGTTTCGCATCGAGTCCGAAACCGTCGACGGGATGGACGTGGTAGCCGTGAACGCAGCCGCCCTGCGCGCCACTGAGAGGGTTCGCGCCGGGCAGGGTCCATATTTTCTGGAATGTCATACCTACCGCTTTCGTGCCCATTCCATGTTCGATCCGCAGTTCTATCGCACCAAGGGTGAGATCGAAGACTGGAAGAAGCGCGATCCGATCCTGAAGTTGACGGAATGGATGCAGGCCACAGGGCTTCTGCACCCCGATGAGCTGAAAGCCATCGAGACCAAAGTCTCCGCCGAAGTCGATGAGGCGGTCGCCTTCGCAGAGGCAAGCGAATGGGAGCCCGTCGCGCAATTGGCTTGCGATGTCTATGCGAGGGCGAAGGCGTGAGCGGCGAACCTGTGCAAATCACGTATCGTGAGGCTTGCCGGGCCGGCATTCGCGACGCGCTCGGACGCGATCCGCGGGTGTTCCTGATGGGCGAGGACGTCGGCCGCTATGGCGGCTGCTACGGTGTGAGCAAGGGATTGCTCGAAGAGTTCGGACCCGAACGCATCCGCGATACGCCGCTTTCGGAATCCTGCTTCACTGGCATGGGAATTGGTGCTGCCATGAACGGTATGCGCCCAATTGTCGAGATCATGACCGTCAATTTCTCGTTGCTTGCTCTCGACCAGATCCTCAATAATGCCGCTACGATAAGGCACATGTCGGGCGGCCAGTTCGGCGTGCCCCTGGTCATCCGAATGGCGACTGGAGCTGGGCGTCAGCTCGCCGCGCAGCATTCGCACAGCCTCGAAAACCTCTACGCGCACATTCCGGGATTGAAGGTGCTGACGCCGGCGACCTTGGAGGACGCCCGCGGCATGTTGTGGACGGCCCTCGAAGATCCCGATCCGGTGCTCATCTTCGAGCACGTCATGCTCTACAACATGAGCGGAAGCTTGAGAGCCGATGCGGGTGCCGTTGCAATCGACAAGGCGGCCATCCGCCGACCGGGAAAAGACGTGAGTTTGATCACGTATGGCGGTTCGTTGCCGAAAGTACTGCAAGCCGCACAGCAGCTCTCGGAACAGGGAGTGGACTGCGAGGTTTTGGATCTGCGCACATTGCGGCCCCTGGATGAGGATGCCATTCTTGCATCCGTGCGCAAGACGCGCCGTGCGGTCATTGTGGACGAGGGCTGGCGCTCGGGCAGCATTGCCGCGGAAGTCAGCGCCAGAATTATGGAAAATGCGCTTTGGAGCCTTGACGCACCCGTGGCGCGCGTCTGCAGCGCCGAAGTCCCCATACCGTATGCCCGGCATCTCGAAGAGGCGGCGCTGCCGCAAGTTTCCGCCATTGTCGCCCAAGCGCGGCACACATTGAGCTGAAACATGTACGAATTCCGCATGCCGTCGCTCGGCGCCGACATGGCGGCGGGAACGCTTGTCGAATGGCTCAAGCATCCCGGTGACGCGGTGCAGCGCGGCGACATTGTGGCCGTGGTCGAGACGGACAAAGGCGCCATAGAGGTCGAAATCTTCGTCAATGGCGTCATGAGCAGTCAGCTGGTGCCCCTGGGAACAAAGGTCCCCGTCGGCACTGCGCTCGCCATGATCGAGGGCGTGGCAGAAATCCCGAGTCGACCCAGGCCCACTGCGGCCGTGGACGTTGCGCCGGCTGCTCCCTCTGCTGCTCCCGCGAAGAGACTCGATGCGGGAGTGCGCGCTTCGCCTGCGGCGCGGAAACTGGCGGCAGAACGCGGGATTGCACTTGCGTCGCTCACGGGCACGGGGCCCGACGGAACCATCGTGCTCGGCGACGTGGAACGGGCCGCCGCGGCAGCACCGCCGCCCCACCGCGGCCTCGACCTCGATAAAATGCGGCAGGCGATTGCCGCCGCCATGGCGCGTTCCAAGCGGGAAATCCCCCACTACTATCTCGCGACCGATATCGACATGTCGGTTTCGCTGGCGTGGCTCATGGAGCAGAACGCACAGCGACCCCCCGACACCCGACTGCTTGCAACCGTGCTCACGCTCAAGGCGGTGGCGCTCGCCGCCAAGAAATACCCCGCGTTCAACGGCTCGTACGAGCCTGCGACCGGCTTCAGCCCCGGCGCCAACGTTCACATCGGAACCGCGATAGCGATTCGAGGCGGCGGCCTTGCCTCGCCTGCCATCCACAATTGCGAACAGCTCTCGCTCGACGAGCTGATGACCCGGCTTCGCGACCTGGCAGCGCGCGCGCGAGACGGACGCCTGCGCAGTTCGGAGATGTCCGACGCGACGATCACGGTTTCCAGTCTCGGCGATCGCGGCGTCGAGAGCCTGTATGGAGTTATTTACCCACCGCAGGTCGCCATCGTCGGCTTCGGCCGAACCGTTCGAAAGCCGGCGGTCGTCGGCGATCGCATCGAAGCGCGGGAAACCATGACCGCAACGCTTGCCGGCGATCATCGTGTGAGTGACGGTCATCTGGGCGGCCGGTTCCTCAGAGAAATCGATATCCTGTTGCAGGAGCCTGCAAAGCTATGACCCGAGATGAACTGCGTGCCCTCATCATTTCCGAACTGAATAATATCGCGCCTGAAAGCGACGCGGCGGCTATCGATCCTGCCGCAGATTTGCGCGAAGCGCTGGACATCGACTCGCTCGATTTTCTCAATTTTTTGTCGGCGTTGCACAAGAAGACCGGCGTCAACGTGCCGGAGTCGGACTATGCAAAATTGCTCACGCTCGAGCGTGCGCTGAACTACATGGAAGGCAAACTCCACGGATAATGACCGCGCGGCTTGGCCGGAATTTAGAGCGGTTTCAGTAAAAGCGTGCGCACTTTTGATTCCGAAGCCGCCGCAAAACAACAACTTGGAGCGAAATGGCAACTCGAAGAAAAGTCCCTTTGCTCCAGTGCCCGACCCGATGTCCAGGAGGCGACAGGCCGCTATGCGTTAGCGCCGTGAGTCCGGCCGAGGTATTCCTGGAACCAGTCCCCTGCGAGCATTGTAACTTGTTCCAACGTGCCGGGTTCTTCGAAGAGATGCGTGGCGCCGGGGACGATGTGCAGAAGCTTCGGACATTTCAGCCGAATGGCCGCATCTTCGTTGAGAGCAATCACCGTCCGATCGCTTCCCCCGACAAGGAGAAGCACCGGCGCCCGGACATCGGGCAGTGCGGCATCTGCAAGATCCGGCCGGCCGCCGCGGGAAACAATGGCTTTGATGCGGTCTCCGAGCCTGCTTGCGGCGACAAGCGCGGCAGCCGCGCCCGTGCTGGCGCCGAACAGGCCTAATGGCAGGGACCGAAGAGCCGGTTCGCCGTCGACCCAACGCAGCACGTCGATCAAACGCCGGGCAAGGAGGGAAATGTCGAAGACCTTCGCGCGATCGTTGTCTTCTGCAGCGGTGAGCAAATCGAAAAGCAGCGTCCCTATGCCTCGTGCGTTCAGGGAATCGGCGACAAGGGTATTGCGAGGGCTGAGACGGCTGGATCCGCTTCCATGCACAAATATGACCAGCGAACAGACGTCTGGCGGCAAAGCGAGGATTCCTTCCAGGCCAAGTGGGGGAATGCGCACATCGCGTCTGATCACATTGGCGGATGTCTGGGAGGGCGAACGAGACGATCCTGGTGACATGATCATTGTCTCCTCTTCAGCCCTCGGCGCCCGACTGCAAATAGCGCCTGTGAAGCAGAAGATGGCCAAAGCCTGCGCCGCTGACAGCTCCGATCGAAGGCGCCCGCGGCAACTTAACCTCGTCATGACCGCAGAGTGTCCGAAAGTAACCCATGCCGCTCTCGATCGGTTAGAGAGGCCAGAAGGCGTGGAGTTCCTGCGGTGCGACCGCTTTCACGTCCTCGAGCTCGGGCGTCGGCAGTCGTCGAGCCAGCAACGATAATAGAGTCCGCGCAACCCGTTCCGGGTCGACTCCCGGATCCTGGTGTACGGCATCGTGGATTCGCTCAAGGAAGGCGGCACGGTTCGTCAAGGGCAGCGATCGTGACGCGGGATGCCACCCCTCGAAATAGATGCCGCGCAGGAGCGGGGGAAAATAGGCTGCAACGCCGGCCGCTTCATCCCAGGGCAGGCTGTCCCGAAACGCGTGCAGGGCGCTCTTGAACGCATTGAAAGCGAGACTTCGATCATGCCAGCCGATGATTGTCATGAACTCGTCGAGCCACGCTTCGGTTTCGACGATGGCTGTTTTCAACTCGGGTGTCTGCGGCATGTTCATCTCCTTCGCGTTCACCCCTGAGACATCAAGCCTCTTCGTCGGACAGCCGCTCTTCAATCGCCGCCAACCCGTCCTCGAGGTAGTCGCCCAGTTTCGGCAATGATGTGAGATATTCCGCTGTGCGCTTGTTGTGAGCGCGTCGGGCTTCGGCGATCGCATCCTGCCATTCGCTGGCAGCGTATGTACCCCGGCCGACCCATGCGAGCGCGACAAGGTCAATCTGCTCTTCCTCGTCCAGGCTGCCGATGAATTCGGTGAGCTCCTGGAAAGTGGCGTCGTCCGGAAGGTCCTCGAGCACATCGGCCATCATGTCATCGGCAGGGTTGGAGCCGGAATCGGGATCGCTCACTTCTTCCTTGGCGTCGAACACGCGCGCTTCGGAGATGATGTGCCGCACTTTTTCGGGGTTGATTCCCAATTCCATGACCGCCTCCTGCCCGGACCAAGTCGGGGAAATGCGCTTCCAAGATAATGAAATATTGCCGTCAGTGCGGGCATTGTCGTTGACGATGGTCAAATATCGCCTTCGGAAAGCGGACGTGGATCCGCAATTTCGGGCCTTGCCGAGAATGCCGGAACCGGGGGAACGGCAGTGCAGCTTCCCATTCTCTCATCCCTTGATACAAATAAGCGGCACCAGACGTGCGACCCGTTTGGCGAGACCGGCCCGTTCTGCAGTCTCGGCGATTGCTGTCACATCTTTGTATGCGCCCGGCGCCTCTTCCGCGATGCCGCGCAATGACGGACTGCGTACGATGATTCCACGGGCGTAGAGCTCGCCGCTCACCTCACGGCCCTTCCATTGCCTGGCGGCGGCGTGGCGCGACATGGCACGTCCCGCTCCATGGC
>Ga0335085_10016050_pt1 | contig 10842 bp, 10 predicted proteins | sample Lox_Sample_45_FD_206712 | JGI IMG/M metagenome (GOLD analysis project Ga0335085, IMG submission 206712) | Soil microbial communities from Loxahatchee National Wildlife Refuge, Florida, United States - Lox_Sample_4.5 | ecosystem: Environmental > Terrestrial > Soil > Wetlands | place: USA... | reverse complement strand
AGTTTGAGATCCTGCTGGCGTTCGCCTATCTGATGACCGAGCGGACGGAGGCGTTCCGTTCGGCGTTCCCCTGTTACGATCCGGCGCGGCATCTCGCCGTCAGCGGGAGTTTTTGGATCCGGAGAAAAATGGTCGATCATGTCCAAGCCTGACGCGACAGCGCAGGCGCAGGACGCGCCCATGATCGCCGCGGGTCATGACCTGATGGGGTTGAAGAAGAAGACGCTCATCGTCTCGAGATGGGCGCCGCCCGCGCTGGGAGGCCCGCAAAACCTCTGCACGCTCTTCTCCCGGATCGACGGCCGCCGCTACGCCATTCTCACGAGCGTCCTCAATGAGCTTCAGGCAACGCCGCCCGCCGGCTCGCGGCTGCCCTGCCGCTATTATTATTATGACGAGGAGAAACGCGACCCGCCCCGTTCCGGCCGGCCGGCCGCGTCGCCGTTCGGCGCGGCCCTCCGGCGGGCCTGGCGGGGATGCCTGCTCCCGGCCAGGATCGCGCGGATCATCTCGAACGGTCTCCGGACCATCAAGGAGGAGCGGATCGAATTGTTGCTCGGCATTTCCGATGAAGGGCCGGCTCTGATCCTGACCCACCTGTTGTCGAGGATCAGCGGCACGCCCTACGCGCTCTATCTGTTTGACCTCTACAAGGGGAATGATCTCAAACAACCATGGAGGTCGATCTCCGATCGCTTTGAGCCCCTGCTGTTCAAGCGGGCGCGCCGGATCATTGTCACCAACGAGCGAACCAGGGACTATTATCTGGAACGATATCCCGCGGGTGTGTTCGACGTCATCCACAATTCCGTCGACGGAAGCCTCTATCGGGTGATCCCGGATGCGTACGATCCGAAGCCGCCGTACACGATCGTGTTTACCGGCCGGATCTACTGGGCCCAGGAGCGGAGCCTCAGAAACCTGCTCCGGGCCGTCGCCGCGATGGACGATCTTGAAATCCGGTGTCTGATCTATGCGCCGAACCCGCCGAAGGAGCTGGTGGCGGACTATGCGCGTCACCCGGGGATCCGGTTCGATGTCGCCTCTCATGACGAGATGCCGGCCGTGCAGGGTCGAGCCGATATTTTGTTTCTCCCGCTCGCCTGGAAGACCAACAGTCCGGCAATCATCGCCACGGCCTCGCCGGGCAAGCTGACGGACTACCTGATCGCGGGCCGTCCCATGCTGGTCCACGCGCCGCCGTACGCCTTTGTGAGCCAATACGCGCGGGAGCATCGCTGCGGGCACGTGGTGGACGAGGAGGATCTTGCCGCCCTCCAGGCCGGGATCCGGCGGCTGGTCACCGACCTCGACTACTCCCGCGAACTGATCGCCAACGCCCGGAAAACCTTTCACGCGCATTACGAGGTCGGGCCGAATGCTCGGAAGATGACGGAGATACTCGACGCCGTATGAAACCGGCGGATGATCGGAGGCCGTTCGACGTGGTGGTGATCGGCGGAGGCATTCTGGGGACGTCGATCGCCTACTGGCTGTCGACGCTGTACCATGGAGAACGGATCGCCGTGATCGAAAAGGAGCGGGCGGTCGCGCAGCATACGAGCGGCCGGAACACGGGGGTCATTCACCGACCCTTTTATCTGGATCCCGGGGCGCGGCGGCGGGCGGCCCGTGCGGCTCAGGCGGCCTACTCGTTGTGGAAGTCGTTTGCTCTCAAGAAACAGCTCCCTTGGCGCGAAGTCGGCACCATCGAGGTGGCGTTGGACGAGGGGCAGCTCGCCGCGCTGGAGCGGTATCGGGGCTGGGCGGCCGCCAACGGCATGGAGGCGCGCGAGGTGGAGCTGCTGACGGCCGACCAGGTCAAGAAGCTCGAGCCGCGCGTCCGGTGCGCCGGCGCCCTCTGGTGCAAAACGGACACGGCCGTCGACTTCGGATCGCTGACCGCCCACGTGGCCGCCGAGGCGCAGGCCAACGGGGTGCAATTTGTGATGGTGGAAGACGTTCGACGGATTGATGAGCGCGGCGACGCGCTGGTCCTTCGTTGCGCATCGGGCCGGCGGATCTCGGCCCGCTTTCTGATCAACAGCGGCGGCGGCCATGCCGTCGACATCGCCCATGGCATGGGGGTGGCCGGCGGTTATACGGACCTGCATTTCCGGGGCGACTACTGGGTGGTCGATCCCGCTCACGCAGGACTCGCCGCGCGCAACATTTACACCGTGCCCCGCCACGGGGAGTTCCCGTTCCTCGATCCGCATTGGATCGTGCGGTGGAACGGCCAGGTTGAAATCGGCCCGAACGCCGTGCCCGTCAGCCATCCGCAGCTCTACCGGGGGATCGTCGGCAATCCGCTGACCGGGCTGCAAAAACTGGCGGAGCGCCCGATCACCAACAAGCTGAGGCTCCTGGGGGACCCCGATTTCCTCTTCCTGGCCCTCGCGGAGTGGCGGAGCGCCCTGAGCCGTCGGGCCATGGTCGAGCGGGTGAGGCGATTCCTGCCCGAGCTCAGGCCCGGCTGGCTGATCCGGAGGGGCGTGCCGGGGGTCCGCAGTTCGGTGATCGACGGCCGGGGGAGGTTTGTCGGCGACGCGCTTGAGATCGAGGGGCCGAAATCGCTCCACGTGCTCAATTATAATTCTCCGGGGGCGACGGGCGCGCCGGCGTTTGCCGCTTCAGTGGTGCGCCGCCTGATCGCCGGCGGCAGGCTTGATCACGCAAAAAGAAGGGATCGCCCCGACGGGCGAATCTGGGATTATGAGCGGGTCACGGCGCTCCTGCAGTCGTGACCGTGCCGTGATGAACACGGAACGGGAACGGATGGAGAAAGACGGGATGAAACCGGCGGGCGGTGTGATATGATGGCGAGGAAAATTCTCGTGGTGGGAGGCGCCGGCTATATCGGCGGCAGCGTGACCGATGAGTTGATGGTGCGACAGATTCCGTTTGCGGTGTACGACAACCTGACGTATGAGAATCATTATCTCAAGCCGGTGGAATTCGTCTACGGCGACGTCAGGGATCGTGAAAAACTCGGTCGACTCCTGCCGCACTACAGCCACGTGGTGTGGCTTGCGGCCATTGTGGGCGATGGGGCCTGCGCCATCAGGCCGGACTTGACGCGGGCGGTCAATGAGGAATCGGTCGCATGGCTGGCCGCCCACTATGACGGCCGGATCGTCTTCACCTCGACCTGCTCGGTCTACGGCGCCAATGACCGCCCCGTGACGGAACAGTCGCCGACCAACCCCCTCTCGGTCTACGCGCAGACGAAACTCGGGGCGGAACGGCATCTGCTCGGGAAACACTCGCTCATTTTCAGGCTCGGCACGGCCTTCGGCCTGTCCGACACCTATGCCAGGATCCGCATGGATCTGGCCGTCAATTACATGACGATGAACGGCGTGATCAAAAAGAAGCTGACGGTCTACGGCGGCGACCAATGGCGGCCGTTCATCCACGTGCGGGACATCGCCCGCGCGATTGTCGACAACCTGGATGCCCCGCACGCCGGCGTCTTCAACCTGGCGACGCAGAACGAAACCATCTTGAGCGTGGCCAAGCGGATCAGCGCCGAAACCGGCTGCGAAGTCGCCGTGACCGACCAGAAATTTCAGGACAACCGGAATTATCACGCCGACACGACCAAGGGGCGCCGGGCCGGCGTGATGCCCGACACGACCGATCATACCATCGAGTACGGCATCCGCGAGGTCAAGCAGCTCGTGCTGTCGCATCGGATCAACGATCTGGAGCACGAGTTCTATTCGAATCAGAAGCATCTGCTCAAGGCGATTGCAAAATACGAGCATGGAATGGACCCAACCCCGTCGTAGACAAGAGGACGCCGATGACAAATCAGCCGAAACCGTTCGCGAAAGCCGTCGACGTGTCAAGCGATGATCGGGGCACGTTTGTGCCCTTTCTCAACAGCGCCGACGCCCTGGGGGAGCACCCGGGATCGGCCGTCAAGCGCGTCTACTACGTCTACAACTACGGCGCGGGCGTGATCAGGGGCTTTCATTATCATCAGCGCGAATGGAAATTTTTCATCATTGTGTCCGGCGCGGCCAAGTTTGTCGCGCTCGATCCGGACCATCCTGCGGAAAAACACACGTTCGTCAGCTCCTCCCGGAAGCCGAATCTCATCGTCATTCCGCCCGGCTATGCCAACGGCTGGATCTCGCTGGAGCCGCAGACGATTCTGGTTTGCGGCTCCACGTCGAGTTTCGATGAGTCGGTCCAGGATGACAAGCGGTTCGACCCCTACACGTGGGGCGACGTGTGGGCGGTCAAGGGGAGATAGGCGTGCGGACGGTCGCACTCATCGCGCCAACGGGAATGCTGGGCAGCATGGTCTATCACGTTCTGAAGGACCGGCACCGGCTGGTGCTGGTCTGCCGCGATCGCGCCAAGCTGAAACTGCTCCAGGCGGCCTACGGAGGGGTGGAGCGGCACAGGACGGTGATCTCGGACCTGATGGAGCTGTTCGAGGATTACCGCGCCGGTTTCCCGACGACGAGTGTCGGGCCGAACGCGCGGAAACTGGTCGACGCAATCGGCGAGGTCGACGCGGTGATTAATTGCGCCGGCGTGATCAAGCCATACAGCGCGAAGGATCCCCTGGCGACGCTCTTCATGAACGGCTCGATTCCCCATCTACTCGGCGCCTTCTATGGGGAGAAGCTGATCCAGATCACGACCGACTGCGTCTTCAACGGTTTGACCGGCGCCCCGTATACCGAGCGATCCCCCAAGACGCCGAACGACCTGTACGGTCTGTCCAAAAGTCAGGGCGAGCCCGCCGGGACGTCGCTGGTGCTGCGAACCTCGATCGTCGGCCCGGAAATCGCCGGTTTTGTCTCGCTGATCGAGTGGTTGAAACAGCAGGGAGGCGCCGTCGTGAAGGGTTTCACGACCCACCTGTGGAACGGCATCACCACGCGGCAGTTCGGCTTGATCTGCGATGAATTGATCCGCCGGCGGTCCGACTTCCCCGCCACGGGCCTCTACCACCTGTTTTCGACCGACGTGACCAAATTCGACATGCTGAACGCCTTCAAGAAGAAATACGGCCTTCCGGTGCGGATCGAGCCGGCCGAGCCGCCGAGGCTGGACCGCCGGCTGGGGTCGGTCCACGATCTGCACCGACGGCTGAATATCCCGTCGTTTGCAGAGATGGTCGAGCAGCTCTAAGCCATGGGCGGGCGGTTCAAACTCGTCACGCTCCTGGGCATCCGCCCGGATCTCATCCGGATGCACAAGCTCATCCGGCTGCTGGACCGCCATCAACGCGGGAACGGCTATGCGCATGTCTTTGCGCACACCGGCCAGCACTATGATTACGAGCTGGACGAGGTGTTTTACAAGCAATTAGGCGTCAGACGGCCCGACGTGAATCTCCGGGTCGGAAAAACCCTCAAGCGCCGGGGCGGACCGACGACCTACGCCCACCAGACCGCGCTGCTGTTCGAACGGCTCGCCGGATTTTTTGAGGATGAAAAGCCCGACGCCGTGCTCTATCTGGGTGACACCAACACGGTGCTTTCCTCCATCGTGGCCGCCCGGCAGGGGATCCCGGTCATCCACATCGAGGGGGGCGGCAGAAGTTATGATTGGCGCATGCCCGAGGAAAAGAACCGGATCGTCATCGACCATCTGTCCGACATGATTTATTGCTATCTTCCCCGCTATCGCGACATTCTCCTGCGCGAGGGCGTTCCCTCCTATCGCATTCAGGTGGTCGGCAACCTCATCGTCGACGCCATCGATGATTATCTGCCGGAGGCCGAGCGCAGCGGGATCATGGAGCGGCTCGGGGTGCGGCCGCGGGAGTTCGTGCTGTTCACGCTGCACCGGGAGGAGAACACCGCCGATCCCGTCGCTCTGGCCCGGACCATCAAGGCGCTCGCCAGGCTCACCGCCCGGCTGCGTTGCCCCGCCGTGTTTCCCGTCATGCCCAGGGTGAGGCGGCTCCTCCTGGCGGAGCGGCTCCCGCCGGTGTTGAAGCGCGCCAAGATCATCGAGACCGGGCCGCTGGGATTTCTCGAATTTCTGAAGCTGGAGCGGAACGCCACGCTCATTATTTCGGACAGCGGGACCGTCCAGGAGGAGGCGCTGATCCTGGGCACGCCCTGTCTGGTGGCGCGCCGTTCGACGGAGCGGCCGGAGACGATCCGGGCCGGGGCGACGGTGCTTTCCGAAGAGCACCTGTACGAGGAGGCCTTGCGCGCGCTGCGCACTTTGAAGCGGTGGGACCGCACCGTGCTCAATCCGTTCCGGACGAGCCCGAGCGAGCGGATTTTTCGCGACCTGGTCAAGAAGATCAACACCGGCTTCTTTAAAAAATCCAGAAGCTACGCCTTTATCAAGAACGACCGGTTGATTCGGGAGGCGTACGGCCGGATCAACCGCCATGCGGTGGGCGCGTCATGACCGCGGCGGGTCCGTTTCTGTCCAGGATCACACGGGCGATGCTCGAAGGGTTGCTCGGTCGCTTCACCCGCCTGACGCCGATGATGATGGAAGCGCTCGTGCTGCAGCGGTTTTATCAGGATGAGGTGGGGCGGGCGTACGGCGTCGATCGGCGGGCGAAGACCGCGATGGCGGAGCGCTTTCAGACCGTGACGCGCGACGTGCCGTCGGGCACCACGTGGCTGTATCATGTCGTGCTGGCCACGGAACTGCTCCGGATCCCTCCGTCCGTCGTCGGCGATGTGGTCGAATGCGGGTGCTGGAAAGGCGCCAGCACCGCCAGCCTGTCGACCGTGTGCGCGGCCGTCGGCCGGAGGTTGATCGTCTGTGATTCGTTTGAGGGGCTTCCGGAGGATGAACAGCAGAAGACGCACCAGTACCCGCATGTCGGCGTCTTTGGGTACTACCAGAAAGGGATGTATGCCGGCCGCCTCGAGGAGGTCCAGGCCACGATCTCGAAGTACGGCCGTCTTGACGTCTGTCAGTTTGTGACGGGGTTTTTCTCGGACTCCCTCACTTCGTTGACCCGGCCCGTGGTGTTCGCTTTTCTCGACGTCGATCTGGCCCCATCCATGAAGGATTGCGTACAGTATCTCTGGCCCCTGCTGGTCGACGGCGGGCTGATCTACACCGACGACTCCTGCGACATGGAGGTGGTCAGGATCTGGTTTGATGAGGCGTGGTGGAAAGAAACGCTGGGGTGCCGCCCCCCCGGGTACGTCGGCAGCGGGTGCGGATTGCCGATTCACCCGGAGTTTTCATCCATCGGCTACGCCCGGAAGGTGTCGGTTCCGGAACGGTATTATCACCGCGTGTCCTGGCTTGCCTACCCGGATTCCGAGCCGGCCGGAGAGCCGTTCACCCGGAAAACGACATGACGCCAGACATCGAATCGATCAGGCGGGGAAAGGACGACATCGTCCGGCGGTACGGGGACTGGACCGCTCATAATATCCATCTCGCCGGCGACGTCTACACGATCGGGGATCGTCTTGTCGGCGATGAGCTCAAACTGAGGCGGGTCGTCCAGATCATTGCCGACGTCTGCGACCGTCCCTTCGAGGCGCTTCGCATCCTCGATCTGGCCTGTCTGGAAGGATTGTATGCCATCGAGCTTGCCCGGCGGGGAGCCCGGGTCGTCGCCATCGAAGGGCGGGAAGCCAACATCGAGAAGGCGCGCTTCGTCAAGCAGGCGCTCGCGCTGGACACCCTCGAGCTGGTCCTGGATGACGTCCGGCATCTCGGCCGGGAACGGTTCGGCCGGTTCGACGTGGTGTTGTGCCTGGGCATTCTCTACCACCTGGACGCGCCTGACGTGTTCGAGTTTTTACAGCGCGTGGCCGAGGTGTGCCGGCGCGCGGCCATCATCGACACCCACGTCAGCCTGGCCGCGAAGACGTGCCATCGATTCGAGGGGAGGAGCTACTGGGGCCGCACGTATGCGGAGCATCGGGCCGGCGCCACCCCCGACGAGAAGGCCGGGGCGGCGTGGGCGTCGCTGGATAATCCAGAAAGTTTCTGGCTCACCCGGCCGTCGCTCTACAACGGCCTGTCCCATGCCGGCTTCACCTCCGTGTACGAATGCCTCGTGCCCGTTGAACGCGACAAGCCGCGCGACCGCGTCACGCTGTTGGCCTTGAAGGGAGAGCGGGTCACGCTGGTGTCGTCGCCCCCCGCCAACGCGCCGGCCGACGACGGATGGCCCGAGACGTCGACGGGAACCGTCCATCCGAGTCAGCGGGGATTTGTGGCGCGGCTGCCGGGGCGGATCAAGGGCCTGCTCGCGCGACTTCGCGCCGCCGCGTTCCGGTCAGGATTCGGAGAACGGCCGTGAGCGATAACGCCCAACAGTCTATGGCAGTACGGACTGGGGCATTACGAACTGGGGCCTTGCGAACGGACCCGTTGGTCAGCGTGATCATTCGCACCTACAATCGAAGCCGCCGCCTTCAGGGGGCGATCGAAAGCGCCCTGCACCAGACGCATCGGCCCTGCGAGGTCATTGTCGTCGACGACGGATCGACCGATGACACCCGGTCCGTGGTCGAGCGCTACGGCGGGACGGTCCGGTATGTCCATCAAGCGCATGCGGGCGTCTCCGCCGCATTGAATGCCGGCATCAAGGAGGCGGCCGGCGCCTATCTGGCGTTTCTCGACGACGACGATTTGTGGCGTACGCGGATGGTGCAGCGGACGGTGGAGGCCCTGGAGGGAGCCGGGGGCGGGGAGGGCGTGGCCTACGCCGGCAGCCGGTATTTCATCGAGCACGCCACGGAGCGGCTGATCGACCCCGGATGGGTCGGCCGCTCCGGCGACATTTTCGATTCGCTCATCGAGGAGAATTTCATCCCCATCAACGCCGTGCTGGTCAGACGGCGCTGCCTCGAAGCCGTCGGCGGCTGCGATGAAACGCTCCAGGGGTATGAGGACTGGGACCTGTTCCTGCGCATCGCCCTGGCCGGCTTCGCCTTCCGCTACGTTGATGAGCCGCTGGCGCTCATCAGGCTTCACCCCGATCACCAGAGCGCCGACGAGCTGATGATGAAACGCAGCGCGCTGGCCGTCGTCTCAAAATTGAGCCACGCTCCCGGGATCAGTCCCGACCGGCGGCTCCTGATCCGGCGGGCCCTGGCCAGGAGGCATTTGTCGTTGGGTTGGTATCTGGCTCTTCAGGACCGTCGGGAGGAGGGGGGGAAGGAGCTGCGTGCCGCATCGCCGTCTGGGTTTGTGCAGACGGCGCAGAAGGTGATATTGCGCATGCTGACAGCTTCCGTCCCCCCTGCGCCGCTGCGGAGTCTGAACAGATGGGCGGAATCAAGACGAACTCGGCGACGCCGATGACAACGATGAGGGGGGCGCGATGCGGGCATCTCTGAGAACAAGACGGACGGGCTCATGAAAGCCTTGATCACGGGCATCACGGGACAGGACGGCTCGTACCTGGCCGAGTTGTTGCTGGCCAAGGGGTATGAGGTCTACGGGATCATCCGCCGGTCGAGTTCGTTCAACACTGACCGGATCGATCACATTTATCAGGATCCGCACCAGCCGGGCACGAAACTGCGGCTGGTCTACGGCGATCTGACCGATGCCAGCTCGCTCAACCGGGTGCTGCGGACGGTCCAGCCGGACGAGATTTACAACCTGGGCGCGCAGAGCCACGTGCGCGTGAGCTTCGACATCCCGGAATATACCGGCGACGTCGACGCGCTGGGGACGATCCGGCTGCTGGAGGCGATCCGCGAGCTGGGCATCCGGCCGAAGTTCTACCAGGCGTCGTCGAGCGAGATTTACGGCCGGGCCGATGAGACGCCCCAGCGGGAGACGACGCGCTTTCAGCCGCGCAGCCCCTACGCGGCGGCGAAGCTCTACGCCTACTGGATGACGGCCAACTACCGGGAGGCCTACGGCCTCTTCGCCTGCAACGGCATTCTCTTCAACCATGAATCACCCCGCCGCGGCGAGACGTTCGTCTCCAGGAAAATTTCGCAGGCGGTCGCGCGCATCTCGCTCAAGCTGCAGGACAAGCTCTACCTGGGCAACCTCGACGCCAAACGGGACTGGGGCTACGCGGGCGACTATGTCGAGGCGATGTGGATGATGCTCCAGCAGAAGACGGCGGACGATTACGTCATCGGCACCGGGACGACCCATTCCGTCAGGGAGTTTTTGCAGGAGGCCTTCGGTCTGGTCGGGCTGGACTACGCGAAATACGTCGACGTCGATCCCCGCTATTTCCGCCCGACCGAAGTCGATCTGCTGCTGAGCGATCCATCGAAGGCCCGGACGACATTCGGCTGGAAGGCCGGGGTTGATTTCAAGACGCTGGTCCGGATGATGGTCGAGTCGGATCTCGAGCGGGAGAAGATGATCCAGGCGGGGAAAAAGCCGGTGATGAGGGCATTGATGGATGAGCGGAAAAAATGGATAAAGGATGAAGGATAGAGGAGAAGGGCAAAGGCGTACGGCGATGGGGGGCGCGGGGAGGAGCGTGAATGAAGCTTCGCAGGCGTTGACTGCGAAGGCGGAATCTGAGCCGGCGACATGGCCGTTGGCCATGGCCGAGTCGAAGCGCATCGCTCCCCCCGCATGAGCGAGCGCGGAGCGCAAGCGGAAATGACTGACTGGACAGAGCGGCGGGTGGCGGTGACGGGCGGGAGCGGGTTTCTCGGCTCGGCGCTGATCGCGCGGTTGGAGGCGGCCGGCTACCGCCATCTCTTCATTCCGAGGCGGCGCGACTATGACCTGACGCAGACGGCGCAGGTGGAGCGGTTCTACGCCGATGCCAAACCGGAGGCGGTGATTCATCTCGCCGCACTCGCCGGCGGCATCGGCGCCAACATGCGCCGCCCCGGCGATTTTTTCTACCAGAACGCCGTCATGGGGATTCAGCTCATCGAATACGGCCGG
>Ga0335085_10016048_pt1 | contig 10842 bp, 8 predicted proteins | sample Lox_Sample_45_FD_206712 | JGI IMG/M metagenome (GOLD analysis project Ga0335085, IMG submission 206712) | Soil microbial communities from Loxahatchee National Wildlife Refuge, Florida, United States - Lox_Sample_4.5 | ecosystem: Environmental > Terrestrial > Soil > Wetlands | place: USA: Florida... | reverse complement strand
AGCCGCCGCAAAGCTCTCGCCAAGCTACTGCCCTTCCAGCGCAAAGACTTCGCCGGGCTGTTCGAGGCCATGAACGGCTTCCCGGTGGTGATCCGCACGCTCGATCCGCCGCTGCACGAGTTCCTGCCCAAGCGCGAGGACCTGATGGTGGACATCGCCCTGCTGCCCTACGCCGATATCAAAAAGAAGAGGGAACTCGTGGCCAAGTACGTCCGCTTCGGGGCCGAGGTGAAGAACCTGAAGACTGTGCTGCCCGAATTGTTGCACCGGGTGGAAGAGCTGCACGAGTTCAACCCGATGCTCGGCCATCGCGGCTGCCGGCTGGGGATCACCTATCCCGAGATCACGGAGATGCAGGCGCGCGCCATCTTCGAAGCCGCCGTCCAGGTAGCCAAGAAGGGTGTGAAGGTGATTCCGGAAGTCATGATTCCACTGATCGGCGGCGTCAAGGAGCTGGAGAACCAGAAGAAGATCGTCGTCCAGGTGGCCGAGGAGGTTCTGGCCAAGGCCGGCATGAAGGACCTGAAGTACATGGTCGGGACCATGATCGAGATTCCGCGCGCCGCCCTCACCGCGGACGGCGTGGCCAAGGAAGCCGAGTTCTTCAGCTTCGGCACCAACGACCTGACCCAGACCACGATGGGTCTCTCACGCGACGACTACACGAAGTTCCAGAAGGACTACCAGGATCGCAAGATCTTCGCCAACGACCCGTTCGCCGTTCTCGACCAGGAGGGTGTGGGCCAGTTGGTGAAGATGGCCGTCGATAACGGGCGCAAGACCCGGCCCGATCTGGAAGTCGGAATCTGCGGCGAGCACGGCGGCGAGCCGAACTCGGTGCAGTTCTGCTACCGCGTCGGGATGGATTACGTGTCGTGCTCACCGTACCGTGTGCCGATCGCCCGCCTGGCGGCCGCGCAGGCAGCCATCAGCGGGGACAAGGCTGAGACGATGCGGACAGCGTAGTTTTGGAGTGGGGCGGACGGCCGGTTTTGGCCGTCCGCTCTCTGCGTAGCACCTGGGCGGACGCCCAAAGAAGAGCGTCCGCCCCACACTCTTACCTGCGGCGGCGCAGCAATCCGAGGGCAACCAGGCCGGAACCGAGAAGGGCCATGGTCACGGGTTCGGGAGTGCTTTCGGAAAAGCCTTCGCGGAAGCTGGTGATGGTCGCCGTGCCGCTAAATGTTCCGCTGCTCGGCGCCGGAATAATCACGATCAGGTCTTTGTTTACTTTGAGGCCCGAGACGTTCGGCAAGCTGCCGACTGAAGTAAAGGGGCCTAAGTTGGAGTCGACCTCGAGGGCCAATGAACCGCCGGCATAGGTGATGGTTTCGCCGATATCCGCAACCGCCTGCCCGACGATATTGAAACTGCCGGCGATGTTCAGACTGGCATCGGTGATCAACGGAAGGTTGCCGATCACCGCGACATTGAAGCTGATATTGGAGTCGATGTAAATCGGACTTCCAGGGGTAGCCGTGCCGGTCACCGTCCATCCGCCGGTGGACGGGCTGGTGAAGATCAGGCCAGGCTCGTTGGGATTGCTGCCGTCGCCATTGATCATGACCTGACTGCTGGTGGGCGCAGTGGCGTTGTTGCCGGTTCCGGAGTAGCCGAAACCGTAGAACAGCTTGTCTCCCACCTGGCAGGCAGTCGCCAGGGTGTTGTAGTTGGTGATGTAGTTCGCGATGGTGTCGCTCAAGCACAGGGGATTGGCGGAGCTGATGCCGGCAAGAGCGGTCAGGGTAAGCAAGATGAAAAGGATGCGCCTCATTTGTCTCAATCCTCCGACTCAACCGCGGCGAAACTGCTTCCGGCGCGCGGCTCCGAAAAGCAACAGGCCGGACCCGATCAGGACCATTGACAGCGGCTCCGGAAGAGACACATTCTCGGAGAAGTCATTCTCAACCACCGAGATGTGGGACAAACCGGCGAATCCCGCCCCGCCCACCAAATGAATCTCGTTCATCACTTGCAGGGTGGTCACCGTAGTGGTGCTGAAATCGATGTGATTGGAAGTATTGACGGGCAAGGAGTCGGTAATCGGGCTTCCGGCAACCGCTGGTGTCAAGGTTTCGATTACGGTTCCAGATCCGCCGCTGCCGGTCAAGGTCCCTACGATGGTCAGAGTGGCATCCTCGATCAGCGGCTGGCCAGACAGGGTAGTCACCGTATATCCAAGGAAGGCGTCGATGACGTTGCCGGCGACGACTGCCCAGCCGCCCGTGTTGAAGCTGATGCCGACCTCCGTGATGCCGTCCAGGCCCGCGGGAGCGTTCACTTGAACGCCGGTCGCGCTGGTACCACCGCCCGGAACGAAACTGAAACCGTAGAACAACTTGTCACCGATCTGGCAGGCGGTTGCGAGGCTGGTGTAGGTATTGATGTAGCTCTGCAAAGTGCCGTCCGGCACGCAAACCGGATTCGCCATCGAGACCGAGGCCACTACCATCGCGAGAGCCAAAATCACGAGCAGTCGTCTCACCCCCAGCCTCCGTTCCATTCCATGGTGTCAACCATACGATCCTGTGACGACAGCGTAGACTACGGGACACAACTGGACGTGGTTCGCCCCTTCGACTACGTATCAAAGCAATACTACGTCAGAAAACAGACCTAACGCAAGTTGAGCCGTGCGGGTTTGATCAACCTAAAGTACTAGAAATACTTTATTATGCGACGGAAGCAGTGGGGTGTTATCAAAGGATTACATTAGCGCTGCGGCTGGCAGGGCGCGGTCGTCTGCCCGACTTCTGGAGCGCTGGCCCAATAGATTGTAAGGCTTGGCTGCTCAGAGATTTACTAGCAGGCCAAGTCCTCGCGAGTGATGCGGAAGTCTTCCAGGTTGCCGAGAACGGTCAGGGCGATCTGCCGGGTATCGAAAAACGTGCATGCGATCCGCCGGACGTCCTCGTCGGCAACGCTCTCGATGCTGGCCACGAGTTCATCGAGCGTGAAGAAGCGGCCGAAGTACATCTCCTGACGCGCCAGGTTGGACATACGGCTCGAGGTCGATTCCAGGCTGAGCATCAGCGAGCCCTTGAGGTGATCTTTGGCGCGGCGCAACTCCTCCGCGGGAACCGGCTCCTCCTTGAGCTGGCGGAACTCCTTGGTGATCGAATCGACCACCTTTCTCGCGGATTCCACGCTGGTGCCGGCGTAGATTGAGAGGCATCCAGTGTCGCGATAGGGACTGAGCTCGCTGAAGACCGCATAGGCCAAACCCTGGCGTTCGCGAATGTTCTGGAAGAGACGCGAGCTCATGCCGCCGCCGAGCAGAGTGTTAAGCACGTAGCAGGCGAATCGGTCCTGGTGGGGCAGAGGGTAGGACGGCACACCCAGGCAGAGGTGCGCCTGCTCGAGGGATTTCTTGTTGCGCAGGGCGATCCGCGCGTGGGTTCCGGGCACACGGTCGGCCGGAGCGTCTTCCCCCGGCCGCAGGCTCTCGAAGTGCTGCGCGACCAGATCCGCCAGTTGCCGGTGGCTCAGGTTCCCGGCGGCCGTCACCAGGATGTTCGACGGGGCGTAGACGGCGCGGTAGTAGTCGCGCATCATGGTGCTGTCGAAGCGCCGCACGGTCTGCGGCGTGCCAAGGATCGGCTTGCCGAGGGCATGGCCTTGCCAGAAGTTCGAGGAGAATATCTCGTGGACCAGGTAGTCGGGCGAGTCCTCCTCCATCTTGATTTCCTCCAGGATGACGCCCTTCTCCTTCTCGATGTCCTCGTCGCGGAACAGCGGATGGAGCACGAGGTCGGCGAGCACGTCGAACGCGAGCGGCAGGTGTTCGTCCAAGACCTTGGTGTTGAAGCAGACCAGTTCTTTGGCGGTGAAGGCATCGAGGTTGCCGCCGACCGAGTCCACGCTGCGGGCGATGTCCTCGGCGGAGCGGTTGGTTGTGCCTTTGAACAGCATGTGCTCAATAAAATGCGAAATGCCGTTCTGGTCCGTGGTCTCGCGCCGCGAGCCGGAACAGATCCAGACTCCTACGCTGACGCTGCGAACGTGCGGCATCACTTCAGTGATCACGCGGACGCCGTTGGCCAACGTGCTGGTCTCGATATTGCGAAATGGCTGATCTGACGAACTCATGCAAAATGGGGAGGGGATAGGCCTTCTTCCTTTGTAGCACAGGTGCTGGTGGCCCAGATTCGCGGCCGGGTTCGTTTCGTCCGGCTACAATGGTGTTGGAATGTCCCAACCCCTCGTAGGCATGGATCTGGCCGATCTGCGCGAGGCCCTCGGCCCCGGGCAGCCCGACTACCGGGCGCGTCAGGTCTACGAAGCCCTTTATCGTAAACAGGTTACAGAACTGTTGCAGATTTCAACGCTGCCGTCGCGACTACGGGACGATCTGGCTGGGAATCATGCCGTCGGCCTGCCGGCGGTTGTCCGGCGGTTCGATTCCGCCGACGGAACGCGCCGGTACCTGCTGGGGCTGGAAGACGGCCGGACGGTCGAGACGGTGCTGATGCCGGAGGGCGAGCGCGACACCATCTGCATCTCGACCCAAGTGGGCTGCCCGGTCGACTGCAAGTTCTGTATGACGGCCCTGCTGGGGCTGGAGCGCAGCCTGTCGGCGGGTGAAATTGTCGGGCAGGTGCTGCTGGTAGCGCACGAGAACCGGTTGAGGCAGGACGGCGGACGGCTGAACATCGTGATGATGGGGCAGGGCGAGCCCCTGCTCAACCTGCCGAACGTGATCAAGGCGACCCGGATCCTGTTGGATCCGGACGGGTTCGGCATGTCGCCGCGGCGGATCACGGTTTCGACGGCGGGAATCATCCCCAAGATCGCGGAGCTCGGGGCAGAACCAGTTCGGCCCAAGCTGGCGATCTCGCTCAACGCGTCGACCGAGGAGATGCGTCGGGAGCTGATGCCGATCACGCGCAAATACCACCTCAAGGACCTGATGGAAGCGTGCAAGGCCTACCCGCTGCGGCCGTGGGAGAAGCTGACGTTCGAGTATGTGCTGCTGAAGGGCGTCAACGACACTGACGCCGACGCACGGCGCGTGGTGAAGCTGCTGGCGAACCTGAACGCGAAGGTGAACCTGATCGCGCTCAATCCCGGGCCGGAGATCCCGTTCGAGAAGCCCGAGCCGGAGCGCGTGGCGGCATTTCAGGCGATCGTGCGGCGGTCGCTCCCGTGCTTCGTGCGCAAGCCGCGGGGGTTGGATATCTTTGCGGCATGCGGGCAGTTGAAGAGAAGCTCTTGACCTGCACTACATCTTCTGTACGCGCCGGAGGGTAAACAGCTCCGGCTTCATGTTTTCCTGCTCGAACTTCTTCCAGTCGTCGTTGACGTGAATAAGCTTGCCGCTGATGTGATTGCTGCGCTCGGAGGCCAGAAACAGCGCGAGGGCGATCTGCTTCTCGGCGGACACGCCGCCGGTGACCCGCACCTTTTCCGCGTCGTCGATTTCCTTGCGGCCGGCCCGCTCCTCGCCCGCGCTCAGAATTTCGTCCGTCATGTGAGAATAGGCGGCGCCGGGCGCGATGACGTTGACCTGGACGTTGTGGTCGCGCACCTCCTCCGCCAGGGTTTCCCCCAGGCGCACCACGGCGGTCTTGGCCGCGGAATAGGCGCTGAAATTGGGACGCGCATAGGCACTGCCGCCGCCGGAAATCAGCAGGATCTTGCCGGAGCGTTTGTCGATCATGCCGGGCAGCACGGCGCGGCAGGCATTGGCGGCACCGATCAGGTTGATCTCGATGGTTTCATTCCAGGCTTTGGGTTTGGCGCTGACGAACGGGCCGATGGGACCTTGCACGCCCGCCGCGGCGATGAGCACGCTCAATCCGCCGAAACTTTCCCGCATGCGGTCGACGGCGTGTGCCACGGCGTCGACGTCGCGCACGTCGGCGCGCAGGCGCATGGCCGTCCCGCCTGCCTGCTCGATCTCCAGCTTGGCGAGATCGAGTTCGGCCTGGCTGCGCGCCAGCAGCCCGACCTTGGCGCCCTCCGCCGCAAAACCCAGCGCCAGGCGCTTGCCGATGCCACGGCCCGCCCCGGTGATCAAGACACTCTTCCCTCGGATGCTGTTCAAGGAATCAATTCTCCACGTGTAGGCTGAATGCACCGGTCAATATCTCGCCGGCGCGTTTCATCTGGACGAAGATGCGGTAGGGCCCGGGCTTGGGGAAGCCGTATGGAAAGGTAACCTCGGCGGGGATTCCGTCGGAATTCATCATCATTCGATGTGCGGCGTGCGGGTCGGCCGGCTGCGTGAGGCTGAGCGCCGGCATGGGCACGGAGCCGCTGGGATGGACGTGCGCGAAGACGCTGCCGTCGGGCGCCAAAAATGCGGCATGGCCCAGCATTCCCATATAGAGCTCCACCTGCTGGGCCAGCTGGCCATGGGCGTCCACCAGGCGGAAACGAAACTCATATGGACGGCGTGCGCGCACCGGTGTGCTTGGGCGCTCCCAGATCATCTGGTAGCCGCCGGACAACGTGGTCACATTGCGATTGTAGTCCGCTTCGCCGAGCGGCGGGACGATGCCGGCGGCATCGTCGCCGCTCAACGGCTCGCCGTGGATTTCGGGTAGATCCAGCGTGGCAGTGGGCGTCTCGCCGAGGCCGTTGGCGTGCACCACGTCGGCAAACAAGGCATACCGGCCGGCGGGCATGTCGCCGAGCTGTTGCACGAAGCCGTCTCCGGCGGGTTCCGGATGGAGGTGCCAGACGCGCTCCATGGCCGGCATGCGGACGACATAGAGGTGCATCAGGTGGCCGTGATCGGGCAGGAGGTCGTCGGTACGGCGATTCAACCAGCCGGGATCCTGGAGGTTGAGCGTGAGCCGGCTTCCCTCTACCGATGCCTTGAGCTTGAGGGGCTTGTAGACGATGCGTGAGTAGCCTGCCGCTTCCGACCCCCACCATGCATTACCGGCCCAGACCACCGCGGCGAGAAGAACAAAGCTGACGAGCATCACGATGCGCGAGCGGCTGATTCGCCCGGCATCGGGCACGGCTTCCGGCTCGAGCTGTGCTTCCCGCACGCTGGCTCCAACAATGGCGACCAGGCCGAAGACGAGCAGCAGTCCGAGGGGAACCAGGACCGCCGCGATGGTGCTCTGCATCGAGAGCACGCGTGCGGAGAGCGCGGGCACTGGCACGGAGAGCGAGGCGGGCCCTTGCGCGCCCTCCACATCGACACGGACCTTCCACGATCCGGTGGCCATCAGCCAGAGAGTGCCGGTGTAGTACTGCGGATCTTCCCTGGCCGGCCGCGCCAGATCGGGCACCGGGGCGAATTGCTGCTGTGCCACCAGCCGGAGCGGCACGATGTGCACCTGGCGGACATCGGGCGAGAGGCTGCGGACCTCGATCTCCGCCACACCAGGAATGACCTGCGGCGGGCGGATAGTGACCAGCAGGCGGTAGGGCCCTGCGGCACCTTCGAAAAAGACGTCGGGGGACCCGACGTGAGCCGGCAGTGGCGCGGCCAGGAAGACGAAAAGGGCGGCGAGCGCACGTTTGGTCATCGGCGGATGCGCCTCATCCAGGATCCTGCGGCAAGCCCTAATCGAGTGGTCAGAATCGCGGTGACGAATGCCCACGCGGCTTCCCCCCAGAAATCCGAGCCGGATTCCGTCGGTAAGAAGAGGTAGCGCGCGTAATAGGAAGTCGGCGAGATCGCGTAGTTGAAGTATTTGGAGCCGAACAGCCAGTTGCGCGCCAGGGGCGACATCAGGAAATCCGCGAAAGGCCACTGCACGGCCGCGAGCGCGAGCACGAAGATCACGCCCGAGACGGCGGCCAGCTTCCATTTGTTCCAGCCGGCGGTGCGATGCCAGAGCAGGTCGAGCAGGAACGCCGGCACGATCACCAGCAGCGGGAACTCCGGCGGCACGAATTGAGTCACGTGCTGGTAGACCGGCCCCAGCTTCGGCTCGGCTGGAAACAGCGGAAGGGTCCAGCTCATCAGAAGCAGGAAACCACTGTAAACTCCGGCGACGGCGGTCGCTCCCCAGCGCGATCCGCTGCCCAGCGCCGCCGCGGCAAGTACCGGCGGCGTGATCATCGCCACCAGGCGATAGAGATGCACCTGGTGCATCGCGCTGCGAAAGACCATCTCCATCTGAAGGACGCTCAGGCACACCAGGATCATTCCGGCGACGTAGAGAAAGAGGATGCGCAGGCGGTCGCGGGCGGTACTCTCGGCCCGGTTCATCTGTCCGAGTATGAGAATGAGCGCGCCCACGTGCACACCCAGAATGCCGGCAGCCAGCAGCATATGCGGCGGGCTGAGAATCTTGACATCGAGGCCGTAGGCGTTGTGCCACCAGTCGTCGAAGGGTGCCGACGTCAGCATGGCCACGCCGCCCCAGGCGGCGATGAATGCGCCGAACGGCCCGCGGAATCCCCAAAGCGTGACACTGGCTTTGCGCAGCGGGGAGTCGCGCCGGAACGTGGTCGCAAGGATCAGGTAGCCACAGGAGATACCGGCCAACACACCGCAGAAGTAGATATCGATGTGAGCCGGAGTCCAGAAGGTGTCGCGGCCGATGGAGCGGTGCCAGGAGATATCCCAATGCACACCGGTCATGGCGCAGGTGACGGCAGCCACCGCGCACCAGATATACCAGCGCGGGCGGTCGGAAGACGCGGCGGAAACTTGAGCTGAAGCAGCCACAGCAGAATCCCCTACGCAGATTATAGAATGACGGTGATGTCGATCCGGAGCCAGGGCGAACTGGAAAAACTGCGAGCGATCGGGCGAATCGTGCGCCTGGCGCTGGAGCGCACCCGCGCGGCCGTTCGGCCCGGGGTGACTACGCGCGAACTGGACCGGATTGGCGCGCGGGTGCTCGCCGAGCACGGGGCCGAATCGGCGCCGCCCAAAGTGTACGGCTTTCCGGGCGCGCTGTGCATCAGCGTGAACGACGAGGCGATTCACGGCATTCCGGGCGATCGCGTGATCCGGGAGGGCGACCTGGTCAAGCTCGACCTGGTAGCGGAGAAAGACGGCTTTTTCGCCGATGCCGCAGTGACCGTGATGGTAGGCGCGGTGAGTGCCGAGGCAGCAGCTTTGGCGCGCTGCGCGGAGACGGCGTTCCATCAGGCGGCCGGCACCGCAGTGGCGGGCAATCGGGTGTACGACATCGGGCGCGCGGTGGAGCGGGAAACCCGCCGCTGCGGGTTCCAGGTGATTCGCGACCTGTGCGGGCATGGAGTCGGCCGCGCGATCCACGAAGCGCCCCACGTGCCGAACTATCACGATCCGCGTCACAAATCGAGGCTCACCGAGGGCCTGGTAATCACGATCGAGCCGATCATCGCGGCGGGAAGCGGGCGCGGCGAGCTGCAGCCGGACCGGTGGACCATCCGCACGGCGGATGGCAGCCTTGCTGCGCACTACGAACACACGGTGGTGGTGACGCGGGGCGAGCCGATCGTGTTGACGGCATAACGACCGGCTGAAGCCGGTCCCACAAAAGTGCCAGGTTGTACAATTCTAAGCAATGGCGAAACTTCTGGTTGTGCTGCCGCTCCTGCTGTTCGCCGCGGGTTGCGGTAAGGATCCTTCCAAGCAGCTTGCCGCACTTTCCGAACAATTCGTATACGAATCGCTGGCGTTTTCTCCGTCCTCGGCCACTGCCGCCGGACTGCATGAATATCAGGGGCAGAAGCTGGACGAGATGCTGGACGACCTGAGTCCGGCCGCGCTGGCGAAGCAGCGCCGTTTCTATGAGAAGTTTCAAAGCGACCTGGCCGCGCTCAAGAGCGATCAGCTCGCACCAGAGGAGCGCGCCGACCTGCTGATCATGCAGGACCAAGTGGCGCTGGCCCTGCTCGATCTGAACGAGATCCAGACCGCTCTGCACAGTCCGCAGTCTTACGTGGAAACTCTGGGCAATGCGTTGTTCAGCCCCTACGTGCTGGAGTACGCCCCCAAGAATGATCGCATCCGGCACATCATCGAACGGCTGAAAAGGGTGCCGCTGTTTCTCGATCAGGCGGCCACAAACCTTGTCTCCGCCCCTGACATCTGGACCAAGGTGGCCATCGATGAGAACGAGGGCAACATGGGCCTGGTGGATAAAGAAATCCGGGCATGGGTGCCTTCGGATATGAGCGGCGACTATGCCCGCGCGGCGCGGCCAGCCCTGGAGGCGATGAACAAGTTCAAAAGCTACCTGCAAGGTAGCCTGGCGAGCCGCGCCAATGCAAACTGGCGGCTGGGCGCGAGCATCTACCAGCGCAAGTTCCGCTATACTCTGGAGAGCGGAGTAGAAGCCGACGACACGCTTCAGCGCGCCGAACGCGAGCTTCCCGCGGTCCGCGCACGGATGCTGGAGTTGGCTCGGCCGCTACACGCAGCGCTCGCGCCCGCCCACAAGGACCATCCCGAGCTCACCGGCGTCGAGCGCGAAAACGCGATCATCGGCGAGGTGCTGGACCACATCGCACAAAAACACTCGACGCGCGAATCGTATATGGACGATGCGCGCAAGGATCTGGAAGAGGCGCGCGCCTTTGTCCACGACCGGCACGTGCTCACTTTGCCTCCGCGCGCCAATCTGCAGGTGATCCCCACGCCAGTGTTCCAGCGTGGGATATACGCCGTGGGAGGCTTCAGCCCGGCGCCGGCGCTCCAGCCCGAGTTGGGTGCGTTCTACTGGGTCACGCCGATTCCGGAATCATGGCCCAAGGATCGCGTGGAATCCAAGCTGCGCGAGTACAACTTCTACAAGCTCAAACTGCTCACCATTCACGAGGCCATGCCCGGCCACTACGTGCAGTTCGAGTACGCGAACGACGTTCAACCCAAGACGCGGCGCCTGCTCCGCTCGATCTATGGCAATGGGCCATACATCGAAGGCTGGGGCCAGTACG
>Ga0335085_10016047_pt1 | contig 10843 bp, 8 predicted proteins | sample Lox_Sample_45_FD_206712 | JGI IMG/M metagenome (GOLD analysis project Ga0335085, IMG submission 206712) | Soil microbial communities from Loxahatchee National Wildlife Refuge, Florida, United States - Lox_Sample_4.5 | ecosystem: Environmental > Terrestrial > Soil > Wetlands | place: USA: Florida... | reverse complement strand
CGCTTTTCCCACGCGGGGCTGGTTCCGCTCCGACGCGCGCGGTGGACTTTTCCACTCGCATTCCTCGGCGCGCTCGGCGGTGCGCAGCTGCTGCTGTGGGTGCGCCCGGAGGTCCTGCGACCGGTGGTGTTGGTGCTCCTCGTCGCCGCGGGGGTGGGGGTGCTGCTTCGACCGCGGGTGCGGGGCGGGCGTGCGCCCAGCGCGGCCGTGCTCCCGGCCGCTGCGCTCGCTCTCGGGGCGGGCGCCTACGACGGCTTCTTCGGTCCGGGCACCGGGACGCTTCTCATCGTGGGGCTGGCCGGGCTGCTCCATCTTTCGCTCCAGCACGCGTCGGCGGAGGCCAAGGCCATCAACTTCGCGAGCAACCTGGGCGGGATGATGCTCCTGGCCGCACGCGGAGCGGTGGTGTGGCACACGGCGCTCCCGATGGCGGTGGGACAGCTGGTCGGCGGATGGCTTGGCGCTCACCTGACAGTTCGCGGCGGCGAGCGCGTCGTCCGTTGGGTGCTGCTCACCGTGGTCGCCGCGCTGGTGCTCAAGCTGTCCCTGGATGTGCTCCGGAGATAGGAGGTCTGGCCATGCAGACACGCACGTTCGGGTGGACCGGCGTCCAGGTCCCGGTGATCGGGCAGGGCACCTGGAAGATGGAGGGCGACCCTCCCGGCGAGGCGGTGGCCGCGATCCAGGCGGGTCTCGACGCCGGGATGACCCACGTGGACACTGCCGAGCTGTATGGGAGCGGGCGGGTGGAGTCGCTCGTATCGTGCGCGATCGCCGGCCGCCGCGACCAGGTGTTCCTCGTCTCCAAGGTGATGCCGAACCACGCCAGCAGGAGCGGCACGGTGAAGGCATGCGAGGCAAGCCTGCGACGGCTGGGGACTGACCACCTGGACTGCTACCTCCTCCACTGGCCAGGGCAGCACCCGCTGGGGGACACCATCGCCGCGTTCGAGCAGCTGGTGCAGGAGGGGAAGATTCGCAGCTGGGGCCTGAGCAACTTCGACGTGGACGAGCTCGAGGAGGCGCTGGCCATCGCTGGGCCGCGGCGCATCGCCTGCAACCAGGTCCTGTACCACCTGCGCGCGAGAGACATCGAGCACCGCGTCCTTCCCTGGTGCGTGAAGCACGAGGTGGCCGTGGTGGGCTACAGCCCGTTCGGCTCGGGGGACTTCCCGCAGCCGCAGTCCCAGGGGGGCGAGGTTCTCGCGGAGATCGCCCGGGCCCGGGGAGTGACCGCGCACCAGCTGGCGCTCGCCTTCCTCGTCCGTGATCCGCACGTCTTCGGAATTCCCAAGTCGGCGAAGGTCGTTCGCGTCCTGCAGAACGCGGCCGCGGCGGACCTCCGACTCGGGGCGGAGGAGATCGCGCGCATCGAGGCGGCCTTTCCCGCTCGCCGGGGTCGCGGACTTCCGACGCTCTGATCTGGACCGCGGGCGGTGGGGGACAACTCGTCGAGAACGCACGGGTTTCTTCGGTCCAGCCCTCGCCACCGGCTCCCGGTGAATGCTCCCGCCGACCGTCCGTCTAAGCGCCGATCTGGATCCCCGGCGGTCAGCAGGGGCGGCGTCTCGAGAGCCGGGTCGGGAGGTTCGACAAGAAGAACTTCGGACTCGCGCTCGAGGAGCGGCAGCTGCTCGCGATGCGCCCGTCGGCAGGCTCGTAAGGTCCGACGTCTGTTCCCGGCGCCGGAGGCCCGGCCCGCGCAGTGAGTGGGGGGTGGCTGGGCCTCCGGTGGACCGGGCAGCGGGCTTGCCCCCACGGCGTGGACGTGGTCTCCCTCATGGAAGGGACGCGCAAGGTCCCGGTCCGAGGAGCATTCCGCGCATGTGCCGCAACATCCGAGTCCTCTACAACTTCGAGCCGCCGACCACCCCCGAGGAGGTCGAGGCCGCGGCGCTGCAGTACGTGCGCAAGGTGAGCGGACTGCGGGCTCCTTCTGCCGCGGACAGGGCGGCCTTCGAGCGCGCGGTGCACGAGGTTGCGCACGCGACCGAGCATCTCCTCGAAGCGCTGTCGGCCCGGACGGCGGTCAGAACTCGCGAGGGCGAGCGAGAGAAGGCGCGGGCCCGCGGGCTGAAACGCAGAGACGTGGCCCCAGCGGGCTGAAGGCGACCCTGGTCGCTCCTGAAGGTCCTGCTTGACTTCCGGGAGCTGAAGGACGCTGGTGCGCCGTGCAGGGTTCGAGGGGAGGCCTCACATGCACCGAATTTCATCCGTCGTGGTGTCGCTGTTCGCGTTCGCCGCCCTGGCCGCGCCGCCGAAACCGGCCGAGGTCGCCAAGCGCATCGTGGAGAGCGCCGGAGTCGGCCCGGGAGACGTGGTCCGCATCTCCGGAAACCCCAAGGACATGTCGCTCCTGTCGTCGATCGCCGTCGAGGTGGAAAGGGCCGGAGGCACGAGCTTCTACGACCTCCAGTCCGACGAATCGGTCAAGCGCATCTGCGCCGAGGTTCCGCCCGAGCGAGACCGGGACAACGCGGCGGCGGCGCTCAAGCTGCTCTCCGTGGAGACGGTCGACATCTCGGTGTCCAACCCGATCACTCCCGGAGTCTGCGCCGCAGCCCCCACCCGCCTCGCCGCGCGGGGTGCCGCCTTCCAGCCCGTGAACGAGGCCTTCAACAAGGCGGGTCTCAGGGCGATCAACCTCGGCAACGGTCTCGAGCCGTCGGAGTGGCGAGCGAAGCGCTTCGGGATGAGTGCCGCGCAGCTGAGCACCCTCTTCTGGCAGGGCGTGGAGGTGGATCCGGCCAAGCTGAAGGCCGCTGCGGATCCGCTCACGAGGACGCTCGGGCACGGCAAGCAGCTGACCATCTCGGCGCCCAACGGGACGAAGCTCTCCATGTCGATCGACGGGCGGAAGGTGATCCTGAGCGACGGCAAGGTCACCGCGGACATGGCGAAGAAGGGGCAGACCCTGACCGCCTGGCTTCCCGCCGGTGACGTCTACCTGGCGGTCGTGCCGGGCACGGCGGAGGGCAAGCTGGTGGTCGACAAGACCTACTACCAGGACCAGCCGATCGAGGGGCTGACGCTGACGATCAAGGGCGGCAAGGTGACCGACATGGCCGGCAAGGGTCCAGGCTTCGCGAAGTACAAGGCCGCTTACGACGGCGCGACCGGAGCGAAGGACGCGGTCGGGGTCGTCAACATCGGAGTGAATCCCGCGCTGCGGCCGGCGCCGGGGGCGAAGATCAACGCGACCCCGGTCTCGGGAGTGGTGACGTTGATGACCGGCGACACCACCTGGGCCGGAGGAGCCGACGTCAGCAGCTGGGGAGCGCTCAACTTCCTCCAGGGCGCCACCGTGACCGTGGACGGGACGACCGTGGTCGACAAGGGACAGCTCCGCACACCGGGAGCCTGAACCCTCGCCTTCTAGGGGGAGGGGACGAGGCCCGCGCCGCGACGCACCAGCACCGGTCGTACGAACGCCAGGCGGAAGCCGAGCCGCCCGGCGTTGCGCTCGGTGGGGATGCCCGGGTGCGAGGTGATGTCAGCCAGGTCCGAGCCCAGCGCGAGCGCCCGCTCGAGGCGCACCGCCATCAGGGCCTGCTGGATCCCACGGCGGCGGAAGCGCGGAAGCACCGAGGTGCCGAACAGCGAGGTGACCCCGTGCCGCGTCCCGCAGCCGCCCGCCCCGGCGACCTCGTCGCCGACGTAGGCGACGTAGCTGTCGTGCTCCGGGGCGCACGCCGCCCGAGCTCCGGTGCGGAGATACTCCTCCGAGATCTGCTCTCCGTCGGGGATGAAGCCGCTGGCGCTCGCCCGGACGAACAGGTCAACCTGCGCGTCGTCTCGCGGATCGATCCGCTCGATGCGAACGCCCTCGGGCCAGCCCGAGGGGAGGAGCGCCCGCGGATCTCCGAGCCCCTTCAGCGGAAGGACGAGGGTGTTCTCGAATTCCTGGAGCACGAACCCATTTCCCGCGAGCCGGCGCAGGAACGGGACCGGGGCGAACTGGGTGAGCTCGACCCTGGGCTCGATGCCGCGGGACGCGAAGAAGCGGTCCACTCGGGCGACGTCCTCGTCGCCGGGCTCGCCGTCGAAGCCGAGGGCCACCGCCTTGTTGAGGTAGGAGCCGGGCCCGTTCGCGGCCATCCACCCGCCGGCGACCGGCTCCGAATCCGACGCCAGCTGACGGACCACCTCGGCCTGGATCGCCTCGAGCCTCCTCGCGGTGGCCAGGAAATCCATCGCTCTCCTCAGCGCCGCTTGCCGCTCGCCGCTCCGGCCCGGGTGCCCGCGGCGACAGAGCCCATCTTCTCCAGGAACTCGTCGTAGGTGCCGCGGAAGTCCACCAGGCCCTCGGGCGTGAAGGCCCAGAGCCGGGTCGCGAACTGCCCGATGAGGTCGCGGTCGTGGGTCACCACGAAGGCGGTTCCCTCGTACTTCTCCAGCCCATCGCCGAGGGCGACGATCGACTCGAGGTCCAGGTGGTTGGTCGGCTCGTCGAGGACGAGCACGTTGTCCTTCGTCAGCATCAGCTTGGCAAAGATCAGCCGGACCCCCTCGCCCCCTGACAGCGCTCGGGTCGGCTTCAGGCCCTCCTCGCCCTTGAAGAGCATCCGCCCCAGCAAGCCTCGGATCTCCTCGTTCCCCGCCTTGTGATCGAAGGTGTGGAGCCACTCCGCCGCGGTGGTGTCGTTGGGAATGCCCTCCCGGTGGTCCTGGGCCAGGTATCCGACCTTGGCTTCGTGCCCCCAGGTGATCGTGCCCTCGTCCGGCTCGAGCTGCCCCATCAGCATCTTGCAGAGCGTGGTCTTGCCCACGCCGTTCCGGCCGATGATGGCGACCTTCTCCCCTCGGGTGACCAGCGCGCTGAAGTCCTCGCACACCGTCACTCCCGGCCAGTGCTTGGAGAGGTGCTCGATGGTCAGCGTCTGCTTGCCGCTGGGGCGCTTCTGCTCGAACTTGATGAATGGCCGCTCGATGTTGCTCCGCTTGAGATCGGAGAGCTGGAGCTTCTCCATCGCCTTCTTCCGGCTCTGCACCTGGCTGGCGCGCGTGCCGGCGGAGAAGCGGGCCACGAAGTCCTGGAGCTGGGAGATCTTCTTCTGCTTCTCGGCGTTCTCCGACTCGATCCGGGAGCGAACCTGTGCCTTGGCCATCACCATGTCGTCGTACCCGCCGGGGTAGGTGATGATGGTCTGGTAGTCGATGTCCGCGATGTGAGTGCAGATCGCGTTGAGGAAGTGCCGGTCGTGGCTGATGGCGACCAGGATGCCCTCGTACTCGTGGAGGAAGGTCTCCAGCCAGCGAATGGAGTCGAGGTCCAGGTTGTTCGTGGGCTCGTCGAGGAGCAGCGCCTGGGGCTTGCCGAAGAGCGCCTGTGCGAGGAGCACCCGGAGCTTGAGGCCACCGGGAATCTCCCGCATCAGCCGCGTGTGGTCGCCCTCGGGAACGCCGAGACCGGAGAGCAGGGCGGCCGCGTCGCTCTCGGCGGTGTAGCCGTCCTCCTCGGCGATGACCGTCTCGAGGTCGGCCAACCGGTGTCCGTCGTCGTCGGTCAGCTCGGGCTTGTGGAGCAGCCCTTCCTTTTCCTGAAGGACCGCCCACAGCGTCTGGTTCCCCTGGAGCACCACATCCAGGACGCGGACGTCCTCGTACGCGAACTGGTCCTGCTTGAGGACCGAGGTCTTCTTCGGGCGGCTGACCATCCCCGTGTCGGGCTCGAGCTCGCCGGCGAGGATCTTCATGAAGGTCGACTTGCCGGCACCGTTCGGGCCGGTGAGGCCGTAGCGGCGGTGCTCGGTGAAGGCGACGTCGACGTCCTCGAAGAGGCGCTTCTGGCCGTAGGCCTTGGTGACCTGGGTGACTTGCAGCGTGGGCATCGGTTCTGGTGCTCGGGCGAGACGGGGATGCAGCGGGACCAGGAACGCGGAGGCGGACCTCCCCGGCGCTGGAACGGCCTCTGCGGGTCCACCCACACCATAACCGGCCTCGGAAGGCAACGCCGCCCCCACCCTCAGCGTCGCCCGTTGCTTCGTCGGCCCTGCCGCCAGTGCGCGGGCGAGACCCCGACGATCCGCTTGAACGCCCTGCTGAGAGCCGCTTCCGAGCCGTAACCCAGCCGGTCGGCAATCTGCCCGATGCTGGCTTTCGATTTGGACAGCTGCTCGGCCGCGAGCTGCATCCGCCAGCTGGCGAGGTACTGCATCGGAGGCATCCCGACGAGCGCGGCAAAGCGCTCGGCGAGGACCGACCGCGAGCTGGCGGCTTCTCGTGCCAGACCCTCGAGCGTCCACGGGTGGCCGGGGCGGGAGTGGAGCACGGCGAGCGAGCGGCCGACGAGGTCGTCGGACATCCCGGCGAGCCATCCCATCTCGCTGGGGTAAGTCTCGATGAAACGGCGGAGCGCCTCGACGAACATCAGCTCCGCCAGCCGCGCCAGGACGACCTCTCGGCCGGGGCCCGACGCCGTGAGCTGCTCTCGCGTGAGCTCGATGAGGCGAGCCAGCGACCCACCCTGAGCCGCGCCCCGGGCGACGAGCATGCGCCGGGGCAGGGCGCTCAGAAGTGGGTTGAAGGGTCCGACCTCGCACCCCAGAAATCCGCAGATGACCTGGGCGCCGATTCCGGGGCCGGCACCGAGCCGCACCGGAAGTGGCAGCGGTGTCCTGGAGGCTGGATCCAGCCGGACCTCCACCGGCGCCCCGGTGCGTCCGGGCTCGCTGCAGAGGATGTGCTCGCCGTTCTGGGGAAGGACGATGACGTCGCCCGCACGGAGCAGGACCGGATCCTCGCCGATCAGACCCGCCCAGGCCGAGCCGGAGGCGATGGCGTGGAACGGGACCACGTGGTCCACCCCGCTGCGGAGGAATGCTTCCACCGCCGGCTGGGCCGGACCCTCGAATGCCCACGGCGCGACCGCATCGACGGAGAAGAAGACCGCCCCGCTCAGACGGATCGCCCGGAGGACGTCGGAGAGAACGTCCGGCGCAGGCTTTCCCGTCGCCGGCGCACGGGGAAGCTCGGTCCTGACCGTCATCGACAGCACCTCGCTCTGAATGCGCTGCTCGAGGACCCGATGCTCGGGCCCGGACGCACGGTCGTGGATTCCGGAAGAGCGGTCATGAGGGGTACCCGGTCTGCGACTTCATCGGACCACGGGTCGTGAGGACCGGAAGGGTGGTCATGGGCACTCCGGAGACGCGCGCATACCCAGCTCCTTGCAGCGGGACATCATCCTTCCCCCGCTGACGAAGGACGAGACACATCATGTCGAAGCAGCTGGAAACCCGGGGTCGTTGTTTCTGTGGTGCCGTCGAGATCCAGGTCCTCGGAGAGCCGGTGGCGATGGGCTACTGCCACTGCACCTCCTGCCGGGAGTGGGCCGCCGCGCCGGTGAACGCATTCACCCTCTGGACGCCGAGCGCGGTGAAGGTCACCCGCGGCGCCGAGCGCCTCGGCCGCTTCCAGAAGACCGAGCGGAGCATCCGTCGCTTCTGCACGCACTGCGGGGGGCACGTCCTGACCGAGCATCCGCTCTGGGGAGTGATCGACGTGTACGCGGCGACCATCCCCGGGCTGCCCTTCCGGCCGGGCGTGCACGTGAACTACGCCGAGAGCGTGCTCCGCATGGACGACGGGCTCCCCAAGCAGAAGGACTACCCGGCGGACATGGGCGGAAGCGGGACGCTGATGGCCGCCTAAGGCCGTCTCTCAGACCCCGATGCGCCGGAGCTGGAGGATCGGGCGGTCCGGGAGGGCACCCGGGTCGAGCATCACGGAGCAGTCCAGCATCCAGTCGGATTCGCCGTCGGGGGACAGGATCTTCTGGCGGGCCTCCCAGTGGCCCGGCGAGTCCGCGCGGACCACAGCCATGCTGGGGCGCCGGGCTTCTGGGGTGAGCACGATGCGCTCGTTCGCGGCGAAGTATGGCTCGGCCTCTGCCGCGAGCGACTCTGCGGTCCACTCGTGGCCCGGGGCGAGGCAGGCGAGGGCGTCGTCCCACGCCTTCTCCGCCACCGCCTTGAGGAGCCGGTGCAGCTCGGAGCGGATCCGCGCCGAGATCTCGCGTGCGCTGGGCCCGACCGGTCCACCACCCGTGGCCGGCTGCGCGGGGCCCGCATCGGCCCGCTGGAGTCGCTCCCACTCGTCGATGAGGCTCGAGTCCGCCTCGCGGACCGTCCGTCGCAAGCTCTGCAGCGCTTCCTCGAGGGCCTCGTCGCGGTAACTCTCCGGAACGGTCTGGGCGAGCGTCTTGTACGCGTCCGAGAGGTACCGGAGCAGGACGCCCTCGCTTCGCTGCAGCTCGTACTGGCGCACGTAGTCGTTGAACGTCGCGAACCGCTCGAGCATGTCGCGCGCGATCGACTTGGGCCGGATGTTCTCGTGGCCCACCCAGGGATGCTTGAGGGCGAACGCATCGAACGTCCCGTAGACGAAGTCCCGGAGCGGCTTCGGGTGCTCGAGCTTCTCCAGCTCCTCCATCCGCTCGGCGTACTCGACCCCCTGCGCCTTCAGCTCGGCGAGCCGCTCGGTCTTGAGCGCGTCGAGCTGCTTGAGGAGCACGATCGACGGGTCCTCGAGGATCGACTCGACCAGGGTCACCACGTCCAGCGCGTAGGTCGGCGCCTCGCGGTCGAGCCGGGGCAGGGTGTCGAGGAGGTAGAGCGAGAGGGTGTGATGGAGCGAGAAGTCGCGCTGCAGCTCCGGCGAGACCTCCACCTCGGCCGAGCGCGCGTGGGGGTGCTTGAAGGTCGAGATCAGCCCGGCGGCGCGCAGCGTCCGGAAGAGGACCGCGCTCTTCACCAGCAGCTGCTTCTTGCGGGTCTCGGTGACGTGTGCCCGGCGGACGATCCGGACGAGGCGCCCGTAGCCGCCGCCCCGCTCGGGCGCGTTCGCCTGCAAGAGGTTGAGCAGCAGCCCGTGCGTCACGTCGAACCGCGAGACCAGCGCCTCGGGCTGCCGCGCCACCAGCTTCTCGAACGTCTGCCGGTCCCATCCCACGAAGCCCTTCGGTGGCTGCTTCCGCACGACCTTCTTTCCCGCCGCCGCCTTCTGCCCCAGACGGAGGTTCTCGATGACGTGTTCCGGCGCCTGGGCCACCACCCAGCCCCTGTCATCGAAGCCTTTCCGGCCTGCGCGTCCGGCGATCTGGTGGAAGTCGCGCGCGGTGAGCTGAGCAGTCTTCTCGCCGTCATACTTGCTGAGCTGGGTGAAGAGCACCGTCCGGATCGGGATGTTCACCCCGACCCCGAGCGTGTCCGTCCCGCTCACGACCTTGAGCATTCCCGCCTGGGCGAGCTTCTCGCAGAGCAGCCGGTACTTGGGCAGGAGCCCCGCATGGTGCAGCCCGATTCCCTGGGACAGCAACCGCCGCATGTCCTTGCCGAACGGCGAGTCGAACCGCGCGTCGGTGAGCGCTGCCCGGAGCGCCTCCTTCTCCTCCCGGGTCGTGACGTTGGCGGAGGTCAGCGCCTGCGCCTGCTCGGCCGCGGCGCGCTGGGAGAAGTTCACCAGGTACACCGGCGCGCGGCCGCCCTGCACCAGCTCCTCGAGCGTCTCGTGGAGCGGCGTTTCCCGGTACTCGTACTCCAGAGGGACCGGCCGCTGCCCGCTCCGGACCGATGCAACCTCCCGGCCGGTCAGGTCGCGGATGCTCTGCTCGATGGCCGTGGTGTCGCCGAGCGTGGCCGACATCAGGAGGAAGGTCGCCCGTGGCAAGGTGAGCAGGGGGATCTGCCACGCGACGCCGCGCTCCCGGTCACCGTAGTAGTGGAACTCGTCCATCACCACCGCGTCGACGCGCGGCTCCGCCTCGCGCAGCGACAGGTTCGCCAGGACCTCCGCGGTGCAGCAGACGATCGGTGCGCCACGGTTGATGCTCGCGTCGCCGGTCAGCATTCCCACGCGGTCGGCCCCGAACAGCTCGCACAGCGCGAAGAACTTCTCGTTCGCCAGCGCCTTGATGGGCACCGTGTAGAAGGACGTCCTTCCCTCCGCGAGTGCCTTGAAGTGGAGGGCGACGGCCACCAGCGACTTCCCCGAGCCGGTGGGCGTGGCGAGCAGCACGTGCTTGCCGGCCATCAGCTCGAGCAGCGCCTCCTCCTGGGCCGGGTACAGCGTCAGGCCGGTGGTCTGCACCCAGGCGAGGAACCGCTCCAGCAGAACGTCCGGATCGGAGGTGGTCTGCTCTGGCAGCAGTGCGGCGAGCGGGGCGGGCGAGGACATCGTCGGGCCGCGCACCCTACGACATCAGGGGGCCGGACGATGTGGGTGCGCATCGTGGGCAGTGTATGCGAGCTGTCCGCGCGCGGGGGAACGCGGATGGGAGAGGCTGGCAGCCACCGATGGGTTCGGGCAGGGTGTCCGGAGCCTTGAGCGCCCTTCGCTTCACCCTCGAGCGTCGCGACGGCCTTGCCCGGGCCGGCACTCTTCACACCCGCCGCGGCGACGTGCCGACGCCGGTCTTCATGCCGGTGGCCACGCACGCCGCCTTCCGCCACGTGAGCGTGGACGAGGCCGGTGAGGCCGGGGCGCGCATCCTGCTCGGCAACACATACCACCTGATGCTCCGGCCCGGCCGCGAGGTCTTCGAGCGCCTCGGCGGCATCCACCGCTTCATGGGGTGGGAGGGCTGTGTCCTGACCGACTCGGGCGGCTACCAGATCTTCAGCCTCCCCGAGGACCGCGAGATCACCGAGCGCGGGGCTCACTTCCGGAGCTTCCACGACAACAGCCGGCAGCTGCTCTCGCCCGAGAGCAGCATCGCGATGCAGCAGGCGCTCGGATCGGACATCATGATGGTGCTCGACGTCGTGCACGACGCTCGGGCGGAGCTCGAGTCAGCGCGCGAGGCGATGGAGCGTACCCATCGCTGGGCGGTCCGGAGTCTCGA